>APMI01005120.1_pt1 | contig 34537 bp, 24 predicted proteins | sample 667938 | NCBI WGS metagenome assembly APMI01 (sample SAMN01084076, study PRJNA167559) | wastewater metagenome | biome: Wastewater | place: Denmark: Ejby Moelle, Odense | collected 2011-11-28
TCGATCCGTCAGTTAATTTATATGCAGGTACGGCCCGCCTGAACGTTTTATCCACCGGTGATGTTACTTCTACGCGTGTCTTACGCTCGGGGTGCAGCAGCTCATCAAGGGGCATTTCAATTATGCGGGCCACTTCATTGCTGCTCAAGCTATACACTGGCTGCCGGTCAGAATACCCGACAAAAGGATGAACAATAAAATTACTTACCGGTATATACAAGGGCGTTAGTCCTCCCAATATTTCCACATCTGCGGGCACAATACCCACTTCTTCATTCGCTTCCCTTAATGCGGTAGTCTCCAGGTCATTGTCTGCTGTCTCATACCTCCCGCCCGGAAAACTTATTTGTCCACTGTGCGCCCTGCCATCAGCTGTTCGCTCGATCAGTAGCGTGTGCAGTGTATCATTGTGTAAAAAAAGCAAAGATAATACGGCACTCGGCCTGGCCGTATCAGGCACAGCAGCAGGCATTTCCTTTACACGTGCACCCATCAGTTCCTGTGCAGCATTGCCGGGCAGTCCCTGTGCCAATCTTTCTTTAAGCCATGATATTTTACCGGTATCTCCCAAGCCTACTCGTCTTTTGCTTCCTCTAAAATACTCAAGGCTCCCGAGGGACAATTATTTACCTGTTCCAAAATGCGCGCCACCTCAGCTCCTTCCATATTGATCCATGGCTTTGCATTGTAGTCAAATACTGCGGGCAATCCCCTCCAGCATTTCTCAGAATGCCTGCACACATCCGGCTTCCATACCACGGTCACCCCATCTTTGCTGTAGTGCTTTTCCTGCATGTCTATTTTCTTCTTTCCTCAAATTTACTAAAACCATTCTTACATATACATCGGCACTTCAAGCAGCAATATGTCACTGTCTGTATTCGCTTTCAGGCTTACGCGCTCCTCCCCGGATATTCCATAACCATCCCTCCTGCTCAGTACTTGTTCACCCGCAGTAGCACTTCCCTCTATCATAAATATATACAGGCCGTGTTTATCGTCCGTAAGTATATATTCCACTTCTCTCCCTGCTTCAAGGTTCACTCTTGATATCCTTGTGTCCGAATGTATCTTCAATCCGGCTTCATCCTTGTCTATCGACGATACCAGCTGCTGTATCTTATTTACCCTTCCCGCTGCCTCAAACATTTTTTGATCATAACGCGGCGCCACATTCCGTTTGTCCGGGAATATCCAAATCTGCAGCAGCTCTACGCTTTCGCTCTTGCTATGGTTGTATTCACTATGGGTCACACCGGTTCCCGCGCTCATTACCTGCACCTCTCCGGGCCTGATGGCCTGCGTATGCCCCATACTGTCCTGGTGCTCCAGGGCACCTTTCAGCACCACGGTTATGATCTCCATATTATCATGCGGGTGCTTGCCAAAGCCCGTGCCCGCCGCTACCACATCATTATTCAGTACCCTTAAAGCACCAAAATGCACCCTTTCCGGGTCGTGATAACCGGCAAAACTAAAACTATGATATGCATTCAGCCAGCCATGGTCGGCATGGCCCCTCGTATTCGCTTCATGCAAAACTTTCTTACCCATATAAATACTCTTTTTTGAATGAATGTATGTACATGTATCTGCAAAACGGGTGCCATGCGTTTGCCCTGACAAAGTTGCAGATATTTTCGGTAAAGAATTATTAATGTTACAGAAATACGCGCCCCGCAAGCAAATAAATTGCTAAATTGGCTCAAATTACTTTCTATCATGAAATACATACTCGCGCTCGCAATATTCATTTCGGGTGTTTTTTCGTTCTCGGGCGCTGCCGCACAGAAGCTTGACACTGTGCGTACTAAGACGGAGGACGGGCATGAATTTATACAGGTAAAGAACCACGATAGGATAACGGAGGACGGGTATATGCTCAATGGACTCTTTGATGGTGCCTGGACTACCTATTGGGACAATGGCTATCCCAAAGACATAAAGATATTCAGGAACGGCAAAATGAACGGCCTGCATGTATCCATAGATGTTACCGGCTATACTAGTCTCCTCGAAACCTTTAGAGATAATATACTGAATGGCCCACGCAGGGTATTTAACAAGGGTGCCATGCGTGCGGAGGAAGCATATTATGTAAACGGCAAAAAAGACGGCCCTTATAAAAGGTGGTACTTTGCAGGCAATATCCAGGAAGAAAGCACCTTTTCACAAGACAAACGCGTAGGCCGTTCCATCTGGTACTTTGATAATAAGAATAAGGCAGCAGAGTACGACTACAAAGACGGTGAGATAGATGGCATGGTTACTACCTACTACGAAAATGGAAAAGTAAGCGAGGTGACTAATTATAAAATGGGCAACCAGACCGGCGATGGAAAAGAGTTTTATGACAATGGCAACCTGAAAGCAACCGGCAACTACAAAGACGGGCAGAAAGAAGGCCTATGGAAACAATATGATATTGACGGCAAGCCAACCAAAACAATCAAATACCACAACGGCGAAGAAAAGAAATAAATTATGTCACAGACAATACTTATAGTAGACGACGAAAAAGCGATACGCAAAAGCATAGGAGAGATACTTGCCTTCGAAGGCTTTGCCATCGATGAAGCGGCTGACGGTGTAGAGGCAGTAAAAAAGATAAAAGAGAACAACTACGATTGCATCCTTTGCGATATAAAAATGCCCAAAATGGATGGCATGGAAGTCCTGGCAGTAGCGCGTGAAGAAAAACCGGATACTCCTTTTATAGTCATCAGCGGCCATGGCAACATTGAGACCGCTGTGGAAGCAGTGAAGAAAGGCGCATTCGACTATATCTCCAAGCCACCCGATCTTAACCGCATGCTCATCACCATCCGCAATGCCATGGATAAAAAATCCCTGGTGGCGGAAACAAAACAACTACGCAAAAAGATATCCCGCAGTGCCGAGATGATAGGTACTTCCGAAGGGATGGCGCGTATAAAAGAAACAATAGAAAAAGTAGCCCCGACAGATGCACGCGTACTGGTAACGGGTGAGAACGGTGTAGGTAAAGAACTGGTCGCACGCCGCATACACGAGTTGAGCACACGCTCTGCAGCACCGCTTATTGAGGTGAACTGCGCGGCCATACCCTCAGAGCTTATAGAAAGCGAACTATTTGGCCATGAAAAAGGCTCTTTCACTTCAGCCATCAAGCAGCGCATTGGCAAGTTCGAAATGGCCAGCGGTGGTACCTTGTTCCTCGATGAGATAGGCGACATGAGTCACGATGCACAAGCCAAGATGCTGCGCGCATTGCAGGAAGGCAAAATAACCCGCGTAGGTGGCGAAAAAGAAATTAAAGTAGATGTGCGCGTAATAGCCGCTACCAACAAGGACCTGCTGCAGGAAGTGGACGCCAAAAAATTCAGGCTCGATCTGTATCACCGCCTCAGCGTTATACTCATACACGTGCCCTCCCTCAACGACCGCAGGGATGATATACCTCTGCTGATAGAACATTTCCTTAAAGACATAAGCGAAGAGTACAAGCAGCCGGTAAAAGAAATGGAAGCCGCCGCAGTAAAAGCGCTCCAAGATTATAACTGGACAGGCAACATCCGAGAGCTACGTAATGTGGTAGAACGCCTCATCATACTCTCAGATAAGAAGATAACCAAGAAGGATGTGGAGATGTATATACTTTTGAAATAGGCTACACATCATCTATCTCCACCTCCTCAGCCGGCCGGACGAGCTCGTATTGCTTGGCAAAGTTGCACCAGTGGCAATCTTCTTTGCCACAACCGGTATTGAAGTCATGGTTCATGATACTCACATAGGCATCCCTTAACTGGCCAAGTACGGTTTCTTCATCCTGTGAGTACACGGGTACCAGCAGGCGCTTATATTCATTGGTCTTGCGCCCTTTTTCTATGTAGTCGAACATGCCCATCTTCACCTTGAATGGCCTGTCCGGGTATCGCTCCAGTAGTAGCTTGTAAAACACCATCTGTCGCCAGTAGTCACCGCCCATCGGATCTTTTTCATTCGGTCCGGCTATCATTGCGCTGGCCGATCGGTCCGGGTCACCCGTTTTATAATCCACCACCGTGCAGCCATCAGCATCCATTTCCATCTTATCTATCTTCCCCGTCACAGGTATGCCGTCCAGCATATAGCGTGGCACTTTAAATTCAATCTCCACATTCGTGGCAAAGGTGTTTATGTATTGATCATAGTATTCCGATAGCATAGTTATGCCCTGTTCCTTGCGCCTGTCGTACTGCACTGGGGTAAACGAGGCTGATTCACGGAACAAAGAGTTCTCAAAGAACACCAGCATCTCCTCCTTCGTGGGGAACACACCCTCACGCTCCTTCATCACTTTGAACATGCGCTCCAGCGTATTGTGCACTGCGCTACCAAAAGCCAGTGCATCGCTCTTCTGGTAAGGAACCTGCAATATGTTCTCATAATAAAATGCCAGCGGGCAGCGTATGAACTTGCACAATGTGGTATAGCTCATGGTAAAATGCCCCAGCACTCTTTCTATCCACTGGTGGTTGGCAAGCTCTATCTGCACTTTGGGCGCAGGCCCCATCGCCAGGTGCATAGTTGTTATCACATCGTTGGCCTCTACTATCTTCATATGCCTTTCTTCGGCGGCACTTATTTCGTCTATGAACAAGGACGGCTCCAGGCTTTTGCCCCCGTTATCCGCCTGCGCATACGATACATACAGGTGTTTCTTCGCCCTGGTAAGCGCCACGTAAAACAGTCGGCGGGCAACTTCAATTTTATATGTGCTTTCAGGATCGTCCTGTGTATTAGTCAGCGTATCAGGTAGCTTGTAAGCATTCATCGCACCTCGCTTCGCCTCCCAGAAGTTCTTGGTAGCGCCTATAAGGAATACGTACTCAAACTCATTTCCCTTGGCGCCATGCGCTGTATAAAAACGCACACCGTTATCATTCTGCACCACTTTTTGCAAGGGTATGGAAATGTTTTCTTCTTTCATTTTTTCCAGCATGCGCAGCAGCTCTGCAGGCTTTATTCTTGCATCGCGTCCATAGGCATCTTTCACAAATTCAAAGAAGGTATGCAGCACTTGCACATCCCATGTATAGTTCTTGCCACGCAGTATGTGCGATACCATACCGCTCTCATACACTATCTTTTCCACCAGCAGCGGCAGGGGTAGTTCCGTTTGCTGCCGCAGCCATTGCTCTATATTATTACCCAGCCTTATCAGCGCACTTGCCGATCGCAGGTTCAGCGATTCGAACAGCAGCCCGTTACCCAATACCATACGCCAGTAGCCCAGGCTCCTGTCTTTTGTCCTGTTAGCCTGTATATGCAGCGACAGTAATGCTATGTCCGTACCGGTAATACCATAATACGGCGCATGCATCATCTCAAATAGTCTCGACTCCGCACTGAAGGGTATTTTGCGTTCTTCATCCAGGTAGTAGAGTATGTTCACCACCTGCTGTATCAGTGGCAGCTCCAGTATATTCACGGGCTTCTTCACATTATAAGGTATGCCCTTGCGCTCCATAAGGTCTATGATCTTATCCGCCTGCTTATGCTGCGCATATAGTACCGCTACCTCCTTAAGCGGCACTCCCGCTTCCTTCAGCTTTTCTATCTGCATCACCACATCCGCCTCTTCCTGCAACACATTCGGGTAGATGTTCACCTCCGGCTGTATGGTATCATTCCCGTCCTTAAAGCGCTCGGCAGATGCAATGATATTCTTGTCAAGGTTCAACTCCTCAAGCTGGTATATCAGCCTTTGCTTATTTTCCTTTATGGTTGCAGTAGCCTTATCCAGTATCGCCTGCGATGAGCGATAGTTTTGCGGCAGGATGATCACTTTTATCTTGTCTTTGTATCGCTCATAAAACTCTATGATGTTCTTTATCCGCGCTCCCTGGAATTCGTATATCGACTGGTCATCATCGCCTACCACAAATATGTTCGGGTCTTCCCAGAATTCCGTCAGCATCTGCAGCAGCTTATTCTGCGAACCATTTGTATCCTGGAACTCATCCACCAGTATGAATTGGTGCCGCTCCTGGTAGCTCAGCAGCAGGAAGGGGTGTTTCTCAAATGCATCCAGCACCCAGCTGATCATATCATTGAAGTCGTAACGCCCTGCTTCTTTCATCCTCCGCTCATACTCATCAAAGAGCGAGGCCGCTGCTTTCGTCACCAGCATTTTTCTTACCTCCTCGTCTATCTTATCCTGCTTCAGGTCGCCGGTCTTGTACCCTTTGCCATTGCGCTTGTACACATATTCATCGCGCTGGGGCAGTCCTGCTATATAGCTATCTATGGCAGCCGTTATATCCGGCGGGCGCATGTTCTCACGCTTCATCAGGTCAAAGAGCCTGTCCAGCTTACTGGCATCATAATAGATGTTTCCGCTCAGTTTCCGTAGTGGGTGGCCCGGCGGTAATTGTTCCAGCATTTCATACAGCAGCTCGGTGCGTTCCAGCTCGGTTATTGGCTGCAGGCTGCGCATGCTGAAGTATTCGCTGTTACTCTGGATTACATTATTACAAAAGGCATGGAAGGTCACAATATTCACTCTGTGCGCTGCCGTGCCTATTATCTGCACCAGCCTGCGCCGCATCGAGTTAGTAGCTTCTTCAGTGTAAGTAAGGCACAGTATTTCATTTGGTTGCACCTGGGCCTCGCTGCGCAGCAGGTTGGCTATCCTCATGGATAGCACCTCGGTCTTTCCTGTTCCCGGTCCCGCTATCACCATCACCGGCCCAAATATCATATCTACTGCCTCACGCTGGCTTTCATTCAATTTCTCGTACCGCTGCAGGAAAAGTTCTTCATTCATATAATGGGCCGCTCCTATATATTAAAGGGAATAATTTTATACTGATAAAGTTAACTAAAAGGATTGTATGCTTACATTTGTTGGTACATTTATTGATATATACACCGCACAGTCAAACTTATATGAAACGTATTTATTTGCTCCTCCTGGCTTGTATCGCATTCGCTGCTACTCCTGCCTTTGCACAGAACGACAAAAAGGAAAATCCTCATGCAGATGATAGCCTGCCCTATATGCAGGACCCTAACATGCCGCCCTTTGAAATAAAGCTGCTGGATAGCGCTACCACTTTCAACTCGGCCACCATACCGGCAGGCAAACCCACCGTTTTCTTCTTCTTCGGTGCTGAGTGCGGTCACTGCGAATCGGCTTTCGAAACCCTGCAAAAAAGCTGGGATTCACTTTCAGGTGCCGATTTTTATATGTTCTCTTTCTCACCCATCTACCAGATAAAGGGCTTTGCGAAAAAATACCATCTTGATGACTATAAGAACATCAAGATAGTAGGTATGGATAGCAGGATGTTCTTCACCGGCTACTATGGTGTCCGGGGGGTACCCTTCATAGTCGTCTATGATAAGGATCGCAAAGTGGTGCAGGCATGGCACACACACGTGCCGGTTAAAGAGCTCTACGACGCCATCCAGCGAAAGTCGCACGTGAAGATGAAGAAAAAGAAGAAATAACACATTTAATATAAGCAAAAGCCCGGGCACAGTCCGGGCTTTTGCTTTACAACAAAATAGCCTTGTACCAAATACAAGGCTATTTATATAGAAAAACATGACCGGGAGCAGCTTTATATCGAAGTGTAGGCCTATAGCAAATAAGGTGAAAATGGCCCGGTCTACCTATATTGACGTAAGAACCATCCGCCCCGTTAGTACATTCCAAAAAATAACGCCCGGTAGAAACCGGGCGTAGTCTTTGTATAAACCACTTTCTTGTCAGAGTGGGTAATCTTAAACGCTTATTCTGCTTTTGGTGCAGACTGCTCTTTTTGAGGAGCAGATGAATCTATGGTAAATATTATCTTCTTTTCTTCTTCACTATAGTCTGCAGTTACCGTATCACCTTCTTTTATCCGGTGGTTCAGTATCTCTTCCGCCAGCGGATCCTCCAGGTATTTCTGGATAGCCCTGTGCAGCGGGCGGGCACCAAACTGTTGGTCATACCCTTTCTCAGCTATAAATTTCTTCGCACCCGGCGCCAGCGTAAGTGAGAAGCCCAGTGCATTCAGGCGCTTCATTACGTCCTTCATGATGATCTCGATGATCTGGCCTATGTTCTCCTCGTCCAGCGAGTTGAATATCACCACATCGTCTATCCTGTTCAGGAACTCGGGAGAGAAGGTGCGTTTCAAGGCTTTTTCTATCACACCGCGGCTGAAGTCCTCTGCATTTTCAGTTTTTGTAGCTGTTGCAAAACCTACACCTGCACCAAAATCTTTCAGTTGGCGAACACCGATGTTCGATGTCATGATGATCAGCGCATTCTTGAAGTCCACCTTGCGGCCAAGGCCATCGGTAAGCTGTCCGTCATCCAGTACCTGCAGCATTATGTTGAAGATATCCGGGTGCGCTTTTTCTATTTCATCCAGCAGTACCACGCAATATGGTTTACGGCGCACTTTTTCAGTCAGCTGTCCGCCTTCTTCATAACCCACATATCCCGGAGGAGCACCTATCAGGCGGCTGAGCGAGAATTTTTCCATGTACTCACTCATGTCTATGCGTATCAGCGCTTCATCACTGTCAAACATGTAGCGTGCCAGCGAGCGGGCAAGCTCAGTTTTACTGAACGAGCCTATCGGCTTGCGGGGGTCTTTCAATCCCACGCGGTTACGCTGTATCGACTTTACTACTTTGCTTATCGCTTCGTCCTGGCCTACTACCGCACCCTTCAGGTCTTCACCCATGCGGCGCAGCTTGGCGCTTTCAGCTTCCACCATGCGCATTACCGGTATACCCGTCATCATGCTGATCACCTCAGCTATATGCTCTTCGTGTATCGGGTAGCGCTTGTGCTTGGCTTCTTCTTCCCAATCGTTCTTCGCTTTTTCCAGTTCTTCGCCCAAGCGTTTTTCACGGTCGCGCAGTGCCGCAGCTTCTTCAAAGCGCTGGCTCTTTACTACCTTATTCTTTTCCTGCTTTATATCTTCTATCTTCTTCTCAAGCTCCAGGATATTCTCGGGTACATTAATGTTCTTCAAGTGAACACGTGCCCCCACTTCATCCATCACATCTATGGCCTTGTCAGGCAGCAGGCGGTCGGTCATATACCTGTCGCTCAGCTTCACACAGGCATCTATAGCCTCTGCATCATATTCTACATTATGGAAGTCTTCGTACTTCGATTTGATGTTGTTCAGTATCGTAATGGTCTCTTCCACGCTTGGTGGTTCTACCAATACCTTCTGGAAACGACGGTCGAGCGCACCGTCCTTCTCAATGTACATACGGTACTCATCCAGTGTGGATGCACCTATACATTGCAGGTCGCCGCGCGCCAGTGCCGGCTTAAAGATGTTCGAGGCATCCAGTGAGCCCGAAGCACCGCCCGCACCTACTATAGTATGTATCTCGTCTATGAACAGTATCACGTCGCGGTTCTTTTCCAGCTCGTTCATGATCGCCTTCATACGCTCTTCAAACTGTCCGCGGTATTTGGTACCTGCTACCAGTGCAGCAAGGTCAAGGCTTATCACACGTTTGTCGAACAATACGCGCGATACCTTGCGCTGTACTATGCGCAGTGCCAGCCCTTCCACGATGGCGGTCTTACCCACACCGGGTTCGCCTATCAGTATCGGGTTATTCTTCTTACGCCTCGAGAGTATTTGCGATACCCGCTCTATCTCTTCTTCCCTGCCTACTATGGGGTCTAAATTGCCCAGTTCTGCCATTTTCGTGATGTCGCGGCCAAAGTTATCCAGTACCGGTGTTTTTGATTTGGTATTACCCGGTTGCCTGCGCTGCTGTTGAAACTGCCTGCGTTCGTCATCATCTTCAAATTCTTCTGATCCCGGATCACCGTAATCGGCTGCACGGGGATTTTCTCCTTGCAAAATACTTAGTTCGCTTTTAAATCGTTCATAATCAACATCATATTGATGCAGTATCTGTGTCGCAACGTTCTCCTTGTTCTTCAGGATAGAGAGCATCAGGTGCTCCGTCTCTACTGTAGCACTTTTCAGTGCCTTAGCTTCCAGTACGGTGATGCGTATCACTTTTTCGGCCTGCTTGGTAAGCGGCAGGCTGTTTATATTGGCCAGCGGTTTGTTGTTCTTATCCTTTATAGCCAATTCCAGTTCTTTACGCAGGTCGAAGAGGTCTACCTGCAGGGTCTGCAGCACGCGCACCGCCAGTCCATCGCCTTCGCGAATGAGCCCCAGCAGCAGGTGCTCCGTTCCTATGAAATCATTGCCCAGCCTTAATGCTTCCTCACGACTGTACGATATGATCTCTTTTACTTTTGGTGAGAAATTAGAATCCATGAATCCTGTCCTTGTTTTAAAATGTAAAATTAACGATATTGGATGTAGTATGGTATTGTGTTTAGCTATATTCTCATTGCCTGCCTTTAACTTCTTTTGCCTTACTAACTTCCTGTATTAAATATACGAAAGAAAGTATAGCTTGGATATGTTAATTTTATGCCCGAATTTAACCCTGCCTTGCCACCATCCAAACTTTTTATACTGTATGGAATTCAAAATTGATACCAAACCTTCATATATAGTAATTACCCCGGTATCTAACCATTTAGATGCTAATTTGGCAGCATCGCTTCGCCAAAAGTGTAATGAACTTACCGAAAACGGCAGTGAAAACTATATTATCGACCTGCATAACTGCCTTGATACCGATCCTAAGTCCTTCCACCTGTTAACAGAGCTACACGAAGATTGCTATAGCAATAATTGTTCCCTCGTATTTACCAATATACAGGACACTGTATTGCAGCAACTTAAGAAGGATGAGACCGATAGTGCCCTGAACATTGCCCCTACTATGCAGGAGGCAATTGATATAGTAAGCATGGAGATACTGGAACGGGATTTGTTTGACGAAGACTAAGGCAGCTAAGACGATGAAAGTAACTATACTAGGAAATAATTCGGCCCTCCCGGCTTTTGGCAGGCACCCCACCTCGCAGGTCGTATCGGTTTACGGTGCGCTCATAATGCTCGATTGCGGTGAGGGCACCCAGGTGCAGATGCAGCGTTATGGGCTTAGATGGCGCAACCTGGAGCATATTTTCATCAGCCACCTGCATGGCGACCATTATTTTGGTCTGCCGGGCCTTATCAATAGCATGAGCCTGCTGGGCCGCACGGCGCCGCTGCACTTATATGCCCCGGCCCCCCTGGGCGCCATGATGGACCAGATCTTCAACGTGGCCGATACTACGCTTTGTTTCCCATACTTCTTTCACCCACTGCCGGAAGGCACCGAACTACTGGTGGAAAATGATATGTTCAAGGTCACTTGTTTCCCGGTCAACCACCGTATACAATGCCACGGTTTTCTTATAGAGCGCAAGACAAAAGGCCGCAAGCTGCTGCCCGACAAGGCAAAAGAATATGGCATAGCGCCCGATTTTTACGACCAGCTAAAGCAAGGCAAGGATTTTCAACGCGAAGACGGCCTGCTGGTGAAGAATGACTGGGTGACCGAAGATGGCCCCTCGCCACGTAAATATGCCTACTGCGCCGATACCATCTTTACAGATTCATTCCTGGATGTGATACAAGGCGCAGACACCATTTACCACGAATGCACCTACCTGGACCGTGACGCCGACAAGGCAGAGAAAAGGTTTCACAGCACCGCCGCGCAGGCTGCACAGCTGGCCAAAATGGCCAATGCAAAGCAATTGCTGCTCGGCCACTTCTCTTCCAAGTACCGGGACCTCGAGCCCTTCCGCGAAGAGGCACTCCCCATCTTCCCGAACGTACAGGTAACTATAGAAGGTACAGCTTACGAGATATAGACAGCCAGCGTCAGCACCGCTTCCCGCGGCCAGACACCTTAAGAGCGTGCAATAAGGGTGTGTTAAAAACATTATTCATTTCTCTCAAATAGCTGCATAATGATTGTTGGCTGATACTTTTGTATTTTTAGGCGCTATAAAATTCAGGTCATAATATAAATGGGTTGGTTAGATAAACTTTTAGGGAAGGCAGATGAGCAGAAGGCCGCGAACGGCGACACGGCACATGAGCATGTTTCATCCGAGGCCTCAGGTATTGCCAGCCCCTTTGCCGGGCTCGATGGCATCCGCTTCGGGCGCTATAGCGATAACAATAAGAGCTACAAGAAGGTAACAATAAGAGCTACAAGAAGACCCAGAGCTGGTATATAGCCGAAGACCGTTTTAAAGAAAAAAAATACACCGAGTCATTTACTGCCTTGTTCGATTACCTGCGCGATGAGGTGGAGGACAATGTGCACTTCCGGCCCGAGGGCGACAAGTTCACTTTCGAAATACTGCAGGGCTCTAAATGCATAAAGGGCTCCAGCGATGGCCTAAAGATAGTAGCTAAGGCACCCCTGGCTATTATGGACACACCTGCCACCGCCGTAATGCGCCGCCTGCTCGACATGAACTATAGTCTCTTCTATACACACAGTGCTATGGACGAGAACAACACCCTCTGTATGATCTTCGATAGCGATGTGACATCAGCCAGCCCCAATAAGCTGTATTACGGCATGCGCGAGCTGGCTACCAAGGCCGACAGGCTGGATGATATGCTGCTCACCGATTTCAATATGCTGAAGCCCTCGGGCACAGACCATTTGGTAAAGCTTAGCGAACAGGAACTGGACATAAAGTACACCTGGTTCCACAAGTGGATACAGGAGACGATAGACCAAATTAATGAGCTGAATGCCGATTCTTTTTCGGGCTCTATTGCATACCTGCTGCTCACGCTTATATACCGCATCGATTTCCTTGTCACGCCTGAGGCTAAGTTGCTCACACAGATGGAGCGCATACACTCCATGTACTGGGAGAAGAAGGAAGAGGTATCGCTGGTGGAGCGCAACCAGATGATGAAGGAAGCTGCCCGCAAAATGCTGGACCTGACACGCGAGGAATTTGCAGCCAGCGTGTACCGGAGCAAAAGCTCCTTTGCCATAAGCGCCCCCGGGCCTATCGAGAAGGTGAACGAGCATATGATAAATGCCAACAACGACTCGCGCTGGTACGTGGACAATAAGTACCCCGCCCTGGCGCGGGTGCTCAATGAATATGGTGTCATGTACAACCAGTTCATCTACAGTATGCCCCGTGTGCTTACCGATCTTGCTACCATATACATGGCCGTTATGTACTCAGAATATTTCACCGCCCTGGGTATGCAGCAAAGCCTTTACGATACTGCTAATAGCCAGTTCAACAAAGAAGCTATCCGCAGGGCAATAGACGAAGCGGTAAAGAACTACGCCGATAAATTCCCAAATATGAAGTGGGACCATAACCAGCTTTCATACGACAGCCTTTATTCTTTTGGCCTCAGCTTTACACAGCTCATGGCGGGCCTTAACCTGGAAACAAAGAGATAATGACCATACAGGAGATCATAGAACGGTACCACGATGCAGTAGTGCAGATAGCTACCAAGACAGGCACAGGTACGGGCTTCTACCTGCGCGATTATGACCTGATAGTTACTAACAACCACGTGGTGGGCGATAGCCGCCGCGTGACCGTAAAAGGCCGCAACTTTGATAAGCGCCTGGCACCCGTGGTTTTTTCCGACAGCAAATACGACCTTGCTTTTGTTACACCACCAGTTGACCTGCATGCCTTGCCCGACCTGAAGCTGGGGCTCTATGAGAACACGCACGATGGCGATACTGTACTGGCCATAGGCCATCCTTACGGGCTCAACTATACGGCTACGCAGGGTGTTATATCGCGGGTGGACAGGGTGCAGCAGGGTATTAAATACATACAGATAGATGCTGCCATAAACCCCGGCAACAGCGGTGGCCCATTGGTGAACGAGGCGGGCGACATTGTGGGTGTAAATACTTTTATCATTAAGGGCGGCGATAACCTTGGCTTCGCATTGCCATCATCATACTTGAAGGAGGCGCTGGACCAATACCTGCCGCACCGTGGCGAGCTGGCCATACGCTGTCCCTCATGCAGTACATTGGTTACCGAGCAAACACTTGAAGCAGGACAGTATTGCCCCAACTGCGGAACTAAAATAGAGTTCCCTAAAAAGGAAGAACCAAAGGAAGCACCATTATCGGGCATAGCAAAAGTGGTGGAGGACATACTGGAAAAACTGGGGCAGGATAAAGAGCTGGCACGCACCGGCACCAATCGCTGGGAGGTGGAGCAGGGCTCGGCCAAGATCAAGATCACTTACAACCCGGATAATTATTTTATAGTAAGCGATGCTTACCTCTGCCGCCTGCCTAAGACCGGCATCAAGGAGCTGTACATATACCTGCTTAAGGAGAACTACAATATGCGCGGCAAGCTCTTCAGCCTGCAGGGCGATAATATTGTGCTCAGTTCTCTTGTGTACGACCTGGATATGACGCCCGATACAGGCGAACATATGTACCGCGACCTGTTTGAAAAAGCCGACGCTTATGACGATCTGCTCATAAAGCAATTTGGCTGCGAGCCGATACTGGAGGAAAGATAAACCTGTTTTAAAACTCCATCGCGCCGTTGAAAAATTTTGTCGCTTATTGTTTTGATAGAGCGAGACTATCCTTCTTCGTCGTTATGTTTCCATCTCTCTATGAGATGCCCCAGCGGGGCTACCGCTTTGTAGCCACAAAATACCCCATCTAATATATTGCCCCTCTGGGGCAACGTCACTGCTACCTATCACATTAACTACAAAGCGGTAGTCCCTCTGGGACACAACATTATTCTTTGAAACGAGACATTTTGCATCCCCAAAAACAACTTTTTTACTTTTCATATAACAATCAATTTTCTACCTCCACAATCAAAAGCAGTTCAATAGCTTTTGAATTTTGACTTTTGAACTATAACCGGAAATAAGATTATGATACCCTCCGTAAAGGGGTATGATACCCTTCCAGAAGGGTATCATAAAACTTCGATTTCGCCATCCCAATTCTGCACTTGACCTTTGTGGAAAAACTCAAAATGGGACAAAATAGAAACGGCATTTGGAAAGAACGCGTTAAGAAAATATTTGATTAGACCGTTAAGAAGAGGGAACCGTCTACTGACGTTTAAAGTAATTCGGACTTATAATAGTCCTGCTATTGCATGGATATATTCGAAGTTTGAACTTATTTCCCTCTTTAGGGCTAAGCAAATATTTTTTTGCTTTCTTTCCAAGAGCCTTGATCTTTTCTTTGGTTACTTTCTTTTGTATCAAGACAAAAGAAAGTAACAAGATGAAGAAAGTTTCTTCAGATGAGTTTTCCTCTTAAGCAATAAACTATAAGCAGTTATGAACCCTTCATTAACCTTTCAAAACATTTCAATTCCCCTAATAACCCAACAAAATCAACACGCTTTACCCATTCAACCACCTTCATAAGTAAACACTTTTTCTCGTTTACATTTCAACAACTCGCTCTGGTGGGCTAATTAATTATTTAAACCATTATCAACTATGAACACAAAACCAAAACAACAATCGCTCGCCCGCGATCTTTATTTCAATACCAACCTCTCGCAGGCAGCCATCGCCGCCTACGTCGGTGTCAGCAAAAAAACCGTCTGCTTCTGGGTCAACGAAGGCAACTGGAACCAGCTTCGTATGGCCATGCTCCGCATGCCCTCTATGCTCGTCGAAGACATGTATGCCCAATTGCAGGAACTAAATCACAATATCCGTAGCCGCATCCCCGGTCAGCGTTTCCCCACCTGGCACGAGGCTGATGTAATGCGCAAGCTTGTTTGGTGCATCATCAAAATGCGGCAAACGTCCTCCATCGGTGAGAATATGGAAAGCGTTACCGATTTCTGCCAGCATGTAGCAAGCAAAGACCCGGGACTTGCCGAAAAGCTTGAGCAGCATACCACAACCTTCATGGAAGAAAAAATGCAGCAAACCCATGTGCCTACCGAAATCGACTACATGAGCGAACAAGACATACCAAATGCTGAGGAAACATTTACATCCCGCACTGCTCAGGATGAGCTACAGGATATCCAAAACGATATTGAAGCAAGCGAAGGCTTTTACAATAAAGAGGAAGAATTCAAAAATTTCTGCGAAGCAAATAACATTCCCTACTTCCCTACACCACCGGCCTACAGCATAAAATAAAAAAATGACAAGCCTTCTAACGACTTGTCATTGCAATATGTTGATCTAAAAATGAAAATTATGAACCTTACTTATGCTTCACCTGGCGTAGCTCCTTCCTGTTCTTCCGCAGCCGGTTCGCCAGATGCCGTTACCGTCTCGGCCGCCTGCTCTTCTGAAGCAGGTTCATCAGCAGATGCTGTTACTGTCTCTGCTTCCTGCTCTTCGGTTGGGGCTTCAGTAGTTGATGCTGTGGTTTCAGCCGGTGGCGCTTCGTTAGTTTGTTTGGCCTTGGGCTTTTCTTTTTCTGCTTTGGTCTTTTGCAGCAGCTCTTCGCTCTGCTTGCGGGCATCTTCCAGCTTGGCGCGTTTCTTTTCTATTTTGGCCCCTACTTCTTTTATCAAATTTTCGAGGTGCGCACGCAGCTCTTCGGCCTTTTTGCCGGGAGTTATATTTTCCAGGCCGTTCTTGAAATCGGCCAGCTCTTCTTCGTGTTCTTTTATCTCGTCCTGCAGGGTTTGTACAAAGTTGTGCGTTTGTGCTACGCGCTCTGTCTTGTGCTTTTCAAACTGCTCTTTACGTTTTTCGCGCGAGGCGTCCTTACGCTCAAAGAAGTTCTTACGTGCTGCAAGGAAGCGCTGCCATATATCTTCGCTCTGCGCCCGGGGCACAGGGCCTATGCTCTTCCACTCGTCCATCAGCTCGTTCATTTCCGCCGTAGTGTCGCTCCACTGTGTTGAGTTCTTTAAAGACTCCGCACGGTTCAGGATGGCCATCTTGCGGGTAAGATTATCTTCCATAGATACACGCGCAGTTTCAAAATGCGCACGCTTGGCCTTAAAGAAAACATCTTTTGCCGCCTGGAATTTCTGCCATAGCTCTTCGCCCAGCTCACCGGCCACGCGGCCCACTTTCTTCCACTCTTCCATCAGTTCTTCATACGCGTCTGATGTGGCATTCCATTTTGTACTGTCCTGCATTGCAATGGCTTTATCTATGATAGCCTGCTTAAGCACAGCATTATTTTCCTGCTCTTTATGTATGTTATCGGAGTGTTCTTTTTTGCGATCGAAGAAGGCATTCTTTGCAGCTATGAAGCGCTGCCAGAGGGCCTCGTTCTTATCGTGCATGGTGCGGCCCACGGTCTTCCACTCATCCATGAGCTTGCGGAAAACTTCGGTGGTTTCCTTCCATTCTTCGGATGCTGCCAGCTTCTCGGCCTTTTCCACCAGTTCCATTTTCAGGTCCAGGTTCTGCAGCATTTCCTTGCCATGGTCTTCCTGGAACTGGCGCTTGCGGTCGAAGAACTTTGTTTTCGCTGCCTCTATCCTGTCCCACAATTTATCGTTGCGGTCTTTGTCCACATACCCTATTTGCTTCCAGAGTTCGGTAAGGTCTTTAAAGGCCTTCGCACCTTCCTTGAAGTTCTCCGTATCAGCAAGCTCTTCGGCCTGCTGTGCCAGTTTTAATTTAGAATTATAATTCTCACCTGTAAGCTGATGCAATACTTTTTCCCATTCCGTTACTTCGCGAAACAGGTCCTGCACGGGGCCTACGGCTGCTGTGTGCAGCAGGTAGTCTTTGGTGCGCTCCACCTTGCCTATCAACTTCAGCTTATCCTCTGTGGCTACCCATTCCACCTGCAGCTCTTTTATGCGTGCTGCAGCTTCGTTGTATTTTTCCACCAGTGTTTTCAATACTGCATCGGCAGTATCGGGGGCCAGGTTAGCAATAACACGTTCGGTATTGCTTACTCCTTTTGTCAGTACCAGGTCGCCGGTGTCGTCCAGGCGGTATATCTCTTTGCCTTCAAAAGAAACTTCGTTCCACCAGTTTTTCAGTGCCTCAAGTGTTTCTTGGTCCATTGTCGTGTGCGTTTAGAATGTAGCTATGTAGCGGTTTTTTCGTATCGCAAGATACGGGAATCTGCGATATTGAATATAAAGAACATGTTATTAACGTGCCCCAAATACCTTTTTAAGGATATCGGTAACACGGGCAGCAGGGTTGGTACGTATCTTATTTTCCTCGTCGGCCACGGTAACGAAGAGGCCGTTGAGGGCGCGCTCGGTAACATAACCTGTAAGATCTGTATTCACATGGCTTACCATGGGCAATTTATTATAATAAGTAAAAATGTCTTTCCAGTACCTGGTAGCGTTCACTTTGTCCAGCGAACCCTGTATGATGGGACGGAAGGCATTGGTGAGCGCCGTGGTGGTCCTTGCTTTAAGGTAATTGGTAGCTGCGCCGCTGCCACCCTTAAGGATAGAAAGACCATCTTGTATGGACATACCCTTTATCGCATCGATAAATATAGGTACCGCCTTCATCGCTGCATCTTCGGCCGCGCGGTTCATGGAGAGAATGGCCTGATCCACCTGGTCGCCCATACCTATGCTGCGCAGGGTGCTTTCCATCTTCTTAGCCTCGGGGGGCATCAATATCTTGATGAGTGTATTGCCAAAATAACCATTGGGCAGCGACAGCTTCTTGCCGGAGTTCTGTGCACCTATCTGCAAAGCCTCGCGCAGGGCCGCCACGATATCGGTATTGCTGAGGCCACTCATAGTCCCCTGGTTGCCCGAATTATTGTTCTTATTGCCATTCAGCAGGTTATTGGCCTTGTTGGTGTAATCTTTAAAGGTCTGTGCATTGCCTTGCAACGCTGTGGCAAACAAAGCTGCAGCGACAAAACTCGTTTTCAAAAATATCTTCATAAGTCAGTTTTAAATTCTTGTTTCCAAATATATTCAAAAATGGAGCCAACTTTTATAAGTGTTCATTATCCGCCCTTTCCGCCGCCATTGCCGCCTGCGGGAGCATTGCCCCCTCCGCCGCCGCCGCCGCCTTCGTCATCGCCCTGTTTCAGGTTGTTCTCGCGGTCTTTTTCGGGTGGGGCATTGTCTTTCTTCTTGCGTTTAGGCGCTGCGTCCATAGGACCTTTAGGCTTATCATCGGCCGACTTACCGAAGCGGTATGTAAAGGAAATATTACCAATACGGGTCTCCTTTTCGCGGAGTATCTGCTGGCTATATGAGGGCAGATCGTACTCATTTACGAATTTGCGTGTTTTGAAAATGTCGGAGCAATTAACCGTAAGGTTGGCTTTGCCCTTCCAGAAGCTTTTCTTGACTGCAAGGTCTATCCAATACGATTCCTGCAACTTGCCCTGGGCTATTACTTTGGGTGATTCGTAGTTGCCATTGAGCTGCAGGGAAAAGCCTGCCGGCAACCTAAGACTGCTATTGACTTTGCCAAACCAGCTGAAGCCATTGGTATTGCTTAAAAAGCTCCGGGTAGCAGAATCGGCAGCACCAATGTTGATCCGGTTTTGGAATGCGTTGACATTCAGGGTGGCATCCCAGATGGGCAATAACTGGAACTTGCCGGTAAGATCAAGGCCGTAGGTACTGGCGCTGGCGATATTGAGCGGCTGGCTGTAGAGCCTGCCTGCTAGCTCGCCGGCATCGTAAGTACGGATAACACGCTCTATCAGGTTGCGGGTGTTCTGATAGTACAGGCTGAGAATAAAGTTATCTCCCTTAGTGGTTTGCTTGTTATAGCTCAGCTCAATGTTGTGAATGAACTCGGGTATAAGGTCAGGGTTGCCCTGGCTGACCGTACTCGGATTAGAAAGGTCTTTGTAGGGCATTAACTGCCAGAAGTTAGGCCGATTGGTGCGTCGGCTATAGTTCAGGTAAACGCTCTGCTGCGCCGGCAACTGGTAAGATATAAAGGCTGAAGGAAAAAGGCCGAAAAAATTATTGCTGAAGCTGGTATCGAAAGGCACTTTGTTGCTGCCATCGTAGATAGCGTCCTCAGCACGCAGGCCCAGCTGGTAAGAGAACTTGCCCAACTGGTCGCTCCAGTTGATATATGCAGCATGTATTTGCTGTGTATAATTGTAAGCGGACCATGTTGAGGAGTCGCGGTATTGTGTGCGGTTATTGGTATCCAGCATTGCATCGTTGCTGCTGTTGAAGTTGGTTATTTGTGTTTTGATACCCAGGCCCAGCTTGCCATTTTTAGTGAAAAGCGGATCGGTATAATCGGCAGAACCTGTGAATGAATTGTTGGTGCCATTACCCGGTGCGGACTGGTAAATGATATCGGGGTGCTGCGGATCATGTGAAACGGTAAAATATTCCTGAGTACGCTCTGCGTGAAAGTTAGAACCATTGGCATCGAGCGTAAATTCTTCGTCCTTCTTTTTGAACTTGTGCTTATAGTTGAGCGAACCCGAAAGACCACGCAGATCACCTACTGAATTGCTGTACCTGTCCTGGTTGAAGATGGGCGTGTTTGATTCAACCACCGAGACATTGTAGTGCGATGCGTCCTTAAATGCATGCTGCATTATGTTGACATTACCGGTCACGGTTATCGAATTGTTCTTGTCCATATCCCAGGTGGCGCCAAGTGTATTGAACCAGCCATTGAAGTGGCGCGGCACAATCTCGGTGGTGTGGTACACCAGGTATGAACCGAATGTATCGGTATTCTTGTCATGACGCAAGGTGCCTACATTATTATAGGTATTGTTGAAGCGCAAGTTGCTGTTGATAAATACATTCCACTTGCCTTTATGTGCATTGAGGCCAAGGCCTGCATTGTACTTATCGCCGGTACCTGCGCCCAGTGTTACGTTGCCGTTAATGCCAAAAGCGCGGTCTTTTTTTGTAATGATGTTGAGAATGCCGGTCATTCCCTGCGCATCATATTTGGCGGAAGGGTTTGTGATCACCTCAACACTTTCGATGCTGGAGGCCGATATACTTTGCAGAGCTGATGCCACATCGCTACCAAGGAGTGTGGCGGGCTTGCCATCGATAAGAATGGTTACGTCACTTTTGCCGCGCAGGCTTACATTGCCGTCGGCGTCGACAGACACCGAGGGAACATTTTGCAATACATCGGAAGCGCTGCCACCGGCTGTGGTGATATTTTTCTCAACGTTAAACACTTTCTTGTCCACCTTCATTTCCATCACAGCTTTCTCACCTGTTATCTCAACAGCTTTGAGTGCCTGCTCGGTTTGGGAAAGGGTAATGTTGCCCATGCTTTTAGTAGTCGCATCCTGTGTGATCTCGATACCGCCGATTATCCTGTTTTGGTAACCAATAGCATTCGTACGGAGCAAGAATTTACCGGTACCTGTGGGTGATATAGAAAAAGAGCCGTCTTCTTTAGTGAGGTCGCCACCGACTACGGTAGAGTCGGGGCGGAGCAAAGTAACTGTAGCATATGATACCGGGTTCTTTTTGCCGGCCACCAGGCGACCGGTGACCTTACCAAGTTGAGTATTTTGCTGCGCAATAGCGGGAACAGAAATAAAACAAACCAAAAACAGGACTAAGATCCTTTGTGCCAGATACATATTAATAATACAAATGAAGGCACAAAGTTGCCTGAAATAAACGAGAAAACGCTAATAGCGTGATAATAAAGTAATGTTAAACAAGCTTGATATGATAATATTTAGTCCTTTGGCATTTCCCAGCCCAGGCGTTGCTCAACGAGGTAGTGATTCCTGTCGGCGGCGTTGCGGGTTACCAGCTCGGCTACGAAACCGGTGAGGAAAAACTGGGTACCCATGATCATAGTAGCTATGGCCAGGTAAAAAGTAACCCTGTGGGTAAGGCCGAAATCGGCGCCGGCGGATATGCGAGCTATTACCAAATATAAGGTCATGCCGAAACCCAGCATAAACATGAGGGTACCCCAGACACCAAAAAAGTGCATAGGCTTCTTGCCGAAGCGGCTGGTGAACTGTACAGAGAGCAGATCGAGAAAACCATTGATGAAACGCTCCCAGCCGAACTTGGAAACACCGTACTTGCGGGCGCGGTGCTGCACTACCTTCTCACCTATCTTCTTAAAGCCTGCCCATTTGGCCAGTACGGGTATGAAGCGATGCATCTCGCCATATACTTCTATGCTCTTTACAACCTTTCTTTTATAGGATTTCAGTCCGCAATTGAAGTCGTGGAGCTGGATGCCGGAGAGGCTGCGATTGACTGCGTTATAGAGCTTGGAGGGTAGGTTCTTGGTTAACTTATTATCGTAGCGCACTTTTTTCCAGCCGCTGACGAGGTCGAAACCATCAACTATAATCATGCGATAGAGGTCGGGGATCTCGTCGGGGCTGTCCTGGAGATCGGCGTCCATGGTGATGACCACGTTGCCCACGGCTGCTTTGAAGGCCTCGTTGAGGGCGGCGCTCTTGCCGTAATTGCGCTGGAAGCGGATGCCGCGGAGGGTGGAATATTGGTTAGACAATTTCTCTACTACTTCCCAGCTATTGTCGGTACTGCCATCGTCGACCATTATTACCTCATATGCATATGAATGCTCTGTACACACCTTGTCGATCCATGCCATCAGTTCCGGCAGGGACTCTTCTTCGTTATACAGGGGTACTACTATAGAGATATCAGTGTGCATCGGGCGCTAAAATACAGGATTTTCTTTTATGGCGTATTATGTGCGCGGATGAGGGTGTTAATTTTGGCGGAAAAGTGCGGAACTACCTACCATCGCGAGGATTTGGGCTAAAGCCCGATCGTCGTTTCTTTATCCCCGGCCTGAAGGCCGGGGCAATTGATGTCATCGGCAAGACAGTGTTCTTTGATTGGGCTGCAGGAGGAAGAATTCCGGTGGCAAACCGGGAGTTATCGTGAACGCGTCTGACCGCGGAAAGCGGTACTGACGCTACCCACCCTTACCGCGCCTGACTGCCAGAAGCGGTGCTGACGCTACGCATAAAAAATGTCCCGCAGGGTGTGCGGGACATGTATGATGTGTGTGGTATTTAGCTTACTGCATTGGGGCTGCGCCTTTCTTTTTAGGGATGGCGGCGGCGATGAGTGAGAATATTGCACCCCAGAAAAGAGTAGTGAAAATAACACCGGCAACCATAAACACATTCCAATATTTTTTGGTCATGTTCATTGCTGTGTCTATATCCTCATCGCTCATCTTGGGGTTTTCGGCCATTTTTTTGCGGGCCATTTCCAGTATCTCATCTTTCATGTGCGGGAAGATGAACATGCTGACTATAGACCACAGGAGCAATAAAAGAGAAATGATGGCTGATGCTTTAAACCCGCTGCTGAAAACATTGCCATAGGTTACAAAGCCGTCATTTTCTTTTGTGAAGGCGTTCGCATTTAAAATAAGACCAATGAGGAAGGGAATGTAGCTGACGTACTGCATGCCCGGTTTCAGCGCTACCCCTGAAATGTATAGGATGGCCCCAACCACTACCATTATAAGCCCAGTTACAAGGCCGTATTTCATGTGTGTATTTTTCATGATCGCTGTATTATTTATTTAGGTGAATGATGCCGTTGTTGATAATGCCTATAATATTTCCTTTCAGCTCTTTGCCAATGAAGGGGTTATTGCGGGAGGCAGACTTAATATCATCTGCCTGAAGGGTGAATGGTGTGCCTGTAGTAAAAATAGTTAATTCGGCGGTATCGCCTTCATTAATATTTGCTGCGGACAGGCCGAATATTTTGCGGGGGTTGGTGCTTAGGGCTGCAACCAGTTTATCCGCGTCAATCTCATTGCCCATAGTGTTGATGACCTGGAAGGTTATTTCCTGAAGGTTCATACCATCGGCGGCATATTCAAATTCCTTTTCCTTTGCGTCCCATTCCTGCGGGCGGTGGTGAGAGGCTATGCAATCGATGGTGCCGTCATTGAGGCCTGCTATGAGGGCTTGCCTGTCGGCCTCGGTGCGGAGCGGTGGTGAGACTTTATATAAGCTGCTGTATGTGTTCAATGATTCGTCGGTGAGGGCGAGGTGATATGGCGTGACGGAGCAAGTGATGTTCAAACCTTCGGCTTTTGCTTTCCTGATCATCTCTACGCCTTCGGCAGTGGAGACGCCTGTGATGTGGAGCTTTGAGCCTGTGTAGCGAAGTAGTTCGATATCACGATGTATCATTAAGCTCTCGGCCATGGAGGGAATCCCTGCCATGCCCAGCTGAGTGGACACAGGGCCTTCGTGCATGAGTCCACCTTCGGAAAGAGCGGCATCAACAGGGATCTGCAGTAAAATGCCGTCGAATGCGCGAACATACTCGAGTGCCTTGAGCATGAGGCCTGCATTTTGTACGGGTTTCCAGCCATCGGTGAAGGCGAGGGCGCCGTTGCTATGCATGTCCATCATTTCGGCAAGGGTTTTGCCTTCTGCATTATTGGTTATTACACCAAGGGGATGCAGACTTACTATATTTCCTTTAGCTTTTTGAAGTATGTATTGTACCGTGGACTTGCTGCCTGTAACAGGATTAGTATTAGGTGCGAGCAGTACATGTGTGAAACCACCTGCTGCTGCTGCATCGAGACCTGATGCGATTGTTTCTTTGTGCTCGAAGCCCGGTTCGCGATAATCGGCAAGTACATCGACCCAGCCGGAACTGATACAAAGGCCTTCGCCTTCTATTACCGTATCCGCTTTGGTTTTGATACCGTCTTTAATGGTTTTTATGATGCCATCTTCGAGCAGTATATCTGTTACTTTACCGTGAAATGGTGAGGCAGGGTCTATAACCTTTGCCCCGCGGATGAGAACGAGCATTGTATGATATTATTGGTAAGCTCTTGTACAAGCCCTGCTGTTATGAGGCAGCAATGGTCTGTTTTTTAAAGCCGCCTGCTAACAAGTAAGTTTCGACAGCCAGCATTATGAGCGCTAAAATAACACAAACTTTCCAAAGCGGGAAGCTGCCCCAGTTGCCATTATTTGCCGCGCTGCCCGTGGCGGAGAGGCTAAGCCAATGCACACCGGGGCTTTTCCAATTATCCTTTAAGGCGCTGATATCCCAGGCTTCAAGCTGTGATTCTTTGCGATCAGCATCGAGGGCGACCTGTATGGTATCGCTGCCGGTGGCTGCGAGACTGTAAAAACCGGGCTGCTGAACGGAACGATCGATAAAGACATCAAGGCCTGCGCCATCAGGGCGCTGTGGAGGGATGGCATCGAGGCCGGGTCCGTAGAGATGTATCATATTACGCTCGTCGGCATTGCGAAGGGGAAGGTAAACGGGTTGCTGCCGGCCTGCAGTGATGGCATATATATCGCCACCACGCGACTGGACGGCCATCTGGTATATGAACGGCACGAAGAAGTAGCTACCGGGGAAATTGCCGGAAGCCAGATCGGCAGAGGTGGCACAAATGTATAGCTGGCCTTTGGCGGGCGAGTACCTTGCGAAGAAAGGATCGCCATTGCGGAAGCTGAGTATGGACTGCTGGTTGGCACCCAAGCCTGCTTCTATTATATAGTGCCAGTTGGCCACGGGAAGCTGGACATTTGGCGGGATGCGCTCGAAGATATCTTTTACGAGGTTGCTGCCCTGTTGTAAAGTGCTTGCTGCCTGCACGGCAGTATCAAGGCCTTTTACCTGGATATCGCCTGCCTGCTTTAAACCTTCGTTGAAAGATGAAAAATTACCGGTGCGGCCGGGGAAGATACACACAGTTTGTCCTTGCACCATGGCATTGCCGAGCAATTTGCCTAAAGCAGCATCTATATGGGTAATACCATTGAGGATGATGAGGTTGTAATCTTTCCAGTCGGCGGGGGTAGAGTTTATGTCCAATTGATTGAGGCGGAAACCATTGTATGCGCGGAAAGCGGCTTGTATAAAGGGATTAGACTGGCCTTCGTTCAAGACCAAAACTGAAAGTGCAGGAGTGCTGCGGGCGGTGATGCGGAAAGTGTCATCGAACTTTACCGCGGCATCATTGAGCGTGAGCACCATGCGCTGCCAATTGGCATCGTTGGTAGAGAAACTGAGTGTATCGGTGCTTTCGTTCTTATCAGAAAAGGTAAGGGTTGAAGCGCTTTTTACCTGCCCGTTGATAGCCAGCTGCAGGACCGGTGCATCTTTGGGCAGCTTACCGATGGCCCTTGTGCGTACGATCAACTGATTGGGCTGGCCAGTTTGCAGTACGGGGGAATTAAGGTAAGCGGTGTCTATAAAAATATTTTGCAGCTCATCGGCCTGTACGGGAACGCCATAGAAGGCCACATTCTTCATGAGCGAAGCATCGGGCTTGGTATCGAAAGTGCTCTTCTGGAAATCGGAATAATAATAGACATCTGCGGCTGTTGCTACTTCGCCCTGCATCATACTCTGGACGATGCTTAAGACCTGTGCGGCGGACTTGTCGGAAGCGGAAACGTCAATGTTATTCAGCTCTGTAAGTGCTTTATCGGCAGGTATGGGTTTGTATGTCGCGGGCTTGTCGTTGGTGAGGAGGATGAACCTGCTGCCCGTTGCTGCACTCTTCAGTTGCTTGCGGGCGGCCTCTTTGGCGATCTCGAGCAGGCTACGTGCTCCATTTTTAACCAGCATACTGTAGGAGTTATCTATGTAGATGACCTTGAGCCCGTTGCCAGCGTCTTTCTTGTCGTTTTGGGTGAAGAAGGGTTGTGCAAATGCCAGGATGAGTGAGAGTAAAAATAAGAGCCTTGCAGCCAGCAGCCATTTGTAACGCACTTGCGACTGCTTGCGGCTATTGAGCTGGATATTCTTTAAAAAGCGGGTATGCGGGAACAATACCGTTTTGTACCTCCTGAGGTTGAAAAGGTGGATAAGTACGGGTATTGCAAGGCTAATGCCTGCGAGCAGGAAAAGCGGAAAAAGGAAACTCACTGAACAAATATAGGGCTAAAGCCAAGTCAAAAGGCAAAAGTGAAAAGCAAAAAGTAAGATAAATTTTTATGTGGCTCCTGCCGCTGAGATATATAAATAATCGTTTATCAAAGCTGGTAATCATCAATTATCTTTGCAGGCTTATAGTAGCGAAAAAATTTATGCTTACAGGTAACGAGATACGCAAACAGTTTTTAGATTTCTTTCATAGCAAGGGGCACCATATAGTACCTTCTGCACCGATCGTGGTGAAGAATGACCCCACCCTGCTTTTTACCAACGCGGGGATGAACCAGTTCAAGGATTATTTTTTGGGCAATAAACAGCCTGAGCATACGCGTGTAGCAGATACCCAAAAATGCCTGCGCGTGAGCGGCAAGCATAATGACCTGGAAGAAGTGGGCGTGGACACATACCACCATACCATGTTCGAGATGCTGGGCAACTGGAGCTTTGGTGATTACTTCAAGAAAGAAGCGATAGAATGGAGCTGGGAATTGCTAACAGAAGTATACAAAATACCAAAGGACAAACTATATGTAACGGTTTTTGAGGGGGACGCAAAAGAGAACCTGCCCAAGGATGAAGAGGCATATGGCTACTGGAAACAGTTTGTGGCGGAAGACCGCATACTGATGGGCAATAAGAAGGACAACTTCTGGGAGATGGGAGATACAGGCCCCTGCGGCCCATGCAGCGAGATACACGTGGACTGCCGCAGCGAGGAAGAGCGCAAGCAGGTGGATGGCAAAACACTGGTGAATGCAGATCACCCACAGGTGATAGAAATATGGAACAATGTGTTCATGCAGTTCAACCGCCTGAAAGACGGCAGCCTGGAACCGCTGCCTGCCCAACATGTGGATACCGGCATGGGACTGGAGCGACTGGTGCGCGTGCTGCAGGGCAAGCAAAGCAATTATGATACGGACCTGTTCACAGGAACCATAGCTGCAATAGAAAAAATTACTCACAAGAGCTATGGCTATACGGACAGTAAGGCGGATATTGCGTTCCGCGTATTGAGTGATCATATACGTGCTATATGTTTTACTATAGCCGACGGGCAACTGCCATCGAACACGGGTGCAGGATATGTGATACGCAGGATACTACGCAGGGCGGTGCGTTATTACTATTCTTATCTTGACTATAAACAAACATTGCTGCACCAACTGGTGCCTGTACTTGCTGAGCAGTTTGCGGGGGTATTCCCGGAACTACAGCAGCAACATGATCTTGTGAGCAGGGTGGTGAAAGAGGAGGAAGAAGCCTTCCTGAGGACGCTGGATAAAGGGTTGAAAAAAATAGACGATATCATTACCGATACGAAAGAACAGAACACCCATATCATAAACGGCAAGGCTGCTTTTGAGCTGTACGATACTTACGGCTTCCCGATAGACCTGACCAGGCTGATAGGCAGTGAGCATAAGCTGGAAGTGGATGAAAAAGCCTTTGAAGCAGAAATGCTGCAACAAAAAACGCGCAGCCGTGCAGCAACTGCGCTGGATACAGATGACTGGGTTACGGTAACGGATGGCAGTGCAGTACGCTTTGTGGGCTATGACAGCCTTGAGGCAAAAGCATGCGTGCTTAAATACAGGAAAGTAACCGCGAAAGGAAAAGAATCTTACCAGATAGTGCTGGACCAAACACCGTTCTACGCGGAAAGCGGCGGACAGGTGGGTGATACCGGGGAACTGATATTTGCCACCGATAGCGTGCAGGTAACAGATACCAAGAAAGAGAACAACCTGATCATACACTTTACCGAGGTACTGCCGGAAGATATAAACGGCGAAGTATTGGCAAGAGTGGATGCGGAGAAACGCTTTGCAACTGAAAAGCACCATAGTGCCACACACTTACTGCATGCTGCTTTAAGACAGGTATTAGGAACGCATGTGGCACAGAAAGGCTCATTAGTAAACGAAGAGTATTTGCGTTTTGATTTTTCGCACTTCGCAAAAGTGAGTGATGAAGAAGTAGCAAGGATTGAAGAAATAGTGAATGCCAAGATACGCGAGAATGTGGAAGTGGTGATACGCGAGATGAGCAAGGACGAGGCAATTGCACTTGGAGCTATGGCGTTGTTTGGTGAGAAATACGGTGACAGGGTACGCGTGGTTATTATGGACCCTGAATACTCTATCGAATTATGCGGAGGTACACATGTGGGCAGCACGGGCGAACTGGGCTTCTTTAAGATAATAAGCGAAGGCGCTGTGGCAGCCGGTGTGCGCAGGATGGAGGCATTGAGCGGGAAAGCTGCCGAAGATTATGTGAACGAGAAGCTGGCTTTGCTGCATGAAGTGAATGCACAACTGAAGCATCCTAAAGATGTGATAAAGGCGATAGAAAAAATACAGGAAGAAAAGGCGCAGCTGGAGAAACATGTGGAGTCGCTGGAAGCAAGGCAACTGGTGGTGGTGCGCAATGAAGTGCTGACGAAGGACGAAATAATAAACCAGGTAACTTTTGTAGGCACAATCGTGAATGTGAGTTCGCCGGATGCGCTTAAGAAACTGTGCTTTGATGTGAAGGGCCACCTGAATGACCATGTAATAGTATTATGTGCGAATATTGATGGCAAGCCATTTGTAGCTGTGGGTGTGGATGAAAAAGTGAACGCAGCTAAAGGACTTGATGCAGGCAAGATCATTAAAGAACACGTGGCGCCCCTGATAAAAGGCGGTGGCGGCGGACAGAAGACGCTGGCTACAGCAGGCGGACAGGATGTGAGCGCATTGCAGGCGGTAATAGATAAGGTGCGGGGCTTGCTGTAGGATACCGGAGGTCATTCAACAAATTGTTCAAGCCCTCCGGGGTTGCAGCATGTAAGAAACCGGGTACCCCGGATTTCAACCGGGGCTATTAACATTGAATCCTTCCGGGATTCTCAATTTGATTCAAACTAATAGATGGCATTTAACAAAAAGCCTCCGCAAATGCGGAGGCTTTTACTTTATTGTCTAAACGGTCATTATTGTTTTGTGATCTTAATAGTTTCCTTCCTCGTATCGTCGCTGTAGTGCAGCATATACATACCTGATGCAAGGCCGCTCATATCTATAATGGCTTTGTTGTTATCCATCTCTACATTGATGAGGGTTTTGCCCATAAGGTCGGTTACTACAAGGCTGCTGTTATTGCTGCGTTTGCCGGTAAGTTTCACTTCAACTTTATCCTGTACAGGGTTAGGGAAGGCTGTGATGCTGAAGCCGTCGGCAGCTGTGGTATTACTTACACCAAGCGGGAAGTTACCGGTGTGTATGTAGTAGCCGCTGAAGCCTGTAGCGGGGAAACTCATTACCCACCAGTTGTTGGCTATATCCCAACTAACGTTTGGTGTAATTTCCTGTGTAGGACCGGAGTAGTTACCCGGTGCTGAGCCGGTGCCATGGAATATTGTGATACGTGTGTTCCCATTGTCTACCCTATTAGTTGGCAAGACGGGCAACCACTGTTGGGTAGCTACGCTGTTATATGCCAGGAATTCGTTCTCATAAGCATACAGCTCTATGGTTGCAGTGGCAGTGGATGGATTGTTCTGTGGCTCAATATCATAGTGGCGTTGCAGGTAGGGATGACCGCCGTAGCTATTTACCTGCGGATCGAGCGTAACCTTGAAAGTTGCGGTGCCCGATACCGGGTTTGCGCCGGTCGCCTTAATAGTGCTTATCAGATCGCAATCGGTATAGCCCACCTTTAAGGGATTATTTGTGGCGATGTTCACAGTGTTGCTTTCTGTTGTGCCGGTTGTACCTGCAAGATATCCGCTGCTGAACCACTTAATTGTATCTGTAGCACTTGTATCCACTGCCTTGGTGAGGCAAAGGGCTGAACTCGTCATGATGTAGTATATCTTATCACCTGCGTTAAGCATACCTGCAGTGTAAGAAGAGGTATTAGTGCCTACGGGGTTATCATTAAGCATCCATTGATAACTCAGGTCAGCAGGCAGGCCTGCGCTGTCGACAGTAGCGTTAAAGGTAATTGGTGAGCCACTACAAGTGAGCACACTGGGATCGGCTGCGAGGTATACTTTAGGATTCATCCACTCATTCACCGTTATAGTATGTGCGTTACTATTGGCCTGGGCAGGTACCGGGCAAGGATCGCTGCTCAGCAGATCGCAGGTAATTATGTCGCCATTGGAAAGGTTATTATCACTATAGGTAGGTGAAGGATTGCCGACAGGGCCACCATTCTTCTTCCAGACATATACCGGTGAAGGGCCACCATTTACAGCTGTAGCAGTAAAGGTTGCGAGATCGCCGCGGCAAAGTGTATCTGCCAGACTGTTTGTGATAGTTATAGAAGGATTAACAACGGCATTTACCGTCATATTTGCCGGTGAACTAACAACAGTAAGGGGAACTGCGCAATTATAACTGCTGGTCAATTCACAGGTTACTATGTCCCCGTTATTTAAACCGGTAGTGCTGTAGGATGGTGTATTACCACCAACGGGATTATTATTTACTTTCCAAACATAGGTAGGTGCAGGACCGCCATTTGCAATTTGTGTGTTGAAGGTGGCCAATGAACCGGCGCAGATGGTATTGCCCGGAACAGGGGTTACCGTTACCGTTGGCGTTACATTGCCTATCACTGTCATTGTAATGTTATTGCTATACAAGGAAGGCGGAGTAGCACAGGTGGCACTGCTGGTCATCTTACAGATCACCTGGTCGCTGTTGTTGAGTGTATTATCGGTATATACAGGATTGTTTGTACCAACCATTACGTTGTTCTTGTACCATTGATAAGTAGGTGAAGGGCCACCATTGGCCGGTGTGGCCGTGAAAGTGGTGAGCGTGCCGCTACAGATACTAGTAGCAGGAGATGCTGATATATTAACTGAGGGATAGCTTAACGGGTTAACGGTCATAGTGGTGGTGCTACTGGTTACCATGGCAGGCGTGGGACATACCGCGTTGCTGGTCATGGTGCAATACACCGCATCGCCATTTGCCAAAGCGTTATTAATATAAGTAGCGCTGTTACCGCCTACGGGATTACCATTGAGGTACCATTGATAAAGCGGAGCATTACCGCCGTTAACTGATGTGGCATTAAAAGTTACACTGGTACCTGCGCAGATCGTGTTCCCGGTATTAGCAGATACGCTTACCGAGGGGACAACTGTCGGGTTAACCAGCATCGTGATATTGTTGCTGGTAGTTGTGGCCGGTGTAGCGCAAGGGGTGCTGCTGGTCATGGTGCAGTATAAAATATCACTGCTGTTTATGCCGTTGTCGGTATAGACCGCATTGTTGAGTCCTACAGGTATTCCATTTTTGTACCATTGATAAACAGGTGTGGGGCCTCCGTTGATAGCGGTGGCGGTGAAAGTGGCAAGCGAGCCGGAACATATCGTTGTGCCGGGGCTTACATTTATGCCTACACTGGCCGGAACTGTGTTTGTAACAGTCATTGTAATACTGCTGCTAACCGATGCAGGATTAGGACAAGGTGCACTGCTGAGTAAAGTGCATTTTACCACATCGCCGTTTGCAAGTGTGTTTGTAGTGAAGGTGTTGCTATTGGTGCCAGCGGAAACGTTGTTCACCGTCCACTGATATGTGGGTGCGGGACCACCGTTTGTAATAGCTGCAGTGAAGGTAGTGCTTGTACCTACGCAAATTGAGTTACCCGGATTGGCGGTTACATTTATGGTGGGTGTTACCACTGGATTAATAGTCATTGTGATAACATTACTTGTTGCAGTGGCGGGTGAAGCACAGGGCGCACTGCTCGTCATTACGCATTTAACTGTATTTCCGTTTACGAGGGTTGTGGTGCTATATGTCGGGCTATTGGGACCCACCGGTGTAGCGCCGACATACCATTGATACGATGGCGCAGGGCCACCGTTGACAGGGGTAGCAGTGAAGGTTACATTTGCGCCCGCACATGCAGTGTTGCCGGGACTGGCAGTGACGGAAACGGAAGGTGTCAATACAGGATTCACTGTAATTGTAAGGGGAGCGCTTGTGACAGGGTTAACAAGCAAACAAGGAGCGTTGCTAGTAAGTACACAAGTGATGATATCGTTGTTGCTAAGAAGATTATCTGTGTAAATATTGCTGTTGGTGCCTACAGGATTACCATTTTTATACCATTGGTAGGTTGGACCAGGGCCTGCGTTTGTTACGGCAGCTGTGAAAGTGACCAACTGACCGACGCAGACATTATTAGCTGCCGGTACCGATGTGACCGTTACCGTTGGTGTTATGAGCGGATTTACTGTCATCGTAATCGCATTGCTGGTAGCAGTAGTTGGGGTTGCGCAAATGGCATTACTAGTCATTACGCAAGTCACTACGTTGCCATTAGCCAGCGTTGTAGTATTATATGTGGGGCTATTGCTGCCTACCGGAGTTACCCCCACATACCATTGGTATGACGGTGAAGGGCCGCCATTGGTGGGTGTAGCAGTAAAAGTAGTGTTACTGCCGGAGCATATAGAGTTGCTCGGGCTTGCTGTTATAGTTACTGCCGGGACAAGCTGGGGATTGATCGTGAGGTTAGTGCCGTTGTCATTTCCTGTGAAAGCAGCAGAAGTAGAGACCGTGCGTATACGATAGGCAGTGCCACCTGCCTGCGCTGCGGGGATGGTGCATGCTATCGCCCCACTGGTGGCAGTACTCGTAATACTACCTATTTGTGTAGGAGTAGCAAAAGATCCGGCAGCATCGCTAAGTTGTACTTTGAATTGATTGCCCGCAGCAAATGCAAGATTAAAAGAAGAGTAATTGACCGTTATATTTGCCCCGGCACACCAGGGACTACCGGTTACTGTGGAACTAAGACCTGTAAGGGGGAATGTGTTTACATAAGAAAAGATATTTTTCCAGAGATTATATCCTTCAGTTTGCGGTGACCATGCAAATGGCAAGGTGCAACCCCCAAAGAAGACAATACCGTTGCCCCAAGTTTTATAACATAATACAGGATGTGAATTGACCGCATAACTAACGTCATATAGTAAAGGAGTAAGCCCTGTACCAATTATGTAAGCATGTGCAAAAGAGCTACCTGAATAGGTGGTAGCTGTGGGCAGAAAAGGACCTGTGAATATCTGGTTTCCCGGGACAGTTGTGGATACTGTGCCTGCATACCATCCGTAGCTTAAAGTGGTTCCGCTAAAACCCCAGTTCTGATCGCAGCAATAATTTGGTCCGGCGTTCATAAACAGCCGGCCGCCATTGTTTACCCAGTTCTCAATGAGCGTAATATTTGCGCTGATGAAGCCCGGCATAGAAGAGTTGTTGTTGCTTCCTTCGAGCATTACAAACTGTGTAGACGCCTGGAATATAGTGGCCGCAGGCGTACCGGTATTTGCCTGAATCCAGCCACCGGCACCAAATACTGCATCCATGCACACCTGATCTGTGTTGTAGCCCCATGGATAAGAATCCTGCACAAGGTATGGGGTTGCTGATATTTTTGCCTGGAAAAAGACTAGCAGGGCGAGTAAAGCAAACAGCTTATGACCGGAGTAATATTTCATTTTCATGACTGGCATTTTTTGAATTTCCTTATTTTAACCGATTGTCAAAATCTTACAAGGATTACGAAATTAACACAGAATGGTATATGTCAAAATTTCAAAAAATGTCAGGAAGCTCCAATTTCAGAAAAAATTAATTAAATGCAATTTTTGAGAAAATGTTTTTAATTATTTGGAATTAAAAAATTTCAAAAAAGTTTGGGTCCCGTTCACTTTCGGGGAAGAATCCGGGAAATAGGGTCGCACAGATTGTAACCAAATACTAAAAACAAGAC
>APMI01000356.1_pt1 | contig 34503 bp, 32 predicted proteins | sample 667938 | NCBI WGS metagenome assembly APMI01 (sample SAMN01084076, study PRJNA167559) | wastewater metagenome | biome: Wastewater | place: Denmark: Ejby Moelle, Odense | collected 2011-11-28
GACTTTCGGTGGGTTCATAACCTTCCTTATCGCTCTTTATCAACCAACTGCGTAACTCCTAACGGTGAATCGGTTTTGCTGCCGGACTATCGGAACAGAGGATTAGGCAAGCGGTTTTTCGAGGAGCGCGAAGCCCATGTTCGCGATTTGGCGCGTTTCGACACGGTTTGTTTCTGCGCCGTTGAGCGACCCACAGACCATCCACGTCGGCCGGCGGGTTATCAGCCGCTTGATACGTTTTGGCATCGACGCGGCTTTGTCCAGCACCCGGAATTGCGCACGACCTTCTCCTGGCAGGATCGGGATGAAACCGCCGAATCGGCCAAACCGATGGTGTTTTGGCTAAAACCCTTGGGCTAAAATTGCTACGCGCCGCGACGATCTAAGCCTCTGATCGGGCTTCTCAAGCCTCCACCGCCGGCAAACCGGATAGCGCCATGCTCAGTTCGGCTTCGTCATAGTTTTGGTCCAGCAGTTTACCGGCAAAATAATCCATATATGCCTGCATATCGAAGTGACCATGACCGGAGAGGTTAAACAGGATCGCTCGGCTTACCCCTTCCGCCTTGCAGCGTAGCGCCTCATCAATCGCGCCTCTCACCGCATGATTGCTTTCCGGGGCTGGCAAAATACCTTCAGCACGCGCGAACTGGACACCGGCTTCGAAACAACCAATCTGATGGTAAGCACGCGCCTCGATCAGGCCCAATTCCTTGGCGTGACTGACCAGCGGGGCCATACCGTGATATCGCAATCCCCCAGCGTGAAAGCCGGGCGGCGTGAAGGTCGCGCCCAGGGTGTGCATTTTAACCAGCGGCGTCAGATGCGCAGTATCGCCGAAATCGTAGGCGTAGCGACCGCGAGTGAGAGTGGGACAGGCCGCCGGCTCGATGGCAAGGGTACGTACCGCCGGCCCGCCGCGCAAATGCGCACCGATGAACGGAAACGCGATACCGGCCAGATTAGAACCGCCACCGGCACAACCAACCACCACATCGGGATAATCGTCCGCCAGTTCCAATTGCGCCATGGCTTCAAGACCCGTCACGGTTTGATGCAGCAGAACGTGATTGAGGACTGAACCGAGCGCGTAATTGGTATCGGGCCGTTGGGCGGCAACTTCGACCGCTTCGGAGATGGCGATTCCGAGGCTGCCAGGATGGTCCGCGTGACGGGCGAGCGCCGCCCGGCCCGAAGCGGTTTCCTCTGATGGCGAGGCCACACAGCGCGCCCCGTAAGTCTCCATTAAGGCACGGCGATAGGGTTTCTGCTGATAGGACACTCGTACCATGAAGACATGTACGTCAATTCCAAACAAAGCCCCCGCGAACGCCAGCGATGATCCCCACTGTCCGGCACCGGTTTCGGTGGCGATGCGCCGAATGCCCGCTTCTTTGTTATAGAACGCCTGCGCAACAGCGGTGTTGGGTTTATGGCTGCCGGCTGGGCTGACGCCCTCGTATTTGTAATAAATCCGTGCTGGGGTATCCAAAACCTTTTCTAGGCGGCGAGCACGGTAAAGAGGACTCGGCCGCCACTGTCGGTAAATCGCCCGGACTGGTTCTGGAATGGCGATCTCGCGTTCGGTGGCGACTTCCTGCTGAATCAAAGACATGGGGAACAGGGGCGCCAGATCATCCGGGCCGATGGGCTGGAGCGTGCCCGGATGCAGTACCGGCGGCGGTGGTTTCGGTAAGTCGGCGACCAGGTTGTACCAGAAGGTGGGCATCCGGTTTTCATCAAGCAGGTATTTTACGGTCTCGCTCATGAGTCTTTTCCAAAAAGCAAAAGCCCGCCAGGAAATCGGCGGGCTAAGTGAATGCAGCGCGGCGATTGGGCGCTGCTGATTTTAACTGAGTCTAGCCGAGATTAACGCCGAAATCGCGCGCCACTGCTGCCAAGCCACCCGCATAGCCCTGGCCGATGGCCTTGAACTTCCATTCGTCATTGTTGCGATAGAGTTCGCCGAAGATCATGGCCGTCTCAGTGGAGGCGTCTTCGGACAAATCGTAGCGGGCAATCTCCTGATCACCCTCAGCATTGAGCGCGCGGATGTAGGCGTTGCTGACCTGTCCAAAGTTTTGCTTGCGGGCCTCGGCATCGTGAATGGTGACTACAAACGCCACTTTAGCCGTATTGGCTTCCATCGCATCCAGGGTAATCTCGATGACCTCATCGTCGCCGGCACCTTCACCAGTGCGGTTATCGCCTTGATGGGCAACCGCCCCAGAGGGGTCTTTGGGGTTGTTATAAAAGACGAAATGCTGGTCACTCAGCACCTTGCCATCGGCGTTCAGCACAAACGCCGAAGCATCCAAGTCGAAAGCGCTGCCGTCGGTCTTGCGCAAATCCCAACCCAGGCCAAAGCGGACGCGCTTCAAACCAGGCACCTGCTTGCTCAAGGAAACGTTGCCGCCTTTTTGCAGTGAAATAGCCATGCTGTCATCCTTTTAGTTGCGAGATAAAGGAAGACCGGTGGAGTGACCGGTCAGATCTTGATGCCATATTGGTTGCACATCGCCGCTAGCCCACCCGCATAGCCTTGACCGACCGCGCCGAATTTCCACTCGCTGCCATGGCGATAAATCTCGCCGAAAATCATCGCCGTCTCGGTCGAGGCGTCCTCAGCCAGATCATAGCGCGCCACTTCGGCATTGGTTTCGGCATTGACCAACCGGATGAAGGCGTTGCCAACCTGGCCGAAGTTTTGCCGCCGTTGGTCCGCTTCGTGAATGGTGACGGTGAAGGTGATTTTTTGTACGTCCGCCGGTACTTTGGTCAAATCGACCATGACCGCCTCGTCGTCACCCTCGCCGGCACCCGTCCGGTTATCGCCGGTATGTTGCACCGAACCACAGGCGGATTTTAGCTGGTTGTAAAAAATGAAATCGGCTTCGGAACGGACCTTGCCGCTTGCGTCCAACAAGAACGCGGAAGCGTCCAGATCAAAATCGGCGCCGTCAGTGGCGCGAGCGTCCCAGCCCAGCCCTACCAAGACTTTCTTCAGGTCCGGTGCTTCCTTACTGAGGGATAATTTACCGCCTTTATTCAGAGAAATAGCCATATTTAAGTATCCTCCCGTAGGTGAATGGGGATAGGGGAGTATGGAAAAGGCCAAGGGCAGGCGGATCGAAATGGCGAGCACTTCATACGCACTGCCCGGCAACGGTGGTCAGATTTCTCGATCACGCGCCTCAATCTGTTCTTCAACTTTTGCTTGCTGAACTGTGCTTGCGTCTTTCGGCTCATCTTTCGCTGGCAACACCAACGAGGCAATCACACCCACCGCCAAAGTGCCGAGGATGATCATCAGACTCAGGTCAGCGGAAATGTTAAACCCAGGCCAGTGGAACAAGTGGTTAGACGCCTGCAACGCCAGCTTAAAGGCGATGAAGAACAACAGCGCGGCCACGGCCTTGTCCAAATGGATCAAGTATTTCTGCGCTGCTGCCAGCACAAAGTACAACGAGCGCAAGCCGAGGATGGCAAAAATGACGGCCGAATAGACCAGCAACGGTTCGCGGGTCACTGCGATGATCGCCGGAACCGAATCAAAGGCAAAAATGATATCGGAAACCTCAATCACCACCAGACACAGCAGCATTGGCGTGGCATACAGCGCCGCCTTGCGGGCGACCTGAATACCGGAATCCTGGGCTACCATGGTTTCGACATGCGCGCGGTCAACAAAGAAGTGATTCCCGTACAGGCGCGGATAAACCGGGATCAATTTTTGGGTGAATCGTACCGACCAATGATCGGAATAATCCTCAATTTCATCATCCCCACCGACTCCAGATAGCATCTTCCAGCCAGTCCAGGCCACGATGGCGGCGAACACAAATTCGATCCAGGTGCTCAGTCCAAACAGCGTGGTGCCGAAGGCGATGAACAGCATCCGAAAAAGCACTGCGCCCAGAATTCCAAAGTACAAAATCCGGTGTTGCAAAGCGCCCTTGATCCCGAATGAGGCAAAGATTGCGACGAACACCATCAGGTTGTCCACTGACAACGATTTTTCCAGGATGTAGCCGGCCAGGAACAGTTCAGCAAATTCTGCGCCATGATGAAGCTTGATGTAAAAATAAAAGCCGATAGCGAGGAAAATCCAGAACAGTGACCACGCCGTGGCATTGGCGATACTGATGTCCTTGCCGTCTCGGTGCAGCCGCAGATCCAGCCACACTGAAAAGATGACCACCGCCGCAAAGATGGCGATGGTTTCCAGAGGATAACCGATGTGATGTTCCATGGTCTCGCGCGCTTAGAGGTCAAAATCTTTGGGGTTGAGGCCCAATTCGGCGCAGATTTTACTCGCCACTGCCTTCTCATCAGGATCGAAATTACCATCGGCGGCGCCGATGGCACAGCAAACTCGCACCATCAAGCGGGCTTCCGCGTCCTTGCCCTTGAGCTTACTGACCACCTGCAAAGCACTGGCTTGACCAATCTGATGGTCGAATTCGAACTGTTTTGAGTATTTGTCGAAAATGGCGATGACTTCCTGCACATCGAACACCGATAACACCTCGGAGTTGCGCAGGAAACCCATCATTTTTTGCTTTTCCTCAGGCTTGACCACGCCGTCCGCGTGGGCAACCAGCGCACAGCCGGCTACCACTGCTTCCAGGAAACTTTTGTTTTTAAACTTGCTCACCTCCGTTTTCAAGTTCGCGGCGACTTCGCTGTAACGCTGCTTCAACCATTCAAGGGCCATATTGGATGTCTCCGTATTTTCAGTAAATGTATAACGAAAAAGGAATCAGTCTTTGGAACCCGCCACCCAGCGCAAGCCAAAGCCATACGCTTGGTCGAGATCGCGATGATCCCGGAAATAGTCCACGAGTTTGGTGACTTTTAGGTTACCGCTTTGATTTTCCAGCATCGCCAACGCACACATGCGCTGGTCATTGCGATGGCTGTCTAACCGGATTTCCAAAGTCGGTTGGCCGGGCGCTTGCAGGGTAACGACCGCATCAGTTTCTGACCAGTTGGGTGCGCCTTCGTAGATCATGGCAAATAGCACGATCCGATCCAGCTCATGCCAATATTGGCCGTTGATGTGCAGAAATTCCCCAGCAGCACTCGCACCGCTGCGGTCGTCGCCCATCAGTTGGATATAGGGCGGCTGATGAAGACTGCCGAAGGTATTCCCAAGCGCCTGCACCGCCCCGCCCCGACCGTCACGTAGCTTAAATAGACAACCCAAATCGAGATCGACTTTGCGCCCGCCGGTGAGCCGGCCAAAAAAACCCTTACCACCACCAGTGCCCTGATGCCAGTTCAAGTTGACAACGATTTCACCAAATCCTTGTGCCTTCTTTTCCAGCGAAATGCTTGGATTTTTCTTATCAAGGGTGATTTTTTCCAGCCGGATGGGTTGCGATGCCGGTGTGGGAACCGGTGGCGGCGGTGGTGGCGGGGAGGGAGCAGCAGGAGCCGGTCCAGGCGGCGGGGCAGCATCGGGATCGTCGCCGACATCCACCCCATATTGGCGAGCCAGCGGCGCCAGGCCACCGACAAAACCCTGACCCACGGCGCGAAACTTCCATTCGCTGTTACGCACATAGAACTCACCGACAATCAGCGCGGTTTCGGCCATCATTTTGGTCGCCAGCGGAAAAGCGGCCAACACCGATTTGGTTTGTGCATCGCGGATTTCCGCCCGCACTTGCGCCAACTGGCCAAAAGAGTGCCCGCGCCGTAGCCCCTGGTCGATAGTCAGCGCAACGACGATCCGTTCAATGGCTGCCGGGAGTTGCCCAAAGGTGACGGTAAAAGCCCGTGCATCGCCAGCGCGCTGGATACCGCCACCTGACAGGGCTGGCTGATTGTAGAATACAAAATCATCATCGCCGCGCACGGTTCCCGCCGCTGTGAGGGCAAACGCGCTGGAATCGAGAGTCAACGGCGTGCTGGTTGGCTCCCAGGCCAAGGTGATCTCGACCACGGCCGGCGCCAGGCTATGCTTGGTAATGGAAAAATTCTGACCGGGTTGCAAATCCATGAGAAAAATCCGATGGGGATTACAGGTAAGGCCGGAGCGCCGGCATGAGTTCATGAAATGTGCGGCCGCTGGCATGGTCACCGATGGCCTGCAATTTCCATTCACCATCGGTATGGCGATACAATTTGGTCATGATCAGGCCGGTGTAGTTTCCACCCTCTAATGATAGATCGAAGCGAGCGACCTCGCGGTTGTCAGTACCATCGACAATACGGCATAACGCGCTCGGAATACCAGCAAACCCCTCGCCACTGAAGCTATTGACGGTGAAGATGAGGGTTTGCACCTGCGCGGGCAGGCGCGACAAGTCGATACTGATGCGTTCGTTCTCGGCGCTGTCTTGACCGCCTCCTGAACGATCATCGCCACTGTGTTGAACGGAGCCACAATGGCTTTTCAGTTGTCTGAACCAGACGGTATCGACCAGAGCGCCATTGGCGTCGAACAGGAGACAGGAGGCGTCCAAATCGACCGCTTCCTGACGGGTACCAGCACCGAAGCCTAAAAAGCCCCGGCTTTGCACTTGCTTCATGCCCCAGCCAAGCCCCATTACGACCTGGCTCAAACCGCGCCCGGTCTCTTTTTGCAGGCTGATGCGCTGTCCTTTTTGCAGGTTGATGGCCATACGATGCCTCTAAATGAAGTTACTGGTGTGAATGAAGTGTTGGAGTAATGGCTTCTCGAATAGCCAAAACATACGGACGCTTCACGACATTTTCAAGTTGTTTCAATATATTTTAACTTTTGGTACCTGGCTATTGCCCAGTCTGGAGGGATCATGCGCACACTTGCGATGCTAGCGATCTTGGTAGTCGCCGCTGTCGAGGCGGCTGCTCCAGCGCCCGAAGAGAAGCTCAAGAAATGGCAAGATGACAAAGGCGTTTGGCATTACGGCGATAATCAAACCGTGGCACCAAACTCCTCGACCAACAAGGCTGCCGACGCCTATCGGCGTGGAGACTATCCAGCAGCCTTCGAGGAGTACCTAAGCTGGGCTAAACGGGGTGATCCACAAGCGCAAACCATGGTCGGCACCATGTACCTGCGGGGCCAAGGCGCGGCGCAGAGCCACGCCAACGCTATCGAATGGTTCAAGCAGGCCGCCAAGCAGGGCAACCCCAACGCCCAATACAACTTGGCAGTTCTCTATATCCAAAACCCCCAAATGGCCCCCGACGAGCGGGAACCACGCTTATGGTTACGGCGTGCCGGTGAGGGCGGTCATGTAGAAGCGCAGGTTTTGCTGGCCAATAAACATGCCAATGGGGAAGGAACCCCCCGTGACGACCAACAAGCGTTCAATTGGTATCAGAAAGCCGCTGCTCAGGGTAATGCAGGCGCCCAATTTCAGTTGGGAAACTTCTATGCCAGTGGTCGCAGTGTGTCGCCTAACGACAAAGAGGCGGTGCAGTGGTATCAGAAAGCCGCCGCGCAAGGCCACGCCGGAGCACAACTGGCGCTGGGTGCGATGTATGCTGGTGGTCGAGGGATCGCTGCCAGCGACCAGGATGCTGTGCAATGGTATCGGAAGGCGGCAGAACAAGGTAACGCTGAAGCGCAGTACAATCTCGGTGTGCGCTATCTGAATGGCCGTGGCCTGGCGCCTGATGCACAAGCGGCCTTCACATGGTTTCGCAAAGCGGCAGAACAGGGCTTGGGGCTGGCGCAGCTCAATCTGGGGCGCCTGTATGGGGAAGGGAAAGGCACTGCCCGTAACGATACCGAAGCGGTGAAATGGTATCGGCAGGCTGCCAGCCAAAATTTGCCCTTGGCCCAATACTATCTGGGCCGTATGTACGCAGAGGGGAACGGTCTACCCCGCGATGGTGCGGAAGCGCTGCAATGGTTTCGCCGCGCGGCCGACCAGAATCTGCCCTTGGCACAACTCGAGTTGGCGAACGGTTATCTCAGCGGTCGTGGCATGGAGTTAGACCAGAGCCGAGGTTTGCAGTTAATGACGCAAGCAGCGACAGGAGGTAGCCCAGAGGCCCAATTGCAACTGGCGGAACGCTATTTGGCAGGCAACGGCGTGCCGCTGGACAACAAGATCGGGTTCGATTGGTTGCGTAAGGCAGCCGAACAAAACCATACACCAGCGCAATATTTGCTGGGCGTTTTGTATGCTCGCGGTGAACTTATCGGACGTGACGATGGGCAGGCCGCCGAGTGGTATCGTAAAGCGGCCGAGCAAGGTCATATTGCCAGCCAGGTCCGCCTTGGGGGTATGTATGCCAATGGCCTGGGCGTCTCCCGCGATGACCGGCAAGCGTTGCAATGGTTTCAGGAAGCCGCCAAACAGGGTGATGCTCAGGCCCAAGCCAATGTCGGGGCGCTCTATGCCACAGGCCAGGGGGCGCCGCGTGATGACGCGCAAGCGTTAAGCTGGTATCGCAAAGCTGCGGACCAAGGTTTGGCCGTTGCGCAATTAAATCAGGGATTGTTCTACGCCGACGGACGGGGTGCCCTGCCACGCGACGATGCGCAAGCAGTGGCGTGGTATCGTAAGGCGGCTACCCAAAATTTGCCCCTTGCTCAGCTTATGTTAGGTTTGGCGTATGCGACTGGGCGGGGTGTGGCCCGCGATGATCGCCAGGCGGTGAACTGGTTCGAGCAGGCCGCTAAAAATGGGTTACCGCTAGCCCAGTATGCTTTGGGAATGCTGCACAGCGATGGTCGGGGCATTCCGCGAGATTGGATCAAAGCCCATGTCTGGCTGAATTTGGCGGCTTCCGGCGGCTATGTTGGCGCGGCTCAACCGCTCGAATACGCAGCCAGCCAGCTCAATGAAGCCGATATGGAACGCGCCCGAACGCTGGCGCGCGAATGGCGGACTGCTCATGCGTCAGCAGCCCAAACCAACTGATCGGGAGGCAAATGTGGACGAGCACGACCAACAATTGGCGGAACGGGTACGAACAGCCTGTGTCAGCACCGCTTTAGAGGCTTACCACGATGCCGGCCTGAGTGGGCTATGCGCGGAGGGTCGCTGGGAATATACCATCGGGGTTCTCCGACAACTGGATTTGACGCCTCTTCTCAATGCAGCGGCTTTAGTCCCAGCCGATTGTGGGGTTGATGTGCGGCAGATCGGCTAAACGCCACGACGGCAACAACGGGAGACGTTGGCTTCCTTTCCAGCGATGGCAGAGGGTTCAATGGCTTTTGCGGTTTGGGTCGAGTAAATGCTGGCCGAGATCGCGCACAAACTCTTCAAGCCGGGCTGATTCGGTGTGCAGGCGCTCGTTGGTTTGGCACAGGGTGTTCGCCAAACGATAGGTGCGGCCTAATAACTGTTCCAGGTCGTCGGTTTGCCAAAGTTTGTCGTGATTCACTTCGGGTTCTCCATCATTGAGCATCACCGCGCACCAGTCGGGGATGCGGTACATCAGGACCGATTCACGATCATTGGCCAAACACAGGGTTACGCCGATCTCGTATTTACGCAAGACACCCACGATTTCGTCGAGGCAACGCTGCATATCCTCACTGAGGTCTTCGTTGGTTTCCGATATGCTGCCCTCGCCCGAGACTTGCTGCTCTTCGTCTACCCTGCTCATCTTGTTTTACCTCTTATGATCTGGGTCGAGTGTGGCTCCAAACGAAAACCCCCGCGCCAGGATATCGGTAGCGCGGGGGTTCGGCGTGTTCGGGATGGCGCGCCAATTCGGCGACAAATCGCATACGTGTTGCAATATTACGCCAATCGCCAGCCAACTGCCAGCCGCTGCCGGGAGGTCCGCCAACTTATTGAGCCGAGGTTTTGCTGATGCTTGGAAAAATGCTCCGGTTTGTGTTGTGGACGCTGTACGCTTTATCGATCCAAAGCATTGCCGCCGAGCCGATGCTAAGCCGCATCCGGCTACCTCCGGGTTTCAAGATAGAACTTTTCGCCGACCAGTTACCGAACGCACGGGTGATGGTACGCGGTGAGCGGGGAACCATTTTTGTCAGTACGCGAGGCGAAGGCAGTATCTATGCGCTGCGCGATGCCGCTGGCGACGGTCGCGCGGCGGCACCCCGCACCATCGCCAGCGGCCTCAAAATGCCCAACGGCATCGCCTTCCGCGATGGCGCGCTGTATGTGGCGGCGGTAGATCAAATCTTACGCTATGACAACATCGAAAGCCGACTGGACAATCCGCCAGCACCGGTGCTGGTCACTAACGCTTTACCGAAGGAGCAAGCCCATGGCTGGCGCTATCTTGCGTTTGGTCCGGACGGTAAGCTCTATGTGGCTGTCGGGGCGCCTTGCAATATCTGTGATCAAGCCGGTTATGCGGAGTTGCGCCGACTGAATCCAGACGGCTCTGGGATGGAGATTTTCGCGCGCGGTATCCGTAACACGGTTGGTTTTACCTGGAACCCTTCGGATCACACCTTATGGTTTACTGAAAACGGTCGTGATTGGTTGGGTGACAATCTTCCCCCAGACGAACTCAATCAGGCCATCAAATCCGGTCTTCATTTCGGCTATCCCTACTGCCACGGCGGCGATTTTCTCGATCCTGAATTCGGCGCTGGTAAAAATTGCGCAGATTTTACGCCACCCGCACAGAAGTTGGGGCCGCATGTGGCGCCACTTGGACTGACCTTCTATACCGGCACCCAATTTCCTGAGCGCTATCGGGGCCAGATCTTGATTGCTGAACACGGCTCCTGGAACCGCAGCGCTAAAATCGGTTATCGAGTCATGCTGGTGACCTTGCGCGATGGTCGGGCGGTCAGTTATGAGCCTTTCGCGGAAGGATGGCTCGACGGCGAACGGGTTTGGGGACGGCCCGCTTATTTGCTGGTATTGCCGGATGGTTCGCTATTGGTTTCTGATGATCATGCCGGGGCGATTTATCGCATTCGCTACGATGCCGCATTGGTCCCTAAAGTCTAGCCATCACGACGCGCCGTGAATGTTGCTACTGCCGGGCGCGGCCGAATCAACCGATGCCGGATAGCGCAAGTTCTGGCCTTGCTGGGAGCGTTGCTGGTCCTCAATTCAACGCTCACCTTTCAAAATGTCTGGCCAACTCTCGGCATACGCTGGGTTCCTGAATTTTCGGTCGAATTGACGATATTGCTGCTGGTACTCGTCGGCACAGCGATCAGAGGGCAGTTGCCGGGAAAGGCCATGCGTCGTGCCCTGGTCGGAGGCTATTCGCTGTTTGTAATCGGGCGCTACCTGGATGTCACTGTCCCGGCCTTGATGGGGCGGTCCATCGACTTGTATTGGGATAGCCAGCATGTTGTCCATGTTGCGGCTATGTTCCTGACCAGCGTACCCCTCTGGCGGTTGCTGCTGGCAATGGTTGCGTTGCTGGCAGTGGGTGCCGCATTAATCGGACTTTTGCATTGGTCATTTGCCGTTGTGTTGCGAGCGTTGGCCCAACCAGCCGACCGGCGCTGGCTGGGGACATTTTCTCTGGTGTTGCTCGCACTGTATGGCGCCGGTCGGTTGCGTGTGTTGTTACCGAGTGAGCGTTGGTTCGCGCTGCCGGTTTCTGACTTGTTTGTCGAGCAAACCCGACGGGTACTCAAGGCGACCGTATTCCAGGATAGTCGCTGGCTTAATTCCCAACCTCCGCTACCCCATTCCGATTTCAAACGGCTCCGGCACGGCGATGTATTCGTTTGGTTTTTTGAATCTTACGGCGCTTTGGTCTTTGACGATCCCCGTTTCAGCACCTCACTGGCTGAGGAGTTCAGCGGGTTGGAGCGCGCGTTGACGGGCGCTGGCTGGCACAGTGTTTCGGCGCGAGTGAATTCCAGCACCTTTGGCGGATCGTCTTGGCTGGCCCATTCCAGCTTGCTGTCCGGGCTGCGCATCGCTGATCAAAACGATTACCAAAGCCTGTTGGCTTCCCGCCGCGATACTCTCGTCAGCCGCTTCGGCGCTGCGGGCTATCGGACGGTGGCGATCATGCCCGGTCTCAAGTTTCCTTGGCCTGAAGGTCAATTTTATGGCTTTGACCAGCTTTACGATAACCAAGCATTGAATTATACCGGGCCGGCTTATGGTTGGTGGGCTGTCCCCGACCAATATAGCCTGTATCGCGTCCACCAGATGGAGATAACGCCGACTGAACGGGCGCCGCTGTTCGTGTTTTTCCCAACGATTAACAGTCATGCCCCGTTTGCGCCACTACCCCCGTATCAATCGAATTGGAGCCAAATCGCCACCACGGGCGCCGCGCCGACCCCCGAATCGGTGGCACTCGCTAGCCGACTTGATGGCGAGGAACTGGCAGGGGCTTATCGCCGCAGCGTGCGCTACAACCTAGCGGTGCTGGGTGGCTATCTCCGTCACTACGCGCCTTCGACTGCTTTCTTGATGGTACTCGGCGATCACCAACCCCCAGCGGTAGTCGGGGGCCGCGATATTTCCTGGCAGGTACCGGTCCATCTGTTTTCGCGCGATGCGGCTTTGCTCCAGACGTTGGTGGATCTCGGCTTCAACTGGGGCATGACGCCCGATCAGGGCGCTTTGGGGAGCATCGAAGCATTGGGGCCTTTGCTGCTACGAGCGTTGGATGGTGCATCGGCAGCGGGTGTACGGACGGCCTTCCCTGTCACTGTACCGCCCATTCATTAATCCGCTGGCGGTGGCCAAATCCTCATTGGCCGTTCTTCTCAACCGAGGAATGGCCTACCAACCAGGCGACATCCACCGCAAAAGACATACTGAGCAAGCTGAGCGCTAAACCGGCCAGCACGACTGACCAAGGCGGCGCAACCAACGGAGCCAAACAGATGATCAAGGCGATAATTTGGATGACACAGATGGTTTGGCGACGCTTATTCGGGGGCAGCGGCCGCCGCAAGCAGGGAAAAATAGGACCGAGAGCGACAAAGCCGTAGCGTAAGGCGCCCGACAGGATAACCCAGGCCCCCGCCTTATCAGACTGATACACCAAGGCGGCCATCACTAAGATCGAAAAAGCGTCTATCTCCATGTCAAAGCGGGCACCAAAAGCGCTTGCCAACCCATAGCGCCGTGCTAACCAGCCATCCACACCATCCAGCAGGACGGCAAGCGTGGCCAAGACAACGATGAGCCAGCTTACCTCCGTCGATAGAGTGCCTCGGCCTAGCCATCCGACCATTAAAGCGGTAATACCCGCGCGCACCAGCGTCACCGCGTTGGCTGCGCCAAACCGTTCCAGTGGAAGATGTTGGGGTAGGAAAGGCAGCAAGGCCAACAACAGACCAATCAATGCCAGAAGACACTGGCCGATGTAGCCGATGGATTGTCGGGCTAACTCGCCAACACCAGCCGCCGAAACCACGACCAGCAGAGATACGGGAACGACATATAAAAGGCTGTTGGCCAGCAGTCGCCGCAGCGGAGAGGTCGTCGATGCAATGGCAGGAGTTGGTAAAATCGGCGCTCTTTTCAAGCGATGACTCCGACCAACTCGCGCAAAACTGCCGTCGCATAAGCACCCGCCGACAAGCGAAAACTGATGCTCGCGGTGTCAGGTTGCAAAAACTCCAGCCCCACATCATCTACGAGCAAGCGCAAGGCCCGTCGTTCCTGTCGCAACCCAGCGGTCCCCAGGCCATCGCGGAATACAGGTAAAGTCTCGGCCACCGTTTCTTCGAGTACGCGCGCCGCGCCGGTCGATAGCAGCTCCCCAGCCCCCCACAGCGGCCCGGTTGGGTGCAAGTCGCATTCTGTCACCCGTCGATGAATCGTTTCATCCGGCTCACCGGCGGCAAAAACGCTATGGCTGCCAGCCAGCATCAGTGCTTCTCCCGATAAGGGCTGATTCCAGGAATGCTCGGTGACACGCCGTGCCAGTACGGCGTTAAACAGAGCTGACCGGGCAGCAGACAGATATAAGCCATGTCGGTGACGGTCGCGCACTTTTTCCTTACCGCTGAGCATCGCCTCGGCGCGCGCTAAATTGCCACCCTCCTGACCAAAGCGCTGTTCGCCAAAGTAATTGGGTACTCCATTTACTGTGATGCGGGTAAGTCGCTCGGTCAGCTCAGCGGGATCGCCTTTCAGGTCGCGCACCACAATCCGAAAGGTGTTGCTGGCCAACGCGCCGCGTCGCAGCTTGCGGGAATGACGCATCACCTCCAGCACGGTGATATCGGGGTCATCAATGGTCGCCCAGTCCGGTTCCGGCCGACCGGGCAACTGGACCGAAAACCATTGTTCGGTCACGGCGTGCCGATCCTTGAGGCCGGCATAGCCGATAGCGCCGGTCGGTACCCCAGCCAACTTAGCCAACTGCCGCGCTACCCATTCGGTATTGGCGTTACGCTTACGCACCCATAACCAGACATGTTCACCGCTACCATCGAGCGTAAAGCCAAGGACTTCACGCACCTGGAAATCCTCAGGTGCGGTGCGTAACCTTCCCTGAATCTGGGGTTGGCCATAGGCGTAGGGGAGTTCTGAGAAAGCTGTCGAGTAGGTCATGGGGATGAAGGGCCGAGCGGTTTGGGTAGCTGCACCCGGAGTGGCTTACACCTCGGATCAGCGACGGATTGCCCCCTGCGAAGATCGGGCGGCATGTTACAATGCGCGCCTTCTTTGCGGGGCGGGTATGTGGATAGCAGGCGAGGACGTTTTATGAGCATCGAACAAGCCATCGTTGGCGGATGCGAGGATATGGACATCCAGTTGCCTAACGGAGGCGGTCTGCGCCTGAGCGCTTACCTGACCCTGCTGGAGCGTTGGAACCGAGCCTATAATTTGACGGCTGTCCGCGATCCGGCAGCGATGGTCGTCCGCCATCTGCTCGACAGTTTGTCGATTTTACCCTGGTTAGTCGGATCGCGGGTGCTTGATGTCGGCAGCGGTGCGGGCCTACCGGGCATTCCGTTGGCCATCGTGCGGCCGGATCATGACTTCTTTTTGCTCGATAGCAACGGTAAGCGAACTCGATTTCTGATCCAGGTCGTTGCCGATCTGCAACTAAAAAACGTCAATGTCGTGCGGGGCCGTGTCGAGGACTATCAACCAGAAGCACCTTTTGACTGCATTGTCTCGCGGGCGTTCGCGACCTTGGCGGACATGGTAGTCGATGCAGGACGGTTATGCGCGCCCACCGGTCGGCTGCTCGCCATGAAGGGCGTGTTTCCCGACGACGAGTTGGCTCGTTTGCCGTCCGGTTATGCTGTCGTCGGCGTTCATCGGTTGCGGGTGCCTAGCTTGGACGCCGAACGCCATCTGGTTCACCTGGCCCCCGCGCCCGCTTTTCGAGATTGAGTCCATGGCCGCCATCATCGCAATCGCCAATCAGAAAGGTGGTGTTGGTAAAACCACCACCGCTGTCAATCTAGCCGCCTGTTTATCGGCGCTCCGGCAGAACGTGCTCCTGATTGATCTGGACCCGCAAGGCAACGCCACCATGGGATGCGGTGTTGACAAGCACGCTGTGACCGCGACCAGCTACGATGTCTTACTGGGCCAAGCGACCTTGACTGAGGCTTTGCAATGGATTGAAAAGGCGCAGATGCAGCTACTGCCGGCCAACGGCGATCTGACCGCTGCCGAAATCAACTTGCTGGAAGCAGAGAATGCGCCAGGCCGCCTGCGCACTGCTCTTGCATCGGTAGAGTGGAATTTCGACATCATCATGATCGACTGCCCACCGGCTTTGAACATGCTGACCGTCAACGCGCTCACCGCCGCTCAATCGGTGATCGTGCCGGTCCAGTGCGAGTATTACGCGCTGGAGGGTCTATCGGCCCTGCTGGATACCATCGATAAGGTGCGCAATTCGACGAATCCCAAATTGCGGATTGAGGGAGTGCTACGGACCATGTTCGATCCCCGCAACCGGTTGGCCAACGATGTTTCGGCGCAGTTGCTGGCACATTTCGGCGATACGGTGTTCGAGACCCTCGTACCGCGCAACGTCCGTCTGGCGGAGGCACCCAGCTATGGCTTGCCGATCATCTATTACGACGATGGCTCGCGCGGTGCGCAAAGCTATCGTGACCTAGCGAAGGAAGTCCGCAAGCGGCTGCGCCGGCCACCGCCGAAAACCGCAGCAACAACACAGGGAACGGGACAATCAGCATGATTAGAAAGAAAGGCGGGCTTGGACGCGGTTTGGATGCCTTGCTCGGTGCGGGATTGACCGCTGCCAGCCGGTCTGAAGCCCCAGCGGAACCCGTTTTCTCAGAGACACTACGGCCATTGCCGGTCGAACACATCGTCAAGGGCCGCTATCAACCTCGCCAAACGCTGCAAGAGGATAGCTTGCACGAACTGGCTGACTCCATCCGTGCTCAGGGCTTGGTGCAACCCATCGTCGTGCGGCCGTTGGGTGGTGAACACTACGAATTGATCGCCGGTGAACGGCGCTGGCGGGCTGCCCAATTGGCCGGGTTGAGCGAAATACCGGCTATCGTCCGTGAAGTGCCTGATCAAGCAGCGATTGCGATGGCGCTGATTGAGAACATTCAGCGCGAAGACTTGAACCCGTTGGAGGAAGCGGTTGCCTTGCGGCGCCTGATCGCCGAATTTGCGCTGACTCACCAGCAGGCCGCTGAAGCGATAGGCCGGTCGCGCACCTCGGTGACGAACTTGCTGCGACTGCTGGATTTAACCGAGGATGTTCAGCGGCTGGTTCATGAGCGCAAACTGGAGATGGGCCACGCGCGAGCCTTGTTGCCTTTGCCGGCCGATTTGCAGCGTGAGGCCGCTCACCAAGTGCTGCTGCGCGGCCTATCGGCACGAGAAACCGAGGATCTGGTCCGCCGGCTGCTCAAACAGGAGGCCCTGACGCCGCCACGCGAGAAACCCTTGGACCCTAATATCCGTTCCTTGCAAGATGATCTGTCAGAACGGTTGGGTGCCCGCGTGCAACTGCGGCAAGAAACTTCGGGCAAGGGCCGCATGGTAGTGCACTACAACAGCTTGGACGAGCTAGACGGCATTATTGCTCGAATGAAGTGACACAGCGATTTTCGTTGACCCCACTGTGCCAAATTCCCTATAATTCGTAACATTCTACGTGGCTAGGATAGGTCAGGAAGCGAGTTTTTAAAGAACCTTTCCACAGTGGCGTAAAACAAAAAAACTAAAAACAAACAGCCATAATTATAACTATGCCCGCGCGACACGGCGCCCAGAGAATTAGAACCAATCCGATCATGGGCGCAAAACAAGTCACCTGGAAAATAGCGGCCATTCAGCTTCTCCTCACGCTGTTGATCGCGACAGGGGCTTTTGCCTTCGGTAGTCTGCAAGCAGCCTGCTCCGCGTTACTCGGCGGCGGCATCAGCGCTCTCGTTTCTCTGTACTTCGCCAGTAAAGTCTTCTCGGTGCGCATCGGTGCGCCCGCCGCCAAAATCGCCCGCGCTTTTTATTGGGGCGAGATCGTGAAATTGCTGCTGACAGTCACTCTGCTAAGTGGCGCCTTACTCTGGCGTGATGTGGCCCCCTTGCCGCTGTTGCTGGGCTATAGCGCGGCACTGATGGCCTACTGGCTGGCTTTACCCTTCACATTCGACGCTTCGGTGAAAACGCTATGAGCGAAACCGGTCATTCCGCAACAGGGTATATCATTCACCACCTGACTAATCTCAAGGTGGGTGAGGGTTTTTGGACCCTGCATTTAGATACCATGTTTTTCTCGATTGCGTTGGGTGCCTTTTTCCTCTGGTTGTTTATGAAGGCAGCCAAATCAGCCACCAGCGACGTACCGGGTCCTTTGCAAAACCTGTGTGAGATCTTGGTCGAGTTCGTCGATACCCAAGTCAAGGATTCTTTTCACGGCCATAATCCAGTGATTGCCCCCTTGGCCTTAACGATTTTTGTTTGGGTTTTTTTGTGGAATTTCATGGATTTATTCCCGGTGGATCTGTTGCCTTCCATCGCTGCGCTGTTCGGCATTCCCTACTTGCGCACGGTGCCTTCCACCGACTTGAATTCGACCTTCGGCCTGTCGATCTCCGTTTTGCTGCTGCTTTATTACTACAGCTTCAAGGTCAAAGGTCCGGTCCATTTTACTATGGAAATCTTGACCCATCCTTTCGGCAAGTGGTTCATGCCGTTCAATCTGCTGCTGCGGATCGTCGAAGATTTGGCTAAACCGATCTCGCTCGGCTTGCGGCTATTCGGCAATCTCTACGCTGGCGAATTGATCTTCATCCTGATCGCGTTGCTTCCCTGGTGGGTTCAATTCGTCTTAGGGTGGCCTTGGGCGGTTTTTCATATTCTCATCATTACGTTGCAAGCCTTTATCTTCATGGTGCTGACAATCGTATATCTGAGCATGGCGCACGAAGATCACTAAGGAATCGCAGGCTGCGGATCTCAAGATCGAAGCTGAGATCTCATCCTGGGTCCAAGGTCAATGAGTTTTTTTCATCCACACTTCAATCTCTGACGGGAGACACTAATGGAAGCTGCAAGCCTGATTGCCAACGTGCAGGGTATGACCGTTATCGCCGTGGCGCTGATCATCGGGATGGGCGCACTGGGTACCGCCATCGGCTTCGCCCTGCTGGGTGGCAAATTCCTGGAAGGCGCTGCCCGCCAGCCGGAAATGATTCCTGCATTGCAGGTTAAGATGTTTATCGTCGCCGGTCTGTTGGACGCCGTGACGATGATCGGTGTCGGCGTGGCACTGTTTTTCACCTTCGCCAACCCGTTCCTCGGTCCCGTCAACGCGGCCTTGGGTCATTGAGCGGCCACGCTTTTAAGACGGGTTTGTCTCGTGTACCTGAGGAGGTAATCGCGTGAACTTCAATGCCACTCTTATAGGGCAGATGATCACGTTCGGCCTGCTGGTGCTCTTTACGATGAAGTTTGTATGGCCGCCGATCATCCGGGCCATGCAGGAGCGCCAGAAACGGATCGCCGATGGTTTGGCATCTGCCGAGCGCGGCGTGCGCGAGCAGGAGCTGGCCAAAGCCAAAGCCTCGCAACTGTTGAAGGAAGCGAAGCAGCAAGCGGCCGAAATCGTCGCCCAGGCTCACAAGCGCGCCAACGAAATCATCGAGCAATCGAAACAGGAAGCCCGTACCGAGGGTGACCGCCAGCTCGTCGCCGCCAAGGCCGAAATTGAGCAGGAGGCCAATCGCGCTCGTGAACAGCTTCGCAGTCAGGTCGTTAGCCTGGCGATAGCCGGTGCCAGCAAGGTGCTTAAGCGTGAGGTCGATGAAGCGGCCAACGCCGCCATGCTGGATGATCTGGTCGCTGAGCTATAACCCTACGGACCATGCCCATGGCTGACCCGACACCCGTTGTTCGACCGACCTCCGCTGCCCGGCCCTACGCGCGCGCCGCGTTCGAGGATGCCCAAGCGGCCAATACGCTACCGCTTTGGTCGGATCTTTTGCAGGCTGCCGCTGCCGTGGCCGCCGATCCGGCCATGCAACGGCTGCTGGGGCCTTGGAATCCGCAATTGCGCGGTGAACAAAAAGCCGCGCTGGTAGCCGACTTGTGCCGCGATATTCGTGGCGCCGCCGCCCAAGCGATTCCAGAGACCTTCGTCACCTTCCTCAAGGTGCTGGCCGAGTTTCACCGCTTGCACCAGCTTCCCAGCATCGCCGCCCTGTTTGAGCGGTTTCGTGCGGACGCTGAAAGCATCTTGCGCGCTGAGCTGATTTCTGCCTCGGCCGTAACCGATGCCCAGCGCAAGCGCGTGACCAAGGCGCTCAAAGCGAAGTTCAAGCGTAGCGTCATGCTGGATTGCAAGACGGACCCAGCATTGATCGCGGGTGCGGTGATCCGCATCGGCGACCGGGTGATCGACGGGTCGGCGCGCGGTCGGCTGGACAAACTTGCCACGGCCTTAAGCCAGTAAGGGGATTACCGTTTTATGCAACTTAAACCATCCGAAATCAGTGATCTGATCCGGCAGCGTCTGCAAGGCTATCAAGCCTCCGCTGAAGCACGCACGGAAGGAACCATCGTCAGCTTGTCTGACGGCATCGCCCGTATTTACGGCCTCGACAATGCGATGCAAGGTGAAATGATTGAGTTTCCGGCGCCTAAGGAAGGTGATCCGGTCACTTATGGCCTGGCCATGAACCTGGAGCGCGATTCCGTCGGTACCGTGATCCTGGGTGACTACGAGCATCTGTCCGAGGGTGACAAGGCACTGTGCACCGGCCGTATTTTGGAAGTGCCGGTCGGTGAAGCGTTACTCGGTCGTGTGGTGAATTCCCTCGGCCAGCCCATTGATGGCAAGGGGCCAATCCATTCCAACCAAACCTCACCGATTGAGGTGATCGCACCGGGCGTTATTGAGCGTCAGTCGGTCAGTCAGCCGGTGCAGACCGGTTTGAAGGCCATTGATGCCATGGTGCCGATTGGGCGCGGCCAGCGCGAATTGATCATCGGTGATCGCCAGACCGGCAAGACCGCCGTGGCGATTGACACGATCATCAATCAGAAGGGCACCGGTATCAAGTGTATCTACGTCGCCATCGGACAGAAAAACTCCTCGATTGCCAACGTCGTGCGCAAGCTGGAAGAACACGGCGCGATGGATCACACCATCGTCGTCGCCGCCAGCGCCTCCGAATCGGCAGCGATGCTCTATACCGCGCCATATTCCGGCTGCGCCATGGGCGAATACTTCCGTGATCGCGGCCAGGATGCGCTGATTGTTTATGACGATCTGTCCAAGCAGGCCGTCGCTTACCGCCAGGTCTCGCTGCTGCTGCGTCGTCCGCCGGGCCGTGAAGCGTTCCCCGGTGACGTGTTTTATCTCCACTCCCGCTTGCTGGAGCGGGCGTCCCGCATCAATGCCGATGAGGTCGAACGCCTGACCAACGGTGCGGTGAAGGGCCAGACCGGTTCACTGACCGCGTTGCCGATCATCGAAACCCAGGCCGGTGACGTCTCCGCTTTCGTGCCGACCAACGTGATTTCGATCACCGACGGCCAGATTTATCTGGAAACCGATCTGTTCAACGCGGGTATTCGACCTGCCATCAACCCTGGCTTGTCAGTCTCTCGTGTCGGTGGTGCGGCCCAGACCAAGATCATCAAAAAGCTCGGCGGTGGTATCCGCTTAGCCTTGGCCCAGTATCGTGAACTCGCTGCTTTCGCACAATTCGCATCCGATCTGGACGAGGCCACCCGCAAGCAGCTCGAACGCGGCCAGCGCGTCACCGAACTGATGAAGCAGAAACAGTACTCGCCGATGTCGGTGGCCGAGATGGCCGTGTCGCTGTTCGCGGTGGATCGCGGCTATCTGGACGATATCGCTTTGAACAAGATCGGCGATTTTGAGTCGGGTTTGCTGGCCTATGCGCGGACTAACCATGCGGCGCTGATTGACCAGATCAACGCCAAAGGCGATTTCAACGACGAGATCGAAAGCGGCCTCAAGAAGATCGCGGAAGATTTCAAGCCCACGTTCGTCGGATAGGCGGGATTCAGCATGGCCGGCGCCAAAGAGATACGTACCAAGATCAAGAGTATTCAAAGTACTCAAAAAATCACCAAAGCCATGGAAATGGTGGCGGCGAGCAAGATGCGGAAGGCCCAAGAACGCATGAAAGCGGCCCGGCCTTACGCGACCAAGATCCGTAACGTGATCTCGCACTTGGCTCACGCCCATACCGAGTACCGCAGTCCGGGCTTGACTGAGCGCGATCTCAAGCGGGTTGGGTTGATCGTAGTGTCAACTGACCGGGGTCTGTGCGGTGGCTTAAACACCAATCTGTTTAAGGCGACGATTCTCGCCATGCAGGATTGGCGGAAACGCGACATCGAAATTGATATCTGCACCGTCGGCACTAAGGCGTTCCAGTTTTTCCGCCGCTTGAAGGGTAACATCGTGGCCCACGTTTCCCACTTGGGCGACTCGCCACGCTTCGAGGACGTGCTGGGACCGGTTAAGGTGATGGCCGATGCGTTCGCGGAAGGGAAGGTTGACGCGATCTATCTGGTGTACAACGAATTCGTTAACACCATGAGCCAGAAACCGAGGATCGAGCGCTTAATGCCCATTACCGCCGAGGTACAGGATGCAGCCCCACACCATCGCTGGGACTACATTTACGAACCCGATCCCAAGGACTTGATCGAGTTATTGCTGCGGCGTTACAGCGAATCGGTGGTCTATCAGTCGCTGGTGGAAAATGTTGCCAGCGAAATGGCCGCGCGTATGGTCGCCATGAAGAGCGCCTCCGATAATGCGGGTACGCTCATCGATGAATTGCAACTGATCTACAACAAGGCCCGACAGGCGTCGATTACCCAGGAATTGGCTGAAATCGTGGGTGGCGCCGCTGCGGTTTAGGGAACGCGGCAAGCGCCCATCACAGCGATGGGCGCGCGGTGAAACAAGCTTAAGGGGAACCCAATAATGAGTTCTGGCAATATCGTGCAAATCATCGGCGCCGTGGTGGACGTCGAGTTCCCGCGTGGCGCGGTGCCCAAGATCTATGACGCGCTGCGCCTCGATGAAAACGGGCTGACTTTAGAAGTCCAGCAGCAATTAGGCGATGGCGTGGTTCGCACCATCGCCATGGGCGCGACCGAAGGACTGAAACGCAACATGGCCGTTTCCAACACCGGCGCACCAGTGACCGTCCCGGTGGGCACGGGCACGTTGGGACGAATCATGAACGTGCTGGGTGTCCCTATTGATCATAAGGGACCGGTGCAAACCGATATCTATCGGGCGATCCATCAGCCTGCGCCCAGTTACGAAGATCAGTCCGGTGCGACTGAACTGCTGGAAACCGGCATCAAGGTGATCGACCTGCTGTGTCCGTTCGCCAAGGGCGGCAAAATCGGCTTGTTCGGCGGCGCGGGTGTGGGCAAAACCGTCAATATGATGGAATTGATCCGCAACATCGCTATCGAGCACTCCGGCTATTCGGTGTTCGCCGGCGTGGGCGAGCGCACCCGCGAAGGCAACGACTTCTATCATGAAATGAAAGAGTCGAACGTGCTGGATAAGGTGGCGCTGGTCTATGGCCAGATGAACGAGCCGCCCGGCAACCGTCTGCGGGTCGGTCTGACCGGTCTAAGCATTGCGGAGAATTTCCGCGATGAAGGCCGCGATGTGCTGCTGTTCATCGACAATATCTACCGTTACACCCTGGCCGGTACCGAATGTTCGGCGCTGCTGGGTCGTATGCCGTCGGCAGTAGGCTATCAGCCGACGCTGGCCGAGGAAATGGGCGTATTGCAGGAACGGATTACCTCGACCAAGACTGGCTCTATCACCTCCATCCAGGCCGTCTACGTGCCTGCCGATGACTTGACCGACCCGTCACCAGCCACGACTTTCGCTCACTTGGACGCAACGGTCGTGCTGTCTCGCCAGATCGCCGAACTGGGTATCTATCCGGCGGTGGACCCCTTGGATTCCACGTCCCGGCAGTTAGACCCACTGGTGGTTGGCCAGGATCATTACGACACCGCTCGCGCCGTACAGAGTACCCTGCAACGGTACAAGGAGTTGAAGGACATCATCGCCATTCTGGGTATGGACGAACTGTCCGAGGAAGACAAGCTGGTCGTAGCACGCGCCCGGAAAATTCAGCGCTTCCTGTCCCAGCCGTTCTTCGTGGCGGAAGTATTCACGGGTTCGTCGGGCAAGTATGTCGCGCTTAAGGATACGATTGCCGCTTTTAAGGGTATCGTTGCCGGGGAATACGACCACCTGCCTGAACAGGCGTTCTACATGGTCGGATCGATTGATGAGGCCGTCGAAAAGGCGACCAAGCTGTAATGGGATAGCGGTCTCGATCACACGGGGCCGCATTCCATGCTAACTGACCAGGAGACGCACGCATGGCCATGACATTACATGTTGACATCGTCAGCGCGGAGAAGGAGCTGTTTTCCGGCCCCGCCGAGATGGTGACGGCGCCTGGTGAGATGGGCGAACTCGGCATTCTGCCCCGCCATAGCCAATTGATAACGCGGCTGAAACCCGGTCAGGTTCGAGTCCGGCTACAAGGCGGCGAAGAGCAACTGTTCTATGTGTCCGGTGGATTACTGGAAGTCCAACCGAGTTTGGTGACGATCCTGTCTGATACGGCTGAACGCGCGCGAGATCTGGATGAAGCGTCCGCCCAGGCTGCCAAACAGCGCGCCGAACAGGTGATTGCCGCCCATCAGGGTGATTTTGAGTATGCCCGCGCCAAAGCCGAACTGGCTGAGGCTATCGCTCAATTACAAGCGATTGAAAGATTGCGCAAGATACGCAAAGCGGGATAGCCGGCTAATAATAATAAATATTTAGACCCCCCAATTAGGCCGCGACTTTGTCGCGGCTTTTTTATTCCCCAGTACCCGAAATGCCCTACCAAGCGATTTGCTGGTGGGTTTCTCATTCTCCAGGTAAGGTTCGCTACAATATTGAAAGATTTTTTGGAGGCAGATCAATGATGCAACAGCTTTCTGTCGTCATCCTTGCCGCCGGCAAGGGGAAGCGGATGGTTTCGGATTCGCCCAAAGTTTTGCACCAGATAGGTGGCAAACCGTTGTTGGGACATGTCTTGCGCACCGCCAGGTGCCTTGACGCGGCCAAACGCCTCGTGGTGTACGGCCATGGTGGCGAGGCGGTCAAAGCGGCCTTTGCGAGCGAAACGGATATCGTTTGGGTCGAACAAGCGCAACAATTAGGCACTGGCCACGCGATAGCGCAAGCATTGCCAGCCATCGACCCATCTGATGTGGTCTTAGTGTTGTATGGGGATGTCCCTCTTATTCGCGCTGAAACCTTGCAGCCGCTGGTCGCTGATGCCCGAGCTGGACGACTAGCGCTGCTGACCGTCGAACTCATTAATCCCTCTGGCTATGGCCGCATTGTCCGAGACGAGCGGGGGCGGGTGTTGCGGATCGTCGAACATAAAGAAGCCACGCCTATCGAGCGGAATTTACGCGAGATCAATACCGGGATTTTGGCGGTTTCGGCCGACAAGTTGCGCGGCTGGGTCAGCGAGTTGGACAATGACAATTCGCAGGGAGAATATTATCTGACCGATATTATTGAACTAGCGGTGCGCGATGGCGTGCCGGTCGAAGCCTTCACCGTGACGGAACCCGCTGAGGTGCAAGGGATCAACGACCGCCAGCAATTGGCTGAGCTGGAACGATTTTACCAGGCACGGCAGACCGAGAAATTACTGATCGACGGCGTAACCCTACTCGATCCAGCGCGCGTGGATATTCGAGGGACCATCAGCACCGGTAAAGATGTCGTGATCGATGTCAACGTCATTTTCGAAGGAAATATCCGTTTAGGTAACCGAGTGCGGATTGGGCCATTTTGCCTATTGCGAGATGCGGTTATTGGGGATGATGTCGAGATTCAGTCCCACTGCTGGATCGATAGCGCAGAGGTTGGAAACGGCGCCCATATCGGACCTTTCGCTCGGCTGCGGCCAGAGTCGCGCTTGGCGCCTGGCGTGCATATCGGCAACTTCGTCGAGACAAAAAAGGCGACTATCGGCCCTGGCTCCAAGGTCAATCATCTGACCTATATCGGTGATGCCGAGATCGGTGCAAGTGTTAATATCGGCGCTGGTACCATCACCTGCAATTATGATGGGGCCAATAAGCATAAGACGGTGATCGGTGACGGGGCTTTCATTGGCTCTAACAGCTCGCTCGTGGCACCGGTACAGATCGGCCAGGGCGCCACAGTCGGTGCTGGATCGGCGGTCAGCGGCACGGTACCCGATCACGGCTTGTGTCTGACGCGCGCTCCCCGTAAAGATGTGGCGAACTGGGAGCGACCAACGAAACCGGCTAAAAATTAAGTTCATGCTGGTCACCCCTTTGCTTTGTTAACGGATCGTCCATGGTCAAAACTCGTTTTGCGCCCAGCCCTACCGGCTATTTACACATCGGCGGCGCCCGTACCGCGCTCTTTTCATGGTTATACGCCCGTCGCCACGGTGGCCCCTTCGTGCTGCGCATTGAAGACACCGATCTAGAGCGCTCGACACCAGAAGCGGTGAACGCCATTTTGGAAGGGATGAATTGGCTGGGGCTGGATTACGATGAAGGGCCTTTCTATCAGACCCAACGCTTTGACCGCTATCGGGAGGTGCTTCAGCACCTGTTGCGTGAGGGCAAGGCTTACTATTGCTATTGCACTCGTGACGAATTGGATGCATTGCGCGAAGAACAACGCCGTCGCAAGGAAAAACCCCGCTACGACGGTCGGCATCGTAATTATCAAGGGCCACCCCGTGAGGGAGTGGAACCGGTGATACGGTTCAAAAATCCTACTGACGGTGAAGTGGTCGTTGACGATTTGATTCGCGGCGCAATCGTTTTTCAGAATACCGAACTTGATGATCTGATCATCGCCCGCGCCGACGGCTCACCCACTTATAATTTTTGTGTGGTGGTCGATGATATGGATATGGGAATCACCCATGTCGTGCGGGGCGACGATCACATCAACAATACACCACGCCAAATCAATATTCTCAAAGCATTGAATGCGCCTATTCCGAAGTATGGGCACGTTCCAATGATTCTTGGGCCGGACGGCCAGAAATTATCCAAACGGCACGGTGCCGCCAGCGTCATGGAATGCCGAGATTTGGGTTACTTGCCGGCGGCGATACTCAATTACTTGGTCCGGCTGGGTTGGTCGCACGGTGATCAGGAGATTTTTTCCCTGGATGACATGGTAGAGTTATTCGATCTTGACGCCTGTAATAAGGCGGCCTCGGCGATCAACCCCTCAAAATTGATCTGGCTCAACAAGCATTATTTGAAAACGCTAGATCCGGCCCATGTCGCCCGCCATCTGAGCTGGCATATCGGCCAATTGGGGATTGATCCCGCCGAGGGTCCACCACTGACTGAAGTGGTTAAAGCCTTCGCCGAACGTGCAGACACGCTGAAAGATTTAGCCGAAGCGGCCACATTTCTTTACCGGGAATTCCAGGATTACGAAGCGAAAGCAGCGAGTAAGAATTTGGTGATTGCCGCTGAAGGGCCTTTAATGCGCCTAAGAGAGGCGTTGGCCGCGCTAAGCGAATGGAAAGCTGAACCCATCCACGAGACGGTCAAGCAAGTCGCGTTGCAAGAAAATTTAGCCTTGGGTAAGGTCGCACAGCCATTACGAGTCGCCGTTTCCGGCAGTAGTGTATCCCCACCCATTGATATTACCCTGGAGTTACTAGGGCAGCCGAAAACCCTTGAACGGATCGACCGTGCGCTACGCTATCTCCGCCAAGGTGCCAGCGGGAATCATTGAATCCGTTTCAGTGATTGACAGGATTTTGTAAGTCTTTTAAGCTAATCGTCTAAGGTTTTTGGGGCCATAGCTCAGCTGGGAGAGCGCCTGCATGGCATGCAGGAGGTCGTCGGTTCGATCCCGTCTGGCTCCACCAATATGACCGTCATTTTGGGTGACGGTTTATTTTTTACATACACTGTCCCCATCGTCTAGAGGCCCAGGACACCGCCCTTTCACGGCAGTAACAGGGGTTCGAATCCCCTTGGGGACGCCATTCTATTGCGGTTCGTTTAGTCGTAGCTCGATATCTGATTTGACACTCCCAGCATTCTGGTGGCGTAGGATCTACATCAGAAATAAAGCCTGCTGCGTGACCCCTGAAATACCCGATACAGGACCGTTAGGAGAAAGCGCTGTCGCAGCGTATCTATCGGCACATACCGGGCGACATCTTGGCAAAGTGCGTGGCGACCTTTTCAAAAGATCACGCTCCCTCATTACCTGAGCTAGCGCCTGGCGCAATCGCTGCCAAATTCTGTTCATCCCGTTCCTCAATAATTCCTGTCGGGCGCCTATGGGCGCTAGCGTCCCACACCGCACCAACCCAGTTGGCCAGCGGCGTATTATCGGCATCGACAGGCGCCGCCCCGCTTGCCGAATGCTTCGGTATACGCCCCATGGTCGTGTCCGCTGATGGCCAGCTTCTCACTTTAAGATCATGAACGAAATCATCGAAAACAAAACTTTTGCTGAAATCCAGATCGGGGACCAGGCCAACCTGACGCGAACGCTGGATCAAGACGGTGTGGAGGCCTTGGCCAGCCTGACCGGCAATTTCAACCTGATTGACCTTGACCCCGGCCCGGCTAACACCGCCATGTTCAGCCAAGGCGGCGGTCAAGTGGGGTGGGCAGCGGCGCTGTTTGCCAGCTTGGCCGATACCCGGCTACCTGGCTTAGGTTCCGTCGCTCAGGGTATCGAAGTCCGCTTCCATCGGCCCGTTGCCATCGGGGCAGCCGTGACGGCCACGGCCACAGTAAAGGAAAAACGGCCGGATAGGGGTACTGTGTTGTTGGAATGTCGTGCGGTCGATTCCAGCGCCGCATTGCTCGCTGAAGGCTGGATCGACGTGTTGGCGCCGAAGGAAAAGAGGCGTTACACGGCTAAGGAGATGCCCACAATCCAGTTGCGGCACGCCGACCGCTTCGAGGGGCTGCTGCAAACCTGTGCAGGGTTGCCGCCCCTGGCCTGTGCCATTGCCCATCCATGCAGTGCCGATGCGTTGCGCGGCGCCATCGAAGCCGCTCAGCATGGGCTGATCGACCCCATACTGATCGGCCCTGAAGAAAAGATCAGAGCCATCGCTGATCAAGAAAATTTGGACATTTCACCCTACCGGCTGGTACCCGCCGATCACAGCCATCATGCCGCCGCATTAGCGGTTGCTATGGTCCAGTCCGGTGAAGCGCAAGCGTTGATGAAAGGCAGCCTGCACACTGACGAAGTGCTAGCCGAGGTGGTCAAGAAGGAGGGCGGCCTGCGTACCGAGCGTCGTATTAGTCATTGCTTTTTGCTTTCCGTACCGACGTTTACCCGCTGGATCATCATTACCGATGCCGCCATCAACATTGCCCCCAATTTAGAAGACAAGCGCGACATCATTCAAAACGCCATCGACTTGGCACACGCGATTGGCCTCACAGAACCCAAGGTCGCCATTCTTTCAGCGGTCGAAACCGTCACCAATAAGATTCCCTCGACTTTGGAGGCCGGCGCGCTGTGCAAGATGGCGGATCGCCGTCAAATTACCGGAGGTCTCGTCGATGGGCCGCTGGCTTTCGATAACGCCATTGATGAGCAAGCGGCTAAAACCAAAGGTATCCAATCGCCAGTCGCCGGCAAGGCCGACATCCTCGTCGTTCCCAATCTGGAAGCGGGCAACATGCTGGCTAAGCAGTTAACCTTTATGGCCGATGCGGAAGCGGCAGGTCTAGTGATCGGCGCTCGTGTGCCCATTATCCTCACCAGCCGAGCTGACAGTGCTCGCGCTCGGCTAGCCTCGTGTGCAGTCGCTGTTCTGTTTGCCGAGGCCCAACGACAGGGTAGCGTCTTGCAAAAAGCGCCCGGCTAACCGACATGGCGATAAGGTGGGCCAGGGCTTACAGTAGTTAGCGGATGGAGGCTAACTTCGCTGCTGCATCAAGGGCATCCGCCGTTGTGGTCACTAAATGGCCTACTCGCAATTTGCGCCGCCATTCCTTGAGGATCGACTCATCCGTTTTTTGCCAGATACACAGCATAACCTTGGCTTGCGGCGCCCGCCGCGCGACTTGCCGTGAGAAGGCTCGCAAATGCAAGGTGCTCAACGGCTCGATAAACGATAGGCAGACCAAGGCCACAGTACCCGCTGCTTCTGAGCTGATCTCGGCGGCTTCAGACAGCGGCCAGACTCGCGCCGTCAGGCCATGTTTGGTGAGAACCTGTCCCAGCATTTTCGCCGCAGCACCATCCAGTGGATGGGTGCCGTGCAGAATGGCGACCGGTTGCGGGGTGCGCCATTCCTCGCGCAGATCCTCAGCGGTAAAAACCTTCTTTTCGATCTCGCGGTCAGCACGGATCGTTTCCAGCGCGGCTTCCGCTTCGGCGGTGAGGTTGCGGCCACGTCTCTTCAGCGGTTTTACATCGTCCAGCGCATCGACCAGAGCTTCCGATGAGGTCACGAGGGTAGTCAATCGGTCGTCGGCTACTGAACCCCGCACGATATCCAGATGAGAGCGGCGGATAGCTTCCAGGGCGATCTCGTCATAATAGGTTGATAGACTACGGTCTTTGAGCAATTCCCGTGCTCGTGCTTCAGCCTCGCGCGGATCGCCCGCCAACATGCGCTGATAGAAGATTTCGTGTGGCTGCAACGCCGGCCGGTCGCCCAGCAGAATATCCAAGAATTGCAGACGCGGAATATGACGGCCGATCACCACGAGGCAGATAGTCAACGGGGTTGACAGCACCAAGCCAATGGGTCCCCAGAGAAAGGCCCACACGGTAGCCGCGATCACAATGGCAATCGGCGAAAGGCCGGAGGTGCGACCATAGAGCATCGGCTCGACGATGTTGGTGCTCACCGGTTCGACTATCGCGAATAGGCCCGCCGTCCACAAAAAACTGTTCCAACCGGGGTCAGTGGCAAAGGCGATGAACAAGGGAGGGATCAAGCCGATTAGGCCCAAATAAGGCACAAAATTCAGCAGGCCATAAATGATGCCCCATAAGTACGGGCTAGGCAGACCGATTAACCAAAGCCCAGTGCCTATGATCAAACCCAACGCGATATTGACTGCCAATTGGGTTAACAATTGGCGCCCGACCCGGAATCCAGCGTCATCAAGGGCAGCAGTCGTCTGCTGAATATCCTCAGCGCCTGCCAGACGGATCACCCGATTGCGGAGGTCTTCACGTTGCGCCAGCATAAAAGCGGTCATCAGCAACACCACCGCCAAGGAGGCGACGGGTTGTAAGGCTGGGGTGAGGTAGCGCTGAATCGCCTCGAAACCATGCGGTTTGTTGTCAATGCGCACGATCTGCACCGCCGGGGCATCGCCACCGATTTTTTCCAACTCCGTGAGTGCTCGGGCCAGCGAATCAGCAGCGTTGCTGAAAACGCTGCTTTCACCCAGTTTTTGCGACAAGCCCGATACCTTTTGACGGATCGTGCCTTCATAGGAGGGCATGTCCGCCGCTAGCGTGGTCGCCTGCTGGTAGGCGACATAAGCAATGCCGACGATCAGCGTTAGCGCCACCAGGATCGCACCCAACACCGCCAGTCCACGCCCCGCCTTGATTCGCTCCAGCCAAATCACGATAGGGGTTAGCGCGAAGCTCAGCAACAGGGCTAACGCTAGATAGACGATGACATCCTTGCCCAACATCAAAATAGCAGCGATGCCCAATATCAGCACCACGCCAGCCATGGTATTGAACAGCGGGATGGCCTGCCGCAGCAGCCGATTGGCAATAATATCCACAGGTGCCCCTTAGGCTTCGCACGATCAAAGAGTGGTTAGGCCACCAGCCTGAGTTTGGCTCAGGCTGCGGTTTTCAGCAGGGCATCAATCTGTTCCAAGAGCTTGGTGAAATCGATGGGTTTGGGGTGATAGTCATTGCAACCGGCCTGGAGAGTTTTTTCCCGGTCGCCTGCCATTGCGTGCGCCGTCAGCGCAATAATCGGCGTTTTTTGGGTTTGCGGATCGGCCTTGATAGCGCGGGCGGCGGTCCAGCCATCCATGATCGGTAGATTCATATCCAGCAGGATGATGTCAGGCGCCGCCGTTTTGGCGCTCTCAACCCCCTGCTCACCATCATGGGCGAGCGTGACGGTGTGACCACGGCGCTCCAAGCGGCGGGACAAAAAGTCCCAGATCTGTTCGCTATCTTCAACCAGCAGGATTTTGGCCATGTGCCAGCTCCGTCGTTGTTCTATTGAGTATGGATTAAGTTATGGGGCCTTGGCCTGCTCGGCAAAGCGCCGCAGGTCCGCCACCAGATCGGCCAGCGGCATCGCACCCTTCTGGACGATGCCCGCCGTTTCATGGGCCAGACTGCGTACCTTGCTGGATTGCACATCTTCCGCCGTCATCACCACCAGTGGCAAGTCATCAAGCTGCCCATTCTTGCGCACTTCACGGATAAAAGCATAGCCGTCCATTTCCGGCATGATCAGATCGACCAGAACCAAATCTGGCCGACGGTCGGCTAAGGCTTTCAGCCCCTGATCGCCATTGAAGGCCAAGCGGCAATTCCAGCCATCACGCTGTAGCATTTCCTTCAAGCGTTCACTGGCTCCTTGATCATCGTCCACGATCAACACTTCGTGCAAAGCAGTAGCGATGGCCAATGATTGCAGCGCGTCCGCCAGCGCCTGGCGGTGTATTGGCTTCTTGAGATAGCCGCTTGCGCCCAGTGCATAAGCAAAATTTTTCTCGTTCAGCACCGTTTGCATGATCACCGGGATGTTATGGGTGTCTGGATTATCGCGGATAGCGCGCAAGACATGCCAGCCATCCAGACCCGGCATCATCACATCCAGCAGGACTGCCAACGGTCGGCTGGCCTGAATACGCTCCAGCGCCTCAGCGCCGCTCGCAGCCACCGAGACTGCAAACCCCTCGCGTTCCAAATGGCGGGTCAATAACTCGCGGGCTGACGGGTCATCATCGACCACTAGGACACTCGGTACATTGCGCTGGCTTGCCTTGCCTATCTGTCGGTTCTCATCCGGGGTCGCTGCCGGGTCGGTGCTGACATCGACCACCCGTTTTGCGTAGCGGGTGGGAATAGTCATGGTAAAGGTGGTGCCTTCGCCTTGCTGGCTGGTGACTTCGATACGGCCACCCAGCATGGCGGACAGCGCCTTGGTCAGCGCCAACCCCAGACCAGTGCCGCCATATTTGCGCGTGGTGGTCTCATCGGCTTGCGAGAAGCGTTTGAACAGATTAGCCAGTTGCTCGGCGGACATGCCGATACCGGTATCGGCCACGCTAAAGCGGGTATGGGCGATGCCGTTTTCCTGAATCTGATGGGCCTGAACGGTAATTTTGCCGTCGGTGGTGAATTTTGCGGCATTACCGATGAGATTGAGCAAGACCTGTTTGATCTTCAGATCATCGCTGAGCATCGTCGTATCCGGTGCATCGGCGATCAGTGCCAAGCTATTGTTATTCTTGGTGATCAAGCTGCCGGTAGCCGCTTCCACTTCTTGCAGCAGACTGCCGACGGTAAATTCAATGGCGTGGACATCCATTTTGTGCGCCTCGATCTTGGACAGATCCAGCACGTCATTGATCAAGCCCAGCAAATGCCGGGCATTGGAATTGATCTTATTCACATCGGTAAGAATCGCCTCTTGGCCCAGATCGCGCAAATCTTCTTCAATCAGCTCGCAATAGCCCAGCACGGCGGTCAACGGGGTACGCAGTTCGTGGCTCATATTGGCGATGAAAGCGGATTTGGCCCGATTGGCGGATTCGGCCGCATCGCGGGCGATTTCCAACTCCCGCTCCGCCTGACGCTGGCGAGTAAAATCATTCAGTACCACACCGACGCCAGGACTTGGCGTACCTGCTTCAGTTGTCAATGTCACTGGAAACACATCGGCCTTGAAATAGCGGGCTTCTTCGCCAATTAATAATTCCAGAGTTTCATCGGCGCTGGTGTCTTTGTAGCGGAAGCGTTCCCTGATGGCGCGCTCCGCCCGTCCCCGCAGCAGCTCCTCAATTTGAGCGGCCGACGCCTTGAGCGCTTCGCCGGCTCGCATCGTTCCTTTGTCAGTCACCATGCGGGCAAAGCTTTTGTTGGCTTGATTGATCTGAAGGTTTTTATCAAGCAGCACCAGACCCACCGGAGCGCGCTCAATAACATTGGCTAGCAACGACCGAGCCTCTAGCGTGGTGCGCTTGGCTCTGGCAGCCAGGAAAATAAAAAGCCCGATGGCGAGAGCTAAGGCGACCAGCGAGGCAATACCGACTGGAAGGTAGAGGTGATAATTTTGTTCATTAATGGCCTCACTCTCTTGGTGGACCCAGGTCTCTACGCTTTGGAGGCCTTCACGTACTTTGTCCATAGCGCGTTTACCGGCGCGGGTTTTCACCAGATCCTGAGCACGCTCAAACGACTCATCACGCGCTGCAATCACCCTTTCGCCGAATTTAAGGATATCTTGGCCAGGCGTGATCATTTGCGTAGGCAGATCGGAATCCAGATCAGCCTTAGCCGCAGCATCTTTAAACGCGGTAGCATAATCGTTAATCTGGGTTCTAGCGTGCCGATACGGCTCCAGAAAGTCTTCCGTGGCGACATTGATGTAGCCCCGATAGCCAGTTTCCACATCCTTTAAGGCCGAGAGGTAACGCTCGGCAGCTATCTGTAGTTCGTTTTGATTCGTGGCTCGTCTTTGTGCAGCCAATAGGGAATACAGGCTCCAACCGCCACCGGCCAAAGATAAAACCGTAACTCCAATCAGTAAAGCCCGCGTGATTGGTGAGGCGATAGCGCGGTTGATCATCTGGCACCACTCTTTAACATCGTTTGCTCCATCCAAATCCTCTCACAGCCGAGAGCATTGGGTATAACTGTAGTAAAGTCGAGCCGCTTGTTAATTCAAGCGCAAGTTGTTGCTTGATAAGTACAAAGCTTCGCTCTTGCCTGTTATTGGAAATGCAACTCTTTGATATGAAAAGTACCTTTTAATTCGCGTGGTTGCGAAAAAATGTTGAGAATCCTAATCTAAGATAGTTACTGATATTATAGGAAGAAAGGCTCACTTGAAGCGAGGTTTGGTGATGGAAAGCGGTGGTTGCAAGC
>APMI01007070.1_pt1 | contig 34487 bp, 29 predicted proteins | sample 667938 | NCBI WGS metagenome assembly APMI01 (sample SAMN01084076, study PRJNA167559) | wastewater metagenome | biome: Wastewater | place: Denmark: Ejby Moelle, Odense | collected 2011-11-28
ATACCTGCATCATTATCGAAGACGAGCCACTGGCGCTTGAGAAAACGATGGACTTTGTGAACAAGGTGCCATTCTTAAAACTGAGCGCAACTTTTGACAATGCGCTTAAAGGACTGACCTACTTAAACAATAATAAAGTAGATGTACTTTTCCTTGACATCAACATGGATGAATTGTCCGGCATTGAATTACTGGAAAGTTCTAAAATAACAAGCCAGGTAATTATCACTACTGCTTACCGGGAGTATGCATTAAAAGGGTATGAACTCCGTGTTACTGATTACCTGCTGAAGCCTTTTACCTTTAACCGTTTTTTGCAGGCGGTGAATAAAGCACAGGAGCATTTAAACCAGCGGATTGCAGAAAAGCAACTGGATTTCATTTTTGTAAAAACAGAAAACAGGCTCGAGAAAATCATGATCAGCGATATTTTGTACATAGAGGGGATGAGAGATTATTTGCGCATTCATACAGCAGCAAAAAAGATCATGACCCTGCAGGGTTTTAACGAACTGGAACAACTGATCCCGGCTCACCTGGTATGCCGTGTACACAAATCGTATATGGTTGCAGTAAACAAAATCGAATCAATAGAAAGAAGCCGGATCAAAATAGCGGATCAAATCATTCCTGTATCAGACAAATACAAAGAAGCATTCCTTCAGCTCATTAACAGCAGGGCATAAAACTTAAAAAATTTGGAAGATCAAATACACCCGTTGGCAGATGCAGTATCCCCCTTTGCATAGCTGAGTTGCAGGCCCAGACCCAGTGATCTACTTTCGCTTTCACAATCAATACAAACAAATTAAAAAGCGAAGCATGAAAAAACTATTACAAACCGGGCTTGTCATCACGATGATATTCCTTTCGGCAACAGCAGTCAGTCAAACTCAAACAACGGCATCAGCAGGATCCGGAGAAGGACAACCAACTCCAAAGACCTATTTAAACCTCATGATCAATGTGGTGAGCACCAACCTTAACTATGGCGGCGCAAACAGCAGCCTTGCTGATTATAAAAAATCGAACAATGGGATACAGGCCGGGGTGTCATTCCAGGCCGGCATCACACCAGGGTTTTCATTGGTGTCTGAATTATATTTCATCAGGAAAGGCGGAAAATTAAAAAGCAGTAATCCACTCACAACCGGCGAATCCACCCTTCACCTGAATTCCATAGAAATACCGTTAATGGCCCGTTTTCATTTTGGAAGATTTTATGTGAATGCAGGGCCTTCTGTTGCCTGGAACCTAAGCGGCACCAGGAAGATCGGAGATATAACTGACAAACTCTCTTTTGCAAGCACCGTCAACGGCTATAAGCGTTTTGATGCAGGGGCGCAGGCAGGCGGAGGTGTTGAGTTTGCATTTAAAAAAAGGAGGCTTGCACTTGATATCAGGTACAATCATGGTTTAACCAATATTTCCTGTGATAAAGAAATGTATAACAGGGCTGTGATGATCAGTCTAAGTTTTTCTAAACCATGGAAGAAAAACCCATTGGCAAAGCATAACAATATGTAAGTGCCCAAATCAACTTAAGACCAGCCCGAAGTACAAGCATACAAAGCATAGAAATAATACCTCCACCTTTTATCACAATTTTAGTAATGCATCATCAGGGTTGTTCAAAGAAATTCTGCTGCAGTTAAAAATCATACAATGAATACCAACAACAATAGAACGGTACTAGCCACTCGTATCGATGCTGAACATGTGCCGGAGATCACACTGAGGAAGACAGCGCTTATTGCGGGAACGCTGTACCTGCTCACTTTTGTTTCTATTCCTACGATTGCAATCTACAGTTCAATCCATGGCGCCAGCTATATTGCTGGCGCTGGTAGCGGCAAAACTGTAATTACTGGCGGCATACTGGAGATCATCGTAGCATTGGCCGGCATTGGTACCGCAATTGTTTTGTACCCTGTACTCAAAAGACAAAATGAAAGTCTTGCCCTTGGGCTTGTTGCCTGCCGTGTACTGGAGGCCGGTACCATGTTTGTTGGCGTGGCTTTTATATCGTCTGCTGTTGGCAGCGGGCAGGTGGATGCCGCAACAGCAGGGGTAACCGCCAGGCCTTTGCTCGTTGCTTTGTATGACCGCATCTTCCTGCTCGGGCAAAGTTTTATGCCTGCGCTCAATGACCTGTTGCTTGGAGTATTGCTTTACCAGTCACGACTCGTACCCAAAGCCATTTCGCTGACTGGTATCATCGGGGCTTTTCCTCTGGTAGCCGGTTATCTCGCTGTGCTGTTCGGTTTTATCGGGCAGCACGATCCACTGGCAGGATTGTCTGCCCTATTGGTGGCATTGTTTGAATTTTCGCTTGGCATCTATCTTGTTGTAAAAGGGTTTAAATATCCTGTTACTACCGGTAACCAGTAGCCGAAAAGTACAGGCAGAGCACACGCAGGTTAGGCTGCAATATGAGCAAGGGCTATCGTGCTGCAAAAAGTATGGTAGCTGTTGTGTTTTTTACTACTTTTATAATACCCTGTTCGCTGCAAATACCCGGGAGCTGAAAGGGCCGACGATAAAGTTTAAACCAGGAAAATGATGATGAATAAAAGCAGGCGCAATACCCTGGGCATGATGCTGGTGTTGTTATTAACTGCTGCTCAAACAAATGCCCAAAACACAGTGTGGCCTAAACCTGTGATTGACACTGACGGAACTGTTACTGTACCATCCTATAAGCTGCCGCCTTCAGTGTACATGAGTGCGGAAGCAAAAAAATCACTTCCGAAAGATGTAGCAGATAACGAATCTAATGTAGAAGAACTTATTGCCAATGGCAGCATTCCCAATATGCGCAAGGATATCATCCGGGATATGACAGCACAGATTAATGATCTCAAAAAAAAATATGCCGTCATTACCAGGGATACCATCATTGCAGGGATACCATCAATAAGAATTGTACCTGCTAATAAGAAACTGACAAAGGAAAAAAAAGTGCTGCTGAATCTTCATTCAGGTGGTTTTCTTGTCGGGAGTCCTTATTCAATGGGACTGGCAGAATCAATTCCTGTGGCTGCTTTAACCGGCGTAGAAGTTATTACGATTCAATACAGCCAGGCTCCTGAACATGTTTTTCCTGCGGCCAGTATAGATGTAGCGGCGGTATATAAAAGCTTACTTAAAACGTATAAGCCGGGTAACATAGCCATCTACGGATGCTCGGCAGGTGGCCTGTTAACTGCCCAGGCCATAGCATGGTTTAAAAAAGAGAACCTGCCCATGCCGGCAGCGATTGGTATTTTTTCTGCCTCGGCAGATGCAAGATGGGCCGGCGATTCCTGGTTTTGGCAAAAGCCACTGCTTGGAATGAGCAGTCCACCATCACTTGACGAACGTTTTTATTATGGAAAGTACAACTTAAATGATTCATTGATATCGCCCATTAGATCTGTTGAGGTGCTAAAGAAATTTCCGCCAACGCTCATTATTGCCGGAACCCGTAGCCCGGAATTGAGTTCGGCAGTAAACACCCATCGGGAGTTGTCAAAACTTAATATTGATGCACGGCTCCACCTGTGGGATGGGCTGGGGCATGTTTTTTTTACAAATTTTGATTTGCCTGAATCAAAGGAAGCTTTTGATGTGATCGCCAATTTTTTTATTGAAACCCTTAAGATAAAAGGCGCATCAAAAAGATCGCAATAAAATGCATGTCATTCTGCGCTGCAGCGGCATCGGAAATATGCCCAATAAAAAACCCCCTTTAAAAGGGGGCTGGTGCCCAGAACAGGAATCGAACCTGCACACCTTGTGGGCGGCAGATTTTGAGTCTGCTGCGTCTACCAATTCCGCCATCTGGGCTTACGCCGTCCCGGCTCTTTCGGAACGGGGTGCAATATTACATTATCCATCCATTCTGTCCAAAATACGCTGCAAGTATTTTTTCTTGTAATAGTATTCCTTCAGTTTCAGCAATTGTGCACCGGTTACACTGGCATCATCATATACCGCAATGATATCGCTCACTTCCTTGTAAATGCCGGCTTCAAAATCAGCAACCAGGGCAGCGGTATTGTCATCCAATTGCTCGTTCAGTTCCATCACTTCCATTAAAAAATCAGGGGGTAACTGGTATTTTTCATCGGTGGCTGCAAGGCCTTTTAACTGCAATACGTAAAAGAGCGTGGCATCCGGGTCTTTCAGCACTTTGAGTGCTTTATTGATCTCTGATGATTGTTCCAGCGCCGCTTCCTGTTCATCAGCGTTCTCCTGCGTAAAAAAATCAGGATGAAATTTTTTCTGCAGCGCCACGTATTTTTTGTTGAGGGCGGCAGCATCTACAGAAACACTCACGGGCAGATCAAATAGTTCAAAATAATTCATACTGCGAAATTAGGCAAACTGGCTGCAGTTTTACCGCCGCTGATAAATCATCTTTCAGCTCAACGGGATTCATTAACTTGCCGCCCAAATTACGATTGATGCTGCAAATTGGATTAATAAGAGAAGGCAAAACGCCGGCTGATAACAGGGTAGCCCTAACACCTGCACAATGCCGCTGGATGCGTACAAATTTCCCGGCTATAAAGATAGTGGTACAACATTCCACCAACCGCTGCTTTTCGGATAAAGAATATGAACTGGCAGGGATGGAAATCATAGAAGATATGAAGGATTGCGATATCCTGCTCGGCATCAAAGAAGTTCCTGCTGCGATGCTGATCGAAGGAAAAACCTACCTGTTTTTTTCTCATACAAAAAAACTACAGCCACACAACCAGCAACTGTTCAGAACGATCCTCGATAAACAAATCACGCTGGTAGATTATGAATGCCTGGTGCATGAAGATGGACAGCGGGTGCTGGGCTTTGGTTTTTTTGCCGGGATCGTGGGCGCTCACAATGGCATGATGGCTTACGGAAACCGTACCGGTAGTTTTAAACTGAACCCCGTACATGAATGCAAAGATTACCGTTCCCTGATCCACACCTATTTTGGTTTGAAAGTACCCAATATCAAGATCGCTGTTACCGGCAGCGGTCGTGTTGCACATGGTGTGCTGGAAGTAATGAACCTGATGGGCATTACCGAAGTAGAACCGGATGAATACCTCGAAAGGAAATTCAGCTACCCGGTATATGTGCAGTTGAAAGGAGCGGAGTTGTATACCCACAAGGAATCCAAGACCTACAAACGGGATCATTTTCATGAACATCCTGCTGAATACCGGTGCCGCTTTTTACCTTTTACCAAATGCACCGACATATTGATGAATGGTGTATATTGGGCAGAACAGGTGCCGAGGTTATTTGAAATGGCTGATGTGGACGAAACCTTTTCCATTCAAACCATTGCAGATATTACCGATGATGAACATGGCTCGGTGCCCATCAACCTGGGTGATCAAAGCATCAGCAACCCGGTGTACGGGGTTGACAAAATTTCGATGCAAAAAACAGCGCCCTATATTCCCGGCAGCATTGATGTAATGGCCGTGGGCAACCTGCCCAATGAACTGCCCCGTGATGCCAGCCAGTATTTTGGAGAGCAACTGATCAAGTATGTACTGGAAGATCTGGTGAAAGGAAACAGTGCATTGATCGACAGGGCAACGATCGTAAGCAGGGGAGAAATTACAGCGCCGTTTGAGTACATGCAGGAATATGGACGGGACTAATACAAGGAATTATGCTGGCATACATTTCAACCAGTTTTAGCAAAAGGCCATCCTTGAATGCGGCAGTGCAGGTGATCGTTGATGCTTTGAATTGCTGTGATATGAAGGCTTTTGTTTTTGTTGATCAGTACCGGTTTGAAAAACAGCAGGAATACGAAATGATGCGGCAGGCGTTTGCTGATATTGACCGCTGTGACCTGTTGATAGCCGAAGTTTCTGATAAGGGCATTGGTATTGGGGTAGAAGTGGGTTATGCAAAAGCAAAGGGTAAGCCTGTGATCTATTTGCGAAATGAACATGCGGAACATTCCACCACAGTAGCTGGTGCCAGCGATCATCAAATTATTTATAAAAATGAGCGTGACCTGGAGAGACAGTTAAAAGCGACCCTGGCCTTGATAAAATAATTATCCTTTTTTATTTTACAGGTGCAGGTAGTAGTCTTTCAGTAAAAAAGCAAACCGGTCACCGTAACTTCCATCTTCATTTTTAATAATAATAATCTCCTCATCCATCGTTTTTTGTTGCCTGCTAAAAAATAATAATCCCCTGAAGTAAGGATGCTTCGCAGTTTGTTTTACGAGTGTTTTTTGAAAACAATGCAATTCGATTTGTTCCGCTGTTTCAATGCAATGAGCTGCCCGCTGGTAAGGCAGCAATACTGCAAAAACCCCGGCTTCATTTAACTGCTTCTTCACTACTGATAACAATTGCTGCAGCGTTAACGTGGTATCATGTTTGGCAGCATTTTTATTGGCATCGGCGCTTTTTAGATCGCCTTCAAAGAAAGGAGGATTGCTGATGATCAAATCATATTTTTTTCCGGGGCTGAATAGGCTGATGTCTTCATTACAAATATGCACCCGTTCTTTCCAGGGAGAACCCTTGATATTATTGCTGGCCTGTTCGTAAGCTGCTTTGTCAATTTCTACTGCGTCAATCAGTGCGGTGGTTTTTTGGGCCAGCATCAAACTCAGCAATCCTGTGCCGGCCCCAATATCCAATATCGTATTGCAAGCCATCTTTTCTTCATGGATCAGATCGGCAGTGTATGCCCCAAACAGGCAGGCATCGGTGCAAACCTTCATCGCACACTGATCCTGGTAAACCGTGAATTGTTTGAATTGAAAATAGTTATTGGGCATTGTCTCTCTTACTCTTTAAATGGCAGTTAAACCGATTACAGGCCGGTCGGCACCGAAGGTCAGACCGGCCTGTAATCGTTAATCATAAACGTCTCAACCCTTATTGGGTAACGCCTTCCAATGCAAGAAAGAACGCATAATTGAGTGCGATGTCTTTTAAATAGTCAAACCTTCCGGATGCGCCACCATGGCCGAATGACATATTGGTGTGGAGTAAGAGTAGGTTTTTATCTGTCTTCATTGCCCTCAGTTTTGCCACCCATTTGGCGGGTTCAAAATACTGTACCTGGCTATCGTGCAGACCCGTTGTCACCAGAATATTCGGATAGTTCTTCTTCGCCACATTTTCATAAGGCGAATAACTTTTCATGTAATCGTAGGCATCCTTGTTTGTTGGATTGCCCCATTCGTCAAATTCATTGGTGGTTAATGGAATGCTTTCATCCAGCATTGTGTTCACTACATCCACAAAGGGCACCTGTGCTATCACGCCATGCCACAGATCAGGCGCCATGTTTACGATTGCTCCCATCAGCAGGCCACCGGCGCTGCCGCCCTGTGCATACAAATGTTCTTTTGAAGTGTAATGCTGGTTCACCAAAAATTCGCCGCAATCAATAAAATCGGTGAAGGTGTTTTTCTTTTTCATCATCTTGCCATCTTCATACCATTGGCGGCCCATTTCCTGTCCGCCACGAATATGTGCAATGGCATATACAAAACCACGGTTCAGCAAACTCAGCCTTGCACTGTTGAAAGCAGCATCAGTGCTGTAACCGTACGAACCGTAAGAGTACAGCAGCAAAGGCGCCTTGCCATTTTTTTCAAATCCTTTTTTGTACACCAGTGATATGGGTACTTTGGTGCCGTCTTTTGCGGTAGCATATAAGCGTTCCGTAATGTAATCAGCAGCATTGTATCCACCCATTACTTCCTGTTGCTTCATCAGTTTTTTTTCTTTGGAAGCCATATCGTAATCGTATACTGAATTGGGTGTGGTGAGGGATGTATAGTTGTACCTCAATTTGCTGGTATTGTATTCGGGATTGGTGCCCACGCCGGCTGAATAAGCTGCTTCGCCAAAGTTGATATAGTGTTCGTTGCTGCCGTCAATGCTCCGGATCCTTAATTTCACCAGTCCATCCTTACGTTCATTCAATACCACGAAATCCTTAAATTCTTCCACGCCCTGCAGCAATACATCGGCACGGCGCGGAATCACTTCTTTCCAGTTGCTGCTGTCGGTCTTATCCAGCGGGCATTCCATCAACCTGAAGTTTTTGGCATTCCAGTTGGTACGGATAAGAAATTTATCTGCCAGCGGCGTAACATCATACAATACTTCTTTCATTCTTGGCTGAAAGGATCTGAAAGTTTCCGCAGGTTTGGCCGCATCGATCCATCTAACCTCTGATGAAAGCGTTGCCTGAGAATAGATAAAAATAAAATGATTGTTCTTGCTTTTTCCCACCCCGATATAATTACTCTTATCGCTTTCTTCATATACCGTTACATCTGTTTCAGGATCAGTGCCAAGTGTATGACGTCTGATCTTTTCAGATAAAAGCGTTACCGGGTTTTTAGAAGTGTAGAACAACGTTTTGTTGTCGCTTGCCCAGCAGGGATCTCCTTCTGTATTACTGATGGCATCGGCATATATTTCGCCGGTCTCCAGGTTCTTTACGTGAATGATGTATTGCCTCCTGGATACTTCATCCACCCCGTAAGCAATTAATTTGTTGTCTTCGCTTACTTCGGTGCCGGAGATGGCAAAATATGCTTTGCCTGCCGCCATGGCATCCACATCCAGCAATAGCTCTTCCGTAGCATCTAAGCTTCCTTTTTTGCGGCAGAGTTTATAGTACTCCTTCCCTTCATCGGTACGGCTGTAATAATAGTATCCATTTTTAAAATAAGGTACTGATTCATCTTTCTCTTTTACCCGGGCCTTCATTTCTTTGAACAGATCATCCTGGAATTTTTTTGTGCCACTCATCATGGTATCCAGGTAACTGTTCTCCGCTGTCAGGTAGTCTACCACTTTGGTACTGTCCGGTCCTTTTTTAAAATAATCGATCATCCAGTAGTAGTTGTCTGTTACGGTATCGCCATGTATCACTCTTTGGTGCGGCTTGATGCCGGCGATGGGGGCTTTCACGCCTTCCGGCCAATGATAGCTTTCTTGTGTTGTTTCCATTTGATTGTTGCAGGAAGTGATGAATAAGATTGCTGTTGCAGCAGTGAGTAGTTTTGCTTGCATGATGTTGGTTTGTACTGTAATGTACAAAGAATTATTGTCCGAATTCCTTGGCTAGACCATGCAATTTTGAGTTTGTGCTCTATTTGCAAAGATTCTTCAAATAATTGGTTTTGCCTCCACAGCCGGCGGCTGCGTTACTGGAACGCCGCTGCTTTTTCACCTTTGAAAAAATGGGCTTCGCATTTTTTTAATCCCGCCTTTGGCGGGACCGGAGAAAAAGAGGCGGCTTATCCAGTAACTGGTATAAACTAAAACCATAAATCAAGCAGTCCGTATTTTGATTAACAGTCTGCGTGTTTCAGTTTCCAGCACTGCAAATCATTTAATCAATATCATCTCAATCCAATGTTGGATAATTTCGCTTTAATGCACACGCCCTGCTTTACAAGTGAGATTAATTATCTTTTAAAGAAAGAAAGTATTAACGGAGAAAGCCACAACTGTATCATGAAATCAAATGCCGGTATCAAACTGATTTCAAATCACGTAAGTTGTATTGTATCAACATGTATTCAGGTACCAACCGATTGAATGAAATTACCAGACAGCTCTTGCTGATGGAGTAACATGCATGTCTGCAAAATCGTTTGCCAGGTATTTATAATAAGCGGTAATGGCGATCATTCCGGCATTGTCGGTGCAGTATTCAAAAGACGGAATGAATGTTTTCCAGCCCAGCTTTTCACCGGTTTCTTTTAATGCTTTTCGTAGTCCGCTATTGGCGCTCACCCCGCCTGCCATGCAAATATTTTTAACGCCGGTTTCTTTTGCTGCCTTTTTTAATTTATTCAACAGGATGCTGATGATGCGTTGCTGTATGCTGGCGCAGATATCATCCAGGTTCTCCCGGATGAACTGTTGTTTTTCCTCTTCTGATGCCGTAAAAGATTCTTTAAAAACATTGCTGGCGCCGGCATTCTGTAAAAAATATAAGATAGAAGTTTTTAATCCACTAAAACTAAAGTTTAATCCCGCTATCTGCGGCTCCGGGAACTGGAAGCGTTTAGGGTTACCGTTGGCAGCATGTTTATCTATCAGCGGTCCACCGGGGTAGGGCAGGCCAAGCAGTTTGGCGCTTTTATCAAAGGCTTCGCCGGCAGCATCATCGATGGTTTCGCCGATCACTTTCATCTGGTAAGGCGATTCGCATAAAACGATCTGGGTATGACCACCGCTTACTGTCAAACATAAAAAAGGAAAGGCTGGCTTGTCATCACCGATCAAATTGGCCAGCACGTGGGCCTGCATGTGATGCACTGCGATCAGGGGTTTGCCAAGCGCCAGTGCCATCGATTTGGCAAACTGTGTGCCTACCAGCAGTGCACCGATCAGTCCCGGCGCCTGCGTAAAAGCAATGGCATCTATTTCGGCCAGTGTGCAGCCTGAATTTTTTAATGCTTCATCAACAACGGGTACAATATTTTGCATGTGCGCCCTACTGGCGAGTTCCGGTACCACGCCACCAAATTTTTCATGTACCGACTGGCTTGCGATCACGTTCGATAAAATAACGCCATCCCTGCATACCGAAGCAGCGGTTTCGTCGCAGGACGATTCAATGGCGAGAATGCAACCTCTTTCGCTTTTTGACGAAGGAACCAGCGCAGGCTCATTTATAGTTGATGCTGAAATGTTATTGGATAGCGTCATCGCTCAAAATTACTTGAACTGCAATTAAAAGTATGCGTGAATTTAATGTGCCGGCCTTACTTGCTCCTGATGGCTTCTACCGGGTCCATATTGGCAGCCCTTGATGCCGGGAAAATGCCGGCGAGCATGCCTACCACCAGGCAAATGATCACAGTGCCGATCAATAAAGGGATGGAAATGAACACAGGAAAATCCATTGCCGTCAATATAAGAGAGAGGATGTACACAAACAACAAACCGAAAGCACCACCCATCAGGCAAAGGATCGCTGCTTCCAGTAAAAATTCAAAAAGGATACTGCTCTTTTTTGCGCCGATCGCTTTTTTTAACCCGATCACACTGGTTCTTTCTTTTACGGTTACAAACATGATATTGGCAATGCCGAACATTCCTACGATCAAACTGATTACACCAATGATGGCACCTACTACATTCACCGTACCAAAAAGATCTGTAATGGCTTTGCTGAATGCTTCCACACTGTTCAGTGAAAAATTATCTTCCTGCATAGGCGCCAGCCTGCGTATCTGCCGCATAATGCCTTCGAGTTCGTCCATCAGTGCCTGTGAGCTTACACCTTCCTTGCCTTTAACAATGATCACCGGGTTGCTGCTTTCTTCATCGGCCAGTTGCCTGCATAACTTATAGGGCAGCATGATGCAGTTATCATAATCCCATCCCACAAAATTCTTTCCTTCTTTTTTTATAACACCTACGATCGAAACCCGCTTGCCTTTTATTTCAAAGCTTTTGCCCAGCGCCCTTTCTGCACTTCCATATAATTTCTCCGCATTGTCAAAACCTATCAGGCCTACAGCGCTGCCGCTGTTAAATTCTGCAGACGAAATATACCTGCCGGTTTCAAAGCTGAGCGGCTGGATGGCTGTTTGTGCTTCTACGATGCCATATACAGATGCATCGGCGATCATATCATCTTTGTAATTGAGATTGCCCGAAGTACGCATCAGGTAAGTCACGTCTTCTGCCAGTTCAGAGCGCTTTTTGATCATATCCGCTTCGGGATATTTCATCACCGGCCTTGCCCGGTATTTCCAGAATGGTTTGTCGGGGCCACCGCTGTATTCCCACTTGTCAACATAAATGGTATTGGTACCGAGTGATTTTACTTCTGTTTGGATATTTCTTTCGAGACTGCCCACTGTTGCCAGTACGCCGATAATGCAGAAGATACCAAAGGCTACGCCGGTAAGGCTGAGTGCAGTACGCAGTTTATTTACCCTTAACTCCTGGAAGGTAAGCCGCAGTGAATTGCCAAGAATGTTCAGCGTTTTACGCATGGTTCAAAAGTACTGTAAGATTTTTATTGTACGGCGGGAAATATGTGAGTGGCGTACAAATTATTTGCGGCCTGTTGCCGGGTAATTGAAGGTGTGATTTTTTTTAACCGGGTCCCCGGCGCAAGCTCTTTTTAAAAACTACTACTTATTAATTACATTGCTGTTGTAAATGTGGTAGTCCTGCATCCTGCTATTGTTGATCTATGAACATTCAAAAAGCTTTAGAAGAAATATTGCCTGCCAGCCGTATCCGGGCCCGTTATATTGACGTGCTCTCTTTTGCATCGGATGCAGGCTTTTATCACCTGGTTCCAAAAGCAGTGGTTCAACCGGTGAACGAGGCAGAGATCGTGGCCTTGTTTGCATTTTCTCATCAGCACAATATCCCACTGGTTTTTAGAACCGGCGGTACCAGTCTGTCAGGGCAATCTATTACAGACGGCATACTGGTTGACCTCAGCCAGCACTGGCAGGGAATAAAGGTGCAGGCAGGGGCTGCTTTTGTAAGGGTACAACCGGGTATTACCGGTGCCATGGTGAATGCTCATTTAAAAAAACATCAACGGAAGATCGGTCCTGACCCTTCAAGCATAAGTGCTGCGATGATGGGGGGCATTTTATCCAACAATGCCAGTGGGATGTGTTGCGGTGTACAATTAAATTCCTATCATACATTACAGCACCTGCGCTTCATCCTGCCCAACGGAAAAATATTCAGCACGGAACAGCCAGCCGATTATGACCGGTTTGAAAAGGAATGTCCTGCGCTGTTCAACAGCCTTCAGCACCTGCGCCTGCAGGTGGTATCCAACCAATCGCTGCATGCCAGCATCCGCCATAAATACCAAACCAAAAATACTGTTGGCTATTCGCTCAACGCATTCATTGACTACCAGCATCCGTTAGACATCATGGCGCACCTGCTGATAGGGGGCGAAGGAACACTGGCTTTTATTGCAGAAGCAGTATTGCAAACCGTGCCGGATCATCCTTTTAAATCTACCGCCCTGTTGTATTTTCCGGATATCTATGCAGCCTGCCAGGCCATTGTGCCATTAACTCATGCCGGGGCTGCAATGGTGGAATTGATGGACAGGGCTTCGCTGCGTGCAGTGGAAAATATTGATGGCATGCCTGCCATTGTGAAAACATTGCCTGGCGATGCTGCTGCATTGCTCATCGAATTCCAGGAAGAGAGCAGTGTGCAGCTGGATGCAAGGGTAAATGATTTCCTGGGTTCTGTACATACGCTGCAATTATTGAACGCCCCGGTGTTTACCGGCAATGCTGAGGAACAGGCTTTCTTATGGAAAGTTAGAAAAGGATTGTTCCCTGCAGTTGGTGCGGTACGTGCCGCCGGCACAACCGTGATACTGGAAGACATCGCCTTTCCTGTGCCGCAACTGGGTGATGCCATCATCGATCTGCAGGCACTGTTTAAAAAATACCATTATCACAATGCGATCATTTTTGGCCATGCGAAGGACGGCAATATTCATTTTGTAATAACGCAATCCTTCAACAGCACTGAAGAAACAGAACGGTACGCTGCTTTTCTGAAGGAAGTAGTAACGCTTACTATTGCTAAGTATAAGGGCACTTTAAAGGCTGAACATGGTACCGGCCGCAATATGGCGCCTTTTGTAGAAACCGAATGGGGTGGGGAGGCTTATGAGATCATGAAGCAATTAAAGCTGGCTGTTGATCCCCGTTCCTTGTTGAATCCTGGTGTTATCATCAATACAGATGCACAGGCACATATCAAACACCTGAAAGAGATGCCGGTGGTGGAAGCGGAAGTAGACCGCTGCATTGAGTGCGGCTATTGCGAACACCGCTGCCCGAGCCGTGACATAACGGCAACGCCAAGACGAAGAATTGTATTGAGAAGGGCACTGAAGAAATTGGCAATGAAAGGCGACAGTGTCAATCATAAACTATTGCTGGATCAGTACCGATACGACGGTTTGGAAACCTGCGCTGTGGATGGACTTTGTGCAACCGCCTGCCCGGTTGATATCAATACCGGCGACCTTGTAAAACGCCTGAGAAGGGAGAATCATTCAGCCCGGGCCAATGCCACCGCTTTATTTATTGCAAGGCATTTTAAAACTGCCGAATGGATGGCCAGGTTGGCCTTGCAAACCGGTGCAGGCATCAACCAGCTTTTTGGGAAACAGGCAATGACAAAGCTAACCCTTGCGGTAAAAAAGCTGATTCCGGCGATGCCTGTATGGTCGGCGCAACTGCAAAGTCCTCCCGGCCTGGAAGTGTTGAAGCAAAAAGACAAAGCGCCATTGACGGCTGCAGAAAAATCCATTGTATACTTCCCGGCCTGCATATCCCGTGTACTGGGCACTTACGAGGGAAAAAAAAAGAGTCTTCCGGAAACTTTTATCAGCATCTGTAACAAAAACAATTTCCATGTAGTGATACCGGCGAATATCAAAGGAGGCTGCTGCAGTCAAATATTTTCCTCCAAGGGATATGCGGAGGCCAGCAGGTTTACTGCCAATACTATTGTGGAGAATTTATGGAGTGCCAGCCGGCAGGGACTGTTGCCAATAGTGATCGATGTTAGCAGTTGTGCTTATACCCTTCATCATATCCGGCCTGTGCTGAGTGATGACAATAAAATAAAGTTCGATGCACTGCACATACTTGACAGCGTTGATTTTTTACATGATATGGTATTGCCAAAACTTGCTGTGGTCGAAAAAAAGCAACAGGTGGCATTGCATCCTGTCTGTTCACTTGAAAAGATGAATACCGGGTATAAATTGCTTGCCATCGCAAAACACTTTGCAACAGAAGTAACTGTGCCGCTCGCCGCAGGGTGCTGTGGCATGGCAGGTGACAGGGGCTTCCTGTTTCCTGAACTTACAAGGGCTGCCAGCAAAGCAGAGGCGACAGAGGTAGCAGAAAATGAATACAGCGGTTACTATTCCAGCACCCGAACCTGTGAGATCGCCATGTCCGAAGCCGTAAAAGAACAATACGAATCAATTTTGTACCTGGTAGATGAAGCAACAGGGCCAGTTGATTTTTAAAATAAAAATGCTCGAGGTCATTTTACATTATGATGAATTCTTATTACACAATGCAACAAACCATGCGCTGGTTTGGCCCGGAAGACCCGGTAAGTTTAGCTGATATCAGGCAAGCAGGCTGCACTGGGGTGGTAACTGCTTTGCACCAGGTACCTAACGGTGAGGTGTGGGGTGAAAACGCAATAGCCACCAGGAAAAGCGAAGTAGCGGCTGCCGGATTAGAATGGAGCGTTGTGGAAAGTGTACCGGTGCATGAAAACATCAAAACACAGAGCGGAAATTTTAAGCAGTACATTGAAAATTACCAGCAAACGATTCGCAATCTTGCAGCCAATGATATCAGGATCATCACCTATAATTTTATGCCGGTACTCGACTGGACCCGTACCGATCTTGCTTATACAGTGGCGGACGGCAGCAAGGCACTGCGGTTTGAAAAAGCTGCCCTTATTGCATTTGATGTATTCCTGTTACAACGTAAAGGAGCCGAAGCAGGGTACACAAAACAGGAATTGCAAAAGGCGCAACATCGTTTTGATGAAATGACTGCGGGTGAAAAACAATTGCTGCAAAAAAATATCATCGCAGGCTTGCCCGGGAGCGAGGAGAGTTTCACGCTGAAGCAGTTTCAAGAGGCACTCGATACCTATCAAGGAATCGATGCAGTTCAGCTTCATCGAAATCTTGTTTGGTTCCTCCAGCAGGTAATACCGGTGGCTGATGAGTGTGGGGTGAAACTGGTGCTGCACCCGGATGACCCGCCCTTTCCCATTTTTGGATTGCCGAGGGTAGTGAGTACCGCCAACCACCTGGAAGCGCTGTTTACAGCAGTGCCATCTTTGAACAATGGCCTGTGTTTTTGCACCGGGTCTTTTGGAGTTAGGGCAGACAACGACCTGCCTGCGATGCTAAAACAGTTTGGCGACCGCATCAATTTCATTCACCTGCGAAGTACCCGGAGAAATGAATGGGGCGATTTTTATGAAGACAATCATTTAGAAGGGGACGTGGATATGTATAAAGTGGTAAAAGAAATCATTGCCCTTATGCAGGCCAGGAAAATTTCGATACCCATGCGGCCCGATCATGGTCACCAGATGCTGGATGATCTTACAAAAAAAACGAATCCCGGATATTCTGCTATTGGAAGATTGAAGGGCCTGGCAGAATTAAGAGGGCTGGAACTGGGGATTGTACGTTCTATGATGGAGGCAGCAACATGAGGTTTGTCTGAAAGAAGTATTACAGTAGTTCGCTGAAAAATAAGTCCCCTGGTTTGTGGCCAGGGGACTTATTTTTACAATATGTTTAATATTTTTTAGCTCTCGCTATCTGTTCTGCCGATCTTTCTTCCAAATACAACAAAATGTATTACCGCAAAAGCCAGTGATATGTACAGCAATGTTCTGTCTGTTTCAAACCCTACTGAATATTGGTGTAAGAAACCGACTGGTATCAGTAAAGCACTCAGTGCAAGACCTGTAAACCTGGCTACCTTCATTCCTTTACGGTTGTTGGTGCCATTGCCCAGGTTACTGTGCTTGGCTCCATACACCAGGTAAATATCCATGCCGATCAGCATCCACACAATTAAACGTATCCAGGTATCCATTGGCAGAAACACCATCATGAATAAGCAAACAAAAATTCCGAGGATAGGAACCAGTGGTACCATGGGTGTTTTGAAAGCTCTTGGAAGATCAGGCATTTTATTACGCATCACCCAAACCCCGATACATACAAGGATAAATGCGAACAGCGTACCGATGCTCGTCATTTCACCTACCACTCTTGCAGGTACAAAAGCTGCAAAAAGACTTACAAAAAGCATGAACAGCATGTTGCTTTTTGCCGGTGTTTGCGTGGTTGGGTTAACAGCGGAAAAAACTTTTGGTATCAAACCATCCTTACTCATGCTGAAGAAAACACGGCTTTGTCCCATCAGCATTACCAGTATTACAGAAGCATAGCCTGCAAGTATGGCGACAATGATGGCACGGTTCAGCCAGGGATAGTCGGGCTGAATAACGCCAGATGCATCTGCTGTTCCCATATGGTCAATTGCAACAGCAACCGGTGCAATGCCATCTTTACCGGCAAAAGTCGTATAGCTTGTAACGCCTGTCATTACATGTGCAAAAAGAATGTATAAGACTGTGCAGATGGCAAGCGATCCCAGGATACCCCAGGGCATATCCCTTTTTGGATTTTTTGCTTCCTGTGCTGCTGTGCTTACTGCATCAAAACCGATATAGGCAAAGAATACAATGGCCGCCGCCCTGATGATGCCACTGAAACCAAAGTCACCGAATTTGCCGGAATTATCAGGTATATATGGATGGTAGTTCTCATTGTTAATATACTTCCAGCCTAAGAAAATAAATACCAGCACAACAGTGATCTTTAGTCCAACTATAATTGAATTTACAAACGCACTTTCCTTGGTACCTTTCATCAACAGCAGGCTCATTAATACAATGATAAACACAGCCGGAAGATTGATGATGCCTCCGTCCCATGGCCCAACAGTAAGACTATGCGGTAAACTAACCCCAAACCCTTCTAAAAATTTTACCAGGTAACGGCTCCAGCTAATGCCTACCGTTGCGGCACCTACTGCGTATTCCAATACGAGGTCCCATCCGATGATCCATGCAATGAATTCACCCATGGTGGCATAAGAATAAGTGTAAGCACTTCCTGCAACAGGGATCATAGAGGCAAACTCCGCATAACAAAGGCCTGCAAAAAGACAACCTAAGGCAGCCACAATAAATGAAATGGTGATGGCCGGACCAGCATGATTAGCTGCTGCCATTCCAGTGATGGAGAACAGGCCGGCTCCGATAATGGCCCCTATGCCCAATGCGATCAGGCCACCGGCACCCAATGTTTTTTTTAATGTATGACTGCCCGTTTCCTGGGCTTCATTCATCAGCGCAGACATTGGCTTTTTAGCAAATAAACTCATAATATGTTGTTGGTTTTGATAATCGATCCTGAAAGTATCGGGATGGAAAAATAAGCAATAAATTTTAATAAGCCAATCAGCCCTGTTTTTTTATGAGCAGCGGCAGATAACAACTATTAAATATTATATTGCGAAACCAACGCCGCAAATAGCTGTATGAATTACCGGCGCTTGCATTAAATCGTTCACCAGGTTATGGAAGTTAAGAAGGGCAAAGGCAGTAAACTCACTTTATACATAGGCATCGCTTTACTGGCAGGTATTGTACTCGGCTTTGTGATCAATAAGAATTATGTAGGAATTGAAAACAGCAGGATCGCCAATGCAGAGTTGCAGTCTCAGTCAGTACTGCAGCAAATGAAAACTTATGAACGCATCCGGGATACCGTGTTGTATGCAGCGTTGTCGGCCAAACAAAAAGCAGTCGCTTCAAAAAAGAAAGCTGCGGAGCAAAGCCTGCTGGATGCAGCAGACGGTACTGCCTCACAGGCATTGATCAAAGAATGGAACGACTCTTTAAAAGGATTGAACAATCAATTGGCTGCCCTTACAGATACCTCCAATACAGCATACAAGGAACTGCAGAAACAAAAGGAACTGATCGCTGTACAGAAGAATGAGAACATCAAAGCAAGAGATAAAAAACTGGAATGGTTCACTATCCTGCCCGATATTTTTTTACGCCTCATTAAAATGATCGTATCCATCCTCGTGTTTTCTACCGTGGTAGTGGGTGTTGCCAAACTGGGCGATATCAAAGCGGTGGGCCGCATCGGGGCCAAAACCCTCCTTTGGTTTTTGAGTGCATCTTTTTTAAGTTTATTGCTGGGCATGTTGCTGGTAAATATTTTTTCACCCGGCACTTCTATGCACCTAAGCCTGCCCGATAGTAACCTGAATACCGGCATCGATAAAGCAGCCTTAACGGTAAAAGATTTCTTTTATCATGTTTTTCCAAACAGCATGGTAGATGCGATGGCAAAGAACGAGATACTGCAGGTGGTAGTCTTTTCATTGTTCTTTGGTGTAGCTGCTGCCGCACTGGGCGATGTAGCAAAGCCAGTGGTGAAAGCCCTGGATGCAACAGCACATATTATTTTACGTGTCACCAGTTACGTGATGAATAATTTTGCCACCCTGGCCGTGTTTGGCGCCATGACGGCCATCATCGCAAAACAGGGTATCGGTATTTTAACAACCTATTCCATCTTCATCGGTGAATTTTATTTTGGATTGCTCGTGCTATGGTTGTGTCTGATCCTTGCAGGATATTTGTTTATCAGGAGCAGGGTATTTACGTTGGTGAAAAGGATAAGGGAACCAATATTGCTTGCCTTTAGCACCAGCAGCAGCGAAGCGGCTTTCCCAAAAACAATGCTTGAACTCGAACGTTTTGGCTGTAAGGATAAGATCGTAAGTTTTGTATTGCCATTGGGATATTCATTTAACCTGGATGGCAGCATGATGTACATGACCTTTGCATCCCTGTTCATTGCACAGAGTTATGGTATGCATATCCCTTTACCAACACAGATGACCATGCTGCTGGTATTAATGCTTACCAGCAAAGGTATTGCAGGTGTGCCGAGGGCTTCACTGGTGGTGATTGCCGGCACATTGGCTACTTTTAACATACCGGAAGCAGGCATTGCGCTGTTGCTGGGTATTGATCCATTACTGGATATGGGCAGAAGTGCAACGAATGTATTGGGTAATAGTATCGCCACGGTAGTGGTAAGTAAAATGGAAGGAGAGCTTGGTCATGGCCACGGTCATGGGCATCCGCATCCGCACGGTCACACACAGGTATAAACGCTGCGCCGGGTTCAGCAAAGCGCCGGGTCAGTTTTAAATTATTATAATGACGAAGAAATTATTGTGCTGTTGTTTTTGGATCTGCTGCATCGCATCAACAACTTTTTCACAGGCCACGCCATTGGAGGTCACCCTTCAAAACCAATACGAGGGTGCCGTAAAGGAAGCAACTGTTACCGTATTGTCAAATGGCAGTACAGCCACCACCGATAAAAAGGGAAATGTATTGTTGAATGCCGGCAGCGCCGATCTGATCCGCATTGATCTGAAAGGATACGATACCGTTGCCGTCTCCCTGTCGGGCATTGAAAAGAACAATGTCCTGAAAGTAAAAAAGAATTTCACCTGGGTTGACCTGTTAACGCCGATGTTCTATATCATCAACGGCGGATTGTGGCTCATCCTCTTCATCATATTTGCAGAAACGGGTTTGTTTGCCGGTTTCTTTTTACCGGGCGATAGTTTATTGTTCGTAGCAGGCATTTATAATCATGAACTGGTAGCGTCGGTCTTTCCTTTCATACAAAATGATTACATACAGTTGCTGGTGTTGTGGATGCTTATTTCGCTGGCCGGCATTGTCGGCAACACCATTGGTTACTGGTTCGGGCATAAAGTAGGGCCTGCCATGTATTCGTGGAAAGACAATCTTTTGTTCAAACAGAAGTACCTGCAGGAAGCGCATGAATTTTATGAAAAGCATGGAGGTGGCGCCATCATCATTGCCAGGTTCCTTCCCATCGTAAGAACATTTGCACCCATTGTTGCCGGTATTGTACAAATGGACAAAAAGAAGTTTAGTTTTTACAATATAGTAGGTTGTATCGCATGGGTATTCACCATGCTGGTGGCGGGTCATTTTTTACAGAAATGGATACTTTCCCAGTTCGACTTCAACCTCAAAGAACACCTTGAAGTGATCGTTGTAGGCATTGTGCTGGTAACAACCGCACCGGTCTTCATTAAATTATTCTTTGGTAAAAAGAAAAAATCATAAACGCCTGCCTGCTTCATGAATAAACAATCAAGTTCCATTTTCAGCATTACCGTGCTGGTAGCAGCATTGGGTTATTTTGTAGATATCTACGACCTGTTGCTATTCCAGATCGTACGGGTCGATAGTTTAAAAGAACTGATCGGCAATGATGCTGACCTGATAAAATCCCGTGGCGAATTTATCATCAGCATCCAGATGATCGGCCTGCTCATCGGCGGCATCATCTGGGGGATCATGGGCGATAAAAGAGGCCGGCTGAGTGTGTTGTTTGGATCGATCGTATTGTATTCTGTCGCCAATATCTGCAATGGCTTTGTACAAACCACCAACCAGTATGCGCTGGTGCGGTTTATTGCCGGTATCGGCCTGGCAGGAGAGCTGGGTGCCGGCATCACACTGGTATCTGAACTGGTACACAAGGATAAACGTGGACTCAGCACCTCGCTGGTGGCGGGTATCGGGCTAACAGGCGCTGTGGTCGCTTATTTCATCTCCGAAAATTTCAACTGGCGCATTTGCTATTTTATCGGCGGGGCGTTGGGATTTTGTTTGTTGTTGTTACGCATCACCGTTTTTGAAAGCGGTATGTTCAGCGAAGTAAAAAAGCGGGCGGTGGTGAGGGGCAATTTTTTTATGTTCTTCAACAATGCCAGGCGCTTTAAAAAATACATGCTCGCCATTCTCATCGGTCTGCCTACCTGGTATGTGATTGGTATTCTCATTGCGTTCTCCAATAATTTTGCTGCAGCCTTCAATATTTCCGGAACCGTTACACCCAAAAAGTCAACCATGTTTGCTTACGCAGCCATTTCTGTAGCTGATATCCTGGTGGGTTTTGTTAGTCACTGGCTGCAGAGCCGGAAAAAAGCGTTGTACATGTTCTATGTATTTACCATCATCGCCATCGTGTTCTTCTTTAATCAGTACAACGGCACTGCTGACGGCATGTACGTGATATGTGCCGCACTTGGCTTTGGTACCGGCTTTTGGGCCATCTTTGTTACCATGGCGGCTGAGCAGTTTGGCACCAACCTGCGGGCCACTGCCGCTACTACGGTTCCAAATATGGTAAGAGGTTCACTGCCGCTTACACTGTTGCTCTTTAACTGGCTGCAGGGAGTGCTGCAACAGAGCTTCCGTCAGGTGCAGCAGCAGAGTTATATCGATGCCGCTATCATAACCGGTGCTGTAGTGATGCTGATCAGCATCTTGGCAACATTTTTTACAGAAGAAACTTTTGGAAAAGATCTTAACTACACCGAATCCTGACCGCTGTTAATTTATTTGTAAACCCGACCGGTGCATTTACACGCTATTTATTTTTTCAGTTGTTTTATAATATGAACTTATTCAAACAGTTTTTTGTGCTGCTGGTAGCCATTGTTTCTTCTGTTTCGGCCAACGCACAAAAGATAGAAACCACGATCAACTACGTTACAGCAGTTCCCGGCATCAGCGACAATACCATTTTATATGATGCTCCCGGAAAATTAAAGATCGAAGATTTTAAAGGGAAGCCGGAGAACGACAATGTTGCCGTTGCCATTACCACTTCCGGCTTTACTTTTAAAGCAGGTTTCCGAAAGGCAGAAGGCAAAAGCAGTTTGATCATCGGTGTGTATTGCACTTTTAATAAGGAAACATCCTGGATGAAGGAGAGAGGCAAAAACGATTACATCCTGTTGCACGAGCAGCACCATTTCGACATCAGTTATATCAGCACCCTTCTTTTTATAAAAGCATTGAAGAAGATCAAATTCAAACAGGAAGGTTATATGGATCAAATAAAAGACGTTTACTATGCTGCAATAAAGCAGATGGAAGCATTGCAGCAACAGTATGATTCAGAAACCAACAATGGCATCCTACAAGACAGGCAGGCAGCCTGGAATAAAAAGATCGACGACCAGGTAACGGTTTTGGCAGCAGAGCAACCTTAATTGCGCCGCTTGCTTTTTTGCCCATTTAAAAATGCTTCAAATTCCTGCAGGCCAAAACTGCTGAGGTTATTGGCTTTTGTAAGCATCGCTTTTTGTGCAGCCAGTACACCATAGCGGGTATCATCAAAGCCTTCTATAAAATGTGCATCCGGATCAATGGAGATCAATACATTTTTCTCCAGTGCATATTCAATATGCCGCCAGTCGATGTCAAGCCTGCTGGGGTGTGCATTCAGCTCTATCACCACGTTATTGGCTGCACAGGCATCAACAATGCGCCTGTGATCGACAGGGTAGCCTTTACGGCTTAATAAGAGCCTGCCGGTCATGTGGCCGAGGATGGTAGTGTAGGGATTTTCGATAGCGTTGATTAAACGCATCATCGCTTTTTCTTCCGGCATTTTCAAGTTGGAGTGTATGGAAGCGATCACCAGGTCAAAGCTGGAAAGGATGGCATCGCTGTAATCAAGACTGCCATCATTCAAAATATCGCTTTCAATGCTCTTGAATATTTTAAAAGGTGCCAGTCTGCTGTTGAGCTCATCAATATACTGGTGCTGTGCTTTGATCTTTTCTTCACTGAGGCCGCTGGCATAAAATGCACTCTTGCTGTGATCGCTGATCACCAGGTATTCAAAACCTTTTTCAATGGCGGCACGGGCCATTGCTTCCAGTGTGTTGCTGCCATCACTCCAGTCGCTGTGGCTGTGGATGATGCTTTTGATATCGCCCGGCTGTATCAGTACCGGCAATTCGGACACTGCAGCCGCCCGGCTGAGTACAGCAGGCGTTTCCCGTAGGCAGGCAGGTATAAAGGCAAGTCCAAGGCTGCTGAATAAGGCCCGGTCATCAGCACCACTGATCAAATTAAAATCCGCGGCGGTGTATTGTTCTGCAAATGCCTGTATAAATTCGTCGCTGGCCGAATAGCGGAACAGGTGTTTTTTAAAATCGGCCGTTCCGGTGTATAATTTCAGCCGCAATCCATTGGTTAATTTATACAGCAGGCTTACCGGCGTTTCTTCCAGCAACTCCGGCGGGTTGGCGCTGAGGAATTTTGGCTTTATCAAATCGTTGCTGCTGTTTACCACGTATTCCAGTTCGTTGATGATCTCCAGCTGCCGTTTAAAGGCACCGGTAATAAATACATTGCCCGGCGAAAATAATTTTTCAAGATAAGCGGTGATCTGCGGCTCCACCGCCTCCACCTGCGGGTATAAAAAACTTCCCTGGTTCCTGAAATAAAATTCAATGGCTTCTTCAATACTTAGCTGCGTTTTTTCGCCAAAGCCTTTGTATAATTTTAAACGGTTCTCTTTGCAAGCATACAACAGTTCTCCCAACGTTTCAATCTCCATCTCTTTCCAGATCGTTGCAATTTTTTTTGGCCCAATGCCTTTTATGCTTAACATCTCGAGCACACCTTCAGGTGTTTTGGCGATGAGGTCGGTCAATACTTTTAATTCGCCTGTTTCAATCAGCTCAATTATTTTTTTTCCGGTCGACTCGCCAATGCCTTTGATCAAAAATATTTTTTCTTTTTCTGTCGCATTTAGGGGAATAAGCAGTTTATCGATGGTAAATGCCGCCGCCGCATAAGTTTTCGATTTGAAACTATTTTCGCCATGGATGTCCATGAGTTTGGATAAAAGCGAAAAATATTCTGCTATCTGTACATTGTCCATACAAAACAATTGAGAACGAAGATTAAAAAAAATGTAATGCTGAATGGTAAAGATACAATTGGATGATATTGCATCCGCAACAGCGGGAGATAAAAGGAAGCAATCAATGCAATCGGCTGAAACCTGCGCCCAACAAAAAGTCCCGGCGATTGCCAGGACTCATTGTTATTAAATTTCTCTCTTGAAAAAACTTATTTTTTCTTTGGAGCAGCTTTTTTAGCAGCTTTTTTAGGAGCAGCTTTCTTTGCAGCTTTTTTAGGAGCGGCTTTTTTTGCAGCAGCTTTCTTAGGAGCGGCGGCTTTTTTTGGAGCAGCTTTTTTAGCGGCTTTTTTTGCAGTTGCCATGTTTTTAAAATTTAATGGTTAGTAAATAATGCTTAAAAATAAAAACATTTTTCAAACTGCCAAAAAAAAATTTTGTTTTTATGCAGATACTTCAGCAGCATTTACAGAAACAAAATTCTTGTCGCCTTTCTTTTTAGTGAATTCTACTGTACCATCAGTCAATGCAAACAGTGTAAAATCTCTTCCTACACCAACATTTTTTCCAGGATGGTAAGTGGTGCCACGCTGACGAACGATGATGTTGCCTGACACAGCAGCCTGGCCACCAAAAATTTTTACACCCAATCTTTTGCTTTGTGAATCACGACCGTTTTTTACCGAGCCTTCACCTTTTTTATGTGCCATGTTATTTTAGTTTAGCGTTATTAGTTTATAGTTTATAGTTAAAGTTTTTCAACTTATAACTTTTCACTTATCACTTATAACTAATTAAGCGATTTCAGTTACTTTAATTTGTGTGTAGTGAGTACGGTGACCATGCTTTTTACGGAAACCTTTCCTTCTCTTCATTTTAAAAGCGATCACTTTGTCTCCCTGTACAAGCGCATTGAGAATTTCTGCCTTTACAACAGATTTTACATCCGTACCAACAGCAACCGTTCCGGCATTGTCTGTCATCAGTACTTCAGAAAACTCAACTTTATCCCCGGTGCTTCCGGAAATACGTGGTACGTACAAACTATCTCCGGCTTTCACTTTAAATTGCTGTCCGGCTATTTTTACTATTGCTAACATATATCCCAAATTTTAGGACGGCGAAGGTAAAGGATTTCTTTAAAAATCTACACATTTTTTAGGATGTTTTTCCCTAAAAGTGGATATTTTGCCGTTTCCTGCCTGTTTTTATGTTTTTGCCGGCGCTGTTTCCCCGTTTTGTCCAGCCCGGTAACCACTCAAAGTGGGCTATATTCGCCTTGTTTATGAAAAAACTCCTCTTTCCACTCCGTTTTTTGTACGTGATCTATGCTTTTATTGTTTTTGTAGCTGTTATGCTCCTCATCTTCCCCCTGGTGGTACTGGCATCTTTTTTTGGCAAAATAAAAGGCGGAAATTTCATTTACCAGCTCTGCCAGTTATGGGCAACCATCATTTTCCCGCTATTTGGCATGTGGCATACCAATTACTATGAAGTGCCGCACGACCGAAATAAACAATATGTATTTGTATTCAACCACATTTCGTTCTTTGATATTCCCATCATTATGCAGGCAATTCGCCACCAGCATTTCAGGATATTGGGAAAAGCCGAAATGGCCAAAATACCCATCTTTGGGTTTTTATACCGGCAGGCCGTGGTAATGGTACACCGGGGCAGTCCCGCCCACCGGGCGAAAAGTGTACGTCAATTAAAATCCGTTATCAGCAAAGGCATATCCGTGGTCATCGCTCCTGAAGGAACATTCAATACAACACACCAACCGCTTAAAGATTTTTATGATGGTGCTTTTCGTGTGGCCATCGAAACACAAACGCCCATCAAACCCATTTTGTTTTTGGATGGGTACGACCGTATGAGTTACGAAAGCATCTTCTGTTTAACGCCCGGCAGGTCAAGGGCAGTTTATCTCGATGAGATTAGTGTAGACGGGCTCACTTTAAAAGATACCGTAGCACTAAAACAAAAAGTGTTTGACATCATGGAACAGCAACTGGTTCACTACAAAGCAAGCTGGATAAAACCTGCCCCACCACAACAGCCGTAATTATGTTTTACATTTGAATGATTTTTTTTTAACCGGCAGCAGTGTTCATGTGAGCATCGTTGCGTCGCACACTTTTACTTTTATCAATATGGCATCAGCAAAAAAGCCGCTTTCATTTAATGGCGGCCTTTTATTAATGTAATGAGCAACAGCAACACCATACCCGGGTTTGAATCGCCTCCTGCCACAACTCAACTGTATGCAGAAGTGATCTTGCCATTGGCATTGCCCAATACCTATACCTATTCTGTTCCTTTAAACCTGGCAAATAAAGTAAAGACCGGCTGCAGGGTAGAAGTGGGCCTGGGCAAAACCAAACGCTATGCAGGCATTGTAAAAAGCCTCAGCAGCCGGCAACCCGTCTATACCACCAAGCCCATACAAAATGTGCTGGACGAAGAGCCGGTATTGTACCTGCAGCAATTGCAGCTCTGGAACTGGATCAGCCAATATTATATGTGCAGCGAGGGTGAAGTGATGGCCGCAGCATTGCCGGCACATTTTAAACTCAGCAGCGAAACCATCATTGTATTCAACGATGAGTTTGGCGACGATTTCACCAGCCTCAACAATGATGAGTACATCGTTGCAGAAGCCCTGCTGATAAAACACCAGCTCAATTTGACCGAAGTGCAGCAATTGCTGGATGTAACGCATGTATATCCCGTTATCAAAACACTCATTGATAAAAAAGTATGCGTAGTGTGGGAAGCGTTGAGCGAACGGTATAAGACAAAGTTGGAGAATTTTGTGCTGCTCAATCCTGCCTACGATAATGAAGATGCGCTGAGCGAATTGCTCAACAACTGGAGCCGGGCACCTAAACAAATGGAATTGCTGCTGGCCTACCTGCACCTTGTGAAAACCGGGGGTGAAGTAACGCAAACAGAATTATTAAAAAAATCCGGGGCATCAGCAGCGCAGTTAAAAGGACTGGCGGAAAAAAACATTTTGACCATCAGCAAACGAAGTGTGGACAGGATCAAATCTTTGCCCAAAGCAATGGAAGTTGATTTTGACCTGAGTCCTGCACAGCAAAAAGCTTTTACCGGGGTGCAGCAAAGTTTTGAAGAAAAAAATATCTGTTTGCTGCATGGCATCACGGGCAGTGGTAAAACGCAGGTATATATCAAACTAATAGAAAGCTATTATAACAAGGGCAAACAGGTATTGTACCTGCTTCCGGAGATCGCCTTAACGGCACAAATGATCCGCCGCCTGCAAACACATTTTGGTGGCAATATCGCCATCTACCATTCCAAATTCAACAACAATGAAAGGGTAGAGTTGTGGAACAAGATACGAAGTGGAGAAACTAGGATCGTGCTGGGGGCCAGGAGTGCCCTCTTTCTTCCTTTTAAGGAACTGGGACTGATCGTAGTGGATGAAGAGCATGACAGTTCATTTAAACAGTACGAGCCGGCACCGAGGTACAATGCACGGGATGCGGCGGTTTATTATGCGTCCCTGTTTGAGGGCAAGGTATTGCTGGGGAGTGCAACGCCTTCCATCGAAACCTACTTCAATGCAAAAAAAGGAAAGTATGGTTTGGTGGAATTGAACGAGCGCTTTGGTGGCATGTTGCTGCCCACCATCGAAATGGTAGATACCCGTAAAGTGGTACAAAAGGGAAAAGTGATGTTGTCGCCGCAGTTAAAAGAAGCCATCGAAAAAACAGTGGCTGCCAACCGGCAGGTCATCTTATTCCAGAACCGCCGCGGTTATTCGCCTTACCTCATTTGCGGCACCTGTGGTTATTTGCCGCAGTGTAAAAACTGTGATGTCACGTTAACGCTGCACAAATTCTCTAATAAACTGCATTGCCACTATTGCGGTACCATGTATCCCAAACTGGTGGAATGCCCTGCCTGCGGTACGGTAACCTGGATCGAAAAAAACTTTGGTACCGAAAAGATCGAAGAGATGATCGAAACAGAATTCCCTGCATTGAAAGTAGCAAGGATGGACATCGATTCGGTAAGAGGGAAAACAGCGCACGACAGCCTGATAAAATTATTTGAACAACAGCGTATAGACGTACTCGTTGGTACGCAGATGGTAGTAAAAGGATTGGATTTTGAAAAGGTGAGCCTGGTAGGCATTTTAGATGCTGATGGCTTAATGAGTTTTGCCGATTTCAGGGTGAACGAAAGGGCTTTTCAGTTGATGGAACAGGTGAGCGGCCGGGCGGGCAGAAAAGATGAACAGGGAAAGGTATTGATTCAAACCACGCAGGTGAACCACCCGGTTCTGCAGTTTGTGCAACAGCACGATTATAAAAAAATGTACGAATTTGAACTAGAGAACAGGAAGCAGTTTTTTTACCCGCCGTTTAGCCGCATCATAAAAATCACACTGAAACACAAAGTGAAAGAAGTGGTGGATGACATCGCAGAAAAATTGACCGCTGCCCTTCACCGGGATCTGAATAATTTTGTGGTTGGTCCGGCAGCACCCGTAGTGGGCAGGATCAGGAACCAGTACCTGATGGAGTTGCTGGTAAAGTTGCCATTGGATATTAAAAAAATTGCGTCCTATAAACAGGTGATCAGGAATCATTTTAATTTACTGCTTACTCAACAACGGTTTAAAAGCGTGGTGATGATCGCAGATGTGGACGCACAATAAAATTCAAAATCAAAAATTAAAAAGTCAAAAAGGCGTTCCGGGCTTCAATGTGCTTTTTGCCTTTTACCTTTTGCCTTCTTACTTATGAACATTCTTGAAAACAGCTCTCTAAAAAAGTACAATACATTCGGCATCGATGCCGCTGCAGCTTACTTCAGCACATTCAAAACCATTGATGAATTGAAAGAGTTGCTTGAATTCAGTAAACGATCACCGGCAGGCGGGCAACTTTCAACCTTGGTATTGGGCGGCGGCAGCAATGTACTCTTCACCGCAAATTTTGATGGACTGGTTTTGAAAAATGAGATCGGTGGAATTGAAGTGGCGAAGGAAGATGATGAGTACGTATATGTAAAAGCAGGCGGCGGTGTAAACTGGCATCAACTGGTGCTGCACTGTATTGAGAACAACCGGGCCGGCATTGAAAACCTATCACTTATACCCGGCAGCGCCGGCGCTTCTCCCATGCAAAATATCGGCGCTTACGGCGTAGAAATAAAAGATGTGTTTCACCAGCTGGAAGCACTGCAGGTGGAGGATGGGAGCATGGTAAATTTCAGCCTGCAGGATTGCGCATTTGGTTACAGGGAGAGCGTATTCAAAAAAAAATACCGCAATCAGTTCATCATTACGTCGGTCACCTACCGCCTTCGTAAAAAGCCACAATTCAATATTTCGTACGGCGCCATTGAACAGGAGCTTGAAAAAATGGGGGTGAGAGAATTGAGCATCCGGGCTATATCCGATGCCGTTATCAATATCCGCAGTAGCAAATTGCCTAATCCTGCAGAAATTGGAAATGCCGGTAGTTTTTTCAAAAATCCTGGGGTAACAACTGCCTTTTTTGAGAAATTAAAAATTGATCATCCCGCACTTGTTGGATATCCAGTTGACAATGGGAATGTGAAACTTGCAGCAGGCTGGCTCATTGAACAGTGCGGTTGGAAAGGGTATCGAAAAGGCGACGCCGGTTGCCACAGCAGGCAGGCATTGGTACTGGTCAACTACGGCCACGCAACTGGTGAAGAGATACTTGATCTCAGTACCGCCATTATTCATTCGGTAAAAGAGAAATTCAACGTGGTGCTTGAAAGGGAGGTGAATATTATTGGCGGTTAAAGCAGCATATCAACCCAAAGAAGTACCTTGCATATTGTAAACAACCATTATGAAACTCCTTCTTTCATTGCTTGCCTCAGCACTCCTGTGTTGCAGCAAAGTGAATGCCCAGTCCCCAAATGTTTTTTTTGAAATCGGGGGACCCGGCCTCGCCTCTTTCAATTACGATATGCGTTTTACCAAATCAGCAGGCGGCCTTGGCGGAAGAATTGGTGAAGGAGGGTTCAGCCTTAGAGAAGTTGGCGGCACTGCCGTATACATACCAATTGCCCTCAACTATCTTTCAGGAAAAAATGGCCGGCATTTTTTAGAACTGGGGGCGGGGGTTACCCCTGTTTATTACAATGGAGGATCCCGCAGAAGTATCTTTGCTCATACTTTTGGTCATATCAATATCGGCTATCGTTTTCAGCCCCGTAATAGCGGCTTTTTATTCAGGCTGTCCGCCACACCTATGTTCAGCGATCATCAGTTTATACCCTTTGGAGGCATCTCTTTTGGGTATAAGTTTAAGTAAAAAATATTTGATTTTTAACCCTAAAACGATTGATATGAAACTCATTGCATCCGGAATAACTACTATCCTTATTCTTCTTTCTGCTGCCGCAAACGCACAGGCCAAATCAGTGTTTTTTGAATTGGGAGGTCCGGGCCTTACTTCGGTCAATTATGATATGCGTTTTACAAAATCTGAGTCCGGCTTTGGTGGAAGGATTGGTATTGGTGGGTTTGTGTTGTCATCCTCCAGCACTGATAAATTATCCGTTCTTTTTTTTCCCGTTGGTGTCAATTACCTGATCGGAAAAGATGAACGCAACTATTTTGAACTCGGTGCCGGTATCACGCCTGTCTATTCCAGCAATAAATATGACCAGGCCAGTGAGAATTTTAAGAGCAGTTTTGGCCACCTCAATTTTGGCTACCGCTTTCAACCAAAGAATGGGGGCTTTTTGTTCCGGGCCTCCATCAACCCGGTGTTTGGTAATGGTTTTTTTCTGCCATATTATGGGGGCATCTCTTTCGGTTATAAGTTTTGATCTTTCCCATGAACACCGGCCCGTGGTAATGTCTTAACAACAATGCTTCTGAAATGAAGCGCTGCCTAAAATGAGTATGCGTAAAAGCTGGCTGTGGTTACCAGCGGCAGGTACCCGGAGCATCAGTTGTGGCGACGCTCCGTTCAACGGTGTATTTGCCATGGGCCTTGAATAGCAGAAAAATAGATAGCGTGGTCGATCAGGCACCACCGCACAATAAAAAGCGCCGGTTTTCACCGGCGCTTGTAGTATGATTGTACAGGAATGATAATATCGGTTACGTGGGCCATTGTTGAAACCACCACCCGGACGGTTAAATCCACCACCCGGTTTACTGTATCCCCCGCCGCCGCCGGGTCTTGAACCGCCTCCGCCACCCTGGCGTTCTTCGGCTTCTTTTACTACCAGTGGTTTTTTGCCAAGGGAAATATCGTTGAGGCTTTCAATAGCATCTTTGGCTTCTTCACTAACGGGCATTTCTACAAATCCAAATCCTTTACTTTTCCCGGTTTCTTTGTCCATTGCAACTTTAGCAGACATTACAGTTCCGAATTTTTCAAATATTTCTTCCAGTTCTGCGTCATCCAAATCATAGGGTAAACCGGCAACAAAAATTTTCATCTCTATTAGTTTTTTGTAAAAATACAGAACTTTAGTCAGCCGGGAGGTTTAATGAAATCTTTTTTTATTGACCATTAATAATGCCCGCTGAGGCATTTTGTTTTTGCCCTGTGTCAGCTGCTTTCTGCCATATTGCCCGGTCTTGTTTTTTCCTGCAACAACTATTGTTTTACCGGTAAAACCCCCGTGAACAATTCCTGGCAATGCCCTGTAAATATGTAGCCGCAGTTATATCATCCTCCCTTAAAAATACGGTTACAGGGACGCCCAAAGTTTTTACATAAAAAACAGGATGAACTTTCATTCATCCTGCATGCAGCTTCCGGGATAACTATAGTAGTTGATACTATTGATTTACTTTTAAATTCCCACCTGTCGCCACTGTTACACTAGCGCCGGGATTGACAGTAAGCGTTTTACAATTGGCTGTCACGCCATTGGCCACCACCGGGTTAAAAGGCCTGTTGGCCGGGATGATCACGTTGTTGGTTGCCGCAGGCACGGCATTCGACGACCAGTTGGCGGCATTATTCCAGGCGGTACTTACATTGCCCACCCATTGGTAGCTGTTGCTGCTGAGTGTGCCGCCGGTAAAGTCCAGTTCATTGTCGATACTCCAGGCTCCATTCTCATCCAGGCTGCGTATGCCCAGTTTGTGGGCACCATTCGGCACCGTGGAGATATCAGCGTCAAAAACAAGGCTCGGTATATTGGTAGCAGAAGTAATGGTAACTGCTGTGCCATTCCCATAGCCGGGATCCGTATCTATATAATATTCCATCCTCACAACCTTGGGCTGTACTGTTGCCGATGTGCCCGTATAAGGCTTTAAGAATATCCATTTGTTATCAAGGCTCCAGGCGCCGTTGGCATCCCGGCTTCTTATACCAACAATATGTACCCCCTGGCCAAGGGGCGTAAGGTCGATATTGATGGCAAGATTGGGTAGGTTTTGTGCCGCGGTAATACTGATGGGCGTGGCATTGCCATACCCGGGATCAGTGTCTAAGAACCATTCTACCCGGTTGATATTTGGCTGTGGTACGGCTCCTGTATTGGGGTAGGGTTTTAAGAACAGCCATTTATTGTCTAAGCTCCAGGCACCATTGGCATCCCGGCTGCGGATACCAACGATATGCACACCCTGGTTCAGTGGCGTAAGATCAATATTGATGGCCAGGTTGGGTAGGTTTTGTGCAGCAGTGATGCTGATGGGCGTGGCATTGCCATACCCGGGATCATTATCCATGAACCATTCTACCCGGTTGATATTTGGTTGGGCAATGGCCCCGGTATTGGGGTAAGGTTTTAAGAACAGCCATTTGTTATCCAGGCTCCAGGCGCCGTTGGCATCGCGGCTACGGATACCAACAATATGAACGCCCTGGTTAAGTGGCGTAAGATCGATATTGATAGCAAGATTGGGTAGATTTTGTACGGCGGTGATACTAATGGGGGTGGCATTTCCATACCCGGGATCTTCATCTAAATACCATTCCACCCGGTTGACGTTTGGCTGGGGTGTAACGCCTGTATTGGGATAGGGTTTAAGAAATATCCACTTGTTATCGAGGCTCCAGGCGCCATTGGCATCCCGGCTTCTTACACCAACCACGTGTACACCCGCATTGAGCGGGGTAAGATCGAGGTTGATGGTGCCGGTTGCATTGCTGGTGCCCGTAAAACTCAAATTGGTGGCATTGCCATAGCCGGGATCTCCGTCTATATAGTATTCAATTTTATTGATGGCAGGTTGAGCAAAAATGCCTCCCATCCACCCCTGCAGGACGAGCAGCAGCAATAGTGCCAACCTGTTTTGTTTTTTATATTGACAGCATTTCATTTTTTTCGTTTTACACAGTTCTAAAAAAGTAAGAAGGTTAGTTGTTGCCCCTTGTACTTACATTGATCTGGATAGTGCTGCCGGTTGGATTATTACCCTGTGGAGAACTGAGGGTGTAGATCGTTGGTATGGTAGGTATAGTAGAAAGTTTGTAAGGGTAGTTACCCGTGAACATACCGATGGCTGTACCTCCTGCACCTGCAGTAAGCGCCGGGCTGCCGGCTTTTAGCTGGTAGCGGGCATCAGCACTGGTAGTACCGATCAATGGAAACGCGGCAAAAATATTGGCGGCATTGGCAATGGGTGTAATGGTATTGCCCACACCGGTTCCCCAGTTGATGGCTACACCTGACTGTATACCCATGTTGTAATTGAAGATGCTGTTGCCACCGTTGCCGAAAGTAAAATAATTATAATTGCTTGCTGCAGCAGCATTGGTATAACTAATGAAGATATTGTTTTGCAGCAGGTAAGCACCGCCTCCTAATTCAATACCACCCTGGTATGTGAGGGTTGAAGAACCACCATTTAAGCTATTGGTATTTTGAGTAGCATCAAAGGCCCACACATTATTAGAAATATTACCGCTGTATGTATTGCCCGGGTTTGTACTGAAATAATTGATCAGGTTATTACTAACATTCAAATTTGTAACACTGGAACCATTGTTGTAAACACTGTTAATAGCAACCCGGTAGTTCTGTATTACCTGGGTATTGGTGATGGTTCCAGCAGG
>APMI01034475.1_pt1 | contig 34480 bp, 28 predicted proteins | sample 667938 | NCBI WGS metagenome assembly APMI01 (sample SAMN01084076, study PRJNA167559) | wastewater metagenome | biome: Wastewater | place: Denmark: Ejby Moelle, Odense | collected 2011-11-28
GTTTCTATTACCGTGAGGGTTTTATAGCGGGCGGTTTCCACTACCTGAAACGCCTGTCCTGATGCTGTTTTTAGTTTCTTACCACAGGAGATTCCTGCCTCCATTCCCCGGGTGAAAGCTCCCATCGTTTAAGACCAATTGTTAAAAAAATACAAAAGCCTAAACAATTTTTTTAAAAAAGTTAGGAATCAAACATTCATGTAGTATATTTGCCACTGATAGGGTTTATAGGGGCTGGCCTGTTCTCAGGCTGGCTTTTTTATTTTAGCTAAGTCCCGATTTCTTTCCTTCATTTCCCTGGTTATTCGATTATTATTTTTTTGTAAGTATTTTTTAATTGTTGGGATAATTATTGCTTTATATTATCCTGTTGTTCAGCGCATATTTCTCGCATAGTTCCAATGCTTTTTTGCTGAATGCCTTATTGTAATAGTCCGGCAGTTGCGTACTGTTGCTAAGAGCTTCTTGTATTGGGCAAAAGCAAGGGATAATGTTTTTCAGCAGCCCACAGCACTTGTGCTCTCCTGTGTCTTATCATTGTGCCGGATCTTTCTATAACTTAGGGCCTGGATTCACCGCTTTTTGTATTCAAAGTCATACATACCTGCCCTTACCGGCATGCGCGCTATTGCGGCTTTGCTCGTCTTCCTGCATCATTTCAATAATGACAGTATTGCACCTGCAGCCTCCGGCATACTTCAGCAGTTGCATATTGGCGTCACCGTATTTTTCGTCCTTAGCGGCTTTCTCATTTGCTTCAGGTACTACGACAACGTGGAGATATCCGGTACGTGGTTCGGCAGATATATGCGTAATAGGGTAGCGCGTATATACCCGGTTTACCTCCTGCTTACTATAGCAACCTTTATCTACGCAGCGCTGGCGCATCTGCCTGATAGCAACCCAATCTATGGTGCTTCATCCCATCATTATTCCATACTGTTCTTAAACCTTACTTTCTTAAAAGGTTTTTCTGTCGCGCATTATTTTACCGGTATTGCGCAAGCCTGGTCGCTTACGGTCGAGGAGTGTTTTTATTTCCTTGCTCCCCTCTTTTTCATACTAGTTCGCCAAAGCAGGATGGCTCTTTTTTATTTGCCTGCCCTTATCATCACCATCGGCTTTTCGCTGGTATACCTGTCTCAGCAATTTCACTGGCCTTTTTATGAGGACTTCACATTTATGCTGTGGTACACATTCACCGGCCGCTGCTGCGAGTTTTTTATGGGCATCGCGCTTGCTTTGATCATTCTTAAGAAAGAAGCCGGCGAAAGCAAATGGCCCCTGTTTACGCTCTCCGGCATAGTGGGTATCATCATTTGCCTGGCTATACTGGCCCAATTACCGCCTTCAGGCCTGTCCTTATTCCCGGATGGCAGGTATTCGGTCACGGGTACTCTTGCCAACAATATCTTACTGCCACTGGCTGTCACTTTATTGTTCTATGGCTTGTTGCAGGAGCGCTCCTTCATCCGGAAAGTGCTGTCCTCAAAGCTATTGGTGGCACTGGGTAGAAGCTCTTACGTCTTTTACCTGATTCACATTGGCTTCATCAGCCTTTTTGTCGATCATTACTTATCCCATGCCTGTTCCGGTTTTCTTAGCCGGATAGATGATAGCTCACTGGGCGATTATGTTAGCACCACCTGGCTATACTGGGCTATACTCTATATAACGCTCAACCTTATCTCATTCGCAATCTACAGTCTTATTGAGGAGCCTATGAACCGGCTGCTTAAAACCGGTTCTTTTAATAAGGCTAATAAATAGCAAGCCAAGCAGGCTTTATTCCTGTTTGTATAGTACAGGCAATGTATAATATACTTTTACCAGCCTGTTATGATCTTTGCCGGGCTTCCACCTGGGCATTTTCCTCAACACATCAACAACTGCGGCGTCCATGGCTGGATGCAGTTTTTGTATTACTTCAAGATCGTGGAGGCTTCCGTCTTCATAGATCGTTAATTTAACGGTTACCCGCCCTTTTCCATATTTCAGGTTATATCCGGTAGGGAAGTGCAGGTTTTTAGCAAGATAGTCGTGTATGTCAAACCCTGGTTCCGGCATTTTTACTGGGTCACAATGGGTTTGAGCTATCCCATTGCTGTCGTAACATTCACTTTTTTTTAAAATACCCTGGTCAAAGTATTCACGGTAGCTAACTATGCCATTTGAATGGTAATAGGTCCACACACTATCCTTTTTATAGCCCACGCTATATTTGCCGTAGGCGCTAATGCTGCTGTCTTCATAAAATTCCGTTTCCTCGCCTGTTCCGGTCCCCTCTTTATCAAAAATGCCGCGATGCCAGATATGACCATCGGGATACCACTCATAAACAGCCGTCATAGGTATATCATTTAGATAAAATGCAGAATCAGTGAGGTGCCCCTGTTTACTATAGTGCCTTAAAAGCCCCGTTTTTTTATTGTCTATGTAGCGACACCTTTCCTTTATTTTTCCGTCAGGGTAGTATTCTATGAATGAACCAATTTTTACTTTAAAGCTGTCATCGGCATAGGAGCCTTCTGTCTTTATGGTCTGCTCATTAGTGTAGTATTCGCTAAAGTACCACACACCTTCTTGTTTTATGGCTATACGATACGAGAACGCCAGGGCAGGTTCACTGATCTCGCCGCCATTCAGGTATTGCCTTACAGTATCCCCCTTGGCAACGCAGAATGTACTATAGAAAGTATAAAAAAAGAGACAAAAGAAAGCGGGTTTTAATGGGATTTTTTTCATTGGGCACGAAGGAAGATTGGGTTTTGTTTAGGCAGCTGCAAGATAATATTTCACGTTTATATTTTTAATACATCGCCTATCTTTACATTATATGAAATGCTTTTTTTTGTGCCTCTTGTTTGTCCTCCCATCCGTTGTCTGTTTCGCCCAGGAAGAGGACTATCAAAATTGGGGCCAGGCATATGGTTTCGATCCTAAAGATGTCCGCTATGTCTATGTTGATACCGCTAACATTCGCACGGCACCGCGTTCCGATGCGCCCCTGCAAGACAAATTGTGGCAAGGCTGCGAGGTAACTATTCTCAATACAGGCAAGCTATTCACTATGGCTGGTAAGTCGGCACCCTGGTGCGAGGTAAGCTATATGAAGACTGGCGCCACACAAAAAGGATGGCTATGGAGCGGCGTCTTATCTCCACGCATATTAAGAAAGGATGATGTGCTTTTTTTGTACGGTATGCGGTTTTCCGCGGCTAACGACACGCCAACACGCGTTCACGTAAAGGCTATCAGGCACGATTCCGTTATTGCCCATACCAGCTTTGAGATAAATTCTTCCCAAACAGCGCGCGGTTCGCACGATGCCTCCGTATCCGGGCCTAAGAGGCTTGCAGGGCTCAGCTGTTTGTTGTATTTCACTTACTCCGGCGAGGCATGTGCGGTGCCCACAATAGAACAGTATATAGCCTGGGATGGCAGTTCATTGATTGTGCTCCCGCAGATATATTCCGAAGTAGATGCAGGCGTATATGCGATAGAACAGAAGTACACCTTCCCGGCCGATAGGGGCGGGAAACCTGCTGAATTAAGGATGCGGGAAGTAATAGAACAATACGATGAAGGCGACAAACCGGTAAGCCGGAAGATTAAAACCACCCGCTATCGCTGGGATAGTGCAACAAAAAAATTGCGAAAAATATAATTGGCCTAGGCATCCAGGCTATTTTTCTTTTTTATTATCTCTTTCACTACAGCATCAAGCTTCTCGGTCACGCTGGAAATCCCCTCCAGTATTATTGTATTTTCCGGGTCGCTTGGGTCATCGTAGTTAAAGGCTTGGGCAAGCCCCAATATGGTTGCCACAGGCCCCCTGATATCGTGTGCCTGCATGTGCGCGATATCTTCCAGCACCTCGTTCCTGATCTTTATATGTTTTATCTGCTCTTCAATTAGCGTCAGGTGCTTTCGTTTCTCATCCGAGAGCATCTGGTTAGATTTTTTATAGGCCAGCATACTTTTCATCGCAATGCCTATCAGCAGCACCAGCAGAATAATGCTGATGATATACAAAATGCTTTCGTGTTGCTTTTCTGCAATTTCCAGTTGGTGGATTCTTATCTGCTTATCTTTTAGTTGCAGGTCTTTATTCTTAAGTTCCACTTCGCGTTTTGTTTCCAGGTTCGTTAGCTGCGCCATTTTCTCCAGGGAGAATATGGAATCCTTTAAGACCGTGTAAAATTTGTAGGTATCATAGGCCTTTTTGTAATCGCCTTTTAACGAGTAAGCTTCAGAGAGGTATTGACTGAACTCTATAAGGGGTGCTGAAAAATTTATTTCCCTGCACAGTGCTGTCGCGTCATCCAGGTACTTAATTGCGTCATCCAGGTTCGCTGTCTTATCACTGTATGCTGGCTTGGTTTTATCCCTCACCATAGCCAGGTGAGTCTCTCCAATGTTGCCCATATTGATCGCGATACTGCTCTTGTTCCCGAGCTCCTCGCTTATTTTCAGCGCCGCCAACTGGTACTCCAGCGCCTTGGCATACTGTTTCATATGGCAATACACATAGCCCACATTCGCAAGGTTTATTTGAATGGCTTCTTTATTTCCCAGCTCCTCGTTTGTTTTCAGCGCCTTCAAATGATATTCCAATGCTTTATCGTAGTTACCCTTTGCATCTTCCACAATACCTTCGTTGCCCAGGTTCCTCGCCACCCCTTGTTTGTCGTCCAGTTCCCGGTATACTTTTTCGGCATCAGTATAATACTCTTCTGTTTTCTGGTAGTTCTTCTGCTCCAAGTACAATGAGCCGATATTCTCCAGCGTTATCGCTTTGGCTCTTTTATCGCCAAGTTCCTCGTATATTTTCAGGGCCTTCAATGCATACTCCAATGCGGCAGGGTAGTCACTTTGGGCCATATACACCAGGCTTATATTGGCAAGGTTGCCTGCCATACTGCTTTTTAGTTTTAGTTGCTCGTACAGGTTCAGCGATTTCAGGTCATATTCCAATGCCTTTGCATGGTCTGATTTTGCTTCGTAATTAATGCCTATATCAGCGTATGCCTTCGCTAATCCTTTCTTCCATCCCAGGCGCTCCGACAAAGCTTTCGTTTTGTACCCGAAGCTTAGACCTTCATCGGGGTTTACTGTGTAATAGCTGTAGGAGATATCGTCCAGCAGTTTTACCTTATTCGTGTCTTCTTTGCTTCTGGATAGTTCATTGATTAGTGAGTCGATAACCTGCTGCCCCCTATTCCGGGCATTCAGTGTGCAGGGCACAAAAGCAAACAAAAGAACGATGCAAAACTTCATGGTGTTGGTGGTATTAGCAGGTAGGCGAAAGTAATTTTTTTTCAGCGCCTTTTTGAGTATTTACACCTAATAATAGTGTTATCAAACTCAACTGGTTGAATTTGAAGCGCTAAGCACTTACAGTCCTCGGCGTGCCGGCAGCATGGCTTGATCGCATAACGGTATTAACTGGAAATGTTTTGTTATTATTTATTTGCGTTTATTTCCCTTTCTTAATATTGCCGTACTTAGGATAGGCTAAGCTTTGTGTTATGGATCATGAAATTGCACTCAACGTTTATCACACCTGTTTGATGCCTTAATGAGTATGGAGCAATTAATGAATGCATTAAGCCGGGGCATGAAAATACTTGAGGAGGGCCGTTGTTCAGATAAACTTGAATTTAAATACTGGCAGGCCACAAATGTGGCTCTAAGGTATAACTATGAATTATTGCACCTCCTGCTGGAAGAAAATTAAAGACTTGTGTTTGTGCTCTTTCCATCAAGGTCTCACACCTTGATCGTATTGCTTTTTATGAAGTACTCCACATCGCAGTGTTTTAGTGCCGATGTGTTTTGTGCAAGGTCAAAATAAACAATGACCCTTACGTTATTTTGGTAAGGCCTGATTGCAGTGTCCAGGTCACTATGATTTTCTGCAATGTCTTTCAGCATCATATCGAACTCTTTCTGTTCGGCAGGCAAAATGACAAAGTCTTTTACCGGGTAGTTGAATGGCTGCATTACCTGGCCTTTATAGCCATCCAGTTTGCTCAGCAGTCCTTTTGCTTCTTGTAAGTTCATGGTGAGTTTTTTTACAGGTAAAGTTTCGATGCAAAAACCGCAAATAGAAATATTTCGGCGGGCTTAACGAGTGCTTTGTATATAATTAGCAATTCGTTAGCGCATCGCATATTCCTTCGGGCAAATGGGTATAATGTATTGATTAATACACAAATATCATGCCCCTGTTTTTGAAAATAGCTCATTTTTCAAGGCTTTTTGCTAATAAAGGGCCTTGATCAGCTTAGGCTTGACTATCTTACTTTACCTGTACCGTTGCTACCTGGTTTGTAGTGCCGTTTAGGTGCAAGGTATCAACAAGCCAGTAATGGGTATCAGATTCCATGCGGACGTTGGAGTTGGAATAATACTGGTAATATCCCACCGGGTGCACGGCACTGTCATTTGGTACCGTTATAAGGTTCATCGTTTGCCCGGGTAGCCCGTAGTTCGCGTAACACTTTTTCAAGGGCTGCGAACTTTTATTAATAACATTAACAAAGAAAAAGCCGCTGGATACGCTTAGGGGCAATACCAGCGTATCGCCTGCGGGGAACGTACTGTTCGTCGTCCATGTATAAGTAAGGCCTACCGGTCCCGCTGTAGTTGCTGTACCATTGGCAGCACTGCCGTGCGGGCCGCTGTAATACACCTTGCCGCCCACAGGTATTGTTTGGCTCGAGCCGTTTATGGTGATGCCTATTGGCGTCGCCGTCTTATTCTGGTAAGCAATAACCGTCGTTGCAGGTGTTACCACTACGGCTGTGTCGCAAAGTGTACCGGTGTATCCGCTTGGGCAGCTGCAGGTACCATCCGTACAGGTACCGCCGTTTATGCAGTTCACGTCCTTACATTTGTCCGTAGTGCACGATGTATAAGTGATTGATGTAAAAGCCATGATGGTCAATATCAGGCATGCGGCACTAAGGGTAATTGTCTTTTTCATAATACGAAAGCTTTGTACTTAAGCGCTAAAGATACAAGTATGTTTAAATAAAAAAAATATAGCCTTAAGTTAATTTGATTTTTGTATTGGTCGCCTGTCGCCATTCTTTATTTGCAACTTCGCCGGCCATGTGTTTAATGACCCGGCTTTGGCGTTAAATGATTATTTTTATTTGTGCAGGTTTTCAAAAGATCTTTGTTTCTCACAGCAATGATAATGCTGGCCTGTGCGCCGCATACCTTTGCCGATGTTTTTACCGGGCGCGATCAAAACCTTGAGCGCCTGCTGTTTTTATTTATTGCCGGTGTGGCCATAGTCATTTATTCTTTGCAATTACTCATTGCACGCCCCAAAGGCGCGCAAAGGCAACTAATAAATCTGTTTATGCTCGCTGTCTGGTTTTTCGTTTTTGTGAGGTTTGAGCAAGTAATGTACCGCCAGGATGCCTTTGCACGTCGGGCTGATGGCCGCGGTCATCTCGCCGGTTACTTTAAGTACTACTTTTCAGGCGCGCACGGTGCAATTATACTCCACTATGTTTCCCTGGCTTTTGCCCTGCTGGTTGTTTATAGTGTCCGGCAGCTGGCCAAAGGCTTGCGCGACAACGACTGACAAGGATTACTATTGCAGCCGTAACCTGTACAGCAGGCAGGGCATGTACTTAGCACCCAGCATACTCCAGATGTTATGCATGGTCTCGATATCGGTATTTTCAAGGCTCACCATTATTTGTCCTTTGCTGCCTTCACCTGCATCGGGCAGGTTGAGTACCGGCTTGTTCCGGAAGAAATCCATAACGATCGATATCGTACGCAGCGATTCGGTATAGTTTCCCGCAGCATAGTAGGCCGATACCAGCATATGCAGGTTTAAAGCTGTCGCGCTGCTGTCCTTTGCCTGCATCCGTATAGTACGGTCTTCCAGCACATGCACCAGGCTAACGACTATTTTGTTCTCACCCCATATAGCCACGGTGCCGTCCTGGTTCATTATGCCCGATAATATTACTGTATCCTCGCTCACCGCCAGTTTGGCTTTTAAATGCGCATCCAGTTCCTGCACTATATGCGCCAATGCCTTATCTATCATTTCTCTTGGTTTCACCACAAGGTACGCAACATGGTCCATTTCCGTTTTACACAATCTTTAACAGGCCGCCATCATCACCTTTTCTCATAACCGGTATCAATGAATATAAAATCACTCATACCATGCATCTAAAGAACGCTTCCTTCTTATTGCCGCTTTGCCTGCTCATGGCCTGCAGCGCAAGAAATGAAACATCCCCGGGCGCCGGCCGCCTTTCCGCCGAACAAGTGCTGGCCTCCGCCGACTCAGTCTCTTTCTCCTCCGATATCACCGATATCAATTCCGCTTCCCGCAAGATCGTCCGCACTGCCGATTTCCGTTGCCGCGTCAGCGATGTGTTCTCGGCAACCACTGAGCTCGAGCGCCTTGTAAAGAGCACCGGCGGCATTGTGCAGGAAAGCCGCATGGTCAACGAAGGCAACAGCACGCAGGACGTCTACTACAAGCCCGATTCACTAAGGCAGGTGCAAACCTATACCACCACGGCTTACCTCACCCTTCGTGTGCCCGCCGCCTCGCTCGATTCCGTGACCAATGCCATTCCGCAACTGTCTGCATTTGTAGAACAGCGAAGCCTTTCCCAAAGCGATGTCACCCTTCAGTACCTTGCCAATGCACTGAAGAACAAGACTGCCATCGCAACTGCAAAACCAATGGAGCTTGCTAAAAAGACCGCCGATGCAATACAGGCCGGTAACTATGACGAGAGCAGGAAAGAAACAAGAATCGACCGCAGCATCGAAAATCTGCAGCTCCTCAATAATGCCAACTACGCCACCGTCACGGTAGCATTCTTTCAGCCGGAACGGGTCAACAGCACCATCATCATCAACCCTGATTATTTCACAAAGCCCACATATGGTATGCAGTTCATGCTGGCCATAAGCCGCGGTTGGGACCTGCTTCGATCTATGCTTTTGGTATGCATTACTATATGGCCTCTATGGCTGCTTGTAGTCTTGTGTATTGTGCTTTATAAAAAATACAAGCGCCCGGCTGTCGTAAAAGCATAGAATTACCAAACCAACAAGTCCCGCATTTGCGGGACTTGTTCACTTAATGCATTTAATTATTTTACTTGCTGCTCTCTTCATCAAATGAAAATTCCAGCGCCGGCGTTTCTATTTTCCCCGGTGTGGCTTCTACAAAGACGTCATTCCATTTTGTGGCCGATCCGTTGCCTGGACGAGGTCGTAGCTAATACGCTGCCGGAGGATACACAATTATCTTTACCACCGAAGACAGGGTAGTGGATATTTCCGGAGCATTATTTATCGTATAAGTATAACATCCCCTTTTATGTTGTGCTTTAAAGCATTGGACCCGGATATGTATTCTAGCAGGTACATATAGGTGTCCAGTTCCTGTGGCACACCGTTGAAAGTTCCATCCCAGCCATTTGTTGGGTCGCTGGATTTAAATACTTGTTGTCCCCAACGATTATAAACTGTGAAAATATAGCCGGTGGCATTGCAGAAGGGCGGAATGTAAGGCTTGAAATTGTCATTCTTGCCATCATTGTTCGGTGTGAATGCATTGGGCAGAAAAGCACTGCAGTCGCATAGCTTGTCGGACACGATAAAAGTGTCGATGACAGCTGTATTGCTTGGCCCTGTACCGAGCACCCAATAAGTTCCTGCTTCACTTATTGGCAATGACGTGCCGTTGCTGCCGTCGCTCCAAAGATATGCGCTATAACCTTTTGGGGCTTGAAGCTTTCCATCAGGTAGCAGGCACAGTTTAGCCTTGGTATGTTTTATAACTGTGTCAGCGGGAACTACTGTTTTAGCGGAAGCATATTTGGCTATGTATAACCATTCGGTAGCACCATTCTCCCAGGGCGGCGGAAGGGTGTCCGGCCCTACAGTGAAGGTTCCTTGTTCGTAGTCGCTGGAGAGGAAAACATTGCCATCAGTATCACATGCTATCCCATTCATGTCGTCTCCTCCTTGTTCTAGCTTTGCATAATCTGCTAGGATGCCTGCAGGGGTATAACCTGCAATAAGGTCTCCAAAGTGTTCACCCGGAGGGCCGTTTAAAATGTTGCCGTCAATATTAACGTTACCATTACCCATAGTGCCGCTTATCCATATATTCCGGCAGGGGCTATATGCTATCCCATAACCCCATACATTTTTTTTAGAAACAGAAAATATTGTTTTATACCAGCTAAATGTATTGTCAGCATCCAGTTTTAATAGAAACAAGCTGACCCGGGGTGGAACTGGGTTTACTATAGTGTCGCCATTAAATAGCATGATAGAATCAGTAAAGCTACCTAGTAGATAAATGCTTTGATTTTCATCTGTTACTAATCCGGATACAAGCTGATAATTCATGTCTGTCCCTGTGCTTCCTTCGGCCCAAAGTGGTACACCTGTTGAGTCATATTCCGCAATGAAAATATAGTCACGTTCATTAGGGGCATTGTGAGTTATCTCAGACGAGCCGAATTTTACACTGGCCGATCTGTATTCGCCGGCTATATAAATGTTCCCCGCATTGGTGATCGTAATGGCGCCTGCTTTATCATCACCCTTTCCCCCGGCGCTTTTCCCCCATAATATATTTCCTGCAGGATCAAATTTTATTAGTTTAACGTCATCTGTAATGCCGCTGACATCTGAATTTGTAAGAATGACACTGCCCACGGTATCTGTTTTTTTGTGGAATGTTCCCGTAAAATAGATGTTTTTGCTGTTGTCAATTATGATGGCGGAATTAGGAAGCGGGTAGCCGATGTAAGTGCTTCTGTTCCCGGCATTTTTTAGCCATAGAATGTTGCCTGAAGAATCGAACTTTGCAAGAAAATACTTGCCTTGTTCGCTATTCTCATTTATAAGCGTATCGGGATATATTTCAATATAAGACGAATCAAAGACGCCCAATAGGACTACATTGCCATCAAGATCTGTTTTAATGCATGTAGGTGTGGCATTGCAGATACTTCTGGCCCATCGGAAATTGCCGGACGCATCATATTTGGTGATAATGGCACAAGCATTGTACCTGGAGGTTGGAGTGGCTCGTATAGTGTCTGTGCCAAAGATGTATAAAGTTGAAGATGAAGCACCTTCTTCAATTCCCGCAGCATATATATTGCCCGACTTGTCTGTTGCAGCCAGCCATCCTTCTATATAACCACCTCTGCTGCCTCTTGCCCATTGCCATCCTTGCGCACAAGTATTGCCAACATAAAGGAAACAGCTGAGAAAAAATAGGGTGCTAAGTCTTCGCATTGAATAGGATTGTAAAATAAAGATAAGGCGGTTTTGTTTTACAAAAAAGCGGGTTTAAACAAGTAAAGACACGGGTGTTCCATAAAAGGTTGGCGGACAATTTTTTTATTATGTTGGCGCAATCATGCAGCAGAGCCCTGTGCGCTGCGTTCTTGTGCCTCACCCGCGCTATTGGCAAAACTATAATTATCTTTACCCCATGGAAGATATCTTGATCCCGCAATCCGAATGGGAAAACTACACTACCGCCCCAGCTACATTATTAAAGCTGATGAAGGAGAAATTCCCTGCCTGCACCTATGTGCCCTCTGCGGAAATGCTATCGGCCATTAAAGAAGAGTACAACAATTCCGTTATCCAGGTATATGCAAATGGCGAGGAGTTCACAGCCTACTGCATTTACATAGACGAAGGCGGCGAAGTGAAGACAATGATAGTAGAGCTGAACAACGAAGAAGAGCTGCCTATTTTCTTCGATAACGAGGAGGTGTATAAGGCCTACCTAAACGATGAGGATACCCCATAGGGCTTTCCTCTGCCAGCAAAATGGTTTTGGCTGTGCAAGCTTTACCAACGATAAAGGAGTAAAGGCCGAGGACTGGTGAAGCGGATTGATCTTTACATGTTATGTCATATTCCAGATATTTCCGCGCCAATGTGGATCTAGATATAAACTGAGCAATTATAGACTGCCTCTAGCAGCAGATTTCTGTTTTGCCGTGAAATAAATGCTAATAATTAAAAGAACTAGTATAGTAAACAACGCGATATAATCTCGTTTTGATGGTTCTAGTTCAATATGTTCATTGCCATCTACTATGTGCCTTATCTTGAAAGTGTCAATTGTTTTTAACCAAACGATTTTGCCATTACAGCAATATCCTGCTATTACATTTTTTTGATTTCTTTTTACTTCTTCAATATGGCGAACTCCATATCTTAATAAAGCTCCAATTTTGTCCCAAGCTATCAACGGACTGTGAGTCCCGTTGAATATAAGTTTCAATCCTACTTCTGGCGATTCAGAGCGGTTTGTAAAATTTATGCTTACTGCCTTATCTTGCCCGGGAAGTGTATCGATTTTCAACTCGTCGTAATAATTCCAAATGTAATTTCTGTTGCTTGCTTGCAGGGTATCAAATCCAAGTGTTATGAAAGGTGTTTCCGGTGCTTTAATATGTTTCCTGTCGTCCCACCATGTCCCTTCAACATCAACAAGGATTAATATTTTAAGATTAGTGTCGCGGGGGCCGATAATCTTAATTAAGGAATTAAATATTGAATCAAAAACCTGCGCCTGCGATAGGTGCGGGCTATAAAGATAATATGATGCATCACACTCGAAACGTACCCCAGCTTTTGACGAGGTGTAAATGCTATCCGGGCCTATGCCGAAAGATGGGGTCATCCAAAAAAAGAATACTGCTAGTAGCGTAATTCGCACCTGTTGATGTTTTAAAGCGACAACGTCCGTGGTCGCAGTATAAGTCACTATAAATTTATCGAAATATATTCTTCAAAAAATAAAAAATCTTTGTTTCCCTAGGCATGATTTGTAGTAAATGCTCGGCGAAGTCTCCGCTCGGCATATGTCTCCAGACCACGGCGGCGTGGAGGCCAGTCTCCCGACTGGGTATATGCCTTACCACTTTTATACAAATTAACTCAGCAAACGCTAACCGCATCACGCTCAAAATGTGGATATGTTTTTTTGGAACTGCCCCCTCTCATTTCGTATCTTGCAAGGAGGGCTAAAAATTTAAAAATTGGCTCTGGAATTAAGGTAGTGAAGAGCAAAATGAGAAATAATAAAAAAGCAAATAGGAAATCATTAGGTAAAAAAGGGAAATAACGAGAAATAATTATTTGCAAGCATATGACAACACCCGCGCAGCTTTCAGCGGAAAGGCCCAAAAAAATAGGAAATAATTCACAGGAAATTAAAATAGGAAATAATTATTAAGTTTAATGTGTTTGGGCTACGAAACGACTTTCTGCTTTCTACTCAATACTCACGACTAACGAATGTGGATAACATCTTCCACCCCCTTAATCACCACCTCAGCTAATTGAACTAATTTGCTTTCGAAATACTTTTAGCTTTTCACTTTTGCCTTTTGACTTGACGAATGTCTGACAATTACATAGTATCGGCCCGTAAATACCGCCCCCAAACCTTTGATACGGTTGTGGGGCAGGAGCATATTACCACTACCCTTAAGAATGCCATCAAGCACCAGCACCTGGCGCATGCTTACCTGTTCTGCGGTCCCCGCGGTGTGGGCAAGACCACCTGCGCCCGTATACTGGCCAAAACAATAAATTGCGAGAACCCCACAGCCGATACCGAGGCCTGCGGCATATGCCCCACCTGTGTATCGTTCAATAACAATACCTCTTTCAACGTATTTGAATTAGATGCCGCCAGCAACAACTCGGTGGATGATATTCGCAACCTGATAGACCAGGTGCGCTTTGCGCCGCAGCAGGGCAAGTACAAGATCTACATCATAGATGAGGTACACATGCTCAGCGCCGCGGCCTTCAATGCCTTCCTGAAGACACTGGAGGAGCCGCCGCCATATGCGATATTCATACTGGCCACAACCGAAAAACATAAGATACTCCCCACCATACTCAGCCGCTGCCAGATATTCGACTTCAAGCGCATAACTACGGTGGATATAGTGAACCACCTGCACAGCATAGCCACTAAAGAAGGTGTTGTTGCGCAGGAGGCCGCCCTGCACGTAATAGCCCAGAAGAGCGAAGGCTGTATGCGCGATGCCCTCTCGATGCTGGACAGGATAGTGAGCTTCACCAATGGTATGCTTACCTACAGCAATACCATGGAGCACCTTAACCTGCTGGATGCCGACTACTACTTTAAGCTGGTGGACCATATGCTAAGCCAGGACGTAAGCGGCACACTGCTGCTGCTGGATCAGGTACTGGAAAAGGGCTTTGAGGGCGATGTGATCATCAATGGCCTTGCCGAGCATATGCGCAACCTGCTGCTATGCAAAGACCCACGCATGGCCAAGCTGCTGGATGTACCCAACGACCACAAGCAGGTGTACTATGAGAAGGCCAACCAGGCACCACCGTCTTTTGTCTTAACGGCGCTCAACGTGATAAACGACAGCGAGCTGCAGTACAAGAACGCCACCAATAAAAGGCTACATGTGGAGATGTGCCTGATACGTCTCTGCTATGTGCTGCAGGCCACCAAAATGCAGGCCGAGGATGTAAAAAAAAACAGCAGTAATATAGTTCCGCAGCCTGCTGTGAGCAATGCCCATATGCAGCCCGTAACCAGTACGGTAAATGTAGCGCCACAGGTATCGGCAGGTAGTGCCAGCATGCCGGTTTATATGGCCCCTGCACAGGCAGCGCCGGTAGTGGCAGAGCCTGCACAGCCTAAGCCACAGCCGGTATACACACCACCCACGCCACAGCCCGCCAACAGCAATATGCCCCCGCCATCGCAGGCAAGGCGCATCAGCAAGAGCCTGCTGGGCGAAATAGAAAATGAAGTAAACAATACCACGGGCAATACGGTCGTGCAGAAAGAGCTGAGCCAGGAGCTGGTGAACGAGGTATTTGAAAAATATAAGCAAACTCTCCGCGACCAGAACCGCAGCGTATACCATGCCCAGTTCAGCGGCATGACGGTAGAAGTTCCCCAGCCCGACGAAGTCCGTTTCATAACCCCCAACGACCTGACCGATGCCTATGTAAAGGAGCTGCGCGATGTGCTGATAGACTTCTTCCGAACCCACACCGGCATAGCTGCCCTGCGGGTAACCAGCGAGATACGCATAGACACCAGCAATTTAAAGCCGCAGGAAAAGATCCTGAGCCGCCCCGAGATATACGAGGTTATGGCTGCCAAGAACCCCAACCTGGCCAAGCTAAAGGAGGGATTGAATATGCAGATCGATTATTAGTTGGCTTGTTCATTGGTTGACTTGTTGAGTGGTTTACATATGTTTTTCAATAAATTAAGTGCCAATCAACTAATCAACTGCTCAACTAATCAACCTGAATTACTATTTTTGAGTCCGAATTAGAACAAACAACGACTATGGCTGAAGTGATACGCATGCCGCTGCTGAGCGATACGATGAAGGAAGGGGTGATAGCGGAATGGCACAAAAAAGTAGGTGATAAAGTAAAAGCAGATGACGTAATAGCCGATGTGGAGACCGATAAGGCCACCATGGAGGTTATGCCCTATGTGGACGGAACCCTGCTATATATTGGTGTGGAGAAAGGTAAAGGTGTACCGGTAAACGGCATCATGGCTATAATAGGCAAGGAAGGCGAGGACTACAGTGCACTGCTGAAGGATGATGCCGCTAAGCCCGCCGCAGCCGCCGAGGCACCAAAAGAAGAAGCCCAAAAGGCTGATGCGCCCAAGCAAGAGGCCCCCAAGGCTGAAGCTCCAAAAACCGAAGCTGCACCACAGCAGCAGGCAGCACCTGCCGCAGCACCGCAAGCGGCAGCCCCGGCACCGGAAACACCCGCCGAAACCGACGAACGTTTAAAGGCATCTCCACTGGCCAAGAAGCTGGCGGAGGAAAAAGGCATAGACCTGCAGCAGGTAAAAGGCAGTGGCGACAATGGCCGCATCATAAAGCGCGATGTGGACAGCTTCACACCTGCAGCAGCCGCTCCTGCACCGCAAAAGGCTGCGGCGCAGGTAATGCAATTTGCCCCGGTTGGGCAGGAAGGCCATACCGACAAGCCGCTGAGCCAGATGAGGAAGATAATAGCCCAGAGGCTGGCCGAAAGCAAGTTCAGTGCACCGCACTTCTACCTCCGCATGACGGTGAAGATGGACAATGCAATGGAGGCACGCAAAGCCATCAATGCAGTAAGCCCGGTTAAAGTATCCTTCAATGACTTGATCATAAAAGCATGTGCAATGGCCCTGCGCCAGCACCCCGATGTGAACAGTTCATGGATGGGCGATTTCATTCGCGCCAACAATCATATACACGTAGGTACAGCAGTAGCCGTGGAAGACGGACTGATAGTACCGGTGATAAAATTTGCCGATCAGAAGTCTCTGTCGCAGATAGCGCAGGAGGCAAGCACGCTGATAGATAAAGCACGCAATAAAAAATTACAACCGCCGGAATTTACCGGTAATACATTTACCATATCCAACCTCGGTATGATGGATATAGATGAGTTCACAGCCATCATCAATCCGCCGGATGCATGTATACTGGCAGTAGGCAAGATAGAGCCTACACCTGTAGTGGAGAACAATGAAGTAGTGGTACGCAACCTGCTGAAGCTTACCCTCAGCTGCGACCATAGGGTAGTGGATGGTGCAGTAGGTTCACGCTTCCTGCAAACACTGAAAGCACACCTGGAGAACCCGGTGACAATGCTGGTTTAAGTCAAAGGTCAAAAGTGAAAAATCTGAAAGTCTGCATAAAAAAATGTCCTTCGCGCGAAGGACATTTTTAGTTTTTGACTTTTAAGTTTTGAATTTCTTAAGCGATATCCGGGTACAATGGTAACTCTTCCGGTTCGCGACGTATCTCGGTATACCAGAACACCGGGAAGGCTATGGGGGCTGCGAATGTCATAAATAGTATCCATGTGGTCTTGGCCGCGCCGTTCATACTTACCAGTCGCGCTATGTGTATCACAAAGTAAACAAGCACTGCGGCGGTGATAGCAAAGCAAAGTGAGAAGAAGAACAGTGTACCGCCATAGTTCTGCGACAGCAGGCTGGACATAGACACATGGTCTTCCATAATGCCCTTACTAATAAGGCTGCGCATGATGATGAGATACTGTATCAGCCAGCCCATGTAAGAGAGCAATGGTAGAAAGCTGATAATACCCATCCTGCGTTTCATACGATAATCCATCTTTCCTATACGATGCATAACATAAATTTTTTGGTTCTGATGATATTTGCAACAATACTGTGCCACGGGCTTTGTTAACATAATTTTGTGGCTAAGTTGTTGGCATTCCCCTGGTTTTTGTTATATTTTTATAGATGCATTAACAGTCCTGTTATGAAGAAAAACTACGCGCTTATTCTCTTATTGATGCTCATCGGCGTTGCTGCACAGGGCCAGGTGAATGTGACCTATACCATTAACACTGCACAAGACAGGCATAACATCAGTCCATACATATACGGTATCAATAACGGGGTGTATAAAAAGGCCACCTGGAGGCGCTGGGGCGGCAACCGCACATCGGCCTATAACTGGGAAAATAACTACTCGAATGCAGGCGCAGATTACTTTGATAATAATGACGACTACCTGCCATGGGTGATGAACCTGCCGGCTAACCAGTACAAAAGTGCCGCATCGGTACTGAAGGCGTTTCATGATAGCGCCATGGCACAGAATGCAGTGAGTGGAATCACACTGCCAATGGTTGGCTGGGTATCGAAGGACGGAAATGGAGTCGTAACTGCCGGTGAACTGGCACCATCTGCACGATGGGCACAGGTGCAGGACATAAAAGGCGCAGCATTTACCCTAACACCCGACACTACCGACAGTAAGATATACGTAGACGAAGAACTGAACTTTCTCATCAGTACATTCGGGCATGCAAATACGGCTACTGGCATTAAAGCCTACATAATGGACAATGAGCCGGGGCTCTGGTGCTCGCAGTTCCAGCATATGCGGAGCAACTGCCTGACATATAATGAACTGCTGACGAAAACTGATACATTGGCCGCAACCGTTAAGAATATGGACTCGAGTGCCTTGGTAATGGGGCCTGAATCGTTTGGTTTTAGTGAATACTGGGACCTGCAGAATGCAAGCGATAAAGCCAATTATGCAGCCGATCATTGGTTTGTAGATTCTTACCTGAAACATATGCAGGCCTCATCAACTGCTGCGGGAAAGAGACTGCTGGATGTATACTCCGTACACTGGTACCCGGACCTGTATACCGTCCAGGTTTACTCGGAAGATACCGACCACCAGACCTGCATACAGCGCATGCAGTGTATCCGCAGCCTCTGGGACAGCAGCTATGTGGAGGATAGCTGGATAGGGCAGTGGTTCGCGCCTGAGCTGCCTATGATACCGCATATTAAAAACTCCATCAACCAGTTTTACCCAGGCACTAAATTCGCCATCAATGAGTACGATTATGGTGGGCACCACCATATATCGGGTGGTATAGCGCAGGTTGATGCGCTGGGAGCATTCGGTAAGACCGGTGTGGATTATGCTGCGCTATGGGGAGATATTAACGGCTACAATATTTCTGCCTTCGACCTATATAGGAACTATGATGGCAACAACAGCAAGTATGGTGATATCTATGTAAAATCATCCTGCAGCAACCCGGATACTTCGTCTGTATACGCATCGGTGGAGGATAGCACCAATAAAACGCTGCACATAATGGTGCTGAACAAATCGGGCTACAATAGTATTAATGCGACTATAAATATTCAAAGTGCGGTAACGTATAATAAGGCAGACATGTACTATTTCAATGGCCAGGATTCTGCTATACAGCATGTTGCTTTGCCTGCGGCTGCACTGAATAGTAATACATTCACATACAGCATTCCATCTTACACAGCTGCTCATTTTGTACTGCGGGATACAACAGTTGTGGTTGCAGTAAATGAACTGAATAAAGAACAAATAGGGCTGTCAGTATTCCCTAACCCGGCGCGGGGCGAGACTTTTGTTTACTATGAAAATAATAACGCTGCTATGGGTACTGTAACTATTTCAGACCTGCAAGGCAGGGTGGTAAAGAGCTATGAAGGATTAAAGGGTAGCGGGCAGGTCTCTTGCTCCCTGCAGGCTGCAGGTGTCTACTTTGTGCGCTACAGCGACGGGGTATATAGCAAAACAGAAAAACTGGTAATACTGAAATAATAAAAATCCCCCGAAGCTTTTGGGGGATCTTTTTTGTAAAATATTTTGTGACTGGGGCATCATCATACATTTAGCCCCACCTTAACCGTGTACTTAATAAGGGCATGGCAGTGAAGTTCTTTAGTTGTCGTACGCCTCATTCTTCCGATCAGGTTATAAGATAGATTATTGGCTTTGAAATAATCTTTCAACTCCATGCTTTTATCAACAGGCAATGAAACCTTAAGCGCGCCGTCATCAGGGTTATTGTCATTTTGCACTACTGTTATCATGCCGGGTTTGTTGTCCGATGCGAAGGTGAATTTGTAAGATTGCAGAGCGCCCCAGTTGTTTACATCATCACCATCAATTAGCTCCACAGTGGCGGAACTGATCTTGGCGGACTTAATATTGTTCGCACTAAAAGAACTGCTGGCCCTGATGATACTGTCTATATTCAGAAAGGTGTTAAAGGCTGCGAATGAAGTATCATCCGTAGTCGTTATTACAGGAATTACAAAATCTATAGTTGTAGACTGCATACCTATGCTGACACCAACGCCATCGATCACTGTGCTACACGAAGAATACATGGCCAGCATAGCCAAGCCTGCTGCTATTAAAATGCTCTTTCTGATCATGAGTGTTTTTTATATATTCAAATATAACGTTTTCAATTTGTTATGCGCACAACAAAGGGGGCTTTTGCCCCCTTTGTTTGTTAAAATTATGTTATAACGTTTTTGGTGTGTTATTACAAACTAACTGTAAGCGTGTATTTGATAGTAGCCTTGGCGTGTAATACATGGCTTGTGGTACGACGCATTTTACCGCTCAATGAATAATTGAAAGATGTTGCATTGAAGTAGTCTTTCAGTTCTACATCTGTATTTGGGTTTAATGACAAATAAGATGCAGGAACGTCGGGATTACTGGTTACGGAAGCAATAGTGATCATGTCTGTCTTAGTATTAGAAGAAAGAGATGCCGAACAGCTTTCCAGGTTAGAGAAGTTGTTATCCACATCATTGTTGGTAATGGTAATGGACATTGAAACTATCTTGGCATTGGTAATGTTACCTGCACCCAGTTCTGAGTTTGCTGCCTTAATAGCACTATCAACGTTAACTGCTGCAGTAAAAGAACCCATTGCCGTACCAGCTGCGGTAGTGCTTATAGCAGGTATATCAAAAGTAAGTTCGGTAGTATTGATATCTACGTTTGCTTTAACCAGATCCTTGGTTTTCTTGCAGGACTGTAGCGAGGATGTACAAATGGCCGCGGCAATCAAAAAAAGTGTGATTTTCTTCATTTTTTAAATCGTTTAAGGTTAAGTAATAAAGGGGTAATGAGCTGCAAATGTAATAGCATATTTTTGAATATTAAATCCCGACGCAGCTTTTTTCGCAATTTAGCCAAGACTGTCAAATAAATATATGATAAAATAAGGTGTGAAGATAAAACGCGGACAAATAATGCTACCTACACTAGGTCATTTACCTTATCTTCGCCCAAATTTTTTTGCTGTATGAATTTGCATGAATACCAGGCCAAAGAGTTACTGAAACGTTACAAAGTACCCACACAGGAAGGCATAGCTGCTGAAAAAGTGGATGACGCTATAAACGCCTACAAGCAAATATCCGTTAATAACGGGACGAAATTTGCTGTTGTAAAAGCACAGATACATGCCGGTGGCCGCGGTAAGGGGCGTATGACAGAAGTGCCCGACCAAAGCGGTGTTTCCGTAGTGAAAAGTGCCGAAGATGTAGAAAGAGTTGCTAAAAATATACTCGGTAACACGCTTGTTACTATCCAGACAGGCCCGGTGGGTAAGAAGGTGCATAAGATACTGATAGCGCAGGACGTGTATTATGACGGGCCAAGCGAGCGTAAGGAATTCTACCTGTCAATACTGCTGGACCGTGCTAAGAAACAGAACGTGATCATGTACAGTACGGAAGGTGGAATGGACATTGAAGAAGTGGCACATAACACCCCGGAAAAAATATTCCGCGAGTGGGTAACGCCCAACCTTCCGTTACAGGCATTCCAGGCAAGAAAGATAGCTTTCAACTTTGGCCTGAGCGGTGATGCGTTCAAGAACATGGTAAAGTTCGTTACCAACCTGTACAGCGCATATGTAGGGCTCGACTGCTCCATGCTGGAAATAAACCCCCTGTTCAAAGCAGCTGATGATAAGGTAATAGCCGTGGACTGCAAGATGAACCTGGATGAGAACGCGTTAATGCGCCATCCTGACCTTGCAGACATGCGCGATAAATTTGAAGAAGACCCAACAGAAGTGGAAGCAGGCGAGCATAACCTGAACTATGTGAAGCTGGACGGCAATGTAGGCTGTATGGTGAACGGTGCCGGCCTTGCTATGGCTACCATGGATATGATTAAGCTGGCAGGCGGGGAACCGGCCAACTTCCTGGACGTAGGTGGTAGTGCAAATGCCCAAACAGTAGAAGCGGGTTTCCGCATTATACTGAAAGACCCCAATGTAAAAGCGATACTCATTAATATATTCGGTGGTATCGTTCGTTGCGACAGGGTAGCGGCAGGCGTTATTGAAGCATACCATAAGCTGGGCGACATACATATCCCGATCATTGTGCGCCTGCAAGGTACCAATGCAGAACAGGCACAGGAACTGATCGTGAACTCAGGGCTGAAAGTGCAATCGGCCATACTGCTGAGTGAGGCTGCTGAACTGGTGCAGAAAGCGGTAAGTGCTAATTAAACCGCAACTTACTTGATTTAAAGGATTACTACGATATAGAAAAAGCCACTCAATTGAGTGGCTTTTTGTTTTTATATTTTTTACGATTGCCGTACATTTAATAAATGATGTGGATAATGAACAGGAGGGCCTATTTAGTATGCCTGCTGATGCTCCTGGCATGCGGAACGGCTAAGGCGCAGGACCAGATATACACTACATATGCGCAAGGTTCCATAACCCAAATGGTGAAGGACCAGAGGGCAGTGGACGCAAGGAACGCTGCACATATCGGGCAAGATTACCAGCCCTTCAATCTTGCTGTACAAAACGGCAAACATATAACTACGGCATCATCAGCAGGTAAGGTAAGCTTGTTTTTTTTCTGGACCGACTATGAGATCGTAAAGCTGCAAGGTATATATAAAGACTGTGTAAAAAACAGAGACTTCCAGATGGTGTTCATTACTTACGATACCGTTGGGCTTAAATTGCAAATGAATAAAAATAAGATGCAGCTACCATATACTTTTATAAGCCCAATGACCTACACCATGGAGCAAATGAGCCTGGATAACGGGTATCCTTCATTTGTGATATTGGATAAGCAAACGAAAGTAGCCCTTTCCGGTACCGTGTGGCGATTTGGCAATGACGAAGCCTGGCTGCCGGAGGTAAAAGAAGTTATTTCGAAAATCTTAAAATAAACCGCGATGAAAGAATTATTGAACAAGGTATCAGAAAAGATAGCAGAGACAAAAGAGGCCGTAGTGGACAGCATGGAAAATGCGTTCAGTATAGAAAAGCTTACAGAGAAATTCTCTGGTATGACTGAATCGGCACGTGAGAAATCGGCGAAATTTACCAGTGATATTATTTCACTGTCGCCTATCATTGAAGAGATAGGATTTAAGACCAAAGGGATTACACTCAGCATAGGGCTGCCGCCATCTGCGACTTTTCATTTTGAAAAATACAAGGAGATAGCCCCGGAGAAAAGAGAAGAGATCGTTGAGATGCATAAAGACAAGGCGATGCTGGGCATTATTGTAAAGACTTTGGTTGCAGCAGATGATTACCAGAAGAAGATAAAGCTTGGTTCTTTCAAATTCGACTGTATAGAAGTATGCATAGGCCTGGGCCCCGGAGTGAACGTGCAACTGGTACCCAAAGGATAATTTAATATCAGCGTTCGGCCGGCTTAGTGCATAAACTTGTCGATAAACGGCAATGCCTTGTCGAGGTGCTTTTGCCAACCAATAGAGTCGAGGCCGTGGAAATCCCAGTCATCCTCATATAGGCATGGGATATTATGGGCCATTAGTGAGTCCCTCAACCGTTGAGCCTGGATAGGGTAAACAGTTTGGTCATAATTGCCCTGGAAAATATAAGTCGGAACCCCTGTGCTTGTGTAAAATATGGGGCTGGCCTCATGCCATATTTCTTCGCTGCCGGTATATCCCCGTCCTATAAATTCTGCTGCTTCATCTTTAAGGCTGCTGTCTTTAACCGTTGGGTCTGTAAGATCAGTAGGACCAAAAAAATCGAGAACCACTTTGATACATTTTTTGGGATTGCGGGTATAGGCATACAGCAAACCCAGGTGCGAACCTGCGCTGCGTCCCATTAGCCCTATCTTGCCTGTATTAATGGCAAATAAGTTCCTCCGGTGTTCGAGGAAGCCGACGACTGCGTCGATATCATCGAGCTGCGTGGGGAATTTATTGTTGTCATTAGTAGCGAACCTGTAGTCGATATTAGCGACCGCATAGCCCAGGTCGGTAAATCTTGCGATCACAGAAGGAGCAAAAGATGGCCCCCTTTCACCCCCGGTCCAGCCGCCCCCGTGGATCATGATCACTATCGGTGTGTTAAACATATTCCGTCCCGCAGGCAGATAAAGGTCCAGTTTTTGCAGGGTATCCGGCCCGTATTCCAGGCCAATAAAGCTTATATATTCTCTTGCGGGCGTGGGCTGGGTATCTTCGCTGCGGGTGCATGAGGTTGCAAGCAGGTAGCAGCATAAAACGAGAAGGGTATATTTGTGCATGTGTTGATAGATTTACAAATATAAACGAAATAGTCTTTAAGTTATTACGTAATGTGGGTATTCTTTTTGCATTGTAACTTCGCGGTATGAACGGGCAGAACAGGGCAGACATATACCGGGGTCTGGAGGTAGACATTATTCTGAAAAAAGACCAGCGCACGGGAAAACGTACAAGAGGCATTGTGCAGGATATACTCACCAGTGCCCCGCGACATTCAAGAGGCATAAAAGTACGGCTTGAAGACGGGCAGATAGGGCGTGTAGTGGAAATTCCTTTAGCTGAAGAATAAAAATAAGAAGCTCCTGCCACCGGCAGGAGCTTCTTTATAAAATAAAGACAGAATTATTGTTTAATAAAACGCTGCTGTACCATTTGGCTGTTCGGCGTTAGTACTTGCAACATATAAGTTCCGGTTTGCAGCGCATCTACATTCAGCTGGAAGAATGTATTGCCGTTGTTCAATTGCAAGGGCTCTGTTATTACTATCCTGCCCATGGCGTCATAAATGCGCATAGTTGCAGCAGTAGCCTCGTTGTTAGCCATGTGTACTGTAGCGTTACCAGATATTATATTAGGCGCTATGCTTACCAGTTCAAGGCCTGAACCGCTCATGTTCACCACTATAGTGTTGCTATAAGTAACACTGCCATTAATATCTTTTATCGCCAGGCGATACAGATTCCTTCCGTTGGCCGGCTGGTTGTCGATATAACGGTAGTCGTGTGTACCTATGTGTGCCTGTTGGGTATTGATGTCAGCATATTTTATGCCATCGGCACTATGTTGCAGTACCATTACCTCGTTGTCGTTATCGCTGTTTGCCTTCCAATCCAGTTGGCACTGATTGTTGTTCAATTTCCTTCCGTCAAGGCTTAACAGTTTTATGAGTAGCGGATTGTGCTCGCTCCCTGCGTAGGTCCAGTCGCTCCAGCCACTTGCAGCAGTCCTTTTTGCGATAACAGTAGCGCCGGACAATGTGGTGGCCACATGCGTGCCGTTCTCGACAAAGTTGATATCATCATCGCTTTTGAGGGCAGTGATCTCGCATACGTTTGTATAGTTGTTCAGGTTTTCTGCCGCTATGGTAACGTCGTACAGGCCGTCGTTAACGGGGCTGCCTGTATTCGGGAAACCGTCAGTCGGCACTATTTTCCACATATTGGTATCCAGGTATAATACTTCGAAAGTGCCTGTACATGGTGCAACGTTATTAATGAAGAGCTGGCTGTTATTATTAAGTGTAAATGGCCTGTTGGTATTAGCATAGTAATGGCCGGTAAGTGAGCCCCCGCTTATGGGTGCCTGTGAATATTCGACAGTGATAAAACGGTCGTTGCCGCCAAAGCCAAATGGGAAAAGGCCGGAACTGCCTGTATTGGTGCCGTTGAACCAGCGTTTCATATAACCGTATATGTCGCCTGAAGTATGGTTTAATGTGCCTAACAATGCTGTTGATGTGCCGAGTGTGATCGTGTCATTCCCAAGCATGATATCGCCTGACATCATTGATAAGGATGTATCAACCTGTATATTGCCTGACGGGTTCAGTGAAGATCCATTCATAGTAAGGTTGGCCACATGCAGGGCAGGACTTGCCTGGGCAGAACCACCGCTGAAAGTAAGGCTGCCTGCATTACTGTTAAACGTGCCGTTATTTACAATGTTGCCTGTAAGGTTATAAGCACCACCACCTAGGAATTTTAGGATGCCGCCTGCATTTACGGTAAGGTTGTGCGCGTTATTACCTGTGCTGTCAACAATAGGCCTGTTGATAGGGCCATTTGGGTCAATAAAAACATCATCGCCGGTTGTTGGTAAAACGCCGCCACACCAGTTAGACGGGAGTTTCGTATTAGAGCTGGCATTTCCAGTCCATGTGACCGTGCTGCCGGAGCATGTGGTATTGTAAGGCACAAGCGCCACGCTCCTGTAGGATATCTTGTTGTTAGTGCCTGCGCTTACCAGCACATTCACAGCTGGTGCGGTAAATGTAATGGGGCTATAGCCCATATTGTCGGTGAAGCTTACAATATCCCCTCCATTGCCTGTAGCTACACCATCAAAACCCCTTACTGCATACAGTGTCATTATTCCGGTATTGTTATCGACCGTACCTGCTATGCCCCTGTATTTATCGGCCGGTGTGCCTATCACGCCGTCCTGTACCCATGTGCCGGCCACCAGTGAAAACCTTACGAGGCCGATAGCATCGTCCGCAACATACATCACGTCAACTCCGGGTACGGAAGGGCTAAGATCAGCAAAGAAATATTCATAAGGGCTTGACAAGACAGGGCCGGGAACGTTTGTGATCGTATTACCCGTTGTTGTAGGTGCCCCGATACCTACGGTTGCTACCCTGGTAGAACCAGAGCCGGAGGAGATGAACAACTGTCCGATACCGCCGCCATATTCGGCAAAATTAAAGTCACGAACATTGGTTGAGGTAGTGCTTACCTGCGTAGAGGTATTGGAACTGACTGTCGTGTAGCGCACGCCGTCTGTGCTGCAGCCTATCCAGATATTTGTGCCATCGGTAGTAAATGCCGATCTTGAATTGCCGGTATTACCCGCATCAGCAAGAGAGGTAGAGACATCCACCGAACCATCGTATTTGACCAGGCCTACTATCCTGTTGACCGCTGCAGATGTAGTACCGCTGAGAGAACCTGTACCACCAACCGGCCTGTTGTAGCCCGCAATGGCAAGATACTGGCCATTTACCGACCGGGTCACAAAGCCTTCGCTTGTTGCAACACCACTGGTGATCAGGTTATTGCCTGCGCTGTTATAAGGTAGTACAATACTCTGCACCCTTACACCGGCCGGCGTATATTCATCGATAAAGACTGTGCTGCCGGTATTTACAAGCGTAGCTATACTGTCACCCACTCTCGCTACCGCGATATTCCCGTTTGTAAAAGGAAGGTTCGCATTGCCTCTTAATAATATGTTTACGTTCGCCGCGCTGGCTGATGTCATTTGAAGATTGCCCTGCTGCCAGCCCGCTGCAGATGCCTTAAGACGTATATATAAAGTCAAAGGCTGCCCGACAAGGTTACCCCCAACCTGCAGCAGCAAGATTGAGTTATTATAGCTGATATTATCTGTGGATATTTCAAAGCCCGCAGGTGCTGTTACTGTAACATCGCCGATCAGGTTGCTGCCATTCAAAGTAAGTGTTTGGGGAGCTGAGGGGTTGCCCGACATGGTGCTGAAGATATTTAGGCTGCCTGTAGTTGATATGGTCGGCACGGTGACATTTCCCGTTACTGCAATGTTTTGGGTTGTTGCATTTGTTGAGGTGAATGCGATATTACCATTTTGTGGTCCGCCAGGTGAAGTTGAGGCAATGCGCACATATACCGTGATGGGTTGCCCGGGTAGTACTCCGCCCGATTGTGCAATAACCAGCGTGGGCGTATAGGATATATTATTAAGCGACAGCTCATAGTTCGCCGGTGGCGTAATAGTAACACTACCTACAAGATTATTGCCGCTAACGGTAAAGGTTTGGGCCGAGGATGCATTGCCGATAACGGCATTAAAGGGCCCGCCGGGTACAAGGCCTGTAGTTGTAATGACTGGTGGCGGAACGATAACGCTACCATTCACCGATACGTTTTGCGTTGTGGCATTGGTAGAAGTAAAAGAAATGTTACCTGATACGGGGCCTAGAGGCGCTGCAGAAGATATGCGGGTATAAATATATACCGGCTGTCCTATTAATGTGCCGCCACTTTGGGGAAGGTTAAGAGAGGGGAACCAGGATATATTATTGAGCGATATCTCATAACCTGCGGGCGCAGTTGCACTAACGTTCGCCACAAGATTATTCGCGTTTACAAAGAAGTTCTGTGATGGTGATGGGTTGGGTTGTATTGCAGTAAAACCGGTAAGAGAGGCAACCGATGGTATTATTAGAGGACTTGGTACAGATACCGTACCGCTTACACCGACAGTCTGGTTGGCTGCATTGGTAGCGCTTGCCTGCACGGTGGCGCTGTTAGTGCCAAGGGGTGCGGTGTTGCTTTGCCTCACGTATACTGTTACCGGCTGGCCGGTTATGATACCGCCTGCAACAGGCAGTGAAAGTGATGGGAAGAAGTTTACGTTATTAGTAGATAATTCGAAGTTGGTGGTCGCTGGCGAGAACTGCACTGTAGCGCTGCTGCCGGTAAGGGCTGCACCGCTCAAGGTAAAGGTACCTGCAGGTGATGGTGCAGGCTGTATCGCATTCAGGGCATTTAAATTCACCTGGTTAGCTATCGTGAGGTAACCGGGGTTGCTGGTTACAGAGATGTCATCGATTTTTATTTTTGGCCTTGTGCCGCCGCTATTGGCTGCCGACTCAAAATACAGCCAGCGAACGAAAACAAGTGGTTGGTGTTCACATGCTGCAGGCAAGGTGCCGGTAAGGGTTACATTCTGATTAAGGTTTGCGGCTGCGGTTACTGCAACATATTCTACAGGGCCGGGTACATCGGTATAAGTACCTGCAGCACCTATGCGGTACTGCAATCTTACATTCCATACCCTTGGGGTCGGTAAGCCATCGCCCAATACCAATGTAGAAGATGTCCACGATACTTGTATGTTCGTTCTGCCTGTTGTTATCAGGCCAAGGACCGCGTCGCCGCAAAAGCCACCTTGTCCTGATGCACAGGCGTTGCTTTGTGCGCTACTGGTGTTGATGAAGCTGAAGCCGTTGGCATCCTGCCCCTCGAGCCTTGGTCCGCTCGACAGATTGTACACACAGTTCATGTTAAATGTACCATCGTTTCCGGTTGGGGTAGTGGTTAAGCTACTGAACCAATGGAATATCATGTTTGCCGGGTAGGTGCCCGCGGGACTGGCAAGGGGCCAATTGGTCATTGAATAATTACCAAGGGACAGGTCAAACCCGACCGGGTTTGTTATGGCTGCCCGGCTTGTGCCGCTGATCAACAGAGCTGTGATAAAAAGAATAACAGTTCTTAATAAATAGATTTTCTTCATCCAATTATATTTTGGACGAAGGTATCGGCGTGATGTTACCAATTGTTTAAGCCGGGGTTAAGAGTAATTCAAATGCAATTCTGATTATTACTAAATCATTACTAAATGGTTAGGTTTTAATTGTAGCAGGAATTTTTATGTTATCGCAGTTTTAATGCCGTGTTACCCCTTATATATAAATAGTTAAAGCCCTAAAGGATCATCCCCCGGGCTTTAACTTACGGTAACGTGTTTCTATTTGCGGCAATTCTTGCAGTTGCAATTATCGCCGCAATTGCAATTTTCGCAAGTGCAGTTAGGATTGCTGCATTTTGTGTTTTCATTCTTAGCCGTTGGCTGTCCGTTTACTGTTTGTTTGTTCATAAAAAAGTGTTTTGTGATTTGATAAGGCAAAGGTAGTACGGTGCCATGCCATGGCTGTTATACAACTTTAGTTATGCTTTATACAATTTTGGGTATTACACCTGGTCCAGCGCCTTTCTTTTGTTTGCACCTACTTGTTTGTAGTAAGAAGGTGTTAAGCCGGTAACTTTTTTGAACTGTGCAGAGAGGTGCGCGGTGCTGCTATACTCCAGTTTCATGGCTATCTGCGACAGGCTGAGCTCGCCATATACCAGCAGCTCTTTTACATACTCTATGCGTTGTTCTATAAAATAGTTCTCTATGGTCCGGCTTTCTATTGATGAGAAAATACTGCTGAGGTAAGTGTATTCATGATGCAGCTGTTGCGAAAGAAAAACAGAAAGTTTCAATTTAGCCTCTTCTTCGCTTACCTGGTTCCTTGCCCTTTTGATTGTGAGTTGCTTGATCTTTTCTATTACGCCGCTGATCCTGCTATCGATCAGGTCAAAACCAATACGCTGCAATTCGCCGCTTAGTGCTTCTTTTTGAGCATCTGTCAAAGCATGTTTCAATTGCACTTCGCCAAGCTGTACACTTGTAAAGCCAATATCCATTTTGTTCAGCATATTCTCTACGGCCATTACACAACGGTTGCAAACCATATTCCTGATAAACAATACCTTTTCGTCCATAAATGCTCTTTGTGCAAAGCTATAAATAATAGGTATGACACGAATCCCGGCCCCTGATTTTCACATCTTTGAAAATATTTGTAAAAATATTTCTAAAATAAGCGAACGTTCATTTATATTTGCTGAAATTTATTGATTAATGCGTACACGGGATGTAGGAAAGGAGCAGTTGGTAAAGGAGCAGGCAGTAAAAATGCTTGTGGCCGAAGGTTTTGAAGGCTTTAGCGTAAATAAACTGGCTAAGGCTTGTGGCATTTCTGTCGCTACCCTGTATATCTATTATAAGGATAAGGACGACCTGATCAGCAGCATAGCCATTGAGTATGCAAAAAAGATGAGCAATACTATACTGAAAGGCTTTGATCCTGAACTGCCTTTTGAAGAAGGCCTCAGGGTGCAATGGCGGAATCGTTATAAGTACATGATGGATAACCCTACGGAAATGTTGTTGTTTGAGCAGTTGCGGAGTTCTCCATTTCATGAAAAGGTATTTACATCTATTACTGATGATTTCAAAGATGTAATGGAAAAATTCATGAAAAATGCAGTTGCAAAAGGCGAGGTAAATAAAATGCCGCTCGAAGCGTATTGGTCTGTTGCGTATGCCCCTCTTTATTCATTGGTCCGCTTTCATAATGAAGGGCGCAGTATAGGAGGCAAGCCGTTTGTAATAAGCGATAAGCTGATCTGGCAAACCTTTGATCTTGTAGTAAAAGCACTTAAACCTTAATTGATCATATGAAAAATCTATTTCCATGGAAAGCACCAAGAACATTTTTGTATTCAAAACGAATATTCATACCCTCAACGATAAGCTGATCGTAAAAGAGATACTGGGTAATCATCATCAAATTGAAGAGTGGAGTGTAGACCTGCAGGACTGCGACAAAGTCCTGAGAGTGGTAACGCCAGCATTGACCGTAAATAATATTATTGAACTGATAAACGAAAGCGGCTACGAATGCCGTGAACTGGAATAATGGAAAAGAAAGCTCCCGTCGCCGCAATACCATTTACTTCTTACCAGAAGTTTGTGATATTTATACTTGCCATCACGCAATTTTCCGTGATACTTGATTTTATGATCATGTCGCCGCTGGGTGACATGCTGATGAAGTCGATGAGCCTTAAAACTTCGCAGTTTGGTATAGCAGTTTCCGCGTATGCCTTTAGTGCGGGTATATCGGGTCTGCTCACTGCAGGCTTTGCTGATAAGTTCGACAGGAAGAAGCTGCTCTTGTTCTTCTATATAGGTTTCATTGCGGGCACTTTCTTTTGCAGCATGGCAACTACATTCCCATTGCTGGTGGCTGCACGTATCATTACAGGCCTTTTTGGCGGGGTGATAGGTTCTATATCAATGGCCATTATTGCCGACCTGTTCAGCATACAGCAGCGAGGCCGTGTTATGGGTTTTATACAGATGGGCTTTGGCGCCAGCCAGGTATTGGGTGTGCCTATTAGCCTTTACATAGCCGTATATGTTGGAGGCTGGCAGTCACCTTTTATAATGGTTGGCATTATGTCCGTTATTATTGCGGGCATGATCATGCTCAAATTGCAGCCAATAACCAAACACTTGCTGGTGCAGCAGGATAAGACAGCATTAAAGCATCTCTTACACACCGTTGCAAAGAAAGATTACCGTATAGGTTTTACCGCCACTGCTTTACTCTCTATAGGCGGTTTTATGATGATGCCTTTTGGCAGCGCCTTTGCCATAAACAACCTGAAGATCACCAACGCGCAACTGCCCATATTATTTATGGTATCAGGCGTGGCCTCGCTGGTCATCATGCCCCTGATAGGTAAACTGAGCGATCGCATAGATAAGTACAAGATATTTGCCATTGCCTGTGTGTGGATGATGGTAATGGTGGTGTTGTATACCAATCTTTCTGTAACCCCACTATGGCTGGTTATTATTTTCAATGTGCTCATGATGATGGGTATCCTGTCGCGGATGGTGCCATCAACAGCATTGGTAACCGGTATACCTGATATGGCCGACCGTGGTGCATTCATGAGCATCAACTCGTCTTTACAGCAGATCGCAGGTGGTATTGCTGCGGCATTTGCAGGTATGATCGTGGTGCAGAAAGATAAGTTCAGCCCACTGGAGCACTATAATACGCTTGGCTATATCATCGTAGGTATTACTGTAGTTTCCATGCTGATGATGTACAGGGTGAGCGCAATGGTGAAAAAGAAAATAAGCGCAAGAACGGTGGTTCAGCCCGCCAGCCCCGATACAGAACCCATAGTTACAGAAGGCATATAAGGCTTATTTGCACCTGTGGGCATTGTGGATATGATACGCTATTTTTACAAGAGTCGTCATGAACCATCTGCCACAGCTCATACAGGACCTTGCCCTGATACTCATTCTCGCGGGTATCACTACTTTGCTCTTCAAGCGATTGAAGCAGCCTGTGGTTTTGGGCTATATACTTGCAGGATTGTTGGTAAGCCCGCATTTCCCCTTGTTCCCCACTATCAGCGATATAGGCAACATCCGCATATGGGCTGATATTGGCGTCATCTTTCTCCTGTTTACGCTTGGGCTCGAGTTCAGCTTTAAGAAGCTGATGCGTGTAGGTGGGGCAGCATCGGTCACGGCTTTTGTGGAGATATCTGCCATGCTGGCTGTCGGCTTCCTGATTGGTCTCTCGCTGGGCTGGCCGCTTATGGACTGCATATTCCTGGGAGGTATACTTTCTATAGCATCTACAACCATCATCCTGCGCTCCTTCGATGAACTGGGACTTAAGGGCAAACGCTTTGCTGACCTCGTCTTCGGCATACTCATTATTGAAGACCTTATCGCAGTTGTGCTGCTGGTGGTACTATCCACCATTGCCGTGAGCCGCCAGTTTGCAGGTACTGAGATGCTGGCATCCATACTCAAGCTGTTCTTTTTTCTTGCCTTGTGGTTCATCGCGGGTATCTTCTTTATACCCACTTTCCTGAGCAGGGTGCAGAAGCACTTGAATAATGAGACCATGCTCATTGTTTCCATAGCCCTATGCCTGATGATGGTTTTGCTTTCTTCCAAGGCCGGTTTCTCTCCTGCGCTGGGTGCTTTCATAATGGGCTCCATACTTGCGGAGACGACGCAGGCTGAACGGATTGAAAAGAACATACGGCCTGTTAAAGACTTATTCGGTGCGGTGTTCTTTGTGTCGGTAGGTATGCTTATCGATCCTAAGATATTGCTGAACTACGCCCTGCCTATACTGCTCATCACGGTGGTGTTCGTGACTTTTAAGACCCTGCATGTGACTGTAGGTGCGCTGATAGCAGGGCAGCCTTTGAAGACCTCTATCTATGCAGGGATGAGCATGGGGCAGATAGGGGAGTTCTCTTTCATTATAGCTACGCTGGGCCTTACCCTGGGTGTTACCAGCGACTTCCTGTACCCTATAGCTGTTGCAGTCTCGGCTATTACTACGTTTTCAACGCCCTATATGATCAAACTGGCGGGGCCATTGTACAGTAAGATAGATTCAAAGCTGCCGGTGAAATGGAAGAAGGTACTGGACCGCTACAGCTCCGGCACACAGAGCATCACCACCGCCAGCGACTGGCGCATCATCCTGCGTGCATTCTTTATGCATATAGTACTCTTCTCGCTCATCATCTTCGGTATACTGCTGCTGTTCACCAACTATGTAGCGCCATGGATAAACGGTCATGTGGAGAACGTCCTGTTCGCGGATATACTTGTAGCATTATCCGGCTTCGCGGCTATGTTCCCGTTCCTATGGGCCTTGGTAATGCGTAAGATAAAGCCGATCTCGGCGGCGAACCTGTGGAGCAACAGGCGCTACCGCGCACCATTGATACTGTTGCGCATGATAAGGGTGGTGCTGGGTATTGTCTTCGTGGGCCTATTTCTCATTACCATTTTCCCTTTGAAGGTGGCTTCTGTTTCCGTAGGGGTGCTGGTGCTATTGTCCCTGCTGTTCCTGCAGCGCATACAGCGTTTTTATGTGCGTATCGAAGACCGCTTCTTTACCAACTTCAATGACCGTGAGCTGCAAAGTGCCCGCGACGGCCGCCATGAGCTGGCCCCATGGGATGCGCATGTGGTGCAGTACATACTGCCGCCCGGCTCGCCAGTAACAGGCATGACGCTTGAAGAGACGCAGATACGCGAGCAGTTCGGCATCAATATAGCCATGATAAAGCGTGGTGAGCATCATACCATACAAACACCCGGCAGGTATGAGCGGATATACCCCGGCGATAAGCTGTTCATAATAGGTACTGATGAGCAAATAGACCAGTTCAAAAAGCAAACCACTCCTGCAAATGAGACCGCGTACACTGCAGACGATGTACACGAGATAGTGCTTAAGAAGATAGTGGTATCGGCAGACTCTGTGCTGATCGGCAAGACCATACGCGAGAGCGGCATACGTGAAAAGACCAATGGCCTTGTGGTGGGCATAGAACGCAAAAGACGCC
>APMI01000431.1_pt1 | contig 34446 bp, 20 predicted proteins | sample 667938 | NCBI WGS metagenome assembly APMI01 (sample SAMN01084076, study PRJNA167559) | wastewater metagenome | biome: Wastewater | place: Denmark: Ejby Moelle, Odense | collected 2011-11-28
TCGAAAACCAATGAAACCATCCCGGGTGCCAATATCCTGATAGTAGGGTCAAATTCGGGCACTACTACCGACATTGAAGGAAAATTTTCGTTGAACGTAACAAATCCCTCTGCTACACTTGTAATTTCTTTTGTAGGATATAAAAGCCAGAAGGTTGAATTAAAAGGACAATCGAAACTGGAAATCGCCTTGGAAGTAGATGCAACAAACCTTGAAGGATTGGTTGTAATTGGTTATGGATCAGTAAAAAAGTCTGATCTGACAGGCTCAGTTGCAGTAGTATCAACCAAAGAGTTAGTTAAAAATCCATCAACGGGAGCTGCTCAAGCCCTTCAAGGTAAAGCACCTGGAGTTGTTGTAACTCAGAGCGGTAAGCCCGGTGGTAGTTCAACTATCCGTGTTCGTGGGGTCGGTTCTATCAATAGCGGATCAGATCCTATTTTTATAGTTGATGGTGTGGAAGCAAAAGGAGGAATTGACGGAATACAACCCCAGGATATTGAAAGCATGCAGGTGCTTAAGGATGCCTCAGCCACCGCCATTTACGGGGCTAACGGATCGAACGGCGTAATTATCATTACCACCAAGCGAGGCAAATCGGGGAAACCGCAGGTAAACTTCAATTCATTTGTAAGTTACAACCTGGCACCCAAACAATACGATGTAATGAATGCCGACCAGTACTCTGCATTCTATAAGGAAGTACGCGGCGCCAAACCTGAATATGAGCAGCCTTTTCGCGAAAAATATTATGGCGCAGGCTGGCAGCAAGGTACCAACTGGCAAGACCAGATGTTTAAAAACGGGGTGCTTCAGAACTACAATTTATCAGTTGCCGGTGGTGGCGAAAATAGTAATTTCAGTTTAACATTTGGATATACCAAGGATAATGGGACCGTTGTAAAAAGTAATATTGAACGCTATTCACTCCGGGCAAATTCCGATTTCAAACTCAGCCGGTTTGTAAAGATGGGTGAAAATTTTAGCGCAAGTTACAGCATTGGCGAAGATCCTATCACCGTACAATCCTCCATATGGGATTTAAACGCTTCTCCTTTAATGAAAATATATAATCCTTATTACAAGGGTGGATTCGAAACTTACCAGGCCTTGTATTTTGAAGATGAAAACGGAAATTTAATGCAAGGGGATATACCTGCAGGTTATACAGGCCCGGTTTATTCGAATACTTTAGGTAACGACAAACCTAACCCGCTTGCTGCTCCTTCGCTGGGTTCCGATAAAAATTACTGGCTTGGAACTAATGCAAGTATTTACTTGCAGCTCGATTTCACCGATTGGCTGATGTACAAAATAACTCCGGCCGCAGAAGTTAAATATGGCAGATATAAAACCTGGTTACCCGGTGCCGAAGGCAACCGTTTATCGCCACAAGCCAGTCTGAGCGAAGGTTATAGTGAGAATATTTTTCTCAATCTCGAACAGCAATTGACATTCAAAAAGAATTTTTATAACACGCATAATGTGCAGGCTACCCTCGTATACCTGTTAAATGCCGGCCGCGATAACTATATAGATGGTACCGCCCAGGGATTCGATTTCGAACAGCTTAATACCTTAACCAACGGGGCATCGAGAAATGTAACCGGAACTGTTTACGATTCGCGCATGCGTTCCTACCTTGGACGTGTTATGTACGATTATAAGGGTACATATTTTGCTACGGCATCTTATCGGTCTGACGGCACTGATGTATTTGCCCCGGGCGACTTCCGGAGAGGCGATTTCTTCTCCGCTTCGGCTGCCTGGAAAATAAACGAAGTGTTTTTTAAAGATGTAAAAGAAATTGATGCACTCAAACTGCGCGCAGGTTGGGGTCAAACCGGAAATTCGAAAATCGGACGTGGCTTTCAATATGTTGATCAGATCACTGATGCTACAAACTTTTCGCCTGTGTTTGGTGATGACCAGCATATTGCCCGGGCTCAGTATGTATTTTATGGATATGCATCCAAAGAAATACGTTGGGAAACCGCTGAAATGTGGAATATAGGAGTTGACGCCAGTCTGTTAAAAAGTAAACTTCAGGCGAGCATTGAATACTACATTAAAAACAACAAAGATTTATTAATTCAGGTTCCATTATCATCGGTATATGGTCGTGTTTTGGGTGGTTCATATCCATATCCATATTACAATTCAGGCGACATTCAAAACCGGGGTATAGAATTGTCGCTGCAATGGCGCGATCATATCGGCGATTTCTCCTATGGAATAGTTTCAAACTTAACTACCATTAAAAACGAAGTTAAGTACCTGCCGGTTACCGATATTACCAGTGGAAACAACCGGACCATTGAAGGTCACTCGATAGGGGCACTGTACGGATATGTTGCTGATGGAATTATTCAGCTCGATGAATCAAATTATACCAAAGGATCTGACGGAAACTGGCAGAAAGATGCAAACGGACTGTATACCGGGTACAAACATGCCACTCACCTGGGTAACGAACCTCAACCCGGTGATATTAAATACAATGATTTAAACGGGGATGGAAATGTAGATGCCCTGGATAAAACCATAATCGGAAAAACTATACCGAGTTTTACATACAGCATTGGGTTAGACTGTGCATATAAAAACTTTGACCTGAATGTTTTCCTCTACGGTGTAAATAAGTTCGACATTTTCAACCAACAGAGAGCCAGCTTATCGAGCATGAACAGCCAGGATATGGACCACAATAAACTAAATGATTGGGTACAAAATCACTGGACCCTGGAAAATGCTTCAACCACGCATGTCAGGGTAGACCCATCCAACAGAAACGTTAACGACCAGATGTCATCATTTTGGGTTGAAGATGGTTCGTTCCTGCGGATAAAAGACGTTCAGCTTGGATATAATCTGCCCAAAGAGAGGTGTAAAGAAATGGGAATTCAAAATATAAGACTGTATGCCAGCGCATCAAACTTATATTGTTTCACCAAATATAAAGGAAGAGATCCTGAAGGATTTATGTCAGGCAATCCAACAAATTCAGGTACTGATAACGGTGATTACACCATTCCGCGTTCCTTCGTTGGTGGTATACAAATAGGATTTTAATTACAAACCCGAAAAGAATTTACAAAAATGAGAAAGATACTTTATATACTTATAACCGTCATGATATTTTCGGCTTGTTCGGACGAATTCCTGGATACCGAAAACAAAAATACCCTGGATGTAGGATCCTTCTGGAAAACTGAAAATGACCTGAAACTGGCTACCAATGCAGCTTATACGCCCCTTGCTCATTACGGGATGTTCGGATTGGATTATTTTCTGAAACTAAATACTCTGGATCCATTTATCTGGTTCGAGAACCCAAATGGAGGCATGGATCAGATGATTATTAATACATCCGATTTCCAATCTACATGGGATGTCTTATATCGTGGTTTAGCTTCAACATCGGATATCCTTGCAAATATTGATAAGGTGAAGGATGTAGTTAAACCTGAAGACTTTCTTCGTTATAAAGCACAGGTAACTGCTTTAAGAGGAATGTATTATTTCTACCTGGTTACCTGGTTCAACAGCCCAATTTATTATGACGAAACAAGCTTGCCTAACAATCCATTGGTTGGACTAAAAAATGGAACGCCTGAACAATTCTGGAATAAATTAGAAGCAGATTTAACTTTTGCGGCAGAAAACTTACCTGACAGCTGGCCATCCGACGAATCAGGTCGTATAACCCGGGGTGCAGCCAATGCACAATTAGGGAAAGCACTTTTATACAAGCACTATCATTATTATTTGCGTAATGGCAATGGGACTTCGGCCGAAGCCAAAGAAAATTTGAACAAAGCTAAAGCCGCTCTGCAGCGTGTTATCAACAGTAAAGTTTACCATTTAATAGAGCCAATCAGCAAAACAAAAGCCAATTACCAGGCAGCTCTGTTATCGAACTTCTCCTATCTGGATATTCCTGTCGGCAGTAATTCATATAAATCAGAGAATAATGCCGAATCAGTTTGGGAAGTACAATACAACGACGATGACCGTAACGCGCAGGGTTGGTTACCTGGCTGGCAGTGGGGCGGGAACCTGCTTTATATGTATTTCTCTCCTTTAGGTTACCGTAACCTTGAAATAGATCCGAACTTATGGTATGAGTTCGAAACAGTGAGCGGACATCCGGGTGGATATGAGCGTGATCCGCGTGCCTATTCTACCTGTTTCCTGGAAGGCGATACATTGGATTGGAGGCCTGAATCAGGTCAAAACATCCCATTTAAGAGCGAGCAGCATTCGAAGTTGATTGTCTACAAGAATAATCTTTATCAGGGGCCGGTACCTAGTAAAGCACTTGGATTAAAGAAATACAATTTCCCACAGTTTACTATTAAATCTTCTCCGAGATCAGCTCCTTTCAATCCCCGGGTTATACGCTATGCCGATGTGCTGCTTATGTATGCCGAAGCTTCCTATCAGTATAACGGAGATGACGGTACCGGTTTAGCTGCACTCAACGAGGTTAGGGCACGTGTGGATATGCCTCCTGTCGGAATTCTGACCCCAAAAGCAATTGTTCACGAACGTGCTGTGGAATTAGCCACCGAGGGCCATTTATACAACGATCTGGTTCGCTGGACTTTCGACCCGGCATTTAAACAGGATATGGCTAAGCTTTTCAATAACAATTTCAACATACCCAAAAACCTCTATTTCCCGATACCACAAGCTGAAATTGATGCAAACAAGGGAGCATTGGTGCAAAATCCAGGTTGGTAACTAATACAGGAATAAAACTTAACAAAACTTTGATTATGAAAATCATAAATAAATCAATATTAATTCTTTTCGTCCTGATTATTTCCTTTTCCTGTGCCAAGGAAGAAATGATCAAAGTGAATCCCGACTTTATACTGTCGTTTCAACGTGACGGGAAGACTGATGCGTATGCAGGAAGCACCTTTTATGTTATTCCTACAGGCTCAGGAGAGTTTTTAACACTTTACAACGGTACAGAAGGACATGTTTGGGGACAACCAGGTGCAAAAGGAGTTGATTTTAATAAAGCCGATTCACTGGGCGTACTGTATAATACAGCAGGTAAATATGTTCTGACTTTGGTTTCAACCAGTACAGGCGAATTCGGAGAGCAGATATCCCGTGAGGTAAAAAGTGTTGAAATCAACACGGTTGATGACAGGAATTCATTTACCGTATTTAATATCAATGGAGTTGATGGAGACATTACGGCCAATAACGATATAAACTTTAGCGTACCTGATATTGTAACTGAATTTAACTTCAAAGCCATATTTGTACTTGAATCCGAGTTGGCCAAGGCCTATGTAAATGGTGTTGAGCAAGTATCAGATGTAACTATAAATGATTTTTCACAACCTGTAATTTATACTGTAAAATCGTCAGTTGGTTCCGAAAAACAATACACAGTTAAATTCACTACTTACCCTTCATCAAGTGAGAAACAGCTTACAAAATTTGCACTTGGAACTGGCGGATACGGTGAAGTTGGAGTTATTGACGAAACAAATAAGATAATCAGCCTGACTGCAAATTATGCTACAAATATTTCTTCTGTGCGATTGGTACTGGAGTCGTCATACGGCAGCAAAATCTACCTGAACAATGTGCTGTACTCCAACAGGTCAAATTATAACCTTTCGAATACAGGTTTAAACCAGGTTAAGACAATTAAAGTGGTAGCTCAGGATAATTCGGAGGTTGTTTATACATTGAACACAGTTGCTGACAAACCCGTCAGCAGATTTACATTTGCCGGCCTGGTGCCTGCGCCACAAGGTGTGATTGATGCCGTTGCCAAAACCATTACAGTTGATGTACTTAACGGAACTGATGTCACAAAACTGGTAGCCATATGGACCGGCTCAGTGGGGAAAGTGACCATTGGTACTACGGTTCAGACTAATGGTGTTACTTCAAACAATTTCTCCACTCCCAAAACCTATACTTTTTACAAAGGCAGCACTGCCGGTGATAAATATGTTGTTACCGTGAACGTGAAATAAAAAATTTGGGGAAATCCATTAGCGGTTTCCCCAACTTATTTCCTCCATTAAGCATGAAATACTTCCATTTCAATAAATGATTCAATCCTCAAATTAATTAACAATTTAAAAACAAAAACCGCATGAAAAAACTAATTACTCTTTTTTCAATCGCTTTTTTAAGTGTTTCGGGACTTTTTGCTCAAAATACGGATGCTCCGTATGTTGCTAACTGGCAATTACCCATTGACTTTTGGTTTGCAGGTGCTCCAGCTCCGGCAGAAGGAATTGAAGCCTATCCAAGGACCCAAGCGACTGCTCAATTCGTATCTACTTTTGATGCCGCAGGTGCTGACTTTGATGCAGCATGGGCAAGTATAGCCGGAAACGGCAATGTAGTTGGCTCAACAGCTGCTCATATTTTGGGACTTGCAGCTTCAAACAAAGGTGCTGACGACTTTAAAGATGCGGCATACAAAGTTGTGTATGATCAAAGTAACATGTATATATTGGTGCAGTGGACTGACGATGATGTAACCGGTACCGAGTCTGTAGAATTATGCCTTTCACCTTATTTCAAACTCGATGCTGAGGATCGTACCGATTTCCCGACCGCCTGGTACACCCGTTGGTCGCAATTTGGCGCCAATAAACTTTTATTTGATAAAAACGGGTTTAAAGAAGCCATGATGGTGAATTTTGATGTTGATGGGAAAGGTACTATTAACTGGGGCGGAACAACACCAACCTTAACTGATAACTTATACCTGGACAATAAAACAGTTGTAGGATCGAAAACGGTTAAATGGATTATTACGGTTGGCTACCAGGTACTTACAGGCGAGTACAGGCCTGAGTTCAATGCAGATATCTGGAAAGCGCTCAACAGCGGAAAAGGTATTTCATTCGACCTTAAAGTTAATGATGTTGATACTGACGATGCATTAAATGCTGATAACCCTCCGGTAGCAAAACCAGCCGAATACTGGTGGAGTTCAACAAGCAATGACTGCTGGCAGTCGACCATGTATGCTGGATTTTTAAATCCTGCTGATGCTCCCGCAACAGGGGATGATGCGTATGTAGCCAACTGGCAGTTACCAATTGAGTTTTGGTTTGCAGGTGCACCAGCTCCGGCAGAAGGAATAGATGCCTATCCACGGAAAGAAATAAAAGCTGTAGGTGTAACTGCTTTTGACGCATTAGCTGCTGACTTCGATCAAACATGGAATAGTATCAGTGTACCTGGCAACATCATTGGCGCAACACCCGCAAATATTTTAGGCCTCCCAGCTTCCAATACTGGTGCTAACGACTTAAAAGATGCTGCATTTAAAGTGTTGTACGATGAAAGTAACATGTACATTATGCTTCAGTTTACTGATGATGACGTAACAGGTGAAGAATATATCGAAGTATGTTTATCTCCTTATTTTAAGCTGGATGCAACTGATCGTACCGATTTCCCGACTGCTTGGTACACCCGTTGGTCACAGTTTGGTGCTAACAAATTAGGATTTGGTATTAGCGGTTTCGATGCTGCCATGATGGTGAATTTTGATGAAGCCGGAAAAGGCACAATTAACTGGGGTGGTACAACACCTATATTGACTGAAAACCTCTTTGTTGATAATAAAACAGCTATTGGTTCGAAAACAGTAAAAATGATTATCACTATTGGTTATCCGGTACTTACAGGCGAATATAGGCCTGAGTTCAATACAGCTATCTGGAAAGCCCTCAACAGCGGAAAAGGTATCTCTTTCGATCTAAAAATCAATGACAAGGACACTGACGATGCTTTAAACACTGATAACCCTCCTGTAGCTAAACCAGCCGAATATTGGTGGAATACAACCAGCAACGATTGCTGGCAGTCGACCATGTATGCCGGATTTTTGGGTGTTAGCGATACCTATGTTAGTCTTGTAAAACCGGTTAAAAAAACCAACATTTTTAGCAATGTAACACATGACCGTATTGAACTCAGTAAAACTGCCAACGTGGAAATTTTCAACATCATTGGTCTGCAGGTTATGTCAAAGAGAGGCGTGAGTCAAATCGACCTTTCAGGATTAAAAACCGGAGCTTATATTATTCGTGCTAATGGTGAATCTATGAAGTTTGTCCGATAGGTTTTCGGATTGATAAATTGGAATACAAACTGTAAAGAAAAAGAGGTTAATAGTTTTTAGCTAACCTCTTTTTCTTTAAAAAAATAAAACTTGAAAGGTAGTATCGACCGTAGGAAGCAAGATAATTAGAAGGTTCAGGTTCTGGTAAATCTGGGTATTGATTACGATTGGTTTGGGTTAATCATGTGTTTTTGGGGATTTCTTACAACTGATAGTCAATACTACCTCGATAGTTTTAAAATGAAAGTTCTCGCATATAAGGCTGGTAGTGTACAAAGAGGCCCGCGTGCCGTAACAAAATAAATAACAGGTTAACTTAAATAAACTTGGTTCTCCTCAGTGAAGTTCATTTCTTTTTGATTGCATCGGACTGATTGAAAATCTCCCCCCAGAAAGAATAACTGCCCGAAATTAATCGTGGAACTGGTAAAAAGTACAATCCCTGACAGCATTTATTCAATCACCGACTTAGCAGATAAACAAAATAAATTTTAGCGTAAACTCTGTGAATGGCTCAAAGCTATTCTGCAGAAATTCCAAAAGCTCACAAATCCTCTATTAGTGATTATTGTGAGTAAAAGAAAGTAACAGACATGTGTTTCGAACGAATGATTAATAATTTTTACCTGATCCTCATACTGATAATTTTCAGCTATGAAACCGGTAGTGCTCAAACTACCGGTAATGCACCCTGGATATCGTACCCATCGGCTAATATCACTGAATATGGAGTATATCATTTTCGTAAAACGTTCGAACTTGCCACTATTCCCCAGCAACTTATTATACATGTTTCGGCGGATAACCGCTATAATCTTTTTATCAATGGAGAAAGGGTTTGTTATGGACCTGCAAAAGGAGACCTGAAAACCTATAAATACGATATTATTGATATTGCAAAATTCCTTAAACCGGGTGAAAACCTCATTGCTGCCCTGGTTTATAATGGGGGAGAAGATAAACCCCTGGCTTTTATTTCAGCACAAACGGCTTTTATGCTTCGCTTTGAAAATGTTTTATTTAGCTATTTAAACACGGACACGACCTGGAAAACATACAAAGACCCGGCATACAATGTAATTTCCTATAACGAAATGCTTCATAAAAATCCCTGGTTCTGGGGGTTTTATGCCTGTGGCGGTGGCGATGATGTGCAAGGAAACAAATATCCCTGGGGATGGGAGAAACCTGGTTTTGATGATGGCAAATGGCTTGCTTCAGAACCATTGAATTTTGAAAATGAAGCACCATGGAAACTGGTTCCCCGCAACATTGCTTTTATGGATAACTTTAGAGAACACCCTGCGCAAATCAGGCAAGTAATGGGTGCTGATATTCCTGTGGGGCCATGGAACGGGAAAACCAAACTAACCATTCCTGCTAACACCATAGCTTCGGTTCTGATCGACTTTTCAAATTTCACCATGGGTTATCCCGAACTTACAGTGGGTAGGGGGGCAAACAGTTCTGTTAAAATTAAATATGCCGAAGCATTATATGATAAAATCAATGAGAAGGCGCATCGCGATTCGGTTACCGGAAAAACCATGAATGGAGTTTGGGACGTTTTTAAAACCGATGGAAAAGCTGAACGAACCTTCAGGCCTTTATGGCAGCGCGCTTTCCGTTATATTCAATTAGTTATAGTAACTAAAAATGATCCGTTGGATATCCTTTCGCTGGAAAATGAATTTTCGGGCTATCCATATCCTGAAATGGCAACATTTACAAGCAACGATCCTAAACTAAACGAGATATTCGACATGTGTCAAAGGACTTTCAGGTTGTGTTCGTCCGAAACATATTTTGATACGCCATACTATGAGCAACTCAGTTATAGCGGCGACAACAGGCCAATAGGGGCAATTTCATTCTATAACTCCACTGATGACCGCCTTTTACGTGAAGTATTAAGGCTCTATTCCCAGTCGGAAAACAGGGAAACAGGGCTGTTTAAGGCAGCATATCCTTCCCGTTTCAATAGCGATATGGGCAGCTATTCGCTTGCATGGATCCAAAGCCTCAGCGATTATTATGACATGCGCGGCGACTCGGCTTTTGTTGCTCAGTTTACTAAAAAAATGGAAAGGATTCTGGAATATTTTGAACAGCGAATTGACTGTAAAACCGGGTTAATTGGCAGAGTTACCAACGAAAATTTCATTGACTGGAGTATAAAAGATAATAGTCTGCCGCATCCTGACAAAAACAGGGAAATGATCAATTCGACCCTGCTAAGCTTATATTATGCGCATTCGCTCGATTGTGCCGTCAGCCTCTATAATCATACCGGCCAAACTGAAAAAGCAGAAAAATGGGACAAACTGGCAAAAGAGATCAAAAGTGGCGTTTATGCCAATTGCTGGGATAAGGAAAAACAGCTATTCAGGGATTACCCCGACCAACCCATTTTTTCGCAGCAAACCAATGTTATGGCTATACTTTGCGATGTAATACCGGCCGACAAGCAGGTTCAGTTGCTTCAGCGTACGATATGCTACAACAAATTTGATGAATATGTGAGTGCTTATTTCTCGTTTTTTCTATTTAAAGCCATGCAGAAAACCGGGCAGGAGGATTTCTTCCTGAAAAATCTAGATTATTGGAATCATTTTATTAACTGGGGATATACAACCTGTGGCGAAACCGGATTTTCGTTGCACGAGCGTTCCGACTGTCATGCATGGAGCGCACATCCGGCCTACTTTTTACTTAGTTCTGTATGTGGCATAAAACCTGCCGATGTTGGATTCAACAAAGTTACTATTACTCCACATTTGGGCGATTTAACCAGTGTATCGGCTTCCATTCCTCATGCCAAAGGTCGTATTTCAGTAGCTTATAAGCTTGAAAATGATAAATTACTTGCTACTATCAGCCTGCCTGTTGGACTGAGTGGTTTTTGGGAAATGAACGGACAAAAAATTGCCTTGAAAGAAGGTGTCAACAAAATTAACCAGGAAGTCACGTTAACAACATCGATAAAAAGTAAACTATAAGTATCGAAAATGGAAAAAGCATCTTTTGAAAAGGAACTCAATCGTAAGAATGAAAAACACGAAGAAAGGATATTGAGAAAAAATAAGTGCCTGAAGCAAAGCTGCGGGATTTATAATCGATATAAGTATCCCATTATTACCGCTGAACACACTCCCTTATACTGGAGGTACGATTTAAATTTCGAAACAAACCCGCACTTGCTCCAACGCCTGGGAATCAATGCCACATTTAATGCCGGCGCTATTTTGCATGAAGGCCGATATCTGCTGATTGTAAGGGTTGAAGGTTGGGACCGCAAATCCTTCTTTGCTGTAGCTGAAAGCCCTGATGGAATTAACCACTGGCGTTTTTGGAATTCGCCGCTGGCCCTGCCTGATACTTCGCCTGAAGAGACAAACGTATACGATATGCGATTAACAAAGCACGAAGACGGCTGGATTTATGGTATATTCTGCAGCGAGCGAAAAGATCCGGATGCCCTTCCGGGCGACCTTTCTTCTGCCATAGCCAAAGCAGGAATCGTGCGTACGCATAATCTCATCGATTGGCAGAGACTTCCAGATTTGAAAACTAAGAGCCAACAAAGAAATGTAGTTCTGCACCCCGAATTTGTAGATGGAAAGTATGCCCTTTACACTCGGCCGCAGGATGGATTTATTGATGCAGGCTCAGGCGGAGGCATCGGCTGGGCTTTGATTGATGATATTGAAAATGCCGAAGTTAAGGAGGAACTGATCATTGAATCCAGGATTTATCATACCATCAAAGAATCGAAAAATGGACAGGGACCACCTCCTCTAAAAACGAAACAGGGTTGGCTACACCTGGCCCATGGCGTGCGTGGTTGCGCTGCCGGTTTACGCTATGTGCTTTATATGTTTATGACCGACCTGCAGCAACCCTGGAAAGTGATAGCAGTTCCCGGAGGTTATTTAATGGCTCCGGAAGGCAAAGAAAGAACCGGAGATGTTTCAAATGTGCTTTTCTCGAATGGCTGGATCCGAAATGAGCTTGATGAAGTATTCATTTATTATGCTTCGTCGGATACACGTATGCATGTGGCCACATCAACCATTGAAAAACTCACCGACTATTGCATGAATACACCTCAGGATGGCTATCGTTCAGCAGGTACAGTACAAAACATCATCCGGCTGATTGAGAACAACAAACCGCTGATTTAATCCACGAATAATCTCTTTTCACAACATTGACATGGAATCACTTACAGAAAAAGTATCTGTTATAGAAAAATCAGCTTTCGGAATGGGGGATTTGGCTTCAAATCTTTATTACCAAACCTTTACCATGTTTTTGCTTTATTTCTACACCGATGTGTTTGGCATTTCGGCAGCTGCGGCAGGAACCATGTTTCTGGTTGTTCGTATGCTGGATACATTTTACGATCCCCTGGTAGGTATGCTTGCCGACCGCACAAGCTCAAAATACGGAAAATTCCGGCCATGGATACTATATACAGTTGTACCCTTTGGAATACTTGGATTCCTGACCTTTTATACACCCGACCTGGTTACCAGCAGTAAATTGGTTTACGCATATTTAACGTACACGGCCATGATGTTTGTTTACTCTACCATTAATGTGCCTTATGGTGCCTTGATGGCAGTAATGTCGTCTAACTCTCTTGAAAGAACCAGTTTGTCAGCTTTTCGTGCAATTTTTGCCTTTTCGGGAGGCATAATTGTACAGGCTTTTACATTAAAACTGGTTCACTTTTTCGGACTTTTAAGTGCCCATTCTGATGGATCAGTAAATGAACAGTTTGGATTTTCAGTTGCCATGGGTATTTACTCTTTTCTGGCTGTAATCCTGTTTCTTACCACTTTCTTTTTATGCAGAGAAAGAGTTAAGCCTATAGTTGATACAAACAATTCAATAAAAAAAGATATTAAAGATTTATTTACCAATGTCCCCTGGTTAATCTTAACCCTTGTTGGCATAATGACTTGCTTATATGTAGCTGTGCGCAATGGATCTATTATTTATTATTTTAAATATTATGTGAACGGGGCAGGTACTGCAAATTTGTTTGGATTTCAGATTGGTGCCGATACGCTTGTTTCTACATTTATGGTCGTTGGAACGGTGAGCAGTATTTTAGGTACAATAATGTTAAAACCTATGGCTGCCCTCATTGGGAAAAAGAAAGCATACATAACATCAATGGCATTAGGTACAATACTAAGTATATCGTATTATTTCCTCAATAAAGACCAGATTACACTCATGTTTATTTTTCAGGCCTTGTGCAATTTTGCAGTGGGACCGGCTATGGCCATGATGTGGAGTATGTATGCAGATACCGCTGACTATTCGGAGCTCAAAACAGGCCGACGGGCAACGGGTCTGATATACTCGTCGGCAAATTTTGCCCAAAAATTCGGATGGTCTATAGGCGGCTCAATTGCCGGATATTTATTAGCCTATTTTGGCTTTGTTGCCAATGCCACCGAATCACCCGAAACCATTCAAGGCGTTCGCGTTTTGTTTGGGATTATGCCTGCCATCTGGAGTGCCATAGCTGTTTTCGCCTTATTATTTTATCATCTGGATGAGAAAAAGGTGATAGAAATTAACCTGGAACTTGCAGCTTTAAAGGCTAAAAAATCACTTTAAGGGTCTAAAATCAAAATATGCAATACGGTTTTTTCGACGACGAAAGCAAGGAATATGTCATCACCTCACCCAATACTCCCCGTTCGTGGAGTAATTACCTGGGATCAACAGAGTACGGTGCCATAATAACCAATAATGCCGGTGGATATAGTTTTTACAAATCCGCTGGTCAGGGCCGCTTTACACGAATCCGCTTTAACTCGGTTCCTATGGATCAGCCGGGCCGGTATATTTACCTCCGCGATAAGGAATCCTCCGATTATTGGTCAGCTGCCTGGCAACCGGTCGGCAAGCCTTTGGATAAATATAAAAGCACATGTCGCCATGGTTCAGCCTATACCATTATTGAATCGGAATATGCCGGAATTAATACTGTAACCAGGTATTTTGTACCACTCGGTCAGTCATTTGAAGTCTGGCATTTGAAAGTAACCAACAACAGCACGAAAGTTCGCGAGTTGAGCCTGTTCACCTTTGTTGAATACGCCAACAACTGGAACGCGATGGACGACCTGCTGAATTTGCAATACACCCAGTATATCGGCAAAATGGATGTGGTTGATGACATCATCAGTCATGGTACCAATATTCATATCCCCATGATGCCTGATAATTTCAACGAGAAAGACCAGGGCCGGTTTTCATTCCTGGCTTTTATAGGCGGCGATATTGCAGGTTACGAAACCGACCTGGATCGCTTTTTAGGCAGTTATCGCACCTATGCCAATCCTGAAACTGTTGAAAGAGGAATCTGCTCAAACTTTAAAGCCGCCGGTGATAATATGTGCGGTGTATTGCAAATTGACACCCTACTTCAGCCGGGCGAAAGCAAAGATTTTTTTATCCTGATGGGTGTTGGAAAAGCTGAAGTTGAAGGTAAAGCTGTAGTAGCTCAATATGGGAACATTTCGGCTATCGACGCTGAATTTGACAAATTAGTAAATCACTGGCACGATCGTATTGATGGATTGACCGTAAAAACACCGGATCCGGAATTCGACAGTATGCTAAATATGTGGAGTCCATACAACTGCCTGATAACTTTTGCCTGGAGCAGGGCAGCCAGTTTGGTTTATACTGCCAACGATCGCGATGGATTAGGCTATCGCGACAGCGTTCAGGATTTATTGGGTGTAATGCACTCTATCCCTGATGAAGCTGGGAAACGCCTGGAACTCATGATCACAGGTCAGGCCTCGACAGGTGGCGCCATGCCGGTTGTAAACAAAATAACACATACACCCGGAAAGGAAACTGCACCAAACGAATCGCAATACCGCTCGGACGATTGCCTGTGGTTATTCAACGCCATACCTGCCTTTGTAAATGAAACTGGCAATGTTGGCTTTTATCACAAAATATTACCCTATGCCGATCAGGGCGAAGATACAGTTTTGGGTCACATGCGCCATGCCATACAGTTCAATCTCGATCGTTCAGGTAAACATGGTCTGCCTTGCGGTTTGCTTGCCGATTGGAACGACTGCCTGCGATTTGGCCACGATGGCGAGACAACTTTTGTTGCCATGCAACTTCGATTCGCGCTTAAAACCTACATAGAGGTTTGCCAGTTGCTGGGCAATAAAACTGAAGAAGCCTGGGCGCAACCGCTTTTGATAAAACTGGATGACAATATTCAGAAATATGCCTGGGATGGCGAATGGTTTTTACGTGGTTATCGTTCCGATGGGTTCAAATTTGGATCGAAAGAAAGTCAGGAAGGTCAGATTTTTATGAATCCACAGGTATGGGCAATAATCAGCGGGGCTGCCAATGATACACAAAAACATGCTGCACTGCATAAAATGGGTGAACACCTGGCTACTGATTACGGAATTATGCTTTGCGATCCGCCTTACACCGATACGGATTACAATATCGTTCGTGCAGCCTTGTTCAATACCGGAATGAAAGAAAATGGCGGCATATTCATGCATACCCAGGGCTGGGCTGTAATAGCCGAAGCCATGTGTGGAAATGGTAATAGGGCATACGATTATTTCAGGCGATATATGTCATCAGCATACAATACCAAAGCTGAGATAAGGCAGATAGAACCTTATGTATATTGCCAGTCGACCCACAGTAAATCGAGTCCGCATTACGGTAATTCAAGGGTTCCATGGTTAAGCGGTTCGGCTACCTGGTCGTTTGTTGCAGCAGCACAGTACATTTTAGGAATTCAGCCCGTAGTTGACGGTTTACGGATTGATCCGTGCATTCCCTCATCCTGGAAAGGATTTGATGCTACCCGCCGCTTCCGGAATAAGGAATTAAATATCACGGTTCTAAATCCGGATGGGGTTCAGAAAGGAGTGAAAAGTATTCGGCTGAACAAGAATATTCTGGATGGAAATATCTTGACTTTCGGTCTGTTGCAGGAGAATAATGAGGTGGAAGTGATAATGGGATAATGGTATAAGTTGATCAGGAAACATTGCATGGTTAATTTTTAAGAGTGTGGCTGTATCCGGCCATTATCTCTAAAATCCTGAATGAATGAAATAGCCATGAGTAAATTTTCTCACCAACCGAGAATGATATTATGACGAACCTTTAGCTCATGAGCACCTTTGGAATTAAGCAAGATGCGAATAATTCCTTCTGACCTCTAGAAAAACAAATTAATAGCAGATGAAATTTAAACTTGAAAGCTGGTTGAGGAATTCTAAGTTAACATGGATTTTGACAATTTTTATTTTACTGGCCTTAGGAGCTTGTAAAAGTCAAAGGGAGTATATGCCTGAATATAGAGACAAATGGAATGATGTAGAGTCCTTTATTCATAAAAACTGGCATACTTCCAGGGTCGACAGTTCGGGAGCCTCATGGTTAAAAAAGATCGGCATTGTTCCCCCGAAACCTTTTATGTCGATCGCAAAAGGCAATCCGTTATTATTCTATTGGGATAACTATTTTACCAACAAGGGATTATTGTTGATTGATTCTTTAAGCATATATGCCCGTAATGTGGCAGATGACCTTTTATGGGAAGTGGATACACTTGGTTTTGTTCCCAATGCTAATATGAACTGGGGGATGAACCGCTCCCAAACCCCTTTCTTAGCCCAGATTGTATATGATGTATATGCTAAAAACCACGATAAACAATGGTTGACAAATGCATATTATATATTGAAGAAGGAATATCATTTCTGGACCGATACCAGCCGCAATGCCATTGAAAACCATAATACAGCGATTCCAGGCTTGCAACGCTTTTATCATCATGCTTCTGAAAAGGCGTTATCGGAATTGTATGCTTCGTGCTTTGAAAGAGGTCTTTTACAAAAACATCCTGATTCAATATCACAAAACGAAAAGCTAAGAATTGCAGGTCATTATGCTGCTGAAGCTGAAAGCGGGATGGATTTCAATCCCCGCTTCGAAAACCGGTGTGCCGATTTTATTCCGGTTGAACTCAACTCGAACCTTTATAAATACGAAATGCTTTTCGACTGGATGGTTTCGGAATTGTCGTTGAGCAGTGAACCGGATTGGAAGTCATTGGCCGAAAAACGGAAGATGCTGATCAACAAATACTGCTGGAATGAAGAAAGAGGCTTGTTCATGGATTATGATTTTGTAAATAAGAAGTTCTCGCCCGTAGCAAGTGTGGCCTGTATGTATCCAATGGTAACAGGCATTGCAACCAAAGATCAGGCTGAGAAAACGGTGAAGAACCTCCATCTATTTGAGCATAAATATGGCATTACCGTTTGCGAAAAAACAAAACAGCCGGTTCTTTACCAATGGGATTATCCGGCAGGATGGCCACCTATGTATCAGCTTACAGCGCAGGCATTGCATAACTATGGATTTATAGAAGAAGCCTTGAGAGTTTGCGGCAAATACCTTGATGTTGTTACTAAAAATTACATCGAACCAAATCCCGGAACATACAAAGTAAACGATACACTTACCAAAAAACGGTCGCCTGGTTTTGTTTACGAAAAATACGATGTGGTAACCGGCGGAATAAATGACCTGGAATACAATGCCAATGAGTTTTTAGGATGGAGTGCCGGTGTTTACATCTGGTGCCTTGACTATTTCAATAAGAATAGCAAATAAAGATTCATAGCAACGTTTGTCCATCGGTTTTTGCTCTTAAATCCGTAGCCATGAAAAAACAATATAAGTACAGCCTTCTCATACTAATTCTAATGAACAGCATAGTTGCCATGGCTCAGAAATCAGGTATTCCGGAAATCAGCCCGTTAAACTGGGAAATCGGTTTCGCTTCAAAACCCACTGATGCGCCCGCCATATGGTATCCGGCTACTGTACCTGGAGCCGTTCAGCTCGATGTTGCTAAAGCCTTGAAATACGGAACCTGGTACTATGCCGAAAACTGGAAGGATTACCTTTGGATGGAAGACCAGTTTTTCACCTACCGTACTTCTTTTGCAAAACCAAAAGTGGGTGAGAGTCAAAATTGCTTCTTTTTTTCGAAAGGGATTGATTATGAATTTGAAATCTGGCTCAATGGCGAAAAGTTGTTTTACCAGGAAGGTATGTTTTCCGCAGTTAAACTTGATCTTACTGCAAAGCTGAAAGACAACAACGAATTACTTGTTAAAATATACCCGATCCCGAAACTGTACAAAGAACCAGCTGACCGTTCGCAGGCAGCTCAAAGCGTGAAACCGGCGGTTAGTTATGGCTGGGATTGGCATCCGCGCCTTGTGCCTGTTGGCATTTGGGACGAAACCGGCCTGGCAATACTGAATAAGTCAGAAATTACTGATCTGAACCTGAATTATTCACTGGATAAGGAGTTGAAAAGTGCTGGTCTCTCTTGCACCATTAAAGGTGCAAATCTCCAGAATTGTCTATACGAATGGGAAATAATTGATGCAAAAGGGAAATCGGTTTTGCATAAAGAAGGCAGTTTTATGTCAAATGACATTGAACTGCAGGGTGAAATGAATCAGGTTATGCTTTGGTGGCCGCATGATCAGGGAATACCTTATTTATACAGCATGGATTTTAAATTAAAGGATGCCACCGGTAAGCTTATCGATCAGAAAAATTCAAATATTGGTTTTCGGAAAGTTGAGTTGGTTACGAACGAGGGTGGATGGGACTATCCTAAAGTTTTTCCCAAAACAAGGAGCATTCCACCCATACAGATAGAAATAAACGGACGTAAAATATTTGCCAAAGGAACCAACTGGGTAAATCCCGAAATTTTTCCCGGAATTATAACCGATGCTCGATATAACGAATTAATTGACAAGGCCATAGATGCAAACTTTAATATTTTGCGTGTCTGGGGTGGCGGTATCATAAACAAAGATGCCTTTTATAATCTTTGCGATGAAAAAGGAATCCTGGTATGGCAGGAATTCCCGCTGGCATGCAACAATTACGAAGGCACACCCCATTACCTGAAAATTCTTGAACAGGAGTCGGAGTCGATAATAAAACGGCTGAAAGTGCATCCGTCGCTTGCTTTGTGGTGCGGAGGCAACGAATTGTTTAATGCGTGGAGCAAGATGACAGATCAATCGCTGGCGTTGCGATTACTCAATAGCCAATGCTATCGCCTCGATCCGAATACTCCATTTCTACCCACCTCACCGCTTATGGGAATGGGGCATGGAAATTATGTTTTCCGTTTCTGGGAAACCAATGAGGAGGTTTTTCAATGGATGCCCAAATCTCACAATTCAGCTTATACAGAGTTTGGAGTTCCTTCACTTTCATCAGTTGAAGTGTTGAAAAATATTATCCCTGAATCTGAATTATGGCCGCCAAAGCCCGGAACATCGTGGGAAAGCCACCATGCCTTTAACGCCTGGGTAGGTGACACCTGGCTGATGCCCGATGCACTGAAATTTTATTTTGGTAAAGCAAAAAATATTGAAGAACTGGTAGCAAACAGCCAGCTATTGCAGAGCGAAGGGTATAAATGTATCTTCGAGGAAGCCCGCCGGCAGAAACCATATTGTTCCATGGCCCTGAACTGGTGCTTTAACGAACCCTGGCCAACAGCCGCTAATAACAGCCTGGTTAATTGGCCAAGTATTCCCAAACCAGGTTTTTATGCGGTTAAAAATGCATGTCGTCCCTTCCTGGCATCGGCATGTATTAAAAAAATCAAATATACCGAAGGCGAAGAATTCTCAGCTGACTTATGGATACTGAACGATTTACCTGTTCAGGCTGGTAGTGGTAAAATTACAGTAAAACTGGTTGCCGGTACAACTCAATTTAAGCTCCTCGTGTGGGAATATGGGACTTCAGCCGCAAATACCAACATCCCGGGACCGACTTTACGATATAAGTTGCCGGCCTGGGATGCCGATCGATTTAAACTGGTTTTGGAGGTTGAAGGGCATCCGGAATATAACTCGGACTATACGTTGCTTTATTCGCCAAAAGTTGTAAATGAGAAAAAAGCAAATGTCCTGAATCAATAAGTAAATAGTACTAAATATCAAAAAGATAAAAATCTTTAATCATGAAGAATTCACGAAGATTTCTGCTGGCATTTTTGTTGGCTCAATTTATAACTTCTTACGGGCAGGATTACAGATTGCCACTTTATTCGCATGAAATTCCAAACTCAAAATACACCGGAGCCCAGGAAAAGCTTGAGAAAAAAGATATCATTCTCATCAGTAATGTACAAACTCCTGATATTGCAGTATACCTGCCAAGCAAACGCTTTGCAACAGGGCAGGCTGTGATAGTATGTCCGGGTGGCGGATATTGGGTACTAGCCTACGACCTTGAAGGAACAGATATAGCCAAATACCTGAATTCGATTGGTGTAGCTGCCATTGTTCTGAAATACCGGCTACCTGTTTATGGCAACTGCATTGAACCTCACAAAGCTCCCCTCATGGATGCCCAACGGGCGATGCGCCTGGTTCGTTACAATGCCAAAGCGTGGAACATTGATCCGGCTAAAATCGGAATCATGGGATTTTCAGCAGGAGGTCACCTGGCCTCAACCCTCGGAACTCATTTCGATTACGGGAATAAAACTTCTGCCGATTCTATCGAAAGACTAAGCTGCCGACCGGATTTTATGATTCTGATGTATCCTGTAATTTCGTTTGTTGATTCAAGTTCACATAAAGGTTCTCACGAAGCTTTACTTGGCAAAAACCCGGGTAAAGCGATGTTGAACTATTATTCAAATGAGATGCAGGTAACGGATGATACCCCTCCGGCTTTTTTTGTGCATGCTGACAATGATGACGGAGTTCCGGTTGAAAATACACTGCTCATGTATAAAGCCATGCGAAAGAAAAACATACCCGCTGAATTGCATATTTTATCCGAAGGCGGGCATGGTTTCGGGCTGGGAATCAACAATGATCATATTGGCTCATGGACCAACAATTTAAAGCTTTGGCTCGGATGGCTAAATACAAAGAATTAAAAAAAACATAAGGGGTTTATTCCTTTGGTTCCTTGATTCTTTTTTTTTTTCAAGGGGCTAACTAAAAAAAACTTCCCAATTAAACCATTTCTAATCTCTTTATCATGAATTCATTTATTGGCATCATCCTGATTTCTCTGGGGAGTATTTGTGCTGCCAGCTTTTACATTCCTTTTAAGAGAGTAAAAGATTGGGCATGGGAATCATACTGGTTAACACAAGGAGTTGCTGCCTGGTTAATCGCACCATGGATATTTGCCCGGCTCACCATTCCGGCCGGTGAATTACAGGCGATTATTAGTGAAACTCCAGGTCACACGTTGCTGCTTACCATGTTTTTTGGATTGCTTTGGGGTATTGGCGGATTAACCTTTGGATTGAGCATCAGGTTTCTGGGTGTGGCTCTTGGGCAGAGTATCGCTTTAGGTCTTTGTGCTGCTTTTGGAACTCTGATTCCACCAGTTGTTGCCGGTACCGATCTTTTTGGCTCTGCAGCCGGATTACTGACTTTGCTTGGGGTAGCTTTATGCCTGGCTGGTATTATCATTATCGGTTACGCGGCATCACTTAAAAACAAAGGATTATCGGAAAATGAACGGAAAGCAGCTGTAAAGGAATTCGCATTAAAGAAAGGCTTGTTGGTTGCAATACTGGCAGGTGCTATGAGTGCCAGTTTTAATTTTGGTTTCCAGGCTGGCCGCCCCATTGAGGTGATAGCTCAACAACATGGAACAGATCCGTTGTACCTTAAAAACGTAACCCTTATTTACATTTTGTTAGGTGGTTTTATTACCAACTTTGTTTACTGTGTGCGGCTAAATTTTAAAAATAAAACATACAGAGATTATTTTTCATCGGCCTGTCCCAAAGTAATAAACAATGTTTCTTTCTCTTTCCTGGCAGGCCTTTTATGGTTTCTGCAATTCCAGTTCTATGGTATGGGATCAAGCAAACTGCCGCCCGCTATGGCAATTTTTGGCTGGAGTATTTTAATGGCGCTAAATATTGCCATCAGCAACATATGGGGTATAGCACTTCATGAATGGAAAGGAAGCAATAAAAGAACTATGCTCATATTATCGGGTGGAATCGCCCTGCTGATACTTTCAACTTTTGTCGTAGTACTTAACTAATTCATATGATTTCAATCAGATAGATAATGCCAGGCCATGTATCATGAATAAAAGTAAACTGAATCATCAATCATATGCTATTGCAAAAGAGCAATTTGCAAATATTGGTGTAATTATAGATAAAGCAATTGAGCAGCTGGAACGGTTAAAAATCAGTTTGGGCAGCTGGCATACCGATGATGTAGACGGGTTTGGCCCCCCCGACTCAGAATTGGGTGGTGGAGGAATTCAGGTTACCGGAAATATTCCCGGTAAAGCCATAACCATTGCTCATCTGAGACAGGATATTGAAAAAGTGCTTTCGTTGGTGACTGGCAGATTGCGTATTAATCTGCTTGCCATCTATGGTGATTTTCAAAATGAAAAGGCTGGCCTCAACCAGATTGAAATTCAACATTTTCAGAGCTGGAACGACTGGACAAAAAATCTTAACCTGGGAATCGACTTTAATCTTACCTGTTTCTCGCATCCCTTTGATGGTGATGGCTTTACGCTTTCGAGTAAAAATGAAACCGAAAATTTGAGGTCGATCATGTTAAGCGATGCCGCAAAATTGCTGCTGAAATGGGAAAACAAATAGGCGAACCGGTTGTGTGTAACATGTGGATACCTGATGGATCAGAGGAACCTGCCTGTCCGCTTTAAAATGTAGAATCTTCGGCACTCATTTTCCAAATAATCGAAATGAAAAAAGATATAATTGCCATGGGCAAACCCGTTAAGAAGTTTAGTTGGGTACACGCAATAAATTTACGAGCGAGAAAGAGCCGGTTTAGAATCATTGTATTGTTATGCTTCTTTCTTATGGTGCTACTGGTAATTCACGCTCAGAAGCAGTGGCACGCAAACTGGATAATCGATCCTAACTCGGATAATGCTACCAACTCATGGTTCTGTTTTCGTAATGATTTTACCATTACAGATGTTCCTGTAAAGGCTATCGCGAAAATTGCTGCCGACAGCAAATACTGGCTCTGGATAAATGGCAAACCTGTTATTTTCGAAGGAGGACTTAAACGAGGTCCCAACCCAACTGATACCTATTACGATGAGGTTAGAATTGCCGGATTTCTTGAAAAAGGGCATAATTCAATTTCTGTTCTGACCTGCTATTTTGGCAAGGGCGGCTTTTCGCATAACAGCAGTGGCAAAGCAGATCTCTTGTTTGAATGTATCGTTCCGGGTTCGGAAATTGTAAGTAATAGTTCGTGGAAAGTAAAACAGCACCCTGCTTTTGAAACCTGTGCTTTCCCAGTTCCAAATTTCAGGTTACCGGAGTCAAGCATACAGTTTTATGCACGACGCGATATAGGTTTCTGGCAGGATATGAATTTTGATGCAAGCTCATGGCAAAATGCCCGCGAACTGGGCATTCCGCCGGTTTCGCCGTGGAATAATCTTATTCTCGGGCCCATTCCTCAATGGAAAAACTCCGGATTATTGCCTTATACCTCCCGGTTGAAATTCCCTTTCGAAAGTACGGGCGATACCATTCTGTGTGTACTTCCGGATAATTTACAGATAACGCCATTTTTAAAAGTAGATGCTACTGAAGATCAGCTAATTGAAATTCGTACGGATAATTTTTATGGCGGCAGTGAGCCCAATATAAGGGCTGAATATATAACGCGGAAAGGGATACAGGAATACGAAAGTTACGGCTGGATGAACGGGAATAAGGTAAGATATCTCATTCCCAAAGGAGTTATTTTGCTTGATTTAAAGTTTCGCGAAACCGGTTTCGATACCGAATTTGCGGGAAACTTTACCAGTTCCGAAGATTTTCTGAACCGGATTTGGGAGAAATCGAAACGCACGCTTTATGTAACTATGCGCGATAATTACATGGATTGCCCCGATCGGGAATGTGCCCAGTGGTGGGGCGATGAGGTAAATGAAGGAGGAGAAGCATTTTATGCATTGTGTACTAAAAGTCATTTGCTTTTTCGCAAGGGTATGTATGAGCTTATTGGTTGGCAACGTGAGGACAGCACTTTGTTTTTGCCTGTTCCCTCGGCTAACTGGAATAATGAATTACCGTGCCAGATGCTTAGTAGCATTGGTTACTACGGATTCTGGAATTACTATATAAACACTGCTGATTAACAAACCATAGCCGATCTGTACGGAGGAGTAAGAAAATACCTGAATCTCTGGAAACTAAATCCAAATGGTACTGTAATATTTCGTCATGGCGGATGGACCTGGGGTGATAATAAAGACCTGGAATTATTTTATAATGCCTTGTATTACATGGCATTAAAAGGAGCTGCAAATATGGCCGATGTTCTTCAAAAATCTGGTGACGCAAATGAATACAGGCAACTAATGGGTAAGGTTAAAGTCGGGTTTAATCAGAATTTCTGGACGGGAAAGGAATACCGGCATCCGGATTATAAGGGCAAAACCGATGACCGCAGCCTGGCGCTGGCTGTTGTTGCAGGCATAGCAGGAAGTGACAAATACCCGGCACTTTTCGAAGTGTTCAAAAATGAAGAACATGCAAGTCCTTATATGGAAAAATATGTGCTCGAAGCTTTGTTTCAGATGGGATATGGAGATTATGCCATACAGCGCATGAAAAAAGAATTTGGTGATATGGTGAACAACCCTGAGTATACAACCATGTTCGAAGGTTGGGGCATTAAAGAAAAGGGATTTGGCGGTGGAACAACAAACCATGCGTGGAGTGGGGGAGCATTAACAATTCTTTCGCAATATCTGTGTGGTATTGCTCCCATTGACTCCGGAAATTCAAAATTCGAAAACATGCCCCATCCAGCTTCTGTTGAGCAGGCGACGGCAACAATGCTTTCGGTTAAAGGCGAAATAAAGAGTGCATTTATAAACAGAACCAACAAATTTGACTTTTCTGTTTCTGTGCCCCAGGGAACCACTGCGGTTATCGGAGTGGCGGATGCAGGGTTTTCTTCAATTAAAGTTCAGGGGGGAAGAGGTATGGCGAAAAGGAAAATATACCGGTAAAGTAAAGAACATAGATTATATCGGGGTAACCGATGGTTTTATTCAGTTTAGCGCTACTCCGGGTAACTGGAACTTTGTTGCTGTAAAATAACCGAACTTGAATTTTTCACTGGAAAAAATTAATCAGACCAAACAATAGATTTTAAGCTTTAACAGACCTGAAAATGAATAAAAATATAATAGTTCTCATTTTTTTAATTTCTCATTATGCCGCGTTTGCCCAATACAAAGTTGATAGCATGTGTGGGGCAAGGGTCATCCTTGATAAAAACGGGAAACTGCTTTCGCGCTACGAGCCCCAAAAGCCCGGTGCCAGGTATGTAAAAGTTGTGGAACTGGCGGTTAATTTTTTGAAAAACTGCCCCGACAGCAAGGACAACAACCTTCCTTTGTATATTACCTATTGCTCCATGTACCGCGAAGGGAAAGGCGGGTTTTTGGGTTCCAGCTGGCCTCATTACACTATTGTAGTAAATGCCGGAATGGTTCAAAGCCTTGCCTTCGACTGGCGGAATTACAGCGGCGACGAATCCATGCTCGATATAGCCCGCAAAGGCCTCGACCACCAGTTAAAGTATGGAACAACTCCTGCCAACTGGGAATGGGCTTCGGTTCAGTATGCCAGTTCGGAAGCCGGAAAAATTGTTTACGATGGAGCTTCTAAATTTGATACGGCAGTTACTGAAGTAAACCTAGGACGTGGTGATGGATCGTATGCGCTTGAAGTAGATAAAATTGGTGAAATGGGAATTCATTATTTAAAGTTCTATCAGATAACCAATGAAAAAAAATACCTGGAGGCCGCAATTCAATGTGCCGATGCCCTGGCAAAACATGTGCGTAAAGGGAAAAATGATAATAAGGGAATTTATTGGCCGAAATTGGAAATCACCTCTCCATGGCCATTCAGAGTAAAAGCTGAAACAGGCGAGGTAATTGAAGAATACACCTCTCATGTGGTTGAAAATTTAAGACTCATTGACGAATTGCTTCGTATAAAAGATCGTGAAAAGTTACCTGCCGAAAAGGTTGCAGCCTATCAAAATGCTTCTGACATCGTTTGGTATTGGCTTTACACATCCGAAGGCCATGTTAAAACTTCGATTTGGAAAGGCTATTTTGAAGATATTCGCATTGATCCCATCAACCTGAATAGAGTAAATAACAGCCCGATGGAATTTGCACGCTATTTAATAAAACATCCCCAACGCGATGCCAACATTACAACCACGGTTCCTGCATTAATCTGTTGGGTAAAAAATACCTTCAGCGAACCTGGTATGACTGCAATTAATGAACAAACAGGTTGTTATCAGCCCATGGGTAGCCATACTGCACGCTACGCCTCCATCTGCGCTTTGTGGTACGAACGTACTGGTGATGAATGGTTTAAAGAAGAGGCTTTCGGAAATTTTAATCACGCTATCTACATGGCTGAACCTGATGGAGTAGTTCAAACCGGGCACAGCTGGGGATCCGAGATATGGTTTTCGGATGGTTATACCGATTATATCCGTCATTTTATGGAAGGGATCGCCGCATTTCCTGAATGGGTTCCGGTCGGAAATCACTTACTAAAATCTACATCAACTGTTCAGAAAATTAAGTACGAAACCAACAGGATTTCAATCACAACATTCGACAACCAATCCGAAGTAGTGTTACGGCTGTCTTCAGAACCAAAATCGGTCACGGTTTCAGGAAAATCATTAAGTCAGACGGACAAGGAAGGCCGTGACGGATTTGTATGGAAAACGCTTGACAAAAGTGATGTGCTGAAACTGAAATATTCAAATGGCCAGTCAGTATTGATTAATCTGTAAAACCTAATAAAATGAAAAACATTGTAGTCGTTCTGCTTTCTTTATTACTAGTAATGACCATTGCTGCTTTTGGTCAGTCAGATCATGAAGTTTTGGTCCTTCGACCTTCTAAAGTTATTCATCCGTTTGATGAAGTAACAGCTTATTGTTCAGCTGATGGTTTTTTGACGGTAACCGATGCTGAAAACAAAGCCTATTTTAACTCAAAAACATCAAAACTCGTTGTTTTTAAAGCCGGTGGTGCTGCCGGAACGCACAAAATAACAGTTACCGACAAAAAAGGCAAAATCTTAGCTACTGCAACTTTTAACCTCCAGGCGCCAACGTCCATTCATGGTGGAGGAAAATATTCCGAACTTTTTGATATCCTGTATAAAGGCATGTTTGAGGCAGGCGGCAAAGGATATGAAGAAGTGAAGTGGAATAATAAGATATATAAAATGTATGTTTCCTGGGACCTGGATAATAGCAATGTAATGAATGGTATCCAGTATTTTCTTCCTTTTGGAAATGAATATACCGATTTGTTGAGGGAAGTGCAACGTAAAGACGGAATGATATGGAGTTTTGTGCGTGATGGTCATGACGGTTTTAAATATTATGAAACAGCCTATGACCCTATTGGCTTTTTTAAAAATGATAAGGACTCATGGTTTGTTCGGCAGCCTGTTGATAATCATTCGGATTATAACTATGTAAACATGTTCTACAAACACTGGAGAGCCAGCGGCGACAACGAATGGATGAAAAAAACGATAGCTTCGGCAGCACTGGCACTTGATTATTGCTACAATGATTCCATCCGCTGGTCCAAGCGGTTTCAATTACTGAAGCGCCCGTATTGCATTGATTCGTGGGACTTCCAGGTAGAAGATGAGTACACTCCTGAGGCATCGATTAGCCCAACCATGGTTATAGTTCCGGGTAAAACCAAATACGGTGTATTTTTTGGCGATAACACAGGATATTTTGAAGCTTGTAACCAACTTGCCGAAATGTACGATTTTGCCGGAGAGCCAGCAAAAGCTTCTGTTTATCGCAAACGCGGTGAACAAATTATGAAAAATCTTAACACTCTTTCGTGGAACGGGAATTTTTTCACCCATTTTATCGACGAAGATCCTGCGGTGAAACGCAACCTGGGTGTGGATGAAAAATCGCAGATCGCCCAGGGAAATATGTATTCCATTAATCGTGGATTGCCCCACGAAATGAATGTTGCCATTATCAAAACATATTTAAATCTGAAAAACACTTTACCAGCTGGTTCTCCCGGTGAATGGTATGCGATCTATCCTCCATTCGAAAAAGGATTTGGACCACATGGTGACAAATGGCAATATATGAATGGTGGTGTTGCCGGACATGCCATTGGCGAACTGGCAAAAGGCGCTTACGAAAACGGGTATGAAGCCTATGGTTCTGATATTTTGAACCGCTTGCTCGAATTAGGCAAAAAATACAACAACAAAATTTATTTTTCCTATACAGGTTCTATTCCTCCACCACCGGCTGCTCCTGTTTTCAGGACTGTGGATATTTCGAAACAAGCCAATATGGATATTTTCGACCAGGGTGGAAAAGATGCTTTTACCTGGATGAATGTAAAAAACAATACAGGAAACGATCTGCGCAACATCCCGGTGGGGAACCAGGTTTTTAACAATATTAATTTCCGGATAATAAATCCCGAAGAAAATCAGCGCAAATCTGTACTGGCGGTGTCGACCATGCCGGGATATCCGCAGCAGCTTGAAGTGCCTGTTAATGATATGGCCGGTGCAGTTTACCTGCTACATTCATCGTCCGATATAAACCAGTCAATAGTTGCAGGTGGTATCACTTTTATTTACACCGACGGAACTTATAAATCGAAATACATTCACAAAGAAGAGGATGTTACAAACTGGTGGTTTCCGAGTCTGAAGACAGACAGGGCAGGTGTTGCCTGGTGCGGCCCAAACCTGAAAAGTACCGAGGTGGGCGTTTGCTGGACGGCTATCGACAATCCAGATCCAACCAAAAAGATTGCAAAACTGCGTTTCAATGCCCCACTCGAAGGCGGAATTTATGCTGTTCTGGCAATAAGCCTGTCCGACAAGCCCCTATATATAAAACCTAAAGGCGAATCGTATGGCGGTCCCGATAACTGGGCCGCAGCTAATGGAATGTCGGCTTTGGTCGAAGGACTGGCAGGAGTGAAAAATACGGGTCTGGCTTTTGAAAATGCCAAACTTTCACCACGATGGACTTCAGCCGGCATTGATTCTGTGAATGTTACTGTAAATCTTGCTGCTTCAAACAGATATGTGTCTTATCAATACAAAAACAACCGTAAAGAAAATGAAATTAAAATGTCAGTTACCGGTAGCGGGAAAAACATTGATGCCCATGTTTTGCTTCCCGAAAATGTAAAAACGGTTAAATCGGTGACTATAAATAATAAGCCGGTGGAATTTACAATGTCGAAAATTGAAGGATCAGACTATGTGGATTTTAATCTTTCATTACTTCAGATACAGGATGTGGTGATAAAATATTAGCGTAATGCTCATCAATTTCCAAAGTAATACCGAAACAAATCAATTGAATTAATTTGCGAACCCATGGATTTCTATGTAAAAATCCTTCTGTTAATTTTAGTATTCGCAATGTTTTCTGGAACACCTTTATTTGCCGTGCAACCCGATACGCTTCGCATTAATCAAATTACTGAAGCACCAAAAATTGATGGCTTAGCCGATGATTCTGCCTGGCAAAAGGCGGATTGGATAAACATTGACCAGGTTTGGATACCCTGGAAAGGAACAGTTGAGCAAAGCGATTTCTCGGGCCGGTATAAAGTACTTTGGTCTGCAAAAACAAACCTGCTCTATTTTATTGCCGAAATAAAGGATGATGTTTTTCGCGATGGGTATGTTTACAGCCAGAAGAATGCAAATTATTCTGACTACGATATTTTTGAAATATTTATCGATCCTGATTATTCGGGAGGCTTACATGTTTTTGACGGAGTTTGTGATGATGCGAAAAAACCGGTCTGCTGGGGGTTAAACGGAGAGAATGCATTTACCTATCACATAAATGCCAATGCTCCTGCAGATGGCGCCGTTACTCATCTCAAAACGGTTGAAGACCTTTCTGGAACGGATTGGGACCACAAACAAATTGAAAATTATGCCGACCATCTTCCTGATTTTGCCTTCCGCAAAAGTGGAAATGTTTATACCTATGAGTTTTCGCTTAAAGTGTTTAAGGATAGTTACAACCCGCAACAACCTTCGGAAGAAGATCGTGATGAACTGTTTGAAGGAAAAATAATGGGGCTTGCTGCTGCCTACTGCGATGACGACCATCCAACAGGAATCGCCAGGCGTGATAATTTTATCGGTTCAACTCCGGGTACTGATAAAGCCCTGGACAACAATGGCAACTTTAACCAAACCTGGATGAATAGTTCGTATTACGGTGTAGTAAAATTGGTTGGGATATTTGATAATCAAAAATAAGCGTAATGAAATTCAATTCTAAATTATTTCTTGCAGTATCGGCATTCAGTCTTTTGTCATTTATAGCAAGAACTCAGATTGTTATAACCGTTCAGACCGATTCGGTTGTAAATTCAATGTCCGCAGGTTTTGGGGCTAACACTTTTGCCATGCTTGATTCGGTGCCGGTGGTAACGGATAATAACGGCGGTTATCGCTCCTGGGGCGGAAGTGCATGGGGCGCAACTCCTGAGGCAAGCGATGAAAAAGCCTGGGCAAAAATTTATTCATACATGGACTGGCTTGGGATGGACTATACCCGATTGAATGTGGAGCACCGCATGTTTGAACCCGAAAAAGGAAAGTATTCGTTCGATAACCGGGAAATGATGGTATTGTATAAATACCTAGATTATTTTGGGAAAAACGGCGTTACGGTTCAGCTTCAGGAAATGTACCCGAATGTTAAATGGTTAGCGCATCATAAACAGCAATCGGATGCAGTGGGAATTATTAAAAGCGGTCCTTCCAATATTGAAGCCTGGTCGGATGGAATTATTGCGTTGCTGAAACATTTGCTTATTGACAAAAAATATACCTGCATCCAATACCTGGGTATTGCCAACGAGCCGCACCATGGCTGGTCGTGGTGGAAGGAGGCTGATGGACGAACCTCACAATCCATTATTCCTGCCCTCACTTTGTTACGTAATAAAATACAAAAAGAAAAAATACCTGTTTTGCTGACCGGCCCCGAAGCAATGTTTTACTTCTGGGAAGTCAAGGACAGCCAATCGAAATTTACTAACCTTGTTGATGCATTCACTTACCACGAATATATGACCATCAACGATTGGTGGGACAACCGCGAAAATAAAGACTGGAATCCTACACTGAAGCTGTTTACTGAACGTGTCAAAACCGCCGTTAAAATGGCTCACGACAACAACAAACCCTTTTTCTTTTCCGAACACGGAACCATGCAGTTTGGGCTTACCCGCGACGACCGCGGCCCTTCGATGCATGCCGCAGTATTGAAAGATGTGGAGTTTGCCGTGCGTTACAGTAACCTGGGAGTGGACGGTTTCAGCCGGTGGAGCCTGCTTAACCGCAACAACCTCGACGGGCAGTGGAGTTTTATTGAAACTTTCGACCGAAAAACGATGAAGCTTCTCGATCCTGAAAAATACCTGCCTAAGGAAAACACCTTTTTTGGATATGGAATGCTTACACGTTTTATCTATCGCAAATCGTCGGTGGTAAAAAGTGAAATCACAAATTATTATGCTGAAGATTCAATCAATGCACTTCATGTGTCAGCTTATATAAGCCCGGGAAAAACACATGCCACCATTGTGGTAGTGAACGATAAACAGGAAACTTTCAATGCAGCTATTTCAATACAAGGAAAAGGAAACTATGAAACCTGGTATGCATATCGATTTTCATACAACCAGCGGAACCTGAATGATATTCAGATTAATCCGCTTCAGGAGATAAAAGGTAAAAAACTAGAAGATAAAATTCCCGGCTTAAGCATTACCGTATATTCTACCAATAAACTAATGCATGGCGACAAAGGGCTGGTGAATGAATAAATATTTATACTGCAGTAGCTTTTCCCCTGAATTCTAAAAGTTTAATATCATGACAAAACAAGTATTGAGTTTGCTCATTCTCCTGATCCTCGCATCCTGCCAGCCTCGCATGATGAAAGTTCTTTGTTTAGGCGACTCTATTACGCAAGGTAAAGTTGAGAATGATAGTATAACTCAACTCAGTTATCGTTTCTGGCTGTGGGAAAAATTTGATTCAGCAGGTATTAAAGTCGATATGGTAGGCAGCAACCCAATCTGGTTTCACGAAAACAGGGCGAAAAGAGTCAAAACTCCTGAATCTCAATATACCGGACATATTTTTGACACTGATCATGAGGCTTATTATGGAATACAAACAAAGAAATTTCTGCTTGGCGGATTCACTCACGACAGCATTAACTATGAACCTTTTGGTGATCGGCTGCAGAAATTTGATGTACCCGATGTTGCCTTTATTCATATTGGCACCAACGATAGCCATAACGATTCATTACAAACCATCACTTACCTGAAACAAATACTGGAAGAACTTCATTTGCGAAATCCCAAAATCATTATATTTCTGGCTAAACTCAATACTCCCTGGGTTCGCTTTGTAAACCATTCGGTTGAACCTATAATTGCAGAATTTAAATCAAAATATCCTAAAATGCTAATAGTGCCGGTCGATATGGCCTCGGGCTGGGTAAACTGTCCCGAAGCACCGGGTGCCATGACATTGGATTGGGCACACCCGAATACTCTTGGTCAAAAAGTAATGGCCGAAAAATGGTTCAAAGCTTACCTGAGTCTGGGCGACCACCAAAAGCCAGATTTTGTTGCTAATACCAAAGTAACAAACCTTACCGACAGCACAGCAACCATATCGTGGACACCGTCTACCGACAATAAATACATTGCCGGTTACAATGTAATGTTGAATAATCAAAAGGTGAACTGGCGCCGATCGGAATGTGGTGGCAAGGAAAAGCAATGTATTGCACTGGTGCAGGGCAACTCATTTGTAATAACCGGTTTGAAAAAAGGACAGGAATATGAACTTACAATTTCGGCGGTTGATTTCGCCAACAATGTTACAATATCGGAAAAAACTAAACTGGTAATTGAAGGCGATTAACTACCAGGTTATATCCTTTGGTTGATTAAAAGTTAACAAAAAATATATCTAAATCTAAATATAGAATATGCTGTGCACAAAAAGACTCCCTATTTTTTGATAACAATATTTTTTGCCCTGGTTTCATCCGGTAAAGCCGGACAAATCGATAGGAAAGCGGTTGTTTAAAGGCACAACGTTACTATTCATCAGAATAATCCCCAAAAATCGATGCAGGTCGGGAATGGAGAGTTTGCTTATAATGTGGATATTACCGGAATGCAAACGTTTAATCCACATAACACCATGGCTCATTGGACCTGGCATAGCATGCCTCTTCCCAAAGGGTTTAAGCCCGGCGACTTTAAGGGGAAAATATTTGAAATAAACGGAAGACCTGTGGAGTTCGAAGTTGATAATCCTGAACAGCCTGAATTGTCGGAATGGCTTGCCGCTAATCCTCATCCGGTAAATCTTGGTAGAATTGGGCTATATCTCACACATAAAGATGGTTCATTGGCTGATGTCTCGGAAATTGAAAATTCTACCCAAAGTCTGGATCTGTGGACTGGCATCATAACCAGCTCATTCGTGTTTGATCATTGCCAGGTAGTGGTAAAAACCGCCTGCCATCCGCAAATTGAAATAATAGGAATTGAAATTAACTCGCAGTTAATTTCATAAAAACAGTTGAAGATAGCCATGGAATTCCCCTATGCTGATGACCGGCAAGGTGCCGATTTTGTCGGAGATTATACCAGTATCGAAAAACATACAACTGTCGTGATAAATAATAAAGGGAATTTGCTTGTTCAGCGTAAAATGGACGACTTTAGTTATTTTGTAACTGTTACATCTGATAGCAAAATAAAATACGAACAAGCCGGCTCCGCGAAAAATCCCCATAAATTTCTGATCATACCAGCAAACAATTTATCAAATTTCACTTTTACCTTTTCACAGGATTCCAAAACAGGTACAGGCAAGCCCGAAAATGTTTTTAATGCAAGTGCCCGGGGCTGGGAAAAGTACTGGCTTTCAGGAGCTGCTATCGATTTTTCGGAATGTACCGACGAAAGAGCGTTTGAACTGGAACGAAGAATTGTTTTGTCTCAATATCACATGAAAGTTAATAATTCAGGTTCGTTGCCACCGCCGGAGT
>APMI01011708.1_pt1 | contig 34413 bp, 34 predicted proteins | sample 667938 | NCBI WGS metagenome assembly APMI01 (sample SAMN01084076, study PRJNA167559) | wastewater metagenome | biome: Wastewater | place: Denmark: Ejby Moelle, Odense | collected 2011-11-28
CGCGAGCTGCTGGATGACCACAAGCTGGTGAAGCTGGAGGTGCTGGGCGACCCGCACACCCTGTTCCCGAACATGCCGGAAACCCTGAAGGCCGCGGCAACACTGGTGAAAGAGGGCTTTCAGGTGATGGTGTACTGCTCCGACGATCCGATCCAGGCAAAGATGCTGGAAGATATCGGCTGCGTGGCGGTGATGCCGCTGGCGTCGCTGATCGGTTCGGGCATGGGCGTGCTCAACCCGTGGAACGTGCAACTGGTGCGCGATGCGGTGAAGGTGCCGGTGCTGCTGGATGCCGGCGTGGGCACCGCCTCGGATGCGGCCATCGCCATGGAGCTGGGCTGCGACGGTGTGCTGATGAATACCGCCATCGCGCTGGCGCAGGATCCGGTGAGGATGGCCGGAGCCATGAAAAAAGGTGTCGAGGCTGGCCGCGAGGCTTTCCTGGCCGGGCGCATGCCCAGGAAGTTCTACACGGCGAGCCCGAGCTCGCCCACCAGCGGCCTGATCGGTAGCTGAGTTATTTCCCGATTCAACCTGCGGCGTGCTTAGGCGCGCCGTTTTCCATTCCGGATTCCGCCATGAGCGAAGAAGAACAGCAGCAGTCGGGTTCGCGCCTGACTTCCCAGTCGATCCGCAGTTTCGTGCTCCGCCAGGGGCGCATGTCGGATGCGCAGCATCGTTTCCTCGACGAGATGATGCCGAAGGTCGGCGTCCCGTACCGTCCCGAGGCCGTCGACCTGAACGAGGTTTTCGGGCGGCAGGCGCCGCACGTTGTCGAGATCGGTTTCGGCATGGGGCAATCCACTGCCGTCATCGCCCAAGCCCGGCCGGACGAGGACTTCCTGGGTATCGAGGTGCATGCGCCGGGCGTCGGGGGCCTGTGCAAACTGATCGAGGAGGGCGGCATCGGCAACCTGCGCATCGTCCAGCACGATGCCGTGGAGGTGCTGCGCGACATGATTCCGGAAGGCTCGCTGGCCGGTGTGCACATCTACTTCCCCGATCCCTGGCCGAAGAAGCGTCACCACAAGCGCCGTCTGGTGCAGGGGCCGTTTGTGAAGCTGATCGCTTCGCGCCTGGCGCCGGGTGGCTACCTGCACTGCGCGACGGACTGGGAGGAGTACGCCCACCAGATGCTTGAAGTGCTGTCGGCCGAGCCGCTGCTAGCCAATACCGCCGACGGCTTTGCGCCGAAGCCCGATTACCGCCCGCTGACCAAGTTCGAGAACCGTGGCATCAAGCTCGGCCACGGGGTGTGGGACGTGGTTTTCAAGCGGGTCTGACGATGGCTCTGAAGCGACTTCCCGCCGGCGCCTGGTTGCTCGGCATTCCCGGCTTGCTGTGCCTCGCGGCGGGCCTGCTGTTGCTGGCCGGTCTTGGCGCTGATCTGCATCCGTTGTTGCAGGAGTCGGGCGCCGGGCTGGTGTTGATTGTTTCGGGCGTGGCACTGGTCGGCAGCGCCGCATTTCCGCTGGTCCTCGCCGAGCTTGCGGCGAAGGACGACGCTCAGTAGATCTTCGGCTCGCCCGGCGGACGGGTCTTGAAGCGGCGGTGTACCCAGTAGTACTGGGCCGGCATGGTGCGGATGCGTTCTTCGAGGAAGGCATTCATGCGCCGCGCGTCGCCTTCGACGCTGTCGCCGGGGAAGCCGGTCCACGGTTCTCCCAGTTCCACCACATAGCCCTGGCCGCCCGGCAGCATGCGGGTGATGCATGGCACCACCACGGCGCCGCCCAGTTTGGCAAAGCGCGGCAGCGCTGCGAGCGTGGCCGCCTGCACGCCGAAGAAGGGCACGAAGACCGATTCGCTGGGTCCGTTGTCCATGTCCGGCAGGTAGTAGAACGGCCGGCAATCCTTCATGGCCTTGATCGAGGCGCGGATGCTTTCGTCGCGGCGCAGCAGGATCTGGCTGCCGAAGCGGCTGCGTCCGTGGAGCAGCCAGTGGTCGATCACCGGGTCTTTCTGGCGGGCGTAGATGCTCACACAGTCAAAGGATGCGGCTAGCCGTGTGCCGCCCAGATCGAGGCCGAGGAAGTGGGGAGTGAGCAGGATCACCGGCTGGCGCTCGTCGATCAGCTTTTGCAGCATGGTCTCGCCCTCGACGTGGACGAGGCGGCGGATGCGGGCTTCCGGTGCAAACCAAGCCAGGCCACGCTCGATGAGACTGCGTCCGGCCAGAGCAAAGTGTTCTTTGGCAAGCTGGCGGCGTTGGCTGTCGGAGAGCTCGGGAAAGCACAGGCGCAGGTTGGTCAGCACCACCCGGCGGCGCGGAAAAATGATCCAGTACAGCAGGCGGCCAAGGCCACGGCCAATGGGGGCCTGCAGTGAAAGGGGCAGCCAGTGGATCAGCCACAGCAGGGCGACGATGATTCGGCTCATTCCTGGTTTTCTCGGGTTGCGGGCGCAGGGGGGGCGCCGGAGGGACGTTTGTAGCGGTTGTAGCCCCACAGGTACTGGGCCGGGTTTTCGCGAATCTGGGCTTCCATTTCGCGGTTGATGGCGGCTGCGCGGGCGTTGGTGTCGCCGTCCAGGGCTTGCAGGGGCGGGCGCAGGTGGAGGTGGAAGCCCTGCCCGCCCGGAAGGCGCTCGGCCCACGCAAAAATGGTCGACACGCCCGGCAATTCTGTCAGGCGGGCACCGAGGGTCATGGTGTAGGCCGGTCGCCCGAAGAATGGCAGCCAGGCACCTTCACCGCCGCCGGGCACCTGGTCGGGCAGCATGCCCACGGCTTCGCGGGCGCGCAGGGCTTTGATGAGCCGGCGTACGCCACTCGTGTCGGCCGGTGCCAGACGCATGTTGCCGCGGCTGCGGCCGGCGTTGATGAGCGGCTGCAGCACGGCTTTTTTAGGCGCACGGTACAGCACGGTGATCGGCTTGTGGCTGGAAAAGAACTGCGCGCTGATCTCGAAGCAGCCCAGGTGCGGGGTGATGAAGACGATGCCGCCGTCCCGGGCCTCGGCGGCCTCGACGTGTTCCCAGCCGCTCACCTTGACCACCTTGGCGAACAGTTCGTGCTGCGGGCGCAGCAGCACCCAGGGTAGTTCGAATGCCTGCTTGCCGGTTTCGCCGACCGCCTGGCGCCACACACGGTCTGCTGTTTCGGCACCGAGAGCGTGCTCAAGATTCGTGCGCAGGCGCCGTCTATAAGTGGGAGAGAAGGCGTAGGTGAGCCAGCCGGCGACCAGACCGCAGCGTTGCAGAAGGCCCAGAGGCAGGCGGGCCAGCAGGGAAAAAATGAGTGACACCATCGGTTTTGGATGCGGGCCGAATTGACGGCGGGGGGCACGAAGCTATAATTGTGATTCCGCCGAGTTAATCCGACAACTTGCAGGGCGGGGGTGGTGCGCAGCTTAGCCGCGGACGGACCTAAAAAGTACTGCTAAAGCGTCGCCGCTCCGAAGATCCCCAGAGACGGCAACGCCGCCAACATTGGGGATTTTTGTTTTTTGTAGGAGCATTTCATGGCCCGTGAATTCCTTTTTACCTCTGAGTCCGTCTCCGAAGGCCATCCCGACAAGGTCGCCGACCAGATTTCCGATGCCGTACTGGACGCCATTCTCGCCCAGGACCCGCGTGGCCGGGTGGCTTGCGAAACCTTGGTGTCCACCGGTCTGGTGGTGATTTCCGGTGAAATTACCACCAATGCCGACATCAACTACATGGATATCGCCCGCGATACCGTGAAGCGCATCGGCTACGACGATTCCGACATCGGCTTCGACTACAAGAGCTGCGCGGTACTCACTGCGATCAACCGCCAGTCTTCCGACATTGCCCAGGGCGTGAATGAAGGCGAAGGCCTCGATCTCGACCAGGGCGCCGGCGACCAGGGCCTGATGTTCGGCTACGCGACCAACGAGACGCCCAGTCTCATGCCCTTCCCGATCTACTACGCCCACCGCATCATGCAGCGTCAGGCCGAAGTGCGGAAGGACGGCCGCTTGCCGTGGCTGCGTCCGGACGCCAAGAGCCAGCTCACCGTGAAATACGTGGATGGCAAGCCGGTATCGATCGATACGGTGGTGGTGTCCACCCAGCACCATCCAGACGTTTCCCACGCCCAGCTGTCGGAAGCGGTGATCGAAGAGGTCATCAAGCCAGTATTGCCGAAGGACATGCTGACCGCGGAAACCCGCTTCCTGATCAACCCGACCGGCCGCTTTGTCATTGGAGGCCCGAATGGCGATTGCGGCCTGACCGGGCGCAAGATCATCGTCGACACCTACGGCGGCGCGGCCCACCACGGTGGTGGGGCTTTCTCCGGCAAGGATCCGTCCAAGGTGGATCGTTCCGCTGCCTACGCCGGTCGTTACGTGGCGAAGAACATCGTGGCTGCGGGTCTGGCCGACAAGTGCGAAGTGCAGGTGGCCTACGCCATCGGCGTTGCTAAACCGGTGAGCCTGATGGTCGAGACTTTCGGAACCGGCAAGGTGTCCGATGAGAAGATTGTCGAGTTGATCCAGGCGCACTTCGATCTGCGCCCCAAGGCCATCATCGCGACCCTCGACCTGCTGCGTCCGATCTACTCCCGCACTGCGGCCTACGGACACTTCGGTCGTGACGAGGCTGGCTTCACCTGGGAAAGCACCGACAAGGCTGCGGCGCTGCGCGCTGACGCCGGGCTGTAAGCCTGGGCGGCTTTCCTTCCTGCACGTAAAAAGGACGACCCGCGGGTCGTCCTTTTTACGTGCACCGAGGCGGCTTACTTGGTGCGGATCGGGCTGAACTCGACCGGTACCCAGGTGTAAGCATTGCCCTCGGAGCGCACGTGGCCGATGCCCGGGAAGGGCAGGTGCATGCCGGCGACGGCCAGCTTTTCCTTGGCCGCGAAGGCGAACAGCTTCTTGCGGGCAATCACGGCCTGCTTCTGGTCACTGTCGAACTCGATGGCGACTTCGGGGCGCGCAAACTGCACTGCGTGGCTATGCACCGCATCGCCGACGATCAGCAGGCGCTCGCCCTTCGACTCGATCAGGTAGGCGGTGTGGCCGGGGGTGTGACCGTGGGCGTCCACAGCGCGGATGCCGGGGGCAAGTTCTGCGTCGCCACTGAAAGTCTTCCACCTGCCGGCGGCCTGGTAGGGGGCTGCGGCGGTGCGCGCCATCTTGAAGAAGGGGCGAAAGCCTTCGGGGGCCTTGGCGGCCATCTCCTCGGACAGCCAGAAGTCGCTGTCGGCACGGGTGACGCGGACTTCCGCATTGGGGAAGAGCGGCTTGCCCTCGGCGTTGAGGAGCCCGGCAGCGTGGTCGGCATGCAGGTGGGTCAGCAGTACCACGTCCACTTGTTCGGGGCTGTAGCCAGCGGCCTTGAGGTTGTCGCCGATGAACCCGAGGGTCGGGCCGAAGGCCTTGGCGGCGCCGGTGTCCACCAGGATCAGCTTGCCGCCCGCATTGATCAGGAAGGCATTGACGGCGGTCTGGACCTTCTGGCCGGCGAGGAACATGCGCGTCAGCAGGCGCTGGACTTCAGCCGGGTTGGCATTGCTGAGGATTTTCGTATCGAGGTCGATATAGCCATCGTAGAGCGCGGTGATTTCGAGCTCGCCCAGGGCCATGCGGTAATAGCCGGGAACCTGGGTGCTTACCGGAGGCGCTTCGGCGAAGACTGGCGAAACGGGGGCGAAGCTGATGCCAAGTGCAAACGCAATGGCGGTGATACTGCGACGGATCATGAATGGATCTCCGGGTCGGTGAAGGACAAGAGGATACGATGACTGCAGTGACGGGCGGAAGTCAGCGGGCGGCGTGTATTGCCAGCCACACGGAATCCGGGCCGGTGGAGGCAACCCGGTGCCGGCAGCCGGCGGGGATCACCAGCCAGTCGCCGGGCACGAGCGGCTGCTTGCGGCCGTCGTCAAATTCAAGTTCGGCGCTCCCCTGTGCCAGCATGACCCATTCGTCGGCTGCTTGGTCGTACCAGAAACCGGGTGGGCTGGCGTGACGGTGCGATACGATGCGCTCGACGCGCAGGGCCGGGGTGGCAAACAGGGTTTCGAAGTACTCATCCGGCCCGGGAGCTGGCAGGGCGGAAAAAAGGTTGCGGCAAAGCATGGGGGCCGGTTCCGGATTCGGGCTGTCAAGTATGCCTGAAGGGGCACCGATGGATGGCGTCCGGAAGAGAGGAGAATGGTTGCGCCGGGATGAGGTCTCTGCTGGGATTTGGGGGCTGTTTTTTTGCCCCGGCGCACCGGTGAGTCAGCAATGCCAATGAAAAACCTTCCTAACGGAGGAGGGCTTTTCACCGGGTCGGATGTTATTGGAGTGCCGGGGCGCTGGCCAATTGAATATAGCCATTGTAAGGATAGGTGCTGCCTATCATGCGCCCCGAAGTTGCGCACCCATAATGAACATGCATGCCATTCTGATGGCAGAAAGAAGGATCGGGCTTGATGGAAGGTGAGCAGAACCGCAGTGAAATTGGCAATCACCGATGGGGGAAGGCTGTGAATCCCGGCAAACGGCCTGGATTCAGTTTCCGGTCGCTGCGGACGCGCGTCGCCGTGGGGGTATTGGTCTGTGTATCGCTGGCCCTGTGGACTACGACACTGGTGCTGGGGTTTTTCCTGCGCGAGGAGATGCAGGCGACCCTGTCGGCGCAGCAGTTTTCGGTGGTGACCCTGCTGGCGGACGAAATCGATCGTTCGGTGTCGGAACGCGTGCGCGCCCTGGAGGCCGTCGCCGCCGGCATTGATGCGAAAAAGCTCGCCCGGGCCGACTTGCTGCGCGCTGAGTTGCGTCACCAGGAGGTGCTGGGCACGCTTTTCAACTGGGGTGTGCTGGTAACCGACCGGCGCGGGACGGCGCTGGTCAGCCTGCCCGATGAACTGGGCCGGCAGGGGGTCAATTATCTGGATGTCGCGGCGGTGCGGGAAACCATCGAGAGTGGTCGTAGCGGTGTCAGCGCGGCCGTGATCGGCAAGACGACCCATCAGCCGGTAGTGCCGATGATCGTGCCTGTCCGCGGTGCCGGTGGTGAAGTCATCGGCACGGTGATCGGGCTGACCAATCTGGCGCTGTCCAATTTTCTCGACGAGATTGGCGCTAACCGTTTCGGGAGGCAGGGGGGCTACCTGCTGACCGATCCGCGTCAGCGCATCTTCATTGCCGCCACTGACAAGACTCGTGTCATGCAGCCGGGCCCGCCGCCAGGCGTCAATCCGGTTTACGACCGTTATCTGGCGGGCTTCGAGGGTTCTGGCCTGGCGCTGAGCTCGCGCGGCGTGGTGGAGCTTTCGTCAAGCCGGAGGGTGCCGTCGGCGGGCTGGTTGATGCAGGCCGTGCTGCCTGCCGACGAAGCCTTTGCGCCGATTGAAAGGCTGCAGTGGCGGGTGCTGGGACTCGTGACAGCCCTGACCGTTCTGGCCGGGAGCATCGCCTGGTGGTGGCTACGGCGCGAGTTGCTGCCGCTGGGCGAGGCCGCCGAGCTGCTCGGCGGCATGCGTGATGGCGCGATTCCACGACAGCCTCTGCCGGTGCGACAGGATGACGAGATCGGCGAGCTGGCCAGTGCTTTCAATGGCTTGCTCGAGACGATCAGGGAAGGTGAGTCACGGGCCGCGGAGCACTCCTTCAACCGGCGTCTGCGGGTCATCGTGTCGCAGATTCCCGGCATGGTTTTCCAGTATCGTCTTGGCGCCGACGGAGCCCATAGCCTGCCCTTTGCCAGCGACGCGATACGCGAGCTGTGCGGCATCGAGCCCGAGGCTGTGACCACGAGCGCAGTGGCCCTGCATGCGCTGATCCACCCGGATGACTTGTCGGACTTCATGGCCACGCTGCAGGCGTCGGCGGCCAGCCTGACCCCGTGGCACCTGGAGTTCCGCATCAAGCATTGCCGTCGCGGAGTGCGTTGGGTCGGGGTGGATGCCCTGCCCGAAGCGGACGAGGGGGGGACTGTTACCTGGCAGGGCTTTGCGACTGACATCACCGGTGCCAAGGAAACCGAAAGCGAACTGCGCATCGCTGCGACCACCTTCGAAACCCAGGAAGGAATCTTCATCGCCGATGCCGGAAAACGCATCGTGCGGGTCAATCAGGCCTTTACTGCGATGACCGGCTATTCGGCCGCAGAGGCAATTGGGCAGACGCCGGCCATGCTTCGCTCGGGCCGCCACAGCGCGGAGTTCTATCGGCATCTACATGAAGGGTTGGCGCGAAACGGCTTCTGGCAGGGTGAGATCTGGAACCGGCGCAAGAGCGGCGAGGTGTTTGCGGAATGGGTGACAATCTCGGCGGTGCGCGACGGGTGTGGGCGCGTAACCCATTACGTGACGGCCTTCTCTGACATCACTGAACACAAGAAGGCCGAAGAGAAAATCCACCTGCTGGCTTTTTACGACCCGCTGACCCAGTTGCCCAACCGCCGCTTGTTCCACGACCGGCTGGACCAGGCTCTTGCCGCGAGCGCCCGCAATCGTAGCCGCGGTGCGCTGCTGTTTCTCGATCTGGACGGTTTCAAGGGGCTGAACGACAGCTACGGCCACGTGATCGGCGACGAGTTGCTGATCGAGGTGGCGCGCCGCCTGACGGGATGTGTGCGGGAGACGGACACCGTTGCCCGCCTCGGGGGCGATGAGTTCGTGGTGATTCTCGAAAACCTTGACCCTGCCGACTGCGAGGCCGCGGCCAGGATCGGGGAGAAGCTGCGTCAGATGATTGCCGAGCCCTATCACCTGCGCGTGCCCGGAACGGCCGAGGAAGTCACCCACAGCTGCACGGCAAGCATTGGCGTGTGTCCGTTCCACGGGCACGACGAGGCGCGTGGCGAACTCATCAAGCGGGCCGATATTGCCATGTACACGGCGAAATCGGCAGGGCGCAATGCTATCCGGTTTTATGAAGACAGCGCGGCTGTGGCGGAAGAGGGCTTGCCCGGCTGAGCGTGATCAACGCATCAGCCGGCTTGCGCTTGCAAGGCTTTACTGGACGAGCTTGTCGATGACCAGCTGAAGCTTCTGCGCACCGGGCTTGACCGGGCTGATCTCGCCACTGAGATCGCCCGGCTTGGAGATGGCGTCGCCGGTCTTGGACACGCGGGCCTCGATGCGCAGCTCGGAGGCGGACGAGATCTTCAGGTCCGGGCTCATGGCCATGCTGTCGTCGAGGCTGAAGTCTTTCGGCAGGTCGGAAACCTTCACGCGCAACACTGCCAGCGGCATGCGCGGGCCATTGGCGTGGCGGGCGAAGATGTAGACGGTGTCGTCGGGGCTAGCCTTGGCCTGCAGGGCGGGGGCCAGGCTGACCCGGCCGCTGACTGACGCCGCGCCAGGATTGGCCTTGGCCGCCGGTTTGGCAGCGGCTTCGGCCTTCGGTGCGGGCATGGTGGCGGGCTGGCCCATCATGCTGCGGATCTTCTCGAGGCCGGCGGTGAGGTTGCGGGCGTCTTCGGAGTCCGGCGGCACCTGGGCGAGTACCCGTTCCCAGTAGCGGGCGGCGTCGGGGTAGTTCTGGCGGAAGTAGGCGTCGGTGCCGGCCAGTACCAGGGCCTGCGGATTGTCGGGTTGATCCTTGAGAACTTGCTTGAGTAGTTTCAGGCCCTTGCCTTCGACCTTGCCCTGGTTTTGCTCGGCAGACAGTTCGGCCACCTCCAGCATCAGTTCGGGATCGCTTTCCATGGCCGAGCCAGCCTTCTCGAAGGCCCGGGCAGCCTCGTCGAAGCGGCCCATCACCTTGTAGCTGCGCCCAAGCATGACCCAGCCCTGCAGGTTCCCGGGGTTCTTCTCGAGTTTTTCAGCCAGGGTGGCGACCATCTTCTCGACTTCGGCGGCTGTCGGGGCCACGCTCTTCTGGGCGCTCGGATCCAGTGCGGCAGGATTGCCGAGGCTGAAATACAGGGCCAGGGCGGCAGCCGGCAGGGCCGCACCCAGCGCCAGGGCTGTACGAGGCAGGCGCCGCGGGGCAGTCACGGCGGCGGCACTGTCGTCAGCCACGTCTTCGAGGACCCTGCGTTCGAGTTCGTCCCGGGCGGTGGCGTGGTCATCAGGGGCGACGGCGCCGCTGGCCAGGTCCCGGTCGAGTTCGGCCATTTGATCCCGGTAAATGGCAGTGTTGATGGCTTTGCGTGAGGTGCTGGCGTTATGGCGCTGGCGCAGCAGCGGCCAGCACAGAATGACGACAACGAGGGCTGTGAGCAGCCCGGCGGCGATCCAGAAGGCGGTCATGCCTGGTCTTTCGGGGAATGGGGGGACTCCTGCCCGCCGAGGAGGGCCTTGGCGGCGGCCTTGTCGGAGGCGGAGAGGGCGGGGGCGACGACTTTGCCGGCGCGGCGGCGCAGGTAAGCGATCAGGCCGATGATGGCGCCGCCGAGAATTGCGAAGGGGCCGAACCACAACAGCCAGGTGGTGGGCTTGACGGGCGGACGGTAGAGCACGAAGTCACCGTAACGGCTGACCAGGTATTCCCTGATTTCAGGATCGGTCTTGCCTGCACGGACGAGGCTGCGGACTTCGCGGCGCAGGTCTTCGGCCAGTTCGGCGTGGGATGCGGCAAGGCTTTCGTTCTGGCACACCAGACAGCGCAGTTCTTCGGAGATGGCCACCATGCGGGCTTCGACGACAGGGTCTTCGGCCATCGGGGTGGCGTCGCCGGCATGGGCGGCGGGCAGGGCGAGCAGCAGCATCGCCGCCACAGTGATGAGGCGTTGTTTCATGTCAGGATTCCTCGGCAAGCTTCTTGGCCAGCGGAAGGATCTTCTGCTCCAGCGCCTCGGGGGTAATCGGGCCGATCTGCTTGAAGCGGATTACGCCCTTCTTGTCGATCAGGTAGGTTTCCGGCACGCCATACACACCGTAATCGATGCCGACCCGTCCGTCCATGTCGAGAACCGACAAGCTGTACGGGTTGCCGTGGCGGGTCAGCCAGTCGGCAGCACGTTGGCGGGTCAGAATGATCTCTTCGTCGGCGGCCAGCTTCTTTACGTTGGTTTCGCCGTCGCCGCGCACTTCCTTGTAGTTGAGACCGACGATGGGCAGACCACCTTGTTTGGCAAAGGCCACCAGCAAGGGGTGTTCGGCGCGGCACGAGACGCACCATGAGGCCCATACGTTGAGCATCCACACCTGGCCGCGCATGTCGGCCGGGGAGAAGGTCTTGCCGGGCTCGCCGAGCTTTTCAAGCTTGAATGCCGGCGCCTCCTTGCCAACCAGGGGCGAGGGCACTTCATGGGGGTCGCGGTTGAGACCGATGGCAAGAAAGACGACCAGGACCAGGAACAGTCCGAGGGGAATCAGGAAGCGTTTCACGAGGCGGCTCCGTGGGCGGCCAGGCTGCTGGCCTTGGCCGCGGTGGATTTGAGGCGGTAGCGGCGATCACTTGCGGCGAGCAGGCCACCGATGGCCATCAGCAGCGCGCCGCCCCAGATCCAGCTGACGAAGGGTTTGTAGTACACGCGTACGCTCCACGCACCGTCACCGCCGTCGAGCGGATCGCCCAGGGAGACGTAGATATCGCGGGTGAAGCCCGGATCGATGAAGGCCTCGGTCAGCGGCATGGCAGAGGACAGGTACTTGCGCTTTTCCGGGTGCAGCGACATCACCACCTTGTCGTTGCGGATCAGTTCCAGATTGCCGCGGGCGGCCGTGTAGTTGGGGCCGGGGGCGCTTTCGACGCCGAGGAAGCGGATCACGTAGTCGCCGTTCTTGACCGTGTCGCCCGGTGCCATGCGCACGTCGCGCTCGGTTTCATAGTGCTTGACCATGACAATGCCGACGACCGTCACCGCGATGCCGATGTGGGCCAGGTGCATGCCCCAGAAGGCCCGCGGAGGCAGGCTCGATTTGACCCGGGCGATGATCTGCACCACCGACGAGCCGACGATCCATGCCGCCAGGCCGATGCCCAGAGCCACGCCGGCCGACCAGGCGCCGGCGATGAAGGGCACGCTGACGCCGACTGCCACGGCAATGCCGAAAGCCCAGCGCAGGGGCCGTACGATATCGGCCAGGTTGGTCTGCTTCCAGCGTGCCACCGGTCCCACCGCCATGAGGAATAGCACCGGCACCATCAGCGGCGCAAAGACCGCGTTGAAATACGGAGGGCCGACCGACAGCTTGCCCAGGTTAAGGGAGTCGATCACCAGCGGGTAGAGGGTGCCGAGGAAGACGGCACCGGTGGCCGACAGCAGCAGCACGTTGTTGATCAACAGGAAGGTTTCCCGCGAGACCAGAGCAAAGGCACCGCCGAGGCTGACTTTCGGAGCGCGCCAGGCGAACAGCGTCAGCGAGGCGCCGACCACCACAGCCAGGAATAGCAGAATGAAGATGCCGCGCTTGGGATCGGAAGCGAAAGCATGTACTGAGCTCAGGACGCCGGAGCGCACCAGGAAGGTACCGAGCAGGGACAGGGAGAAGGCGCCGATGGCCAGCAAAACTGTCCAGTTCTTGAAGCTGCCGCGTTTTTCGGTGACAGCCAGAGAGTGAATCAGCGCAGTGCCGACCAGCCAGGGCATGAAGGAGGCGTTTTCAACAGGGTCCCAGAACCACCAGCCACCCCAGCCCAGCTCGTAATAGGCCCAGATGGAGCCGAGGCCGATGCCGAGGGTCAGGAAGATCCATGCGGCCGTGGTCCATGGCCGCGACCAGCGTGCCCAGGCGGCGTCGAGGCGGCCGGACAGTAGCGCCGCAATGGCAAAGGCGAAAGCCACGGAGAAGCCCACGTAGCCCATGTAGAGCATCGGCGGATGGAAGATCAGGCCAGGATCCTGCAGCAGGGGGTTCAGATCGCGACCGTCGTCGGCGCCGGGAATCAGGCGCTCGAAGGGGTTGGAGGTGGTCAGGATGAACAGGATGAAGCCCGCTGCGACGAGGCCAAGAACACCCTGTACACGCGCCACCATGTCGTCGGGCAGGCTGCGCGAGAAGGCGGCCACGGCCAGGGCCCACAGGGCCAGCATCTGCACCCACAGCAGCAGGGAGCCTTCATGGCCACCCCACACGCCGGCAATGCGGTACTCGATGGGCAGCTTCGAGTTGGAGTGCTGGACGACGTAGAGCACCGAGAAGTCGTTGTTGATGAAGCTCGCCGTGAGGCAGCTGAAGGCGACCGCAATCAGCAGGAAAAGAGTCGCCGAGGCCGGCCGCGCAAGGGCGATCCAGGCGGGAATGCCGCGCTGGGCGCCGATCAGGGGGAGCGTGCCCTGGACCAGGGCGACAAGCAGGGCGAGGATGAGGGCAAAACTGCCGATTTCAGGAATCATGGGGCGCCTCCCGGCTTATTGCTTGAGGGTCTTCGAGGCTTCGTGGGCCTGATCGACGGCGGCCTTGGCCTCCGGCGGCATGTAGTTCTCGTCGTGCTTGGCGAGGACTTCGGTGGCGGTGAATTGGCCGTCTGCCCCGAGGCTGCCCTGGGCCACGACGCCTTTGCCCTCGCTGAAGAGGTCGGGCAGGATCCCTGTGTAGGCAACGGGGATTTCCTTGGCGGTGTCGGTGACGATGAAGCGGGCCGTGATGTCGGTACGCTGCAGGCTGCCTTCCTTCACCAGACCGCCGATGCGGAAGTTGCGATCCTTCGGGGCTTCCCCCTTGACGACCTGGGTCGGCGTGAAGAAGAACACCAGATTGCTCTGGAAGGCATTGAGCACCAGGGTGGCGGCAATACCGAGGGCGGCGAGCCCGCCGACGACGATGGCAAAACGCTTGTGACGTGGCTTCATGGTTTATTCCTGATTCTCTCTATCGGCCGTCAGTTCCCGGCGCAGGGCCCGGCGGGTGTCGGAAAAACGCTTCCGGACCAGCAGGGTTTCAATCAGCAGGGCGGCGGTGGTCACGCCAAAGCTGCCCCACACATAGAAGCCGTAGCCTCCCATCGCGAAGAATTCGCTCGTGCTTCCCCAGTTCATGCCTGCATCTCCGGCAGTTCGGCCACCCAGGTGGCGTGACGTTCCCGTTCAAGGATGATGGCCCGCACCCGGTACAGGGCGATGGCGATGCTGTACATCCAGAAGGCCAACGCCATGATGAGCATGCCCCACAGCATCGTGGTGGCCATTGCCGGCGCCTTGGTCAGGGATACAGATGCGCCTTGATGCAGGGTGTTCCACCACTTCACCGAAAAATAAATGATCGGCACGTTCACCACCCCAACCAGCGACACGATGGCGCCCGCCTTGTCGGCCCGGCGCGGGTCGTCGATGGCGGCGGTGAGGGCAATGTAGCCGAGGTACAGGAACAGCAGGATGAGTTCGGAGGTGAGGCGTGCGTCCCACACCCACCACGCGCCCCACATGGGTTTGCCCCACAGTGCGCCGGTCCACAGCGAGATGAAGGCGAACAAGGCGCCAGTGGGAGCCAGCGCCGAGCTCATCATGCCCGACAGGCGCGTGTTGAAGGTGATGCCGATGGCTGCCCACAGGGCCATCACGCAGTAGATGAACATGGACATCCACGAGGCCGGCACGTGGATGAAGATGATGCGGTAGCCCTCGCCCTGCTGGAAGTCGGTCGGGGCGACAAAAAAGCTGATCCACAGCCCGGCCACGGCGAAGGCCGTAGCAAGCGCGGCAAACCACGGCCAGGCCTTGCCGGCGAGGGGGTAGAAGGTCGCGGGGGAGGCGAACTTGAACCAGTTGACGAGACGCTGACTCATGGATGAATCCGGTTAAGGTAGGTGAAGACAGGGCGCCTTATTCGAGGGCGATGCGCAAGGCTGCGGTGGCAGCCCAGGGCGCAAAAAATGCCGCCAGCGCCAGCAGGGCGCCCAGCAGCGACAGGTGACCGCCGGCGCCAAGCCCGGCCATGTCGGCTTCGACGGCGCCGGCCCCGAAGATCAGGGCCGGAATATACAGGGGCAGCACCAGCAGGGACAGCAGCACCCCGCCGCCACGCACGCCGAGGGTCAGCGCGGCGCCAATGGCCCCGATCAGTGATAGCAGGGGCGTACCCAGCAGCAGCGAAATCATCAGTATTCCGAGGGAACGCGGGCTCAGATCGAATTGCAATCCCAGTACCGGCGCCAGCAGCACCAGGGGCAGGCCGGAGGTCAGCCAGTGGGCGAGCACCTTGCCGCTCACCAGCAGGGCCAGCGGTGTAGGAGACAGCGCCATCTGTTCGAGAGTTCCGTCCTGGTGGTCGGCGGCGAACATCCGGTTGAGGGACAACATGGCTGCCAGCAGCGCAGCAACCCACAGCACGCCAGGGGCGATGTGCCGCAGTAGTTTGGTTTCGGCACCGATTCCGAGGGGGAACAGGCTGGCCACGATCATGAAGAAGAACAGGGCCGTGAACACCTCGCTCTTGCGCCGGGCGGCAAGGAGCAGGTCACGGCGGACGATGGCGATGAACGCGTTCATGAAAGCCTCAGGCTGGCGCCGTTGCCAGCGAGCTGTACCGCCTGGTGGCTGGTGAACATGAGCAGCCCGCCGCGCGCCAGGTGCTCGTCGAGAATGCTGCATAACAGGGAGACGGCGGCCACATCGAGTGCCACGAAGGGCTCGTCGAGGATCCACAGGCGGGCCTGGCTGCACAGCAGACGGGCCAGCGCTACCCGGCGTTTCTGGCCCTGCGAGAGCACCCGGGTGGGCAGATCTTCGCGCCCCTTGAGGCCGATGCGGCGCAGGGCGGCAAGGGCCGCGGCTTCGTCGAGGGGGCGCCCGGCAACGGCAGCGGCGGTGCGCAGATTTTCGAGGGCGGACAGGTCGTCCTTGATGGCCGGGGCGTGGCCGAGGTAGAGCAGGCGTGCGTTGAATTCGTCGCGCACCGTGTCGACCGGCTGGCCTTCCCATTCGAGGCGGCCGTCCTCTGCGTGGGCGAGGCCGGCGACGATGCGCAGCAGGCTGGTTTTTCCGGCGCCGTTGGCGCCTTCAACCTGCAACCATTCTCCCGCCGAGACGGAGAAGTCCACATCGGAAAACAGGCGGCGGTCACCGCGAACGCAGGCAAGGCCGTGGGCACGAAGCATCGGCAGGGGAAGAACCGGTAAGATGAGTCGGCGCATTCTGCCCGACCCACCCCTGCGGGTAAACCGGCTATATCAAGGAAAACCGTGCAGGCCCCCCGGAAAGTGCATGTCAGTGGTGGGCAGTGCTGGCGTAACCCTCGGGCAGAACGGTGGACGGCACGCTGGGCCGGGCCTGTTCTTCTCCGTTGGCGGGCGTTTGCGCCGGCTCGGCAGCACCGATCTCGAGCACGTCCATGACTTGCCTGGCGAGACTGCGACAGGCGTTGCCGAGGTTGGAGGGCAGACCGTCCGGGGCGGTCTTCTGGAGCAACAGCTTGGAAGCCGACAGGCTGGCTACCGGATGCAGGAGGCGGTGTTTGTGGGCGCCGAGCATCTGGGCCACGTTGCGGTCGGCGGCATCGCGCTGCCAGGCGTTGGTGGGCCACTGCGAAGGCAGCGCGTAGGCGTGGGGGAAGGCTTCCAGGTCGCGCAGTACGGTGCGCAGGTCTTCGTGGGAGTCACGGAAGGGCAGCAGCACGATGTCGGCCAGCTCGTTGAGGCTGCGGTCGACGTCGGCGCGGTTGCCGCCGCCGTCGATGACGCCGATCCAGCCTTCCATGGTGCGCAGCTTGCCAACCACTTTCTGGAGTGCCGCCGGAGTGCGGGCGTCGGCGGTGATGTAGCGCCGGCCATCCGGCGACAGGGGGTCGCGGGAAGTGTCGGTGAGCACGCAGGCAGAACGCTGGCCGAGCAGCCCGAGGCCCTGACAGAGCATGTGGGACAGGGTGGTCTTGCCGGTGCCGCCCTTGTTGCCGATGATGCAGATGATCCGGGACATGATTAAACCCTCTCGCAGAACGCCAGGCGCAATGGCGCCATTATTCGTTCTTTAACGGCATGACAAGGGCCGGAATTGAGGGCTTATGGACGGGCAATTCCGGTTTTTTGCCTGGGGCCCGGTCCGGTGGGCAGGTAGCAGTAAAGGTGCGTGCCGCGGCGGTCACCCACCGGGATCACCGATTCCGGCTCCACGCCTTCGACTGGAAAACTGTTGCTGACCAGCAGGCTGCCGGGGCGCAGCTCGGCACAGGCCTTTTGCCAGACCCATGGCATCGGTACGGGCGACAGGAAGGCATAGACCACATCGTAGTCGGACCACGAGATATTCCAGAAATCCCCGCGGGCCAGGCTGATGTTGGGTTGCGAGCGGGACAACAGGCGCGATACAGCATACGGCGCCGGCGCCGATTCGAGGCCCTCGAAGCGGCAGTCGGGGCGCATGCGGGCCAGCGGGCGCAGCACGGAACCCGTGCCGCTGCCCAGATCGAGCAGCTTGGCGGGTCGTTCGGCTGGCAACAAGCCGGCAACCGCTTCGGCGGTGCGCCGGTTGGACAGGAACAGCGGCACCTGGGTGCGAAAACTGCTCCAGTAGACCAGTGCGAAGACCACGAAGGCCGCCAGGTACCAGCCTGGTGCGATGGCCAATTGTATGGCGCCAACCACCAGTGGCACGAAACCCAGGTGTATCCAGCGCCACCACGGGGCGCTTTTGAGCGCGACGGCGGCACCCGTGGCTGCCACGGCCTGTACGGCGACGAGCGGCCACAGACCGGCCGGCAGGCGGCCGCTTTGCGCAACGGCGAAAGCGGCTGTGCAGCCGAGGAGCTGGGCAACGAGGGCTTTGAGGGCGGGTGGCATAGGGGTGGCGTGCTGGATCCTTGCTGCAAGTGTAGCGCTTGCTTATCCGCAGATGGGTGTCCGGGGAATCAGTGAATGAACCGTTGCATCCGTCGGCCTGCCTGCAAGTAAAAGGCGGTTGCGGGCAAGGCCCTCGCACAGGGCTCCGGCTTTGCGGGCGACAGCCTGGCTGGGCGCGTTACCTTCGGCGACGACGATCTCGATCCGCGTCTGCCCCAGGTTTTCGAAGCCGAACTGGCTCAGTCGCCGCACTGCCGCGGTGGCGACACCCTGGCCGTGGCGGGACTCCCTCACCCAGTAGCCGAGGTTGCAGAAGTTATGGAGTCGGTTGAACTGGTTCAGCCCGGCCCCGCCAAGGAACTCGCCGCCATCGGCACTGAAGATGCCGAACTCGTACGCGGTCCTGTCCGCCAGGGCTTTTATGCACAGTCCGATCCATTCTTCGGCGTCACGGGTCGAATAGCCGGCGTGGCACCAGGGCATCCAGCTGCCGACCGTGGCTGCAGATTCGCGGGCCGCCATGGCGAAGGCGTCGGCGTCTTCAAGCGTAAATGGGCGCAGGGTGATCATGGGTGAGTCAAGGCGTCGGGAGCGTATGAGAATACATCCCGCCCCGGTGCCTTGGTCCGTTCTTCCGTCAGGCGGCGCTTGCCGATGTGCGCAGCGGGTTGCGCCAGCGCGCCAGCTGCGCATTCCGCTTCTCCACCGCCTTCGCTATCGATCCGGCCTTGATGTGCCCGTAGCCGCGGATCTCCTCGGGCAGGCTGGCGATTTCGACTGCCAGCGGAAGCGTGTCGGGGGTGAGTCCGTCCAGCAGCATCGCGACGTCCTCTTCGTATTGCCGGATCAAGGCCCGCTCGGCCTTGCGTTCCGGGTGGTAGCCGAAGATGTCGAAGGGTGTGCCGCGCAGGCGGCGAAGCTTGCTGAGCCAGCCGAAGGCGGTTTTCATCCACGGGCCGAAGACGAGCTTCTTGATGCGCCCGGAAGCCGGGTCGGGGCGGGCCAGGAAGGTCGGGGCGAGGTGGAAATTCACCGTGAAGTTGCCGTCGAAGCGGGCGTCCATCGCACGCCAGAAGGCCGGGTCGCTATACAGGCGGGCGACTTCGTATTCGTCTTTGTAGGCGAGCAGCTTGAAGTAGTTGCTGACCACCGCTTCGCCGAGGCGTTGACTGCCGAGGGTCGCTTCGGCAGCGCGGACGCGGGCCACGAGATCGAGGTAGCGCTGCGCGTAGGCGGCATTCTGGTAGTCGGTGAGGATGGCGGCACGGCGGGCGATGCGTTCGTCGAGGCCTTCGGGGCGGATCGGGATGACCGGCGCCGGCGTCACTTCGCGTTCCACCGCGGCCAGGTCGACGGCGGCCCGGCGGCCCCACAAAAACGCCTGGCGGTTCATCGGCACGGCAGCGCCGTTGAGTTCGATGGCCCGTTCGAGGCTGGTTTTGCTGACCGGCACCCAGCCTTTCTGCCAGGCGTAGCCAAGCAGGAACAGGTTGGTGGCGATGGCGTCGCCCATGAGCTTGGTGGCAAGGTTCTGGGCGTCGAGGAAGTCGCAGCCACTGTGGCCGACTGCTTCGACGATGGCTGCTTCCATCTTGTCGAGGGGGAACTTCCAGTCAGGGTTGCGGGTGAATTCCGATGTCGGGGTTTCGGCGCAGTTCACCACGCCGTGGGTGCGCCCGACGCTCATCTTGGCCAGTGCATCGACGCTGGCTGTAACGATCAGGTCACCGCCAATCACCGCGTTGGCCTCGCCGGCGGCGATGCGCACGGCGTGCAGGTCGTCGGGCCGGTCGGCGATGCGGATGTGGCTGAACACGGAGCCGCCCTTCTGGGCCAGGCCGGTCATGTCGAGCACGGTGACGCCCTTGCCGTCGAGGTGCGCGGCCACGCCGATCAGTGCGCCGATGGTAACCACCCCGGTGCCACCCACGCCGGTGACGAGGATGCCCCACGGGCGTGCCGTAGACGGCAACACCGGCGGCGGCAGGGGGCCGAAGCGGGATTCATCCGCTTGCTGTGCCCGGCCCTTGCGCAAGGTGCCGCCATTGATGGTGACGAAGCTCGGGCAGAAGCCGTTCATGCACGAGTAGTCCTTGTTGCAGGCCGACTGGTCGATCTGGCGCTTGCGCCCGAATTCGGTTTCGACGGGCAGGATGGCCATGCAGTTGGATTCGCGCCCGCAGTCGCCGCAGCCCTCGCACACGGCCTCGTTGATGAAGACGCGGGTTTGCGGATCGGGGTAGGTGCCGCGCTTGCGGCGGCGGCGTTTTTCGGCGGCACAGGTCTGGTCGAAGACCAAGGCCGACACGCCGGCCACCTTGCGCAGCTCGCGCTGGATCACTTCGAGTTCGTCCCGGTGGCGGATCGGGATGCCGTGGGGAATGTCGGCCACGTGCCAGGCCCGGTCGGTGCCGTCGGTGACGAGGACGATGTTGTTCACCCCTTCGCCCTGCAGCTGGCGCAGCAGTTTCGGCACGCTCAGCTCGCCGTCCACCGGCTGGCCGCCGGTCATCGCGACGGCGTCGTTGAAGAGGATCTTGTAGGTGATGCCGCTGGTGACACCCGGCTTGTTGAAAGCCGCCACGGCTTGCCGGATGGCCAGCAGGCCCGAATGGAAGTACGTGCCGTCACCGAGGTTGGCGAAGATGTGCGGCTCGTCGATGAAGGGCGCCTGACCGACCCACGGCACGCCTTCGCCGCCCATGTGGGTGAAGGTGGTGGTCTTGCGGTCGGGCATGAAGGTGGCCATGTAATGGCAGCCGATGCCGGCCATCGCGCGGCTGCCGTCGGGCACCACGGTGGAGGTGTTGTGCGGGCAGCCGGGGCAGAAGGTGGGCACCCGGTCGATGGCAAAGACGCGGCGGCCGAGGGTGGCCTCCTTGGCTTCGAGGAAGGCCAGCCGCGTCTGGATGTGTTCGGAGGTGAAGAAGCGGTCGATGCGTGCGGCGATCACCCGGGCGATCATCGCCGGGGTCAGTTCGCCGGCGGCGGGGAGTAGCCATTCGCCGTGGTCCACGGTGATGCGGCCGTCCTGCCCGAGGGTGTTCAGCATCGACCACTCGCCCTTTTCGTCGAACTTGCCGACGACGCGCGGGCGTACGTCCTCGCGCCAGTTGTAGAGCTCTTCCTTCAACTGGTATTCGATGAGCTGGCGCTTCTCCTCGATGACCAGGATTTCCTCCAGCCCCTCGGCGAAGCGCCGCACGCCTTCGGCTTCCAGCGGCCACACCATGCCCACCTTGTAGAGGCGGATGCCGATTTCGGCGGCGAGCGCCTCGTCGATGCCCAGATCGTCAAAGGCCTGGCGTACGTCGAGGTAGCTCTTGCCGCTGGTGATGATGCCCAGGCGCGGTTGCGGTGCGTCGATGACGATGCGGTTGAGGCCGTTGGCGCGGCAATAGGCGAGGGCCGCGTAGAGCTTGGAATGGAGCAGGCGCTTTTCCTGCACCAGCGGCGGGTCGGGCCAGCGGATGTTGAGGCCGTCGGGCGGCAGGGCGAAGTCGGCAGGAATCTTGGTGGTGACACGCAGCGGGTCCACATCCACCGAGGCCGAGGTTTCGACTGTGTCGGCCAGCGCCTTGAAGGCCACCCAGCAGCCCGAATAGCGTGACAAAGCCCAGCCATGCACGCCAAAGTCGAGATATTCCTGGACGCCGGCCGGGGCCAGCACCGGCATCATCATCGACTTGAAGAAGTGGTCGGTCTGGTGCGGCAGCGTGGATGACTTGGCGGCGTGATCGTCGCCGGCGATCACCAGCACGCCACCGAATTGCGAACTGCCGGCCGCGTTGGCGTGGCGAAAGACGTCGCCGCAGCGGTCCACCCCGGGCCCCTTGCCGTACCACATGGCAAACACGCCCTGCACGCGGGCCTTGCCGGACAGCGACACCTGCTGGCTGCCCCACACGGCGGTGGCGGCCATGTCTTCGTTGATGCCGGACTGAAAGACGATGTCGTGGCTGGCGAGGTGCTTTTGCGCCTTCCACAGGGTCTGGTCGAGCCCGCCCAGCGGTGAGCCGCGATAGCCCGAGACAAAGCCGGCGGTGTTGAGTCCGGTGGCGCGGTCGCGGTCGCGCTGGATAAGCAGGAGGCGCACGAGCGCCTGGTAGCCGGTCAGGTAAACCCGCCCGGAACTGGTGGTGTATTTGTCGTCGAGAAGTGCGCTGGAAGGATTGGGGACTGCTAGCGCTCGGACAGGATCCTGCTCGGCCATGACGGGTTCCTCGCAAAAATTGTGTTTTTGATGTGTTCGCGGGTCGGGCCTTGTGGGCCGTGCCGCCGGGATGAAGCAAGGCAAGCGTAGTTGCCGGCGGCGTGCAACTCAATAATTGGATACCCTGATGGCGGACCGGGTTCCGCTATGGCGGTCAAAAGACGTGCTGTGGCCTGCCGATCCGTCACTTTGTCATGGAGTCTTCTTGTTCGAATCACCTTTCTTGCCCATCAACAGGCCGGCCTCGTCGCGCATCCCTGCTGGGCGTTCCGTGGCGGCCGAGCTGCTGGTGCGCATGCGTCATCTGTGGTGGCTCAAGGCCGGTGGCACCTGCCTTTTTATGGTGGCATTCTTCACGATCTACCTGCATCTGCTCCAGCACCCCGTCTTTCCGGTGACTACGATGCCGCTCACCTGGCTTGACCGGATGATTGGCTTTCAGCCGTGGGCGCTGGTGAGCTATGCATCCCTGTGGGTTTACGTGTCGTTGCCGCCGGCCGTGGCGCCCGATCGCGCGCATCTGTTCAGCTACGCCAGGCACATCGGCTTGCTGTGCCTGGCGGGAATGCTGTTCTTTGTTTTGTGGCCGACCACGGTACCGTCGGTCGACGTGGACTGGGGCCTGTATCCCGGCTATGCACTCCTGAAGGGCATTGATGCGGGTGGAAACGCCTGCCCGTCGCTGCATGTGGCGACTGCCCTGTACTCCGCCATCTGGCTGAATCAGGACCTGCGTGGTCTGGAGGCCGGGCGTGGCTGGCGGTTCGGCAACGGCTTGTGGTGCGGGCTGATCGTCTTGTCCACACTGGCCACCAAGCAGCATGTGATGCTCGATGTGGTGGCGGGATCGGCACTGGCTTTGCTGGCGGTGGCGCTGTCGCCGGGCTTGAAAAGGCCGGTCCGGGCTGTCTGAGTAAAGGTGGCGGGGAATTGGGGTTTTGCGGTATAACCCGCGCGGGTGCTGGCCCGGGCGTCAGTCGTTGTTTCGAAGGAACGTAGAATGAACGGTCGGCCGCGGCAGGACTCCACGAGCGGATGCGACGTACTGGTGACCGGCGGCAGACCGGCGTGGCCGCTCGCGCGCCTGCCGGTGGAAGGTGGCGGGCTGGGTGCCGACCGGTGATGGGCGAGGACGGGCATCTGCATCGTTGTCTGTCGGCCGCCACGCTGGCCGGCAGCCGGAATGATCCGACGCTGCTCGGCGCCTCGTGGCTTGGACCTGAGTTGCCGGCAGAACTCGCGGCTGCCGGGCTGCCCCTGCAACATATTCGTGCGCCGCTGCTCGACGGCGGCGGGAGGCCCGCAGAGGCCTGGTTCGGCGCGCGCAGCTGTCGTGACGGCATGGCTCACGGGGTGCATTTTCGTTGCGACGGGCAACTGCTTTTCGGCGTCATCTCCCTTGCCGAAGAGGCCGGCGACGGCGCCTCCCCGCCCCTGCAGGTGGCCGGCCAGCGGGCCTATGAGAGCCTGTTCCGGGTGCTGGCCGAGGAGGGCTATCCCCACCTGTGGCGCGTCTGGAACTACCTCGACGACATCAACGGCACGGTCGCCGGCCTGGAGCGTTACCGCCACTTCAACATCGGTCGCCATCAGGCCTTCGACAACGCCAATCGCCTGCAGGGCTGCACCATTCCTGCGGCCAGTGCGCTGGGGGTAGCGGGTGGGCCCCTGAGCATCGCCTTTCTCGCCGCCCGGACGGCGTGCATATCCCTGGAAAACCCCCGTCAGCTCAGCGCCTACCGTTATCCGGCCGACTACGGTCCGCGCAGCCCGACCTTCTCGCGGGCGGCCCTGGCCCGCATCCCCGGGCAAGAGTGGCTGTTTGTTTCAGGTACTGCCAGCATCGTCGGGCACCTTACCGTGCATCAGGGCGACCCGGCCGCGCAGACCCGCGAGATTATCGCCAACCTGGAGGCGCTGCTTGCCGAGGCTGGCGGGGTCAGCACCGGTCCGGCCTACCGCCTCGACGAGTTGAGCGGCCGCGCCTATGTGCGCCACCCGGAGCACCTGGCTGCCGTGCAGGCTGAACTGGTCCGGGCCCTCGGGGCGCATGCGCCCATCGTCTATGTCCAGGCCGATGTGTGCCGGGCCGATCTCCTTGTCGAGCTCGAAGCCCAGGCCTGTCACCTGTTTGTCTGAGTCCGTCATGTGTCTTTTGCGCTTCCATCGCGCTTTCCTGATCCTGGTACCGCTGTTTGTTTGCCTGTTGGCGCCGGGCCGCTGTGTGACTGTCGATGAATAAGCTCGTGTCGCGGGTGGGGCGTGGTTTGTGGACAGCCTACGAATACGTCGCCATGGTGCTGGGGCTCGGCGCCCTGGCCCTGCTGTGCCTGGGCTGGCTGCCCTTTGCGCTGCTGGGTGGCTTGCTGCCGTTGCGGGCCGGGCGTTGTGTCGGACGCTTGGTGATCACGGCGGGGTTTCGTGTTTATCTGCTCTTTCTGACGATCTTCTGTGCGTGCCGCTTCGACCTTGCCGCCCTGGATTCCCTGCGCCGCGACAAGCCACTGATTCTGGTTGCCAACCATCCCTCGCTGCTCGACGTGGTGATGATCGTCTCCCGTTTGCCCGACGCCGTCTGCGTGATAAAGGCGTCGCTGATGGACAACGTTCTCCTGGGGGCTGCCGCCCGGCTGGCGCGCTACATCCGCAATGACGCCCCGGTAAGCATGATCCGGCGGGCGGGCGCCGAACTGAAGGAGGGCGCCCATCTGGTGATCTTCCCGGAGGGCTCGCGCACCGTGAATTTCCCCATCGATCCGTGCACCAACGCTGCCGGCCTGATCGCCAGCAACGCCCGGGTACCCCTGCAGTCGCTGATCATCGAATTCAGTTCGCCCTACCTCGGCAAGGCCTGGCCGCTGTTCCACAAACCGGCTTTGCCGTTGCGCTTCAGCGTCCGTCTGGGGCGCCGTTTCGAGGCCCCGGGCCATATCCGCAACTTCACCCGGGAGCTGGAGGATTACTTTCGCCAGGAGATGGCCGGTAGCGCCGGCGTCCCGGCATCCCCCGACACGCCAAACCGAGAAAGTGCCACATCGTGATCAAGGCATCCACCACCCATCTGGTTCTGATTCCCAGCTACAACCCTGGCCCCAAGGTGGACGAGACCGTGCGCGAGGCCCGCCGCTACTGGAGCCCGGTGTGGGTCGTGGTGGATGGCAGTTCAGACGGCAGCCCGGCGCGCCTGCAGGCCATGGCGCTGGCCGACCCCGGCATCCGGGTCATTGTGCTGCCGGAAAACCGGGGCAAGGGCAGCGCCGTGCTGGAAGGCCTGCGCGCTGCCGTCGCCGAAGGATTTACGCATGTGCTGACGATGGATTCGGACGGCCAGCATCCGGCGCCGTGCATCCCCGAATTCATGGCCGTGTCGGCCCGTAACCCGGGCTGCATGGTGCTCGGCAAGCCGGTTTTCGATGCTGCCGCGCCGGCCTTGCGGGTGAAGGGCAGGGAGATCTCCAACTGGTGGGCCAACCTCGAAACCCTGTGGATGGGCATCGGCGATTCGCTGTTCGGCTTTCGCGTCTATCCGGTGGCCCCGCTGGAAAGGATCATGAGCCGCCAGCGCTGGATGCGCCGTTTCGACTTCGACCCGGAGGCCGTGGTGCGCCTGGCCTGGGACGGTGTGCGGCCGATCAACCTGCCGGCCCCGGTGCGTTACTTCAGAGTCGACGAGGGGGGGGTCTCGCACTTCCGCTATTTTCGTGACAACAAGCTGCTGACCTGGATGCACGCGCGGCTGGTCGTCGGTTTCATCCTGCGGCTGCCGGGGCTGGTGGTGAGCCGGCTGAGGGGGTAAAGGGATGCCGCCGCACCCTTCTTCGGGTGTCAGGCGTCGTTCTTTTCATGCCGATCATGGATTGAATATCCCCGGAGAGGGATTTAATAATCCGGGAGAGGAATAAAAGGATGACTTTCGATATTTAATCCATCCCCGCCGATGATTTATCTCCGCTCCGGATGGATCAATTATCGACTTGGACTGAAAAATCAACGGCGGGCGTGGAAAATTCCATGCCTCGCGGGGATGTTTTGATCGTCAGGGATATTTAATCGACGGCGGGCGATCCTCGCCGGCTGCCCGGCACCGATCCAGGCGCCTGACTGTAGGCGCGGCTCAGATCATGCCGCCGTTAACGGAAATGATCTGACCGGTGATGTAGGTCGCCCGCCCCGAGGCCAGGAAGGACACCAGATCGGCGACTTCTTCCGGTCTGCCGGCGCGCTTCATCGGCACGATGCGGTCGATGGCGGCCTGATCGAAACTGCCTTCGATCATGTCGGTGGCGATGATGCCCGGCGCCACCGCATTGACGGTGATGCCGCGGCTGGCCAGTTCGAGGGCCAGCGACTTGGTGGCCGCATGCAGGGCGCCCTTGGCGGCGGCGTAATTGACTTGCCCGCGGTTGCCGACCAGGCCGGCCACCGAGGTGATGGTGATGATGCGCCCCCAGCGGCCGCGGATCATCGGCATGGTCAGCGGCTGGGTGACGTTGTAGAAACCGTTGAGGTTCACGTCCATGACCTGCTGCCACTTGTCCGGCCCCATGCCCGGAAACACCGCGTCGGCGTGCAGGCCGGCGTTATTCACCAGGATGTGCACCGGGCCGCCGGCAAGGATGGCTTCCAGCGCCGCGCCGGTGGCGGCGGCGTCGGTGATGTCGAAGGCGACAGCCTCGGCGGAGCCGCCAGCGACGAGGATGTCGGTGACCACCGCGGCGGCCTTGTCCGGGTTGCGATTGGCGTGCACCAGCACGTGATGGCCGTCGGCGGCGAGCTGGCGGGCGATGGCGGCGCCGATGCCGCCGCTGGCCCCGGTGACGAGGGCGCGCCTCATGCCAGCGCCCCGGCGTCGAGGATTACCGCCGCGCGACCGTCGAGCAGCGGCTGCCCGGCGGCGGACACGGCGAAGCGGTAGAGCACCTGGTTGGCGTCGCCGGACAGGCGTTCGGCCTCGACCAGCAGGTCGGCGGGCTGCTCGTCCAGGCGCAGGGCGTGGAAGCGGACGCTGCGCACGCTGGCCAGGTAGCCCTGGCGGGGCGGCTGGCTGCTGTCGGCCAGCAGGCCGCCGTGCAGGGCCATGGCCTGGGCAGCGTATTCGATGCCGGCGGCGATACCCAGTTGTGCATCATTGCGCAGCGGGTTGTCGGCGCGGCGGTGGCTGCTGGCGGTGCACCGGATGGTCGAGGCGTCGTAGTCCAGCACCCTGTCGAGCAGACACATGTCTCCCTGATGAGGGATGCGGGCGGCAATGGCGGCGTGGTCTAGCATGGGTCGATGCTTACGCTGAGGCTGAGGGGGGCGAGGTATTCCAGCGCGACACAGCCTGAGCCGCCGGCGGCCAGCAGGCCGAGCAGGGGCAGGCCGCGCAGGGCCGGAATGGCCGTGCGCAGTACATCGAGATGCGGGTCGGCGAGGGTATCGGGCGGGGTGTCGGTCAGCGCGACGGCGATGCGTGCGAGGCTGCGCGGTGTCTGCTCCGGACTGAGGACGAGGCCGATGCCGCCGGCGTCGGGAATCGGGCGAACGGCGAACAGGGGTTCGGGGTGCTCCGCGTCGTAGGCCACCAGCAGGGTGGACAACTGACTGGCGGTGGTCTGCACCATGGCTTCGAGCAGGCCGGCCGAGAAGCTGCCGTCGTAGGCACACAGCGACTGGCTGGCGCTCATGGCGCCGGTGGCGATGCTCCAGTAGCCGGCCGGGGTATTGTGCAGGGAGTTGTGAAAGCGCGTCGGCGAGACCCGCTGGTCATCCGAGGCCAGGGTTTCGCACAGGGCGTGGCAGTTGTGCCCGTCGGCAGTAGAGGCCGAGAAGATCGCCGGCACCGCGGTGGCATCGATGCCGGCGTGTTCGAGTGCGGCGAGGCCGCAGCCCAGGGCCACGCGCACTACCCGGCTGGCGCGGCGGCGTTCGGCCGCCGGCAACAGCAGCGGGGCGGGGAGCACGCTGGGGGCGCTCCGAAAGGGCGCGTGTCCACCGAGCACGTCTGCCCCGCTGGCCCAGTCGGGCATGCCCGGGGCGATCAGGCCGACGCCCTCGATCCACGCACAGAGGCTGTGCGGGGCGCTCATCCGGCGCTCCCGAAAACCAGGCTGCAGTTGCTGCCGCCGAAACCGAAGGAGTTACTCATGGCGTGGCGGATGGGGGCCTCGCGAGTGGCCAGCAGGTAGTTGATGGGAATGCCCGGATCGAGCGCGCGGGTGTTGGCGCTGCCGGGCAGGAAGCCTTCTGCAAGTGCCAGGGCACAGACGCTGGCTTCCAGCGCGCCGGCTGCGCCCAGGGTGTGGCCGGTGATGCCCTTGGTGGAACTGCCAGGCACCCGGGTGCCGAACAAGGCCGCGACGGCACAGCCTTCGGCGGCGTCGTTGTTGGGCGTGGCGGTGCCGTGGAGGTTGATGTAGCCGATGTCATCCGCCGTGAGGCCGGCGTCGGCGAGGGCGGCCTCCATGGCCAGGCGGGCACCGCGCCCTTCCGGGTGCGGCGAGGACATGTGGTAGGCGTCGCTGGATTCGCCGCAGCCCAGCAGCAGCACCGCGTCGGCATCCAGGCTGGCGGGTGGGCGTTCGAGCAGCGCAAAGGCGGCCGCCTCGCCGATGGAGATGCCCTTGCGGCCGGCGTCGTAGGGGCGGCAGGGGTCGGGGGAGGTCAGTTCCAGCGAGGCAAAGCCGTGCAGGGTGGTCAGGCACAGGCTGTCGACACCGCCGACGATGGCGGCGTCGATGAGGCCGGCGTGGATCATGCGGGCCGCTGCGGCATGGACCTTGGCCGACGAGGAGCAGGCGGTGGACACCACGCCGGCAGGCCCTTCCAGCCCGAACCAGTTACGGACGAAGGCGGCCAGCGAATAGGTGTTGTGGGTGCCCCGGTAATTGAAGCTGGCCGGCAGGGCGCCGGTGTGCGGGTCACGTTGCCGATAAGCGGCTTCGGTGCTCAGGATGCCGGAGGTGCTGGTGCCGAGGATCACGCCGACGCGCCGCACGCCGTGACGGGCGATGGCGGCCCGCACGGCAGCCTCGAAGCCGTCGCTTTCCAGCCCGCGGCGGGCCAGGCGGTTGTTACGGCAGTCGTAGTCCGCCAGCTGGGCGGGCAGCGCAGTGTTGTCGAGGCCGGCGACCTCACCGATCCAGGTGTCGAGGGCGACGCCGTTGAAGCGGCAGGGCGTCAGGCCGCTTGTACCGTTGCGGAGGGCGACCCGGAGGGGGGCCAGCCCGTCGCCGACGCAGGTGACCACGGAATGGCGGGCGAGGTGCAGTGGTGTCACGGTTCGAGGCACAAAAAGAGTGGCGCGAGTTTATCAGAGCGGCTCCTTCCCCACCTGAGGCGGAAGGCACACTCAGGCCGGCCGGGCGAGGTGCCGGATCGCGTGTGGGGCGGCCATTCGTCAAGCGATGCTCAGAGCGTTACCGGCGTGAGCCCGGCGGCACGGAGCTTCGCCAGCAAGTGTGGCAGGACCTCGAGGATCACCGCCGTGCCGGCCGGGCTGCGGGCGGCGTTGCCATCGTGAAGGAGCAGGATGTCGCCGCCGGCAAGCCCATTTCCGAGGCGCGCCAGAATCCGCTGCGGATCGCCGACCCGGGTGTCGTAAGCGCGGCGGGTCCACGTGGCGAGGCGCAACTCGAGGCGGGTCAGCACGGGGTCGAGGAAAGGGTTGCGCAGGCCGGCCGGCGGCCGGAAGTAGCGCGGTGCGCAGCCGGTGATGTGCGTCAGCGTTTCCTGAGCGGTGCTGATTTCGCGTGCCATGCGGCCGGGGCCAAGGGTCGAAAAGCGCTTCCAGTGGTGTTCACTGTGGTTTTCGATGGTGTGGCCACGGGCGATGATCTCGCGTGCCAGTGCCGGATGGGCGGCCGCCCGGCGGCCGATGCAGAAAAAGGTGGCATGGGCGTTGGCTGCTGCCAGCTGGTCGAGCACCTTGGGGGTGACGTCCGGATCGGGTCCGTCGTCGATGCTCAGGACGACTTCGCCGCGGGCGGCTGCGGCGGCGGGCAGGCGGGTGATGTTGGGGCCGAGGAGGCCATTGCGGGGCAGCAGGCCGGCCACCGTGAGGGCGAGGTGGTTGGCCGCCACGGCGCCGACGGCCAGCGGCCAGCTGGCGGGAGCAAGGAGCAGGCCGGCAGCGGCTCCCGCATGGATCACGGCACTGGCCTGCAGGAAGGGACTGGGTTGCCAGCGGGTCATGTCAGGGCTTGCTCTTGCGCGCCAGCATGGCGGCGAGCATCAGGGTCAGCACGGCGCCGGGGCCGACGGTGATGCCGATGGCCTTGAGCACCGGTACCGGCGAGAAGGCCAGGGCGCCAAAGCCGATGACCGTGGCGAGGTTGGCGAGGACCAGTGAGGCGAGGGTGCGTGGATCGTCGCCGGGGTTGCTGTCGGCCCGGTCGAAGAACAGTGCGTAGTTGGAGCCGACCGCGACAATCAGCAGCATGCCGACCAGGTGCAGGAGGGTAAGACGCTGGCCGGTGAGGGCCAGTCCCGCCATGACGATCAGCTCGGTGGCAATCAGCGGGATCAGGACGCGGATCAGGCGCCCGGGCTGGCGCAGGGTGATGGCCATGAGGAGCACGATGGCCAGGCTGCCTGCCAGCGACAGCAGGATGGCTTCGTCAAGGTAGGCTTGGTAGAGGTGGCTGGATTCGCCGAAGATGTCCACGAAGAGCGCGCCGCTGCCGGCCAGCGCGGTCTGGATGCGGGCCGGGTCGAGGGGCACGTCGCCAGACGGGGCGCGTAACGGCATCAGCACCGTCCAGCCCTGCGGACGCTGCAGCAGCAGGGAGTCCACCGCCAGCGAGAGCGTCGAGCCGCGCAGGGAGTCGGGCGTCAGCAGCGGCTGGCGGCGAGCGGCGTCAATGTCGTCGAGAAAGCCGCCCAGCTTGTCGGCTCGCAGGGGCAGATCGGTCAGGGCGGCGTCGAGGCGGCGGGCGAGTTCGTCGCGCGCGGGCAGGGATTGCTGGCGGGCGCGCTGGGTGGTCTCGCTGGGCAGGAACCGGGCGGGGCTTTCGAAGCCGCCGAGGGCACCCTCTTCGACCAGCGCGGCAAGGCGCAGGCCGGCCGTCTCGGCGGCCAGCAGGGCGGCTTCCCGGTCAGCCGCCTTGAGAACGACCAGATAGCGCAGGTCGGGTGCGCCGAGGTCGGCGCGCAGGCTCTGGTCGAGGGCCTGATCGGCGCTGGAGACAGGACTCAGGCCGGAAAGACCGCTGCTCCAGATCTGGTCCCGGTGGGTGACGAGGACGACTGTGGCGGCGATGGCGAGCACCGGGATGGCCAGGCGCAGGCGGGACAGTTGGCGCCAGAAGCGCGCCATGGCCAAGCCAAGGGGCGCAATGTCGCGGATGCGGAGGCCTGCCGGGCGCAGGTGCGGTAGCACGAAGCGGGTGACTGCGGCGGCGCTGACCAGCCCGGCGATGGAATACAGGCCGAGCTGGGCGAGGCCCGGAAAGCCGGAGAAGAGCAGGGAGGCGAAGCCAAGCACCGAGGTCAGTACGCCGAGCCGGATGGTCGGCCAGAAACGTTCCATCCAGCGGCCTTCTCCATCGTCGCCGTCGGACTGGACGAAATAGTAGATGGTGTAGTCCACCGCTTCGCCGATGAGGGTGGTGCCAAAACCGATGGTGAGGCCATGCACCGAACCGAAGCCCAAGGCCACGGCGGCGATGCCGGCCAGTGCCCCGCTGACCACCGGCAGCAGGCCGAGGGCGACGGCGGTGAGCGAGCGATAGATGAGCAGGAGCAGGCAGATCACTGCTGCGGTGCTGATGGTGCTCAGGCGGATGGCTTCGGATTCGATGGCCGCGCGCGAATGGACGGCGAACACGGCGGCGCCGGCAAGCAGCAGGCGGGTGTCGGGGCCCGCCTTGGGCAGCCCGGCGAAGTCCGTGCGGACGCGTTCGATGGCCGCCGCCTGGGCGTCGGTGTCGGAGCCGGCGGCGCGGGTCTGCAGCATCAGGATGGCCCGCTGGCCGTCCCGCGAGGCCCACACGCCGTTCTGGCTGGCCGGGCTGCCGCCGGCATCGAGGGTGCCGATCATCTCTATCATTTCGCCGGTGGGATCGTGGCTGAGGAGACCCTTGAGCATCATGCCCGCCGGCGAGGCGAGCAGGTCGATGCTGGCCTCCACCGCCGCGCGCAGGCCGGCTGTCGAGAAACGCTCCGGGGTGACGGCGGGGCTCAGCAGATAGCGGTTGGCAAACAGGATCTCGCGGTCACGGGCGAGGACCGCGGCATCGCCGTTGCGTACCGAGACGAACAGGCCACCGTCTTCAAGGCGCTTGGCCAGCCGCCGCGACAGATCGGCCCTCTCGGTGGGGGTGCCGCCTTCAATGCCGACCAGCAGCAGGCGCGACAACACCCCTTCGGTAAGTTGCTCGACCAGCAGTTGCTGGGCCGGCGTGGGGCTGCGCGGCAGGAAGGCCGACATGTCGGCGGTGTAGTGGGCGCGCAGGGCCAGCGTGGCGCAGACGAGCAGTCCGAGCAGCCACAGCAGGACGGGGCGGGCGGGACGCAGCCTCATCGGCGGTCGGCGACCGGGTCGATGCTCATCACGGCGCGGTCGCCGTCGGCCTGAATGTATTCAACGCTGCGGACCTGCTCGCGGCTGCCGCCGATGGTGATGCGGGTGAGCCGTTCGGCGATGCGCGGATTGCTGGGCGACAGGGTGAGGGTCCAGCTGTCGCGATTGCCCGACAGGTGCAGGGCGTAGTTGCGTTCGAGGGTCTGGCGGTTGCCCGAGAGGGTGCCGCGGATGCTGTCCACGAAGGCGAAGATCTCCGGCTGGTCGGTGAGGCGCAGGGTGAACTTCTGCTTGCCGCGTTCGATGGTGATGGCCTCCTTGTCGAGCCGCAGGAGTTCCGGGCGGGGCAGGACGGTGCGTTTCTCCAGGAAATCGGGTGCGGTGTAACGCATTTCGCCGGAGGAAACGACCGGCTTGTCGAGCAGGGCGATGTATTTCTTCTCGGTGAACAGGGCTGGCCCGCCTGGGTTGCGGGCCAGTTCGACCATCAGCTGGGCGATGTCCCAGGCAGCCAGGGCCGGCGTGCTGGCGAGGACCAGGGCCAGGGTGGCGAAGAAGCGTCGTGTCATGGGGTGTGTGTTTCCGGGCGGACGGCGGGCGGGCGCCAGAAATCGAAGAAGTTGAACCAGTTATAAGGTGCGTTGCGGCAGTTGTCTTCCAGCATGGCGGCGTAGGCGAGCTGGGCGGCGTCGATGGCGGCGGCCCGTTCCTTGCGCTCCACCGCGCTGAAGTCGGCGATGGGGGCGAAGCGGATACGGTATTTATTGCCGCCAAGGTAAACGCCGCTCATGAAAAAAACGGGGCGGCGCAGCATGGCGGCGAGGCGGAAAGGGCCGTTCGGAAAGTGCGCCGGGTTACCCAGAAAGGGGATGGCGCGGGTGCCGTCGCCGCCGGGGCTGCGGTCGGCCAGCACGCCGATCATGTGGCCGGCATCAAGGCGGTCGCGCAGGCGCAGCATCGAGTCGAGTTGTCCGAGGGGGAGGATGTCGCGGCTTGCGGCCGGGTTGATGGCGGCCAGCACACTGTTGATCTTGCGCGCATTTTCCTCGTGCATGAGCATGCATACGGGGTGCTCGGTATGGTGTTGTCCGACCGCGCGCAGCACTTCGAAGCTGCCCAGGTGGGCGCCAAAGAGGAGTAACCCGCGTCCGTCGGCGAGGGCGGCGTCAATCAGTTCAGCGCCAGCGATGTCGATGTCGAAGAGTGTGAAACGTCCGTTGAGGAAGTAGATCCGGTCGTGGATGGTGGTGGCAAAGGCCATTACGTGGCGGTAGCGCTCGGCCAGCGTCGGGCGGCGGCCGAGGATGCGCTGGAGGTAGCCGCGTGAGGCGCGTCCGGCAGCCGGGGCGAAGAACAGGAAATAGGTGGCAATGCCGTGCAGCACAATGCGGCTGAGGCGCCGCCCGAGGCTCAGGGACAGCCACACCATGAAGCGCATGGTGCCGACGGAGCTGCGTTCGGCTTGCCGGACCCAGCTGGCGTCGGCATCCGGCGGGGTGTCCGCCGGCGTGCTCACGAGCCGGCTCCGAGGGAAAAGCTGCCCGAGGCGATGATCCGCTCGTCGGCCTGGATCTCGAAACGCAGGGCCGTGGCGGTGGCTGGCGGGTAGCGGAACAGCAGGCTCGTGCCGGGGGTGACTGGCTGGAAGAATTTGGCGTTGCCGAGGCCGCGGATCACCAGGCCGGGTGTGATGACGCTGGCGGCGAGGCGCATGGCCTGGTCGACCAGCACGACGCCGGGCAGGATCGGGCGGCCGGGGAAGTGGCCGGCAAAGGCCGGGTGGGCGGCGGGAACGGTCCACCGGATTTCCGTCATGTGCCGGCCTTGTTTTTCGGTGGCAGCAGGGCCAGCAGGCTGGCCCGCGGCAGCTTGCTGGCGGCGTTGCGGGGCAGTTTGTCGGAGAGGATCAGCGGGCGCGGCAGGAAAACCGGGTCGATGCGTGTGCGCAGGGCGTTCAGCAGGCTGCTGGCGGTGTGGCCGGGGGCGACCACGCAGGCACACAGGCGAGTGACGTGGTCGTCGGGCTCTTCGTCGGGCATGAAGAAGGCGCCGTCGAGGACCCCGGGCAGGCCGGTGAGTTGCTGGTTCAGCCACGCCAGCGAGGTGCGCTTGCCGGCGATGTTGATCAGGTC
>APMI01002986.1_pt1 | contig 34400 bp, 23 predicted proteins | sample 667938 | NCBI WGS metagenome assembly APMI01 (sample SAMN01084076, study PRJNA167559) | wastewater metagenome | biome: Wastewater | place: Denmark: Ejby Moelle, Odense | collected 2011-11-28
ATATAACGTAATATCTACTGAGAGTGTTATAAATCTAAATTCTTCGAAAAATGCAAAAGTTGAAAGAAACAAGAAAACTAAACTTTCCAGCTTCGAAACAGCAAATAATCTTAAAGTTTGATAGCATGAAAGTAGAGCCGCAAAAGCAATAGTAAGCAGTAGTCAATCCGTCGCCAAAAGCTGAAGATAAGCATCATCTTCAGATCACAGTCGAGCAAATTGATACTTTAATTTAGTGGCTTAGCAGTTGTGTGTGTAAAGAAACTGAAACTAATGCAGAAATGTTAAAATTGTGTCAGTAAGTCGCCAAAAATTATCGCAAATGTGTTAATTAATAACAAATATCAGTTAATAAAACTCTTAGATTTAGAATTGCTAAGAGTGCCAAAAAAATAAGCAATCGTACCATGGCTAAGGCATAGAGTAATTCTGATTAAATAAAGTTATATGGTCAAACTTTACAAGGCTAAAAGTAAAATATATGCATTAATAAAAATATCGATGTTTTGATTGAAAAATAGAGGAAAGCAATGAGGTCGACCCTTAGTACATTACCTTCAAATTCTTCTACTGATTAACTCAGATTATTAAGAAAAGACAGTAAGGAATAAGATTTAATTTATAAAGATTTAAGCGACTTAAAGGTAAAAATTGACTATGGTATAAACACAGACATTTTTGAATAAAATGAACAAAAGCAAAAGTTTACTGACACTATAAATTAGCTATAAACGAAATTAGAGTAAGTAATTTCAAACTATCAGCGACAATGCATGATGAATACATAAATAAATTTGTAGCTCTAAAAGTTAAAACAGCAATAGGCTTAGATAAAAAATAATTCATTATCACCAATTCCGAATTGTAGTATCCCTTTTAGAATAGATCTAGAATGTAGTCTAAAAATGATTGAAAATGCAATTAAAATTTAACCTACAACAAAAAGTAAAGAATTATTTCCAGAGGCAAGTAGGATGTTGCGAGAGAACATAGAACACTTACAAATGATGATAATTTCGCAGAGTAAACAAATCTAAGATTTACAAACTCGGGTATCTTCAACTTCAACTTCAACCAAGCAATCTCAATTCTTAGCGAAGGCTTCACGCTGGAATGCTTACTGAAACTTTTTATTTCCCTTATTAATATATAGCTTTTGATTACATGTATTGATTTGAATTATAAAAGTTTCATTTTTAGATAATGGCGGAGGAATAAGTCCTGTATGGCATAGGCACACTCGCTGAAGTGAAGAAGAAAATGACGGGCAAGTCTGTTGCTAAGAGTCACGACCTCAACGGTGAGATGCTCACTGAACTCACCGACACTATATCATCTGGAATTTAAGCATATGCTACAGGAGCTGTCGCAAACATGCCAGAATTAGCATCGAAATTCATCAAGGAAAGCTTAGATAAGAAATTCGGTCCAGCTTGGCAATGTATTATTGGCGAGGGTTTCGCATATGACATCAGTGTTCAATCCGATGCATATTTATTAATGTTCTACAATGGCAACTTGGGTTGTCTGGTGTTCAAGACCTGATTTCATTACAGTTTATTGCTTAGCATTTAGTACATACTATGTTTAAATAAACATTCTATATATTTAATAACAATGACGGATTTACAAGGGGAAGAGTAAATAATGCCTTCCGCCCGTAACAAGACAGAAAAAGAGAAGAGGAGAGACCTATTTGAAACTGCATCGATGACCCGTAATATTTTTGAATTTTCCAACACCGATAGCTAATACGTTGAGTCCTAAAACAGTGCCTATTCAAAAGAACCAAAAATCATATCAGCACCTGCTTTAAATAATAAATTAGGTCGCACAGCTACTGCAGATGTCACAAAAATCGAGCTACAGACTGATTATAAAAAAACAAGAAGTTTGGAAACAGGAGCTATAAGCAAACCAAAAGATTTTATTTTTTAAGCCAGTAGTGATTCAGATTAACACCCTGAAGAAAATTCAGCTAGTAATGAGTAACACTTACATAAAACAGATGGGAAGATCATTTTTGAAAATGATGACAGTGATGAATAAGACGAAACTGGTATTCAAGTCCCACCTGAAAAGCCTAAAATAACTGTTTAAATATTTGGTAAGAAAGTTCAAATCGAAGCCGAAGCGTTATAGGATACTCGAACTGAAAATAAAGTATAGTAACGTATTCAGCAAGAAGAGAAAAAAGAGCCAATTGTTAAAAAGTAACTTCTCAAAGCCTTAAGCGTTATGCCATAGAATACATTTGCGAAAATGAAGCTCGTTCGTAATAAGAATTCATAAGGCGGAGTTGCTTTTAGTGTTTACTTAGAAGCAAATATGCGATATATATTATCATGCAAAAAGACATCAAGTCAGGCTTATTTGCTATCAGATAGTATCGATACATTTGAAGAAAACGATAAAAATTATTTAGGTAAAGTTAAGACTAATTTCTTTGGCAGCTAGCTTTCATTCTACACAAGAGGGCCCAACCCATAGAAGGCCAAATAGTCAAGACAATAACCTCGAGAATTAATATGTACGGTGATATCTCACTCACAGCAAATAATGTAAGAAGTCAAACCAAGAGATTTTACTGTGTATTTATTGAGATTCAATGTTTCTTATTACAAGGATCTACAGGGGGTCACCAAGTACTAAACTGAAGTTCCACTAAATCAACTCTACGATTAGTTTGAAAGTAACAGAGATAAAATTTTAAGACTGTCGAACCGTAAAAGCAAGTGGAGTGAGAAATAAAAGATGCATTCACTCAATATGAAAGGAAGAGCCAAACTGCCATCAATTAAGAATTTCATCTTAGAGGATCCAACTGAGAGTGGAAGATAAGTGATGCTATTCGGGAAGCTGGATGACAATTAATTTAGCTTCGACATTCATCACCCCTTGAGTCCCACTATAGCTATGGCAATCGCTCTTTCAAGCTTTGCATATAAGACATGGTGATATTATTGCTTTTAAATATAATTTTTGAAACTTGTCATAATCGATCCATGAGCAGAGCCTAGCAGCTGATTTACCAGAAAAGAGCACAATAGCAGAAGCTCTCTAACATGCAGACGAAGCTCAAGCAGGAATTCCACCAGCAGGAGTTCGCGAAGTGGCAGAATAAGGGTAAGAACATTGAGTTTCAGAATCAAGTAAAAGCTCGACTTAACCAAGCTCGTGCTTAGTCGAATGCTAATCTTCAAGTCAGGAGGTAAATACAAGCTCATTTAGGCAAAGACTCGCTGCTCTCTTGAGGGAATAAGAGGAGAACTATAAGCAAGAAATTATCGCTAGTCAAGAAACACCCGAACAAATTCGATAGAAAATGGCATTGAGAGTCCAAGAACTGAAAGCAGAAAAATAATCGAGAAGGAAGGATGAGGTCAACGAAAAGCTAGATAAGCGATTTGTACAAAATGCTGATGAGCTTCGTAAGGTGGATCAATAACTCAAGGAGTTGAGGACAGCTTACGAGCGAAATATCCAAATGGTGGAGCGGCAGAATAAATTACACAATCAATACGAATGTAATTACTATTTAATACAGAATAAATACTTTTTGCCGAGCTCAGCAAAAGAGACATTCGTAAAAAATAAGAAGCTGACCGCATTAAATAACAGTTAATGAAATAAAAAGTGAGCGAACGCAATGCAATATTGGCTATACAAAAAGAGATGAAGCAAAGAAAAGCTTAAGAGGAGAGGAATATATCGCAAAAGGAGAAGTAAATGTTAAAGTATTAATGGGAAAGGCAGTCAGAACTTGAGAAACTTAAATAAAAACAGGCACTAGAGAAAAAGAAAGATATAAACTCAGATCTAGTTGAATCTAATGAGCGGCAGAAGAGAGAAAAATAGGAGCAGATCAGGTTATAAAAATAGAGAGATAGACAAATGATTGAGCGAATAGTTTCTAAATAAAGAGAGCTGGCCGAGCTTTAGAAAACAATGAGACAACAATAGAAGGATGAAGCTCGCAGGATACTTGCGGGAATGAAAAACAGAAATGCTGAGCTTTCAGCCTATGAGAAAGAGCTAGACCGACTGATTGATTAATAGAGGATAAAGAGAGAGCGAAAACAAGATGATGATTGGCGTAAGAAATAGCAAGCTCGCATCAATTTGCTGCATCAAGTCTACGATGATCGGGAGCGTAAAGTCAGACAGCATATTTCATAGAAAGATGAATAAAAAAGGCAGAAAGAGATAGACAAACAGGAAGTAGAAAGACGTCTACGATAGTATGAAAACGACCAGGACAGAAAGCGACAATAGGAGTATGAGCGAAGTAAGCAGGAACAATAGAAACTACTTCACTAGATAGCGTCCAAGTAATAAAGAAGAAGAATTATTCTGCAGGAGTTACAGAGAGAAGAGCAAGATATGGAGGCATCTAGGCAAAATTACGAACGAAAAATTCAGTAAAGAAAATTGCAGGGTAGAGAAGATTTATAAGTCTTCAAAAAAACTAATCGGCTCTTTTGATTTCAGAATATTATGATTATAACATAACAAATTGCGCATGAATTAATAAGGAGAACAGAAAATGAACAGAATTGCAATCATTGGCTCAGGTATAACAGGCATCTCAGTTGCTTATCGACACCCAGCAGGCTCTAATATCACCTTCTTTGACAAATCTAGGAGACCTGGAGGTCGCATTTCAACAAGAACCTCTCGACAACATCCTGATTATTCTTTTGATCATGGTGTGATTTTTCTTGAAGCAAAAGAACCGTTTTAATCTTTCCTAAAACAAATTAATGCAGTAAAATAAATAAATGTCAAAAGCGCTCAATTTACGGCTTAAAAATTGATAGGCGTAACGACAAAGCGTATGCTCATGGGCAATTAAAAAATTGAAACAATACCCCTTAAATTAGTAAATTAACTAAAGAAAACTCATCAAATCACTTAAAAATACAATTGCAGAATCCAATCCATAGAGCTTGATAAAGATTCGAGCAAGCTCTTATTGAAATCAGTTGAGCAATAGCAATTTGGTCCATTTGAGCAAGCTTATGTCTGTTTGCCATTTCCACAATGTATTGCGATGCAACAAAATATCGTGAAGTTTCCATAATTCCCTGAACCAAATTACTTTTGCACCTGGGTAATCAACACAGCATTTGAGCCCAATAGTTAGCTTACCATCCAGCTCAAAGACTGCGATGTGCTTACAAATATAAACGAGAACATTGAGTGTATGACAAGTCAAAGGGCTCGAAATAAATCATCTGATGATCTCTGGGTTGTAAAAATGAGCAGTAAATGGAGCCAAGCAAATATTAACCTAAAGCCTGAAGAAGTCGAGAAAGAATTTCAGAACATTCTTACAGAAGTTTTCAAAAATAAAGCTCATCTGAAGTATATTCAGGCTCATAGATGGTTATATTCGCTTCCAGTCAGCACTCCCGATGAGCCTATAATTGGAAAAAACATCGTGTTCGGAGGAGATTGGGTGGGACAGCGAAAAGATGTACATCAATGCTGGTAACTTGGTCAAATACTTTATAAACGGATGAATTAGCAAGGTTCATTATGATGTTTTATTAATTATAAAACTATTAAAACTTGATGAATATGCTATATTAGAATGCGAACATTTGTATATGAAATTTATTTTGATCAGATGACTATTTATGATATCGAGATTAGTTATAAGTTGTTGAGCTTGCATTATTTATATTAATTGAATGAACAAAGTAGCTAGTGGGCTTGTCTTCAGAAACGCATTCTTGTTCGCAGCTGTCGTCAAGAAGAAGCAGATGGAGTTGACTTTAAGGACTCCTTATCGTACTCATGCTCTAATACAGAAACCATATTCTCTGATTTCACAGGATTCTCGAGAATTATTACAAAATCCCAAGACGCTACAGTCGTGGTTCAAAACAGAACTCCCGGAGCTCTGTACGTGCTGCCACCTGGGCCTCTCAAAATCAAGCTGACCCAAAACTTGGCCAACACCACAGGCGAGTATCTTCACACCGGAGGCTGGATGGTCGTACATAGGTATGTATTGATTAATGAAGTGACAACACCTGCGAAATTAACGTAATGGACATCTTCGAGAAGAAGGATTTGAGAGCTGACCAAATGTTCAAGACCGAGACCAAGGATTCAGGAGATCTCACCAGCAAATATTTGGCCTCAATGAGAAAGAGCGTCAATAAAAGATGGGAGAAGAGACTCGTATGATTATAATTATCGGAATTATCAATCTATTTGTAATGAATCAATTTCAAACCACCTTGGCGAACTTCTTCATGGGTGACTTGTCATTGGGATCCACATATCGGTTGATGAAGTCTTGCAATAGCAACTCTGAGTCTTTGAAATCACTTGGCTTGTTATCATTAGCTTGCCTGTAGAGTTTGCCCAATGTCTCAGTGAAGTCGGCTTTCCACCAAACCCATCTTTCGAAGTCTTCTGACTTGAAGAGATACTCGTTCTGCTTGACGAGCTCTTGAGATCTCAAATAGCAGTACTCATCGAACAAGTTAATCTTAAGAACTTGAATTCTGTATTTGTAATATCCAATGCCGACAAGACTGGCAATGACAAGAGGGAAGAAGTTTCTAAAGGTCCTATACCTAATGCTTTGAGTGATAGCGTTATAGTTGTAAGCGTAGAACCACTGAGTTAGAAAATCATTACCAGCATTAAACAGATGTTACCTCCAAGCTTAATGTATCTTTTGTAGTCCACCACAGGGAAGGGCATCAAGTCGTCCCATTCAGCTGAAATTACATATGTTCTTACGATCGTATTGGTCAAGGGTGAAGAATTGAGAGGGCAATGTGGGCATAGTTTTTTTAGCGATCTCAATTAGGTCCATCATTTTCTTGACACTCTTGTAACGATTGACGCGGGCCTCTCGATAAGGCGACAAGTTGGCCTGACGCACTCCGATCAAGTTTGTGAACGTGAAGTAGTCTTACATTCGCAATAAACTTCAACTAATGATTATGAATGATTGAGTTTATATTAAATCGAGAATCAATAAAATTGATATTGTAAGCACAAAATAAAAGTAAAGTATTTATCATTTATTCTCACTTCTTTTTACAACCTCTTTGTTTAGGCTTGTCAGAGTCTCGAGCGTCATCGAGGTCGTTACTTATTTCTACTTCATCTAATTACTCAGATTTTCTGCTATCTAGAGAGTTTTTAGATTTGGGGGCAATGAAACTTATCTTTGTTTTTTATTTCTGTTTCGCTGTTTGTTTTTCTTTTTTTTGCAATTTTTCCATTTTTTCCATCTCAATATAATGACCATGGTCATCATCATCTTCCTCAGCTTCGCTAAATTTGACAGCATTTTTTTCTTAGGCAATCATATTTTTAAGCTGAACGAATTACTTCTTTCCATTTTTTATCATCTATTTGATTTACTTGAATTCGAATATCTTCTTCAACTTGTCGCGGACAGGCCCATCGTCTTCGAGGTAATAGTGACCGCTCGAACCTTTGTTACGACCAACACGCTTATTAATACACCTTTGAATAGCGATACCAATGCCTGTTAGAACCAAGATACTGGCCAGATAGAGGTAAAATTGCCAAGGAGTTTTAACACTAATTTTAAAATTTCTTCCACTGATCAGCTCATTTGGATACCCTGCGAGGAAGAAACCCAGAGGTCGGACAAACAAGAAAGCTCCTGTGAACGAAGTGCAAATTATAATGAAGTATCTTAATTCCAGTAAAGCAATAATTGTCATCAGCAGTGCAGTCACGCCAAAAGTGATATAGAACGCGAGAAGTGACCCTGTCAAAAAAAGCACACTATTTTGTAGAAGTAGTGAAAATAGTGCAGCCACTATAACACCAATGTTGATGTAACCTAATTTTGGCATAGTTAATAGAGCAATTCCGAACAAGATTCCAAGTCCGACAGACAGACAAATAGTAAATATGAATATTCCATTAGATTATAGATAGAAGTCTGTATAATTTTCAGCCAAGAAGACCACTCCAAAGAATGACCCAGTGAATATGCCGTAGAGCAGAATAGTAACTCTGATAGCTAGGTATCCCAAAATTAGAAGAAATGCAGCACATATCCAAAGTGCAATGGCAAATATGATGGATCGAGCGTTGAGGAACTCCCAAAAACTATTAATAGCGAGAGTTGGGCAACCTTGAGCTTCATAGACATCGCACAAGACTTCACTCTCATAGTTTAGCACTTTGTATGTGTAGTTTATGCTTTGAAGAGAGTTAAACTGTTCTGTTTTGCTACAGGAGGGCTACTTCTGCTATGCTGAGTTGCAGAATATTCGAACTGATGCCCTAGTCAGGTATATAGTTTCCGTAGTCTCTACATAGTTAAGAGTTTGGTTATTTATCGTGATCGACGAGTTCTTAAATGTTTTCTGGCTTGAGTAGCCAGGCACATATTTCATTGTGAGTCCCTTCTTGGGCTCAGTGGAGTCAATCAGTGCATAGTTTTATGAGAGAGGTCCTGTCTGACTGGCTAAATAATGTGAATGTTACATGTATATGTTATCCATGTCCCGTTCTTTTTGACGAGCACAAAACCGCTTTGCTGACTGGCGTCTGAATTGTTATATGTCATGACTGTGCAATAAGAAATGGCAACATAGTCTGATCCGACAATCGTAGTCCTCTGTTGAGAAGGTAATCCTGACAAACTAAATTTATAGCTTTGGATCTCGATGTCCTGACATGGTTTCATTTGATTGGATATAACGATGAAGAGACTGATCAGAACGACAATATATGTTGTGCGTCCCATAAATGACACTGGTTTGATTTTGAATATTATTAATTCGTTTATAAGTTTGACTAGATTAATAACAAAAGTATCACTCAACATTTAATTTACAATTATCAGTGCTCACATGAAATCATCTTCATCATCATCAGCAGGAAGTGCCTGCTTTTTCTCTTATTACTTTTGCTTCAATGCTTTCTTTCTCTCTTCCTATTACTGCTTAGCGTTAAATAAAGCAGCACCTCCGAAGAGGTCATCTTTTGGCTTTTCATCATGTACGATAGCCTTTTCCACTGCTTTCAAAGCTGCAGTTTATTATTCTTGTTTCTTCTTTTTCTTCTTTTACTTTTCTTTCTGCATTTTCTTCTCGTCGTCTTTACGCTCATTTTTGACCACTTTTATCTTCTTGATTAATTCGAAATAGTTTTCCCAGCGCAATCCGCTATATAGGTATAGGGCCAATTCCTCAAAAAATACAGCTGCGTGTTCGTCATCAAGAGTCTATTCGGGATTGACACCTTCACTCAGCTTCTCTGCAATGCTCTTTGCTAGCTCAGAAAAGTCTTTTTCGTTTTTGAGTACCTTGCCTGTGCCTATGCTGACAGTCCTGGAGCTTACATCATTAGTTTCTACTTATGTGTAAAAATGTACATGCGAACTTTTTCTACAGTTGCTGGGGAGTGAAGTCTTTGAATTATTTGATTTTATCTTTCAGAGTCAGCTTGGCTTCTTCCTGTTTTTTCTATTGAGCCTATTGCTGTTCGGCATCTTTGTCCGTTTTAATCTGGTCAAGGACGACGATTGTGCTTTCTTCCTTCTGTTGTGTGATGACCTGATCAGCAGCCTACTCCCAGTTATCGAATTCAATTTCGTCTTCGTTGGACATTTTGTAAAGTTGATAAGTTTATAGCTTTCTAATCTACACCTATTATAATTTGTCTCGTATATTAAATTCATTTATTGACTTTATTTTCTGTTTATGATTTTGCAGCACATATATAAGTATGTGAAAGAGTAATGATTATATTAGAGTCGACTTATATAAAATACTTTTAGTAATGAACTCGTCAACTCAAGAATAATCAGCAGCAAAATGTTCCTTCAAATTCAATCAAATAAACTCGGATTAAATAGAGATAAGTATTTCTGCTCAAATAAAATCTATCGTCCGCATTTATCGAGGCTATATTGGTAAATAAATGTTGGAAAAATGTCACCTGGCAGACTTTAATGAACTGCAGTAATATCTATTGGAGTCTGTAGCAAATTGGGATATCAACGAGCAGGAACTCAAATTTACTTTAGTTGCTTAGACCAATATGAGGGGCAAGAAGAATAAAATAGACTTAATTACTATTCCCCTAGATCTGATAGATGCCAAGTAAAACTATAATAACAAGTTATCGAATATCACCGAACGATGTTTGGACAAATAAGAGCTCAGTAATGCTGAAATTAAAGACATGTTCATGCAGATACTAAATTATATACAGTAGCAAGAAGAAGGTGCATCATCCAATGAGGTAATTGATTCCGTAATTGCCAAAATAACAATAGCCGGTAACCAGGTTGAGCACCTCAAGAGTCACATCATCAGTATTGAGCAAAAAATTGAAGAACAACTCAAGCAGAATGAAATATAAATGGCAGATAGATTTCATAAAATCCAAGTATAGCAGGACATGCAAGCTTAACAGCTGAAATAACTTAAATAATCTTTCAAACAAGATCTATCATAAGTCAAAAATAATTAAGAATTATTAAGTAACGAATGGAAAATCCAATTAGACAAAGCAATTAAAAAACAAATTGAATCAGCATCTGCAAAGTTCGCTTAATTAACAGAACAGTATAATGTGTTGTGTCAAATGATAACTATTGAATTCAATAAGAAGTAAGAATAGCTGATGAAGCCAGGTAATAAAACATCAGAGAACAAAAAAAAGACAACTTTAAGTTTCGATTAGCTTTTTACTGTGGTGAAAGAAGAAACTGATAACTATATAATAGATGATTCTAAAGCAACCAAGGTGTCTTCAAAGAATGGAAATTCAGGCATCAACGGAAAAATACCCATTGTTTAGAAAAGCTCATTCGCATTAAAAGTATAACACACAAAAGCTTGGGGCATTTCAATAGGAATTAAAGATCTCACGAGCAACTAAATTATAAAATACGGAGGCAATGGATGGATTAGCAACTGTGCCAGCACAATTTATAGCCAGGGTAAAGGACTCAACTCAGGGGATGCTGTGACAATCAATGTTGATTTACCTAAGGGCATAATAAAGTGGAAGGTAGAGAACAAGAAAACAAATTACTCTTACGAAACTAAATGCGAAAATACAAAAATCGCTCAGCCTGAAAGATTTTGGGTACCTTTCATCCAAATGTCAACATAGCATGACTCTGTCTAGATAATTTGATTATGTATTTGTCCATTTTTTATTAAAGCAATGATAGCCAGCTGTTGATGGCTATGACTTATCTGAGATTAATAATTTCTAATAAAATTTATAACAGTCTCATTAATGGGTAATCAAAGCTCAGGAAAATCGTCGTTCGAGTAGCATAACTGGAGGAAAATATAGGAATCCGGCAACAGGGTAATCTTGTACAACGATATTACGATGAAGAGCATATAGAGGCACGAGGAAGTCTTAGATTGTGACGAAGGGGAAGCTATTTCCATGTGCAAGTGGAGAGCAAGTGTGCCCCAAAACTCATGTATTGTCGACCTGTACGAATACGGAATTAAAAGAGCAGGTATGTGTACTTCACAGCCAGATTTGTATGTTATCACATAAAGAATTCATCTACTTCAAGAAATTGGAACTATAAGTAAACCTGAGGCCTTCTTGATCTTAAGAGATGTGTGTTCAGGACTAAAAGTTCTATTCAAGAAGTTTGGATTCTTCAACCCCCGCCCTAATATTATCGGTGTTAATTCCGAGGGCAAAGCGAAAGTGTGGACAAATCAAAATTTTGCAGTATTCATGCCAGAGAAAGATACAATTCCAATTCCAACATCGGAGTTAGGCATCGTGAACAATTTAATAAACATTTTGGAATCCAAAACTTTCACTGACAACCACTTCCCGATCGATTTCCCGAGAAACTTAGATTTTACCGCAGTTGTCAATTATGTAAATCAGGTATTCGCATCTCTACAAGGATTTGAAGTGGACCGGGTGTACGTGGATCGAGTTGAGTTTTCCAAAAAATATAATGAGCTACGGCAGAGGGGACAGCAGGATTAACTTTCAAGAACAAAGGCTATGGAAGCATAGCGTAGATACCAGTAGATTTAGACTTTACACTAAAATCTTAGACAGCAACAACTTGAACTTGAAAGGAAATAGCAGCTACTTAAAATGCAACTCCAGCAGCAAGAGTAAATGCAAAGACAGCAAATACAGATGCAGTTACAAAGACAGCAGCAGATTTAATTGGAGAAGGAAAAACAAAGACAAAGGGAAATGCAAATGTACGCAATGCAACAACTACAAGTCCCTCAGACCATTTAGAATAGTCAAGGCAAAATGATGAGAGGTACTACCAGTACTATCCACTCAGACCACAATTATTCGAATGCAGTCGTTCACTATCCAACTCCTCAATATGCTAACGCATTGAATGTGCCACAAACTACAATATGGCCCCCGCAGCCTTCAGTTGCAAACTTCAGGCAGAGTAATGCTGCTTTTGTTGGCCACCCTATACAGCCCAACGAGCGTATTGTGAGGTAACTTAGTCCCAAGCCTCCAATTCCTCAAACGCAAAATTAGCCACGCGTAGCATATTAACGAAAGAATTCTATGGAAAAACACCGTGCTCTCAAGAAATAAATAGAAATGGTAGACTCTATGATTCTCATGGATGATAACGTCTCTGAGGAGCAGAACAAAAGATATGTGGAGTCAAGAATCATTAAATATTAAATATGATATGAATTTTCACCTTCTTCGCTCTATTCCTTAACTATATAGCTCCTTTTCTTCTTTATGTTTCTATTTTTAATTTTTATTTTATAGACATTAAATAAAACTCCGAAGCCAAAAAGCTTTAATGATAGAGCAGGTCCTTTTAAGAATTAAATTTTCAATTAGTCTATCAATCATAACTTTCATTATTCTTCTTTTTTTGACGGTATTAGATATCTTTATTATTTGATTAGCAGTCAGTTTTTACTTCTTTTCTACTGATTGACAAGCTATTAGACCAGCAAATGACTTATGAAGTAGTTTCCTTTCATATTACTAGTCAATTTTATTTTATATTTCTTTAGTGTACTTTTGCTGAAACCAAAACTACTGAATTTACTCTATAAACTTTATTTTTCTTAATTTCACTATCTGATCAGTTGTATTTTTCGACTTTAGAGACAGTTATGAGGTTGATGATTTACAATTTTTGCCAACTAACCAAGCCATACGCAAACATTGAATAAACCGATCTCCTGAGTTATTAAATATGGATTTTTTTAGGCTTAATATTTTCTTATTAGCTATTTTATTTGGGAACCAGTGCTCTTACAAATTTTTTAGCATATTTTTGATAGCAAATTTCTTTCGCAATTGTTTAATGTCCTTCTCCAGCAGCTTGTTATGGACAATTTCAGCACAGTATAGCTTCCACTATAAGAAAAATTCCTCCAAAATGTTATATTATCTCTTGAGTTTGCTTTGTAGTATTACATTCCGATAGTAGCCTTTCGCAAATGTAAAACTTTTCATTATCCTGAGACTTGTAATCGCCCTACTTTCGACTATAAATGTATTTAGTCTCTCGAGTTTGACCTCGAAAGTTGTATTTTTCTGGAGTGTTTTAAAAAATTAAAAAGTCAGTTTAATTTTAAATTAGTTATTTAATACATTTGTTTTCGATTCAATATGTTATCTATTGATTTTCGTGCGTAGTTTTGAACCATACCAAGACAGCAGTCCTTCTTTAAACACTCTTTTGCCAACAATTCCATATTTCACAGCATTAGTATTTATTTTAATTGCAGCGAGCTATTTTTTAAGTGCGTTAAAGTATTTATTAAGTTTGAAGGGTCGATAGTAATTTTGATAAGCGGGATGGTTTTGTACTATTTTGTCGAATGTTGTAGTTTCACCGTCAGCTATTTCACTTTATAAAAATTTATAACCCTTCCTTTGCAAATTGTGCTGTATGCAATCGAAAAACTAATAAATAAATACTATTTTCTGGTATCGTGTGTCTAGTCTGCCTGGCCTTTAGATTTTAGTAGTATTTTATAAGCAATTAACTGGTTGCCAGTATGCTCTTTGAAAGTAGTACTCCTTTTTGAGATAATTAATAAATCTAATTCCATTTATTTTGTTAAATACAATCATCATCTACCTCTACTATTTCATTCTACATGACTATGAAAAACATCTTAGCATTTTAACAAACTCAATTATCTGATTTAACTTAAGTTGCCTTGTTAAAGTAGTCACATTCTAAAACAGTATCTTTTTGCTTGAGTTAGCATTAATTAAAGCTCGCATGAAGAGTATTTTCCTAATTGCAAATTGTTTGTTTCTTGTTTACTATTTTAGGATTTACTTTTATCCCGACTGCATTTGCCTATTTCTTATAAACTTTCGAACGCTCACTAGTTTCATTATATATAATGCCTTCTATTTCGATTCTTTCTCTCTCACTCGAACACTCTCGGGTCTGGAAGCATATTCGTGCCAGCCCATAAATATTTATTTAATTATGCTTCTTTCTTTATTATTGGTAAATTATTTTATGAGATTGCTTTCCATTTAAGTCCATTTCTGGAATGAGAGCAGTCCTTTCCGAAGCAGATGGATTTAATGAACATAAATACTAGTTTTTAATTTGAAATCACTTTTTCTCTTCCTAATTGCAGCATTGACACAACTTACCCACACACTTAGGCTATTTCTTTGCAAGAACAGCTTCACCTTTTTTACTTTTTGCAATATTGATGTGGGCTAATCTCTTCCCTCTATTCTTTCATGATTAAACTAAGAGACTATTTCAGCATTAGGTGAAGTTAATTAGACCCATCCGCTCTTTGCCTTATCTGAATTGTGATCTTTCCCTTATATTCTTTTCCATTGAAGTCCATTTTTATTATATCTATGTGTGCTCTACTGCTAATTGTCAGATAATTTTCTCGTTTTTGAGAAAGAAAATAACTATGGATCTTCTACATCTTTTAACTATTTCTTTTGATTAGTGGGTGAAGAAAATGGCAAATGATTCTTACGAATTAGTTTATTTTCATGTTACGATTTTATCATTTTTGAGTCATTTTTTGTTTGAGCTTCACTTTTTATTAACTCTTAAAAAATCAAGAGTACTTCTTGATTTGTTCTTACTAGCTTTAACTAACCTTAATTACATTTATATTACCAACTGCTTTATCATAAGCTTGTAACTTTTCGAATAAAGAACTGCTATTTTGTTATGATAGAAATGGTTCAATCGATTTTCTCAATCTTCCGATCTGCTTTTAATGGCTGGTTGATGAAACTTTGATCCCTTTGCTGCCTTGCTTCATTGATTTAAATTTTATGTTTTAATAACACGATAGTATTTTCAAATAGAATTATTTAATATATACATATTGAGAGCAGATCATTCCTTTTTAGGTTTTTTTTCATGACTTAAATCTTTAATTTTCTACCAGGTGAAATCTTCATCGTTTCGTCCAAAGTGACCACCTGAAGCAGTCTTTTTATATATAGGTCGCTTCAAGTTAAGTTCCTTGATAATAAATCCTGGCCTAAGATCGAAGTTTCTAAATAGGATCAATTGTAGGTCGTGATCAGTAAAACCTAAATAATATTACTATATTACCTTCGGCTGCTGTTCCATAGCTGTCGACGTGGATGCTCAATGGTTTGGCAATACCGATTGAGTAAGCTACTTGGACCATAACTCGTTTACAAAATCCATTTGCAACTAAGTTTTTGGCGATCCATCGGGCAGCATATGCAGCTGATCGGTCCACTTTGGAAGGATCTTTGCCTGAGAAAGCACCTCCTCCATGTCCTCCCCATCCTCCGTAAGTATCGCAGATAATTTTACGACCTGTGAGTCCCGCGTCGCCAGTTGGACCTCCAATCACGAAGGCACCGCTGGGGTTCAAAACGTATTTAGTATCTTTGAGGAGCTCTTTTGGGATTGAGTGTTCAATCACATGCTTAACCAAATCGGCTTCAATTTTGGTGTGCTCAACTCCAGCGTTGTGCTGAGAGGATATTAAGATTGTGGCAACTCGCAAAGGAATTAAATTAACTCCTTCTTTCTTGTACTCGACAGTAACTTGCACTTTAGCGTCGGGTCTCATCCATTCAACGATGTTCTTCTTTCTGCACTCCTACAGTCTTCGGACGAGCTTACCGCAGAGACTGTGGGATAGAGGCATGTATTCTTCGGTCTCGTCAGTCGCATAACCGATCATTAAGCCCTGGTCTCCAGCACCGATGTCCTCTAACTTCTTGTTGACGTGCACTGAATTGGCAATCTAGGGAGACTGTCTGTCAATGGCTACGATGATAGTTGCTGTTTTGTTGTCCATGCCGATGGACAGATCAGTGTAGCCTGTCTCCTTGATCGCTTGACGAGCCACCTGCTCTATGTTAATTTCACCGGTGGTCGAGATTTCACCGAATACCATGCAGAGCGAGTTCTTAACTGCTGACTCGCATGCAACCTTGGCTTCAGGGTCCACTGCTAAGCAAGCATCAAGGACAGAATCGGAAATATAATCGCAGAGCTTGTCGGGATGCCCACTCGTTACATTCTCCGAAGTGAACAAGAAGTGTCCTGGTTTGATCTAGAAATCCATGCTGTTGATTATTTTATTATTTTATCGCACGTAAAATCTACATTTCTACAGCTATGGCCAAATGTATCACCAATAAATCAGAAGGTCAATACATTTAATAATCTTTAACGAAATTTGTAAATTTATTATCTCGAGCATGATTTGTTAGCTCATTATAATGAACAGTTTTGTACCCTAGGTATTAAAGTATTAATTAATTAAAATAATTTTAGTTAAAGATTTGTGCTTTATAATTGAACAAACTAACACTTAAAGAATATCATGTGATCAGCAGCACTTCTTTTTCTTTTCCGATATCTGCTTTTCAGTCTCTAAGGCTCCTATCTTTATTCCAATGGCTTCATTCTTTGGGTCAATTTCGCCCTTCTATATTTTAGTGTTTATGGCTTCGGTCAAGACCAAGAACAAGGCATCAATATTTTGTCCGGACTTGGCTGAACACTCCATGAAGAGCATACCATTCTTTTTTGCCATGTCAAAGCCCTAATCGTATGATACTGCTCGTCTGACTTAATGTTGACTTACTTAAAATCTAGGTCAGTTTTGTTGCCGATCAGCATAGTCGTGATTTTGTCGTTGGAGTAACTTTTTGTTTCGTCTAACCACTTGCTGATATTCGTAAATGTTTCTCTGCTCGTAATGTCATACACCAGAATCACGCCGATAGAACCACGATAGTACGATCGCGTGATTGACTTGAATGTTTATTGTCCTGCCTAGCATTAATTGAGTTGTACAGTATCCCAGATTTGAAGTTTGATCTGCTTGTTGCTTGCCTGAATGACTTTGGAGCCAAATTCGACACCGATCGTAGTGTCATGATCGAACTTAAATTTTTTCTATAGGAACTGCAGTAAAATGCACGATTTTCCAACACCTAAATTGTTTCAATGTTTACTGGTGTCTCCGATTACTATAAATTTGAAAAGGAATGAGTATGAGCTCATTTAGATTATTCTAAATAATTATTATACTCCTATAGCATTAAACTGTGGCAAAACAATGAAAACTTATAAATCAGTCTTATTATGATTGCTGATCAACCCTTAACTTTTTGAGGGCTTCTTCTTCTTTACCCATCTTGCTTGATATGCCTTTTAAGCTGGATAAAGCAGCTTTACGATTTAATATGAATTATTCAAGTTTTTTCTGCTGTGATTCCATAACTGAGATTTTCTGTTTCATTCCTTCGTGAATTTGATGAAGTTTATGCCCTTCCTTGAGTTTGGAATCGATCTATTGCTCTAGAGACTTTGCTGAGTTGACCATTTTCACGAGAGCTCTTTTATTTTCTTCATGTTTCCTGCTTGTTTCTTATTTTTTTCTCCTTTGTACTTCTGCTTCAGCTTCTCTTTCCTTGATAAGACTTTAAAGTTATTGCGAATTTTTAAGCTATTGCTTCAGCTCTTGTTCGAGATCTTCCGCTCTCTTTTTAGTTGCTTCACATTGATTTTCTAACTCTGCTATTTTAGTACTGTTTTGTTGAATTATATCTATTTTTTCCTGTCTTTGTTTATGTAACTTTGAAGAAACTAGGCTCTTTTGCTTGTTTTATTTGAGCATAATCTCGTACTAAACCTGTAATACTGATAGTTTCTTCTATAGCTTTTCGTTCTATTTAATGACCTCGCAAGTCTGCTTCTGAATTTACTTTTCTTTGACTGCTAAATCTTCACAGACAGTGTTGACTTCCTAAAACTTGATGCGATTATTCTTAGAGAATGTGTTATCATTTTCCATACTTTTCTTATTGCCAATTTGTGATTAAAGTTCCTCAAGTTGGTTCTGTACGTCCCTCTTGGTGTGCTTTAATACCTCAAGCTCGAGGGACTTTGATTTTTTGGCCTGCCTGTACACTTAGTTGTTGCGATCGCTTTCAGCAATACGACGAGCCATTTCATACAGCTCCTCAGTCAGCTGGCTATCAGGCTTGTCGAATATAGATGGATCTATCTAAATAGAAATGTTGTCCTCTTCTACTTGGCATTAATAGGACATCTTTTAAATATTTAACTACTTGCTTATAATTATAATTTTTTTGCAATCGGGCAATCTAAAAATTTATTACTTACTGGCTGCAATCAAGCTGATGATAGAATAAATATCGTCATATTATTGATTTTAACTTTAATTTTCGAATTTATTTATTTTTAGGAAATTAAATGATTACTTTTAATTTACAACATATATCGGGTTACTTGACTACCAATAAATTGGATGTTATGTGATTTTGATTTTTTTACAAATTTAGATTCTAGCAATTTGTGTTGCTCCGATTAATATTAAGAAATTTAACAAATGTCAACGATATTGGACTCAAAATATAAAGCTCATAGTGCACGGTAAAAATCAAAGTCAATAAGATTAAGGCCAATTCTTGTTCGTAGACCTGAAGTCTTAATGTTGTTTCCCGAGTTTAATGTCGAAAACTCGTGTATGAAAGCAATGAACTAAGCTAAGAACGACGAATAAATGTTTAGACGTTTGTATATTCAACAAAAGCAGTCATATTAATAAATACTAAAAAAGTATGGAATTTTGTAGAAAGTTGATGACTTGAAAATGAAAGAGTTTTTCTCAATAAAAGAGAAAGAATTAAAAATTTAGGTAAGTTCATAAATATTAGAACAAAAATGAATTATAGTACCAAAAAGTAGAAAATCCTGAATGATTAATAATATTTGCTAAATTACATCAAGCCAATTAGGAGAATTAATATAATACTTGATAGATTTAGCATAAACATCAATGATTTTCCAAAAGATGCTTGTTTTATTTCAAGCTATCAATCATGATTTTGGCTAATGATTTGAGATCGACTCGGTGTGCCCAACCCCAATCTTGACGTGCACTCGAGTCATCAATAGACTGTGGCCACGAATCAGCAGTTCTTTGGCGGTGATCGGGCTTATAAGATATTTAAAAATTAGGGACTAATTTTGCTACTTCTTACGCGAGCTCCTTGGCCTTAAAAGATATTGCCGCCAAATTGTAGCTTGTCCTGACTTTTATATTTTATATGGGGGCATCCATGAGTTCAATGGTGGCCCTCACAGCATCATCCATATACATCATCGGGAGGGTTGTCTACTCATTGACAAAGCAAGTGTACTTTCCATGCTTGATGGCTTCATAAAAAATGGCCACAGCATAGTCTGTTGTGCCTCCTCCAGGTTGAGCTTTCCAGCTGATGATTCCTGGGTACCTAAGACTTCGGACATCAAGATTATATTTTTTGTTGTAGTATTGGCAAAGTAATTCACCAGCAAATTTAGTCACTCCATACATAGAAGTCGGCTCATTGACTGTATGTTGTGGAGTATTTTCACGCGGAGTTGTAGGACCGAAACAAGCAATAGAGCTTGGCCAAAAAACGCGCAGTTTATACTCCACTGCGAGGTCCAAAATCATCTTAAGTCCCACTAAGTTGAGATCCCAGCATAAGTTGGGATTAGCCTAACCTGATTGAGAGAGTAAGGCTGCCATGTGATAAATTTGAGTTATTTCATATCGAGTAATAAGCTATCTTACGAATTTCTCTGAGGTCACATCCCCTTGCTCTAGTAAACCGTCAAAGTAGCGAGGAATGTTCTTATGACCGATAGCAATAATGTTATCTTTGCCGAATTTCTTTTGTAGTTCTGGCACGAGCTCGAATCCGATTTGTCCGAATGCTCCAGTCACTAAAATCTTTTCCGCCTTCATTTATTATTGTATGGATTATATGGTTTAATGATTTAAGATGAGCTCTATTTTCATCGAAATTGGTCAGTGTGGTTGCCAGATCGGTCACAAGCTCAATAAGAAGCTTTCAAACAGTTATTATTGTACACGCATATATCCTCCCAACAGAGTGCACTCAGTATTGATTGATACAGAACCCAAGGTATTGAAACCATATATTGACAACCCTCCCAAGTGGTTAGATCCAAATAATGTAAAGTATTTCCAGCATGGAAGAGGTAATAATTGGTCATATGGCTATATGCATTAACTGCCAATTGATCCAAATCATAAATAAGCTTAATTTTTAACTGGGCATAAGCAGTTCAGTCACCTTACTAAAAAGGAAAAATAGGAGAGAAATCAATAGAATATAATCACTGATAAGTAATTTTAATATTCCCCAAACAAAAGAAACAAAAGTCCTATTGCAAACAGTCGCTCAACACCAAAAAAGGGTGAATGGTCTCGCAAAGACATCGGAGCGAAATATGAAGAAAGTCCTCGAAAAACTAATGTAAGATCAGCTGAAAAAATACCATTAGATGACAATCAGTAGCTAACTGAGTTCGAATAAAAAGTGTTGGTCAATAAATATTTAAAAGAGAATAAAGAGATATGTGAATATACTGTTGAGAGAGTTCGAAAAGAACTTTAAACATGTGACTGCCCATGCGCTATCAATGTACTATGTAGTCTTGGTGGTGGAACTGGTTCAGGCCTTGGGACCAAAATAACATAGAAAATATTCGAGGAGTTTAATATGGATATATTCGCTCATGTAGTGCTACCTAACAAGTCTGGCTAAACTCCACTTCAAATTTATAACTGTACATTATCGCTGGCTTCAATCCAAGAGCACTGCAGTGCTATATTTGCTTATGAGAACGACAACATGATAAACACATTTCTACAAATGAGTCCGGAACAAGCAGCTTTCAAGGGCACTGACTTGGACTATATCAATGACCAGATTTCAGATATGCAGGCTCAGTTCTTCAGAATCAATGAATTGGATGGACATGGGCGCTTCTATAACCATATTACGGCTGAGTGTGTACTGTCGCACGAGCTAAAGTATCTCACACTTATGGGAAGTAAATCAAATGAAACACCGTTTCTGGACAATGCTTTTGAAAAATTATGCCAACAAGTACGGGTTTACAACGAAGATATCTATCAGATCGAGGGCGTATAATCGAGAAGATAGAAATGCTTGGCCAATTCTATACTAGTAATGAGCAATCAAGCTGGTGAATTAGAAGATCACCTTCGCAAGAAAATGCGAAGCATGCTTAACCCAGTGAGCTACAACAATGAAGTGAACATAGAGTATGCCCAATTACCTAAGAAATCAGCAGAAACATCTGCCAATCTTCAGACTAGCAAAATGACCGCAGTGTCTAATCAGGCAGCCTCAAATACAAACTCGTGTAGCATTAGTCTTGTGATGAATCATTCGAACATTTTACGCTATTTGTAGTATTTGTCAGTGAGTGGACGCCGTAAATATGAAGCCAAAGCTTATATGTGGCACTACAAGTACGCAGACCTGGACAACGCTTTCAACTGCATCGAAACTATAATTGACCAGTATCGCAGTGCAGTTGATCATTGAATATCTAATTTTGTGCAAATGAGTTGATTAATATATAAAAAGTAGTAGTGATCAGCAGTCATTAGAATTATTCGTGCAGCTGCTGGCTTGTCTCTTGGTTGACTGTCTGAAGGTGTTGGTTCGTGTGAGACTATTCATTTTATTTATTCGTCTCATGATATCTCATACTGCTCTCTTCTAGCCAGTAACAAATCTAATTGCGAAAAATCATCTCTGATTTCTCAATACTTATACTTTTTTTTGTCTTATGCGAGGGCGTCAAAAATGAAGAAGTCGATATATCTTTTATGTGCACAGTCATCCGCAATACTTTTTATTTTTCAGTGAGACCCTTACTGTTAATAAAATCAGCAAGAATGTCAATGAGCTGACTCCAGAAAATAAGCAGATAGAAGCACACGATTGCAAAAGTGAGAACTATAGTTAAGATTAGTCCCCAATGATAGCCTTTGTTGTCTGTATTAGAAATAGTATCTATCAGTGAGAGCATCACATAAGCAAGCATTAAAAGTATTTATTAGCATATCAGCCAAATGATGTCCGTATAAATTTTTAGTTTCATCAGTCGCTTCAGAAGCTTATTATGTGTCTTCTATGAGAGTACAGTTTGAATTTGACCGAACGCAGCAGTATGATGATGAGTTGGCTATTCGCCAGACATTTTTTTATTCTTTTTTGATTGTCTTATTCGCTAAATTAATCTCTCTTTAAATTGATGACCATCTTTGGTTTTACCATCCTATTTTTAAACAGCAACATTTGTTTATTTTCGACCTTCTTTTGACTCTCGACTGATCGAATTATTCTTTTGTTCACTGAGTTGGTGCGATATGAAAGGGAGCTACTATAATCCTATACGAAGAATCGTGAAACTGAATTCAACGATAATTAGAGAAATTAGTCTAATTGATTTACTTAACGAAAACATCAGGGCTAGTGAAATTCCGATTCGTTTTAGCATATAGATGCCACCAATGCGATCTCCAATAAGCCTAATTATGCTATAGATACTCCAAAACACAATTAATACAATGCTGACAACAAAACTGAAAGTCCGCGCTGGGGAATTTTATTTATTTTAGTAGAGCACAGCCGACATAAGCGTTGAGAAGCTAAAATAGAGCATAGGGAGTGAACTAGTTTACAAAACAAACAGGAAAAATAGCTTCAATTTGTTTAAATGGTTGACATTTTTTGAATTGTACTGATGAAGCATTACGAATAATGATTGTATCCTACTGCAGTATTGTTGAAAACAACTAATTTAAGGCTCATTATTTGAAGATAATGATGGCTATATTGATTTTGTTGTTGTATTAATCGGAGAATTTGCTGCCGTTGTCAATGAGCTCTTTTTTTTACTTACCTCATTTTATTTTATTTGTGAGATTGCTTTTTCTTTGGTATAAGCATCCTATTATTTATAGACTCGAGTTAAAGTTAAAATTCCTTTATTATTGGTATTTTTATTATTTCCCTGTTATTAAATTTTTCTATCATTTTAAGCATTCTTATTGATTAAAGATGCATTTTTATTTTAAGAACAACATAGTGTAATACAATAGAAAACTGCAATTACAATGAGAATTGCAATAAGCACTAAAAAATGTCTGATAATGTTAGCATCTACCATAATTAAAGCCTGTAGAGTTGTTGGAGGATACTCCAAGTACCCGTCTCCTCCATCTAGTTGATTGAGTAATTTGTCTCCATATGGTTTAGTCAAAAATATTCCTAACCAGTAGTTAAATCCAGCAAAAAATTGATAACAAATAGGGGAAATAAATCGAGCATTAAGAGACAGAAGTGTCAACGATAGAGTTTGAATAAATATGACCAGATTGTCAGTTTTATAAATTGTTTCTTGACCAATAAACAGTATCGAAAATATTAAAACCAGCATCGATGCTATTGCCGTGCATATTTTAATACTCAATGAAACATCTTGCAAATATTTCCTGGTTCCTGAGTAAAAAATATATTAAGACTGCGAAAGATAAAATTTTTCACTTTAGCTTGCTTAGATACTTTGAGATACTCTTTAATGTTGACTACTTTATTTATGAGCGTACAAATTTTTAACATTTAGTCTCAAAGCAAGTATTTCTGATGTTAAATTGCTCATAGCCATAACCAAAATTCTATCGACAGAAACCTTAGAATAAATCAATCCATAGAAATCTGCATATTTCTTTAGTCCATCTGCCATGCTTAAGTTGTATAGTGAAGCATATTTTGAAGAGTACTTTTAAGATAAATCGAAGGATTTAAGAGGCACTAAAATAAGCAGTACTTTATTTGGAGATAGAATATGATAAGTGCCAATTATTTTTAAAGTTTCTATCTAGGAGCTCACTGATAAAACTTTGCAAGTGAGATAAGTTCGATCTGGGTCTTATGAAGCTATTGAATAGAATTTATTCATCTAAGGATTTGTATTGCAAAACAGACTGCAGTTTAATTTTCCCTTATCACTCACTTCAAAATCCAAGCATTAGTTTGAGCAAATACCAGACTAATTTTTCCACTGACGCTACGAGCAGCTTTTTTCTTGCTACGATTTTTCAATGCAAGAGCCAGTTGGATCGATTTTGTAGTCAGGATGGCACAGGTAACATAATTTTTCAACACTGTTTGCACATTTAATGCAAGTCTGCTCTAAACATGGCTCACACTGCTGAGTATGAGGATTAAATGCATAATAGTCTAAGCACTCTACACACTTGAGCACGGGAAACGGAAATGTTGAAATCCTGGAACCAATATCACGACTATAAAGATTAGCATATAGGAATACATTGCCGATTGGGTCAATAACTTTATTAAGCTTAGAAAAAGCAGTTGGTAGAAAGTAATCATAACCTTCCAAGCTAAATAGGTTCTGAGATATGTTCATAAGATAGTTAACTTCGCTTATGACAGCTTTTTTGCAATATTTCTGATTGTTGTTCAAGCATACTTTTCCATAAGCAAAAGTTGATTAAGGGCACTGCTGCAGACAGCTACCATTGTGAAGATAAAACGAAGGCATGCAGAAAGTGCATGATATGTCTGATTGATATAGACAAGTCAAACATTGAGGATTCTGTTATCGGCATTTCCCTCTTTCTGGCCTCGATAAGTAAACTTGAGGAATAGGTACAGATGCGTTTTAGCCGTACCCGCAGATGCGATTCTCAACATCGTATATTTTATCTTTTATGAGCTCGCAAGAAGTCAGAGAAGTGTCACGCTGGCAGAAGTGCGTCCAGTTGATATCAACCATGAGAAAGTAAGAGGGACCACAACTGGTGCACTCTACAAACCCGAAGTCATCATGCGTGCAAGTTGTGCATCCATAAGGGCAAGACAAGCACTCTTGAGTAGGTCGATACATATACTTATTTAAAGGACAAGAATCAGTTTTAACTAAGCCTGAGTTACAATTCTCGACATAGCCATAATTATAGTCATTAGAGTTAATATCAGTGCTAATCAGACAATAGCAAGAAGATTGATTATTAAAGTAAGATCCCTTCTAGCAATCAGTCCAACAGACATTCCCTAAGTAACTACATGACGTGCACTCTTGAACATTCTTGAAATTTAAGGAAACATTCTTGCTATTAGTTAAGTTATTGCATGTGGATATGAACTCACAGAGAAAGTGCAAGTGAGTAGTTGCTTTCAGGATATAGCCGGGCGGGCACTTCTCTGAGTTATGCGACAGCTACTTATACAATAGTTCTTAAACAGAGCCAAAGGTCGTAAGCACTAAACGCAAACTTATTTTGATTGCGTACTAGACAGCTCACCATAGGGTCTCGAGCATTTTTCGCAGGACTAAATCGAGCAGTTCTCTAGACAGTACTCGTTGAAGCTGGAGTTTAGGACAACTTGTTGAGTAGCAGTCAAACTGCACTACTTTTTGCAAACGTTTTCATAAAGCGTATAACCATTGACACATTACTTGCAAACTAAAAGGCTGTATACTAAATTGAAGTTTCTTGTACACTTTAAACACTTATATGGACATTTTGAGCAAATTCCTCCTCTTTCTCCAGGACCTGGAGTTACTGAACTCTTGTTGTTTCGAGTTGAGAGGGCAAGCTCAATGTATCCGAGTGGACACTTTGCTGAACAACTTACTCCAGTGTAATACATGCCGCTTTCGCAGTAGCATCCCAGAGCATACTATTTACTGTATTACTGACATTCAGTACTAGAGTGTAAACTTTTGCATGTGCAAATTCTCTCTTTATCCATTATTAACGACCCCTCTTCGCAGGAAAGTACGCATTTTTGTTTACCATTGGGTTTGATTTGATGAAAATAAGGGATTGGACACACAAGTACGCATTAACCATCGAGTTCAAAAGCATTTTCAGGGCAGAACCGATCAACGCATTATTTTTAAAATTATATGCCACTGATACCAAGATCGGACATGCAATTGTAGCTAGGGTACCGAATTGAAAACAGTTAGTAACCTCCTTGATCCAGAACTCGCAACTCTGGCCAAAATCGGTTGATTTGAAAAGTTAAGGGAAATGAGAAGCTCATATACTTAATTGTTCTGCATCGTTATTGATAATTTAGACCCTGAATGTTTGCAGTTGGCAGCTCATGATTCATTTGATCAAATATGCGATTGAAACCAATATTGAACCCCGAATACTTGTAGCGTACGATTTTAGTGGGATCATCAGTGTGAAAAATTCGAAATTCACCATTTCTTGCGCTAAAACCCCATCCTTTAGAGTTCACGATTACTCCGATTGAATCTGCAGGAGTCACAGCTGCATTGCTTGTTACATATAGATATGAATTCGGACTTCGAAAAGTTGTGACCCATGCCTCTTCAGAATTATCTAGCGAGCTGTTCGAAATACCAGATAGTCGGAGCACTCCTAGATCGTCAATTGTGAAAGTTGTCTAGCTAAAAGCCGCTGCTTTTTTATTTTTGAGTTCCATGATGGCGACTTAGCTATCTGTTAACAACTTACCACTATCGACACGGATGTTAGTGCAAGGAATTTTGAACGAATCCTAGGGGAAGTAGCCTTTGATTTTGTACTAGGAACCTGTAAATTATTCGATACGTAGCTGACAAGATTGAGCAATGAACAAAATTCTGAAAAAGCCTAGAGTGCTGATAATTGTGTCAGAGGAAGAGATGAGAGTTTTAAAATTTGTAGAAAGTCTGAATAAAATCTACTGGCGAGTGAGTATTGCAAGCAGACACAGAATATAATAGTTCATGATGTCAATTTATAAGTATACTAGAAATATATCATAGTCTAACATCTAGTATCATCAATAAGACTAGCATAAAAAAGCATCATCTAATGCTCTAATACTTTAGTTGTGATTTTAATATTAATACGATGATCGAATAACATAACTAGTATAATAAAATGAAATGGTAGAGAATAAATGTGAGAGGTTATAAGATAATAAAAGATCATGCCTCTTCTTCATTGAATTCTCCTTCTTATTCGGCAGTGGCATCCTGATATTGTTGATATTAAGAAACGAGATCGTTCATGTTGGATTCGGCCTCAGTGAACTCCATCTCGTCCATACCCTCTCCGGTGTACCAATGCAAGAAAGCTTTTCTTCTGAACATAGCAGTGAATTGCTCAGCGACTCGCTTGAACATCTCTTGGATGGCAGTTGAGTTTCCGATGAAGGTCACGGCCATCTTCAATCCCTTTGGTGGGATGTCGCAGATGGATGACTTGATGTTGTTGGGAATCCACTCAACGAAATATGAAGAGTTCTTGTTTTGGACGTTCAACATTTGCTCATCGACTTCTTTGGTTGACATTCTTCCTCTGAAAAGAGCGGAAGCAGTCAAATATCTGCCGTGTCTGGGATCAGCAGCGCACATCATGTTCTTGGCATCGAACATTTGTTGGGTAAGCTCAGGGACGGTCAAGGCTCTGTATTGTTGAGATCCTCTTGAGGTCAAGGGAGCGAAACCAATCATGAAGAAGTGCAATCTGGGGAAAGGAATCAAGTTGACAGCCAATTTTCTCAAGTCAGAGTTAAGCTGACCTGGGAATCTCAAGCAGCAGGTAACACCTGACATGGCAGCTGAGACCAAATGGTTAAGATCACCATAAGTGGGGGTGGTAAGCTTGAGAGTTCTGAAGCAGATGTCATAAAGAGCTTCGTTGTCAATGACCATGCACTCATCAGCGTTCTCGACCAACTGATGGACTGAGAGAGTGGCGTTGTAGGGCTCAACGACGGTGTCAGACACTTTGGGGGATGGGACGACTGAGAAAGTCTCCATGATTCTGTCGGGATATTCTTCTCTGATTTTTGAGATCAAGAGGGTACCCATACCTGATCCTGTTCCACCACCGAGTGAGTGAGTGATTTGGAAACCTTGGAGGCAGTCACATCCTTCAGCTTCTTTTCTCGCGACATCGAGGACTGAGTCAATGAGTTCAGCGCCCTCAGTGTAGTGACCCTTGGCCCAGTTGTTTCCGGCACCAGTTTGACCGAAGACAAAGTTGTCAGGTCTGAAGAGTTGACCGAATGGGCCAGCTCTAACAGAGTCCATTGTTCCTGGTTCGAGATCCATAAGGACAGCTCTGGGGACGTATCTACCGCCAGTTGCTTCGTTATAGTAAACGTTAATTCTTTCGAGTTGAAGATCGGAATCGCCGTGATATGAGCCGGTAGGGTCGATACCGTGTTCATCGGAAATGACCTCCCAGAACTTAGCACCGATTTGGTTACCGCACTGACCTCCTTGGACGTGGACGATTTCTCTCATGGGTGTTTTGAATTTGAAATAAGTTACGTAAATACGATAAAACTCAACAACTTAATATCGTAAAAATGTAACTGACTCAACTAGCAGCCGCATTAAAATTTACATCACATTTTAGTCTTTTTCTCTTCCTTCTATTATGAAATTTTCGATTTTTCATCTAGATTTCAATATCGACTGTGCGCCTAGGGTGATACCCTCGAGATGAATCCAAGATCGGTCTCTATATTCTTTAATGACTTCTAGGTAGTGTGCTATTTAGCCTCTTCAAGTTCTGTTTGTTATCTGTCTTCCAATATTTTCCATCAAATTCAAAATTATTTAAGTATTTTTTCCAACCAATTCTGCTCAATTCTCGATAAAATTATTTCTATTTTTTATTCTTCAGTCTAGACTCAATTTATGTATAATTTAATCTAGACTTCAGTGAGATTAATTAGAAAAAGTATTTATATCATTAGTATTGCATTTTATAGTGTAATTATTAAAAATTGAAGACCTGCATAAACTAAAGTCGGGTTCAAATCATAATTGGTTAGTTCAAAAACATGAATAAATAACGCATATCTTATGCGTATTTCTAAATATAATTTTTAGCTTCCTTCAATTGTGCTCTTTCTGGTGTTCGAGGATGGACTTAATTTGCTTTTATGTGAGATTAGTAGCTGCGGGCACTTTTAAAATCAACTAGGCTTTGTTTTTGAATGAATTATTTATAAGTTGTATCCGCTCGGCATCACTGATTCCTTTGTCTACATCTAGCTGCTTAGCAGACACATTGTTGGTCCTCTTGCGTTGTGAGTCTAGATGTTCGCTCAACTAGATATCCTTCAAACTACCATGCGATTGTATTACAAGAACTCTTAGGGAATCACTTTCTTGCTGATCAGGTGTTGAATCTAGGAAGTTTCATGGGCAATCATGTCGCGGTCTGCAACAAATTGGAATGAGACAACTTTTAATTGGTTTTAATCCATGGATTTATTTCTTGTATATAATAGTGTATTCATTCACTCATATTTAAGTCTTAGATATCATTCTTAGCTTGAGTAGACTAAAATTAGCTGAAAATCATCCTTCTTGTTCGATATTCTTACTAGGCCTTTTCCTTGTAATATCCTAATCTAGAGGCTGTCTTTCCTTACGAAGGTCGTCTGCTACCTTGCCGAGTCCTTCACGCTCTAGAAACTCGATGATCGACTATTTATTGTACTTTTTTTTGGCCTGACCACTTTGGACATACAAGATGAATATGGATATAGCTTTAGTGAACTCCTTCTTGAATTCAGATGTCACAATTTTCTCATTGAAGGCACGCTTCACCAGTTTATTAATAATGCTTCCTTGTATCTCAATCAGTTGCTCGGCTGGCAGGGTTTGCTCTTCGGTCATTTAATATGAATGCGCCAAATATAATATAAGCAAATCGATATCGTATAATGAAGACGAGATCATACTAAACAGATTAAACCTCGATCTATATTCTGGTGATGTTTAAAAAAGAAAATAAAAATACGCTCACGGGTGGGTTTGAACCACCGACCTTTCGGTTAACAGCCGAGCGCTCTACCGACTGAGCTACGCGAGCAACTAACATCATGTATCAACCCATTCAGAAGTACCTAGGACTTGCGTACGAGCGATATCAAATGCAATATATATATTATTTTTATCTCTTATCTAACATAACATAAACTGATACGTTAATATAATTTTATATTATAGTAAATAAGGCTTAAATGGGAACAAGCTCCACCCGAGGGGAGCAATCGAGCCTTCATGAGAACTGGATAGTAGCAAAAGAGCCTACATCGAACTTACTTACTCCAATCAACTTGTATCGCAGTCGACTGCTAGTCAATACAGTCACAATGGACTATATTGAATAATATATTCTGCACTTCATTTGCGAGGAGGATTTTAAAGACTACTTAACGGAGACTAAATGGAGGCAAGGGCTCTAGCATCGCGACCCAAGTGCATATATTCCTCCTGTACGCGCCTTTGTGGACTCTTCGTCATCTTAGTTGTGTTCTCGCTCTTACACCGCTAGCATCTATTTCGACCGCATTGAGATGAGGCTCACTGAAATAAATGACATACCCTACCTTGATGGGCTCTACATGATGAGAGTATGTTTATAAGGATTTAAACTACTTTATTAGCATTTCGGAACTTTTCTTATCGCTGAAGACCAAATATTTATCAACTCATAGGGCGAAGTTAAAGTCTGGATAAATCCTAACTTGTCAAGCATTAAGCCCAACAAAGATAAGGACTATTAAAATGGTTAAAATTCACGTACAAAAATAAAACTCCACAATTCTTTGCAAAGTACACCACTAACTAGCGATATTGATCAGAGTAATTCTGACAATTACAGGTTACAGGAAAAATCATCACATAGTCTGACATAACAATCTATGATTTTGAAACTGCTCGCTGTTATTGAGAAAAATATCGATCATGACACAATTGAAGGCAGACCAACATTCAGCAATTTTGTGAAATAAAAACTCATAAGTCTTACAGGTAACAATGGGAGTATAAATAATAAAAAAGGACCAGATAACCAGCAAAGACTAACTCAAGGTCAAAACTACAAGCAAAAGCCAATTTAATAAAATAAGAGGTATGGGAATAGGTCAGGATCGAACCAGAAATTTAGTTTCTCGAAGATGCTAGAATTATACCAAATTTATGTACAGGAATTTCAACTATCAGTCCCTAAGCGCATGGAAGTTATTCGCAGCATATATCAAAATTCAAACAATTTAGAGGTTATAAATCAGCCAATAATGAGTAGTAAAAATTCCATAATGAATTCAAGTGCTTCTAACGATGACAAATCAGATTATCAACAACCATCGCGTTCGATTAATTATGCTCAAGAAACAAACCGTAAACAGATTAACAACTCATTGATTTTGCATAATTTCGATGAGTCAGCAGTCACTCCCATAAAGTAACCAGATACACAGATTAGGGATAAAAAGCAAAGATCTTCAGCAAATTAAGCAAATAATCAAACTCATTCTGGAAATGAACAATTATTTTCGCCAAAGATTCAATTAGGTCACTCTTAAAACCAGTTTAGACATAATATTCAAAATGCAAACACAAGTATTAATGCTCACAAAAGATCATCCGGCGAAGAGAAAATACAATAAATTGGCACACCTATGCAAGCATATTTGGCAGAAAATAAGATAAAATAAGGCAAAAATAGAAACAATTATTTTGGTTCGCTGCCATAAAAGAATGTACTAAATTCGAATATTATTCAGCAGACACACATTTTGAACCCAGGCCCAGGCTCAATAAACATCAAGGTAAAAAATAAGGCAGTATACGATCCACGACGAATCGCTACAGATGGTGATGTGATCCTTTAAAATAAAAATTTGCAAGCATCTAGAAATACTAACTATTATCATCAATATCAATACGGAAGTCGCAATAGTTCGATGTAACAAAAACCACCTATGACCTATAATAGAATAGAGCCTCAATCAACGCACTTAAACATGTCTTCCAAAGCAGAAAACCACTATCATCAAAATTTGAATAGAAGTGGTAAGAGTAATGGAATTCACCTCGGGGTTGCTTACTCGAGATCAGCTCAGTAGTCTGGGCCTCATTCGATAGCTAAGTACCATAGCCCACTATCCACATTGCTTGAAGAAAGACACGATCATAAAATTGTCCGCACGGCTCCAGGGAATCCCCAAGTGGTAAAATTTAACTACGCGAATATGAATAATCGGCATACAAGTGAATCATCGACACCGACAATCAATCACATAAAATACATGAAACCTTCAGGGTATGAAGCGAGACCAGCTCTAACCCCAAAGTTAGGCACTGCATCGAAACCAAATTCAGTAACAATCGGGAGTGCATCAGGTGAACAAGTAGGTTATCATCAAGCGAACATTGAGAAATACATCAAAGATACAACCAAAGCAGTGCGAGTACAGCCAGAACAATCCTATTATGCAAATAATAATAATGAGACTAAAAACTACAACGCGGTGCCCTCAGGCATGAAGAGTGGGAGAGTTCCTCAAAATGGGCACGTGCTAGTCATAGATTAAAAAACACCAAATGCGACAAAAATGCAGTTCGATCATCCTTAAAAATATACTTTTAATTTTAATAACACAGTTGATCGAACAGAGCTAGGCAAGAACGCCAAAAGTACAAAATAAAAGGAAATTAAATACTATACTTCAAGTGAGAGCTACGAACTGGACTCTTAAATCGCAGGTGATCTTGCAAGTGTAAACGTTTCGTAAGAGCGAGATCCAAAAATAATGAGTAAAAATTTAAGAAGGCAGACTTGAACTTCTTTTATTTGTAAATTTTTTATTATGCTCTCTCTAATCAAAATTTGCGTAGAATGAAACTTGATTTTAAAGTGTGCAATTTTATTAGATTTTTGAGATAAGTTCGATTATTTTTAGAAGTTCGCTTCGAAAATAGATAATATAAAAATTTCTATGGATCGAAAAAACTATAAATTTGCTCTCTATACCCTCATTTGCTTTTGTATCTGCGTTCCTCACATTGCCTAAGCTCAGAGTGGAATTAGCAAAGTATGGAATGGAGTTGATCTTGCTCTTAGGAATAATGCCCCCGACGCTGCCATTAGAGAAGCGCTTGTCGGAGCAAAACTCAAAAACGCATTACCAACATCTGGAGGAATCGTATTAACGTACACTCTTGCAGATGGAACCGAGGCTCAATGCACAACTAAGTTAAACACAAAGGGTGAAATTTTGTCAGCTCAGATGGACAGGAAAAAATCCACCGCTATTCAAAAAGTAAGTGACACATAAATTTTAAAATTCGTGAACTAAAAGTTTAAAAACAAGCTTTTGGATAAGAGTGCAAAGGTAGAGACCAAGGAAGGTAGACAAAAATATTAATATCATATCCGGTTGAATCCTATTGAAGAAAGTAGTGTAATTTACGAAATAATTTGCGAATCCAACTAAAAGGGATAAATTAGCTTGATTAGTAGTGGATTTGTATCACTGCCAGCATTTGAAGCCACTAACTTGCGAGAAATCACAGACAAGTAAATGTCGCAAACATATTATAAATAATTTGTGGAGACTTTCTTGGGTTATTACTCAGAGCATGAGAATAAAGAAAGCGAATTAGCTTCAATATTATGGTCTGTCCCATATATCGAAGTTACCTTGCAGACACAAAGTTAAAGGATATTGCTGCATCTCATATATGATAATGTAAAAAATTAGGTCCAGATAATAAAAAGAGATGTAACACAAATAAAAAATCCTATTAAAATATAACCTCAAAAATAGAAGAAAGGAAAGGTTTTAGGAGACTAAGTTGTATTAAGTGACGAAATGCCAACAGTCTAAATTGGAGTTTAGGTAGATATTGGCAGTATTGATCAATCACAAAATATTATTAATAAGCCAGATTAAGGTAAAGAAATAACTGTTAATGACAAAAGTAATGAAATAGATCTTGGATAAATAAAATTATAAAATAAAGAGAAAGAAAAAAATGATGGAGATAAATTAATTCCAGAAATAAAACCAGAAATCACAGGTATTGTGGATGTGACAAAAGAAAATAGAGTTACAAAACATGTTGTAGAATTGCCAGAAGCCAACATACCAGAAGTCAAACCTGAAGTCAGACAAGAAGTCAAATTGCCAGAAGTCAAACCTGAAGTCAG
>APMI01001153.1_pt1 | contig 34358 bp, 33 predicted proteins | sample 667938 | NCBI WGS metagenome assembly APMI01 (sample SAMN01084076, study PRJNA167559) | wastewater metagenome | biome: Wastewater | place: Denmark: Ejby Moelle, Odense | collected 2011-11-28
CTTATTCTTGCCAGTGCTTCGCCGCGCCGTTCCGAACTTTTAAAACGCATTGGCATTATTCCTGATAAAATCATTCCTGCTGATATTGATGAAGGGGTTTTAAAAGACGAGACCCCTTTTAATTATGCGCGCCGTGTTGCGGTTGAAAAGGCATTAAAAATTGCCGAAATGCACCCCGATGATTTTGTCCTTAGTGCTGATACAGTTGTTTCGGTTGGGCGCAGGATTTTACCAAAAGCCGAAAATATTGAGCAAGCACGCGAATGCCTAAAGCTTCTTAGCGGGCGTAATCATATTGTAACCACGGCTGTCGCGCTTGCCCATAAAGGTAAAATCGCACAAAAAACCGTCCCAACCCGCCTAAAGTTCAAATTTTTGAGCGAAATGGAAATTGAAAGCTATATTGCTTCAAATGAATGGCATGGCAAAGCGGGCGGATATGGCATACAGGGGCTTGCGGGGTCGTTCGTAATAAACCTTAATGGCTCATGGGAGGCTGTAATGGGCTTGCCGTTATACCAGACCAAATGCCTGCTTGAAGGTATGGGTTATAAGAATGCCTGAAAGCAAACAAAAAGAAATAATCCTACATTCACGAATTGGCGAAAACATCTATGCCATGCTTGAAGATGGCAAAATTACCGAAATCCGCATCGCAATTCAAAACATTTCCCAAACCAGAATCGGGCAGCAATATTGCGCCCGCGTTAAAACAATTGACCCAAGGCTTTCTGCCGCCTTTATCGATGTGGGCGATGAACAGGCAATCTTACCATTCAAAGGCAAACGCCCAAGCTATTTAATCGAAGGCAAAGCAATTTTGGTTGAAATAACCCGTGCGGCCTTTGAAGAAAAATTGGCAATTGTAAACTATATTGGTGACGCAAAATCAAATGTCCCCTGCCCGTCTTTAATCAAAGATATTCCCGAATATGGTGATTGGGGCGAACCACAAAACGCAAATGCCGATCATGCCGAAAGAATAGAAAATATAATTGAACTTGCGGGGCAAAAAGTCTTCCCGCTTAAAAATGGTGGCAATATTTCGATTGAGCGCACCCGCGCCCTAACCACAATTGATATTGACGCAAGTGGGCGTATTGCCGGCGGTACAAACCAAATTAATTTCAATCACAAACTCAACAAAGAAGCCGCGTTCGAAATTGCCCGCCTCATCAGGCTTTATAATTTGTCTGGTATTATTGTCGTTGATTTTGTTGGTATGCCATATGGTGATAGCGCAAAAGAATTGGTCGAAATTTTGCAAAACGCGCTTAAAACTAATATCAAATGCGAAATATTGCCAATCTCAAAATTTGGAATTTGCGAAATAAATCGTGCGCGTAAAGGTGTTTCAATTAATGAAATTTGCAATACCCCTGCCCAAATAGCCATAAATGCGATTAATGCGCTTGCCAAAAGGCTCGAAACCGCCAAGGGACAGGTTTTAGAGATAAAAATCAATATTTCTGCTTATGGCTTTCTGCAAAATTGGAAATTTGACTGGAAAAAATATCTTGAAGAAAAAATCGGTGGGCGCTTTAACATGACGCCAACTAATATTGAACATTATGAGATTTACTAATGGCATGCCCTATTTGCAATAAAGAATCCGTTCCTGAATATCGTCCATTTTGCTCAAAAGGATGCTCGGATGTTGATTTGCACCGCTGGCTTACCGGCAGCTATGCCATTGATGAAAAAGGCGAAATTTCTCACAATACCGATGTTCACGATGAAAATATCGTTTTAGACGAAGATTAATCCCACTTTCGCGACAAATACCAAGATAACAATACTTAGTTAAATTACTTATATAAATTAATAATTGTAGGTAATGAATAATGGCAAATCACTTGCCGGCAACTTACAAGCAATAATTGAATTAACAGAAGTAACATATTGTATTAACTTGCCTTTATAAAACTATAAGCCTTTGCAAAATTTGCGTTCATGCATGCAAATACATGCAAAAAGGCGCTTAGCCCTTTTTTCAACCAATTAATAATTATTAAATTTTTGTATAGATACCCCGTTAAAAGGGTGATATATGAAGCCCAAATGCAAGCTAAAATTTTAACAGAATATACAAATACAGACAAAAGATAGAAAAGACAAAATGCAAAAATACACGAGGGCAGATAATAAAAATGATCATGGGACGAATCGTATTTACTTTGCGTGGCGCAGTATTTGCTGCTGCGACGTTAATTTCCTGTGTTGAATACACAGAAGCAAGCGCACAACAATTAGTTTACCGCCCGGTTAATCCTAGCTTTGGCGGAAACCCTTTCAACTCATCACATTTATTGGGCATTGCCGGCGCGATAAATGATTTTAAAGACCCAAATTCAAGCTCGAGCCTGACACAGGGGCAACAATTTGCCAATCAGCTTCAGTCACGCTTACTCTCGGCGTTATCGTCACAAATAACCGATGCCATATTTGGCCCCAATGCCCAAGAAAATGGTAAAGTCCAATTTGGAAGCCAGACTATTTCATGGGTTAGAGGTCTATCGGATGTTACGGTTACAATCTTTGACTCATCAGATGGTAGTTCGACTACAATAATCGTCCCCTTCTTAAACCTTGGGGGCAATTAAAATGAAAAAAGTCAGCATGATAGCAATAGCAATGCTTTTGGCGAGTTGCGCCAGAACCATTGAACCGGGAACAATGGCAACGCCCGCGCAATACGGCAAAGTTACCAGCACGGAAATGGCACTACGTGACTTACCAATTCCAACCCGCCCTATCCCCATTGCGGTTTATTCAATCACCGATCAAACTGGGCAATTTAAGCCATCTGATACTGGGCAAACTCTTTCCCGTGCGGTTTCGCAAGGTGCCACACCCATTTTAATTAAATCATTACAAGATGCCGGAAAACATAAATGGTTCATGGTTGTCGAACGTGAAGGTCTTAAAAATCTTTTGAATGAACGCTCGATAATCCGTGAAATGCGCCAACGATATATGGGCGAACAAGATGTTGACCCCAACGTCCTTCCAGCAATGTTATTTGCGGGCGTTATTATTGAAGGCGGAATTATTGGATATGACACCAACACCGTAACTGGTGGCCTTGGCGCACGGTATCTTGGGATTGGTGGTCAAATGGACTACCGCCAAGATACAGTTACCGTAAGCCTGCGTGCCGTATCGGTTCGAACCGGTGAAGTTTTAATGAGCGTTGAAACCACAAAAACCATTGCCAGCCGTGGGCAAAGCATCGGTGTTTTCAAATATGTTGCATATAAAGACTTGTTGGAAATTGAAACCGGCTACACAACCAATGAGCCTGCCCAACTAGCGTTACAACAGGCAATCGAAAAAGGCGTATATGGATTGATTATGGAAGGCATTGAAATGAATCTTTGGGGCTTTGCCGATAAAGATGCGGGAATGCCTTATTACAACCGATACGCCCAAGAAAGAGATGGTAAAATAACCGCAGAGGAATTTGAAAAAATGAATGCAGACGACCGTAAAAAAGCAAATGCAAATGCGCAGAAGAAAAAGAATTAAATTAAGCGCAACGGTTGCCAATATGGAATAATGAAATATGCCGAATTCAAACAAACCAAAAGTAGCTTTAATTGACGCCAATCATAAGGATAGGCAATTAATTTTACGATATTCGCAATGTTATTTTAATCTCGAAGAATTTTCTTCTGTTGGGGAATTTATAAGCTCTAAAGCCGTAAGTTCATTCAAAGGAATAATTTACGATCCAAATGAAATTAGTGGGCGACCACAAACAAATATAACCCCATTGGTAAATAAAAATATGTTTATCAATACGCTTATAGTTTCACGTTATGACGACGCAAGATTTGCAGTCTGTTGTTTAAAAAGTGGGGCGGTTGATTATGTCTTCAAACCATTTAGTGAGAAACATTTGGTTGATGGGCTTGATGCCCTTCAAGATAAAATCAATCTGCAAATTCGTGAAAATGTTTTTGACCGACTGACGGCACGCGAGAAAGATGTTTGTGAATTAATTTCAAACGGGCTGTCAACTAAGGAAATCGCAAGGGTTTTGGATATTTCTCCCCGTACCGTCGATGTACACCGCGCCAAGATTCTTGCCAAAGTTGGGGTTAGCAATTCACCCCAACTTATAATAAAAAGAAATGTTGCCACATACTAAGGCAGCACAATTACAATAAATATAATTAAAATACCGCCAATAATTGTAATAATTGGCGCGTATATTTGTATCTACACTATAATTATTATCAATATTACGCAATTTTACCTAGTTTTTAATCTACGCAATAAAACACAATTGCTATTTTTACTTTACTATACTTAAGTCTATACATCGCACCGTTAAACAAGGCGGCTGGGATATGGTGAAGCCTTTGGATCATACGGACGGGTATGAGCAAAGGCGATAACAATAATAAGGAGAAGACAATGCGTAGATTATTACTGGCAACACTTGCCATCTCGGCGATTTCTACTGCTGCAATGGCACAAGGTATGACAAATGATAATGATTTGTCAGGAAACAATTTCGGAAACTATGATAATGGCGGCAATGGCAACGTTACCCCAACAGCAGTTGGCAGACCGGGCTATATACCAGTTAATGCAAACAACACATCTGTTGTAAACCAATCTGGTACTGGCGGCCATTTAACCAATGTCAATCAGGCTTTGGGTAACAGCGGCACCGCAATCGTTAATCAGGGTGGCTCTTTGAAAAACACCGCAAATGTTAGCCAAAAGGACGACACCCCATCTTATAACCCTGGCGTTCAAAACATTGCCTATATTGATCAATTATCAGGCAGTGCAGCAGGACAAACCGCAAATATTTTCCAAAACAACAATCGCTCTAATGCCATGCCTTGGAATGCTGATGTTAAAAACAACGAAGCAAGAATTGGCCAAGGCGGCGGTGCGGGCGACAGTGGCGGAAACTCTGCATCAATCAATCAGGGTGATGCCGGAACTGCAACCATCGGCAACCGTTCTGTGATTATGCAAAATACTGGAACCCCTGCTATATTCGCCCCTCCAGGAGGCAATAACCTTGCATCCAACTCACAGATGGGTAATTTCAACCTGTCTTCAATTGTGCAGGCTGGCGGCAATAACGAAGCGCATGTTAACCAGCTTGGTGACAGCAACTCAAGCGACATTACACAGGCCGCCGAATTTGCAAGTGCAATTGTTAACCAAAGCGGAACTTTCAACGCAAGCGTGGTTCACCAATCAAGCAATTTGACCGGTGCTTATCCAGATGCTTATGTTGATCAATCTGGTCATGACAATTACAGTGAAGTTAATCAGGTTGGCGGAACGGTGCTTGGCAAAACAATTGTCGCAACTGTCAATCAATCGGGTGACTTCAACGAATCTTTGATTGATCAAGATGGCTCTGGCCTATTGAACGGTGATCAATTTGCCCATGTTACCCAAACCGGTGACCGCAATGACAGCCGCCTAAAACAACGTGGCTTTAACCAACTTGCAAATGTGTTCCAAGATGGCGATGGTAACGATTCTGAAGTTGACCAATCTGGAAGCAACCAAGTTGCCAATGTAAGCCAGCTTGCAGACATGGGATATTCCAGCGTTATTCAAAGCGGTAACGGCAATACAGCAAATGTGACACAAACCACTGACTATTCATATTCTTGGGTAAATCAGTCTGGTTCTGGCCATACTGCCAACATCAACCAATAAAATACACACATACTACATTCCCCGGCCCCCAAATGCCCCAATGCCGGGGAATGATTTCTTTTTTACGAAAGCAAAGATCATGAAAAACAATATCAAAAAAATGTGTTCGTATATCTCATTGCTTTGCATTTTTACGGGTTCATTTCTTGCAACTAGCATACAAGCCCAATCCATTGCCTATATCCCGCAGGTTTCCAACAAAACAATAATTAATCAAAGCGGAAACGGATCTTTGGCAAATGTAAAACAATCAGGGAATAAAAATATCTCGATAATAAATCAGTCTGGCGGAAAAAATAAAAGCATTATCACACAAGCTGGAAACAATAATGTCGCCAATGTTTCGCAAACCGGCGCAAATTATGACGACCTAAGCAATATTGCTGAAATTGCCCAAAAAGGCGAATTTAATATTGCAAACCTTAATCAATCAGGAGGCGTAATTATGCCCAATATCGCTAAAATCACCCAAAATGGTGATAATAATTTATCGAACGTAAGCCAAAGCGGTGATGACAATAAAATCGACCTTAAACAAGATGGAAATGATAATCAGGCTAACCTTAGCCAAGATGGCAACCACAATGCCATAAGCGCCGAACAAGCCGGCGGCATCAATAGCCTTAATTGGCAACAAAATGGTGATGCAAACCCAGACTTATTCATTAAGCAAACCGGTGGCGCAAGTGCAACAATAATCCAAAATGGTAGCTAAAGGCTATAAAATGGGCAATTATCAAATACAAAAATCCATAATTATAATAGGCATAGTTTGCGCAATGCCTATTTATGCTAATGCGCAAACAAAAACCCCCGACATTGACCAAATCGGAAATAAACCTACCAACAACGTTATTTTTGAACAACCGGGGCTTAGTGCCACAAAAACTGCCGAGCCTATAATTATTACGGTTCCAAAAGAAACCCAAAACGAAATAATTGCAAAGCAAGTTTCCAAATCAAATTCAAAAAAACTTGTCGAGCCAAACCCCGCAATACTTCCCAAAGATCCCAATAATGTTGTTATTAAACAGCCAACAGGCAAAGACGCATGTGATAATGATAAAACCAGTAACATTACAACAGCTTGTAAAAACCCAATTGAAAAACGTGCCAGCGAATTTGAAAATGCAATGCGCCCCGAAATAAATATTGATAACCAAGAACTAAGTCAGGCAAAAGAAAACAATATCTCACTTTCAAAAGATGCCAATAAAACCGCGCAAAAGGCATTTTCCGCAAATGAAATTGAGGCCCTTGCCGCAGCGGCGGTTGCACAAACTTATATCGCAGGCCAAAATCAGCCACAAGAAACACCGCAACCAGATAAAACCACCGTTCCAGATGCAGTGATTGACATGATAAACAACAATTTACAGCCCAAAAACTGAGATGATTATGAAGAAATTGCAGGTTTTTCCATTCAATGCTGAAAGTGCGGGTTTACATAATTAATTCTATCGTCTATTCAGCACCCCTCTTAATACCAACACGCATTTTGCGGATTGTGCCTGGATAGCTCAGTTGGTAGAGCAGCGGATTGAAAATCCGCGTGTCGCTGGTTCGATTCCGGCTCCAGGCACCATTTCACCTTCCAATCACTTCCGAAAATATCTTGAAAAGCCTTATAAAATAGGCTATATTGTCGGCTATGCTTCCGAGCAAATCCGCCAAAACACGCTAACAGCCGAAAAATTTGGGGGTATAATTGGGGGTATAATTGCCCTTTTTAATACACGATACCCCCAGAGATACCCCCAAATGACACTAACAGACACTACAATTAAGACCATAAAACCCACAGATAAGGTTCAAAAGCTGTTTGATGGCGGTGGCTTATTCATTGCAATAAACCCAAATGGCTCTAAATTATGGCGTTTAAAGTATAGAATCTTAAACAAAGAAAAACTGTTGGTTATTGGTGCTTACCCTGAAACAAGCTTGAAAGAAGCACGCAAACGCCGCGATGAAGCAAAAGAACAATTAGCCAAAGGAATTGATCCAGCTTTTGACAAAAAACAAAAGAAGCATCAAGCAAAACAACAAGCCGCCGATTCCCTAAAAGTCATTAGTGAAGAATATCTTGAAAAGCTTGAAAAAGACGGCTTGGCAAACGCCACAATGGTCAAGAATCATTATTTAGCAAAACACCTATATCAAGACCTTGGAAGCCGCCCTATTTCTAAAATCGAACCTTACGAAGTTTTGGCGGTTTTGAAAAAGATTGAACGCCGTGGCAAGGTTGAAACCGCACATAGAGTTTGTTCTTATGCCGCGCGACTTTTCCGTTATGCAATTGTTACAGGTCGCGCAAAATTTAATCCCGCCGCGGATTTATCAGAAGGGCTTGTGGTGCCACAGGTAAAACACCGCGCCGCAATTCTTGACCGTAAAGAGGTTGGCGCATTATTGCGCGCTATTGCGGATTATAATGGGCATTTTACCACCAAACAGGCTTTGCGCCTTATTCCCTATGTTTTTGTTCGCCCTGGTGAATTGCGACACGCAGAATGGGCAGAATTTGATTTCAATGAAAAGCTTTGGAAAATCCCAGCCGCAAAAATGAAAATGCGCGAAGATTTCATTTTGCCGCTTTCACCACAAGCAATAGAAATACTCGAAGAGACCAAAGCGGTGGCAAGCAATTCCAAATATGTTTTTCCTTCATTGCGTTCTGGTTCAAGACCAATGAGCGAAAACACAATCAATGGCGCATTGCGCCGCATGGGATATGACAAAGACACAATGTCTGGTCATGGTTTTAGAAGCGTTGCAAGCACGTTTTTAAATGAAAGCGGCAAATGGTCTTCCGATGCCATTGAACACGCCCTCGCCCACAAAGACAGCAATAAAACCCGCGCCGCATACCACCGCGGCACTCATTGGAATGAACGCGTTGAAATGGCTTCATGGTGGTCAAACTATTTAGACACCTTACGCGATGGCGGTGAAATCATACCATTTAAAAAAGAAGTATAATCCCTCTTCACAATTTAAAAGAATAGTTGCAGTATTTCCTCGAATGTTTGGGGGAAAAATTGGATAGTAAAATATTTTGGAAATTGAATGAATATTTCAATATTGTTCAAGCGACTTTGCTAATTTTGGATATTGATCCATCAGAATGCGAAGAATATATCGAAGATTGGGATCCGCAAAACCAACCAACAGGATATAGTGCTGTCAAAAATGCTCTAATCACCGCAATTGAGAGACAGGAAATTTATGCGGATATAGTTTACAAAAAAACGCCACTTAATCCAAACTATTCAGTTGAAACTAATAACCTAGTCGATGAATTGAACATTTTTCTTACTAAGGTCAGCGAACAAAGCATTTTAAAATTCCTAAATGGCAAGCCGATAAAATCACAATTCTTTTCAAACGATCCCAATGGAGCAAACCAATTTGACGAAAGTGGTGAATTTTATTCACCAAAACTGGCGGCGGCAAATGAAGCTTGGAAAGCCGTTACAACCGAAAAGCATAGATTGAATAGATGCACACCAAAGCAAGCCCTGGAAAAGTGGCTTGAAGAAAATGCTTCCCGTTATGGACTACTAAATTCTGACGGATCATTTAACAAAAACGGTATTGAAGAAGTCGCAAAAATCGCCAATTGGAAAACTAAAGGCGGTGCGCCGCAATTGACCGCAATTTATGAAGAGCCGGAAAAAGAATCATCTAAGGCAAATTCACAACAGACGTTAAATCCGTTTGACGATTTGGATTCCGAATTTCCATTTTGAAAACCATTATAAGGGTTTTTGAGTTATTATAGGTATAGTTAAGAAAAAACCATTATAATAGTTTGTCAAAACCATTCCAATAGTTTTAAAAAATGCGACATGAGTTTATAAATATATAAACCCCAATTAAAACAAAACATTGGTATTAGTTAACAACATCTTGTTCACCTTTTATACTTCGCAAAAGCAAACCATATTCAAACGGTCTTCAACAAAAAGGCGTGAATATGGAAAAACCAAGATTTATTAGATTACCAGATGTAAAAACAAAAACAGGCCTTAGCCGATCCACAATTTATGAGCGCATGAGCGATGGCACTTTTCCGAATGCAATCAATTTAGGCGGTCGAAGTGTTGCCTGGATTGAGGCGGAAATTGATGATTGGATTCTAGCACAGATTCAAAAATCACGCGTTGCAGGGGGTCGTTAAAATGCGAAAACCTAAAAAACGCAGAATTAATCCTACTCGCATAAAAACCACGCGAACTTATACAATTCATGAAACGTCAAAAGCTATTAATGTTCACAAAAACACAATAAACCACTGGATTAAAGAAGGTCTAAAGCCAATTGATGCCCAAAGACCATTATTATTTCATGGAAGTGAATTAAGACGCTTCATAAGCGCGCGACAAATTTCAAGGAAACAAGTTTGCGCAATTGATGAATTATATTGTCTTAAATGCCATGCACCACGCAAGGCAAAAAATGGCTCTATAAAGCTTGAAATATGCAATCAAAAAACCGGAAACTTGATTGGTGAATGTGTTGAATGCGGCACCCACATAAACCGCCGCATAAGCCTTGCAAAACGCGATATATTTGAAAATGCGCACGGACTCAAAAAGCAAGCGCCAACACACCTAATAGAGATGCAATCTAACAGCCTAAATTGTGCAAAGAGTGAAGTCAATTTTGAGAAACCCAAAAACACCAAATTTGTAAAGTTTCAACAAGGAATTTTATTATGAAAATTAACCCAAACAATGAACGCATAAAACGCGAATATTTCACCTTTAAAAAAGAAGCCGACCGCAAAGACGAAAAAACCATTGAGGCAATTTCAAAAGCAATTTTGCGCTTTGAAACCTTTAACAACTACAAAGATTTCAAGACCTTTAATCGGCACCAAGCCACCGCATTTAAAAACCATATTGCCGAAACCAAGAATAAGATAACAGGCGCGCCAATGGCACTCGCAACGCAGCTTTCAACGCTTCATATAATTCAAAGCTTTTTCCGGTGGCTTGCATTGCAAAAGGGTTTCAAAAAAGCCATTCACATTCCCGACATTGAATATTTCAATCTTTCGGCAAAAGACACACGTGCCGCCAAATCTTCAGCACCCGCTGATTTCCCGACAATGGATCAGATGCGTCACGTTATAAACCAAATGCCGCATCAAACAGAAATCGAAATGCGTGATAGGGCAATTGTTGCCTTCACCACCCTCACCGCCGCACGCGTTGGCGCAATCGCAAGCTTAAAAATCAAAAATTTTGAACAATCAAGAAATTTAATAAGCCAAGACCCAAACCATGTGAACACAAAATTTGGAAAGCGAATTGAAACATTTTTAATGGTTATCGATGACCAACATCTTCAAATATTTTTGGAATGGGTAGATTATCTTAAAACAACAAAGCTTTTTGGCGGTGGTGATCCATTATTTCCCAAAACAAAAAATATTGTTGACGAGAACCAATGCTTTAAAGCCGGTGGGATTTCAAACGAACATTGGGCAGGCACCACCGCAATCCGCGATATTTTCAAAAAAGCCTTCAATAAAGCCGGAATAAAATATCACCACCCGCATAGCTTGCGCCACACCCTCACCCACCATTATCAGGCAGTTTGTAAAAACCCCGAAGAATTCAAAGCCATTTCCCAAAATCTAGGGCATGAAAACGTCTTGACCACATTCACAAGCTATGGCGAGATTTCAGCATACAGACAGGGCGAAGTGATAAGGAATATTGGAAATACACAAGGCAATGAAGAATTACTTTCAAGGCTTATGCAATTAATTAAATGAAATTACAAGTAGATATTTACCACGCATTGGTTCAAATAATACAAAGGCAATGTAATTAGGGGTTTGATTCGTGGAGCAGTCTAAACAAAGTTTGCCAAGGGCAAAATCGCACTAGCTTAATTCAAAAATTTTCAAATAAATTTCATGCAATATTATTGTTGCAATTCGAAATGCAGTATAAAGCTCTAACAACTCTAATTAATAAAAATGGAATGATTTTCGATGACAGGTTCTCAACAGCGCGCAGAAATTCAACGACGAATTTGGCAAATTGCAAACGAAGTTCGTGGTGCAGTTGATGGTTGGGATTTCAAGCAATATGTTCTTGGCACATTATTTTACCGCTTTATCAGTGAGAATTTTGCGAATTATTTCGAAGCCGATGACGAAAGCATAAATTACGCCCAATTATCTGACGATATAATCACGCCCGAAATCAAAGACGATGCAATAAAAACCAAGGGTTATTTTATTTACCCAAGCCAATTGTTTGCCAATATTGCAAGAACCGCCAATACAAATGAAAACCTTAACACAGATTTGGCAAATATATTTTCGGCGATTGAGACTTCTGCAAATGGCTATCCGTCCGAAAACGATATTAAAGGGCTTTTTGCCGATTTTGACACCACAAGCAACCGCCTTGGCAATACGGTCAAAGACAAAAACACGCGCCTTGCCGCCGTTCTAAAAGGCGTTGCAGATTTATCATTTAGCGATTTTGATGGAAGCAAGATTGACCTTTTTGGTGATGCCTATGAATTTCTTATTTCCAATTATGCCGCCAATGCCGGCAAATCAGGCGGCGAATTTTTTACACCGCAACAGGTTTCAAAATTAATCGCCCAATTGGCAATGCACAAACAAACCGAAGTAAACAAAATTTATGACCCCGCCTGCGGTTCTGGTTCATTATTGTTGCAGGCAAAAAAGGGTTTTGAAGAGCATATCGTCAAAGAGGGTTTCTTTGGTCAAGAAATCAACCACACCACCTATAACCTTGCGCGTATGAATATGTTTTTGCACAATATCAATTATGATAAATTCAATATTCAATTAGGCAACACACTTATCAATCCGCATTTTGGAAACGACAAACCATTTGATGCCATTGTTTCAAACCCGCCATATTCGGTTAATTGGATTGGTTCCGATGATCCAACATTGATAAATGATGATAGGTTTGCCCCTGCGGGCGTTCTTGCGCCAAAATCAAAGGCGGATTTTGCCTTTGTTCTTCATTCCTTGAGCTATCTTTCAAGCCGTGGGCGCGCGGCAATTGTTTGCTTCCCTGGTATTTTTTATCGCGGTGGTGCCGAACAGAAAATAAGAAAATATTTGGTTGATAATAATTATGTTGAAACCGTAATTGCCCTTGCGCCCAATTTGTTTTTTGGCACCACAATTGCGGTTACAATTTTGGTTTTGGCAAAAAATAAACCCGATGCGAAAACCCAATTCATTGACGCAAGCGGGCAAGATTTCTTTAAAAAAGAAACCAATAATAATGTTATGCACGATAACCATATTCAAAAAATTATGGATTTATTCGACAAAAAAGAAAATATTGACCATATTGCATCATATGTTCCAAATGAAAAAATCGCTGATAATGATTATAATCTTTCAGTTAGCAGCTATGTCGAGGCCAAAGACACGCGCGAAGTGGTGGACATAACGCAATTAAATGCCGAAATTGAAACCACGGTTGAAAAAATAACCAATCTACGCACCCAAATTGATGCCATAATCGCGGAGATTGAGGCATGAGCAATTTTTTGGAAAAATTACTTGATGGCGCGGGGGTGGAGTGGTTGCCGTTGGGGAATGAGAATTATTTTGAAGTGGCGAACGGTGCAAGAAGGCCTGTTAAATCTTCTTTGAGAACATCTGGAAAAACGCCTTATTATGGCGCAAACAATATCCAAGATTACGTAGATGGTCATACACACGATGGTGAATATGTGCTTATTGCAGAAGATGGTTCAGCAAGTCTTGAAAAATATTCAATTCAATATGTGAAAGGAAAATTTTGGGCAAATAACCATGTTCATGTTGTGCGTGGAAACGCAAAAGTAAACACAAGATTTTTATATCATTATCTATGTGTAGTAAATTTCCTTCCATATCTACCAAATAAGGATAGGTCGAAACTTACAAAAGGGGAGATGGTTAAAATCCCAATCCCAATTCCATGCCCTGAAAACCCTGAAAAGTCGCTTAGGATACAGGGGGAGATTGTGCGGATTTTGGACGCTTTTACCGAGCTTACTACCGAGCTTACTACCGAGCTTACTGCGCGCAAAAAACAATACAACCACTATCGCGACCTATTATTAAACTTCCCAAAACCTAATGAAGATGCGGCATGAACGAACAAACAACCCCAATCGCTGAATCCAATAATTTCATTGTTATTGATAAATATGTTCGGGAATGGGAAAGCGCCGAAAGTTATCAATCAGAGGCGGATTTAGAACGCGAATTAGTGCAAGATTTGCAAAACCAAGGTTATGAATTTATTCCCAACCTAACCACGCCACAAGCAATGCTTTTGAATGTTCGCACACAATTGCAAAAGCTCAATAATGTTGAATTTAGTGATGATGAATGGTCGCGCTTTGTTGAAAATTATTTAGATAAACCAAGCGACAATATGATTGATAAAACCCGCAAAATTCATGATGATTTTATTCATGATTTTGTGTTTGATGATGGGCATATTCAAAACATTAAATTGGTTGATAAAGCCAATATTACCCGCAACAAATTGCAAGTTATCAAGCAATTTGAACAGGTTGGAACCCATTCAAACCGTTATGATGTAACTATTTTGGTAAATGGCCTGCCGTTGGTGCAAATAGAGCTTAAAAGGCGCGGCGTTGCAATCCGTGAGGCATTTAACCAAATTCATCGTTATAGCAAGGAAAGCTTTAATAGCGATAATTCACTTTATAAATATTTGCAATTATTCGTAATTTCAAACGGCACCGATACGCGCTATTTCGCCAATACCACCAAGCGCGACAAACATAGCTTTGATTTTACCATGAATTGGGCGAAATCGAATAATGACCTTATCAAGGACTTGAAAGATTTCACCGCAACATTTTTTCAAAAAAATACCTTGCTTAATGTCCTTCTGCATTATTCGGTTTTTGATACTTCGGATACTTTATTGGTGATGCGTCCTTATCAAATTGCCGCCACCGAACGGATTTTGCAAAAGGTCAAAAGTTCTTATCAGGCAAAAAATTGGTGTAAGCCCGAAAGCGGAGGCTATATTTGGCATACCACGGGTTCTGGCAAAACCCTTACAAGTTTTAAAGCGGCGCGCCTTGCCACCGAACTTGAATTTATTGAAAAGGTATTTTTTGTTGTCGATCGCAAAGACCTCGATTATCAAACAATGAAGGAATATCAACGCTTTTCACCCGATAGTGTGAACGGTTCGGATAGCACCGCAGGGCTTAAGCGCAATATTGAGAAAGACGATAATAAAATTATCGTTACCACCATTCAAAAACTCAATAATTTAATGAAAACTGATGAGAAACTTGCGATTTATAACAAGCAAGTAGTTTTCATTTTTGACGAATGCCACCGAAGTCAATTTGGTGAAGCGCAAAGAAACCTTAAAAAGAAATTCAAACAATTTTATCAATTTGGCTTTACCGGAACGCCAATTTTTCCACAAAACGCTTTGGGTGCCGAAACCACCGCAAGCGTTTTTGGGCGTGAGCTTCATTCCTATGTAATTACCGATGCAATCCGTGATGAAAAAGTCCTTAAGTTCAAGGTTGATTATAATGATGTGCGCCCGCAATTTAAGTTAATTGAAACCGAACAAAATCTTGATACGCTTAGCGCGGCAGAAAACAAACAAGCCCTTTTACATCCTAAGCGTATTGAGGAAATTTCCCAATATGTTTTGAATAATTTCAGGCAAAAAACTCACCGCCTTCAAGGTGGCAATAAGGGTTTTAATGCAATGTTTGCGGTTAGTAGTGTTGATGCCGCCAAATTATATTACGAGACCATAAAAACCCTTCAAAAGGATAGTGAAAAACCCCTTAGGGTTGCCACAATCTTTTCATTTGCCGCAAATGAAGAACAAGGCGCGGTGGGAGATATTGGCGATGAAAGCTTTGATGTTTCGGCATTGAACGCCACCGCAAAAGAGTTCTTACAAGCGGCAATTGGCGATTATAACGCGTATTTCAAAACCAATTTTAATGTGGAAAGCAATGGTTTTCAAAACTATTATCGCGACCTTGCAAAGCGTGTTAAATCTCAAGAAATTGATTTGATTATTGTGGTTGGCATGTTCCTTACAGGGTTTGATGCACCGACACTTAACACCTTATTCGTCGATAAAAATTTACGCTATCATGGCTTATTGCAAGCGTTTTCAAGAACCAATCGAATTTATGATGCAACAAAGACTTTTGGGAATATCGTAACCTTTAGGGATTTGGAGCAGGCCACGATTGATGCAATCACTTTGTTTGGCGATAAGAACACCAAAAATGTTGTGCTTGAAAAAAGCTATGATGAATATATGCAGGGCTTTGCGGATAGCGAAACCGGCGAAGCGCGGCGTGGCTTTGAAGAAATTGCACGCGAATTAGAGGAAAAATTCCCTGATCCCACAGCGATTGAAAAAGAAGCCGACAAAAAAGACTTTGCAAAACTCTTTGGGGAATATTTGCGCGTCGAAAATATTTTGCAAAACTATGATGAGTTTGCGAACCTTAAAGCCTTGCAGGATATTGATTTGAATGATGCGCAGGCAGTCGAGGCATTTAAAGCCGAACGCTATCTTAGCGATGAAGATTTTGAGGCACTAAAAGCGGTTAAAATACCAACCGAACGCAAAGTTCAAGATTATCGATCAAGTTATAACGATATTCGCGATTGGTTGCGGCGTGAAAAAGCCGCGAATGATACCGACAAATCAAATATTGATTGGGACGATATAGTTTTTGAAGTTGATTTGTTGAAATCCCAAGAAATCAATCTTGACTATATTCTTGAACAAATTTTTGAAAAGAATAAAAAAGTTAAAGATAAAGTTTCTTTGATTGAAGATGTGCGCCGGTTAATTAGGGCAAGCATCGGAAATCGCGCAAAAGAAAGCCTTGTGGTGGATTTTATCAATCATACTGACCTTGATAAGCTAGGCGGCAAAGATGGCGTTATAGAAGCATTCTTTTCATTTGCACGAGAGGAACAAAAACGCGAAGCAGATGAATTGATAGAAGCCGAAAAACTAAATGTTGAAGAAGCAAAAAGATATATTATCAATTCTATTAAGCGCGAATTTGCAAGTGAAAATGGAACAGAGCTTAATTCTATTTTACCAAAAATGAGCCCGCTAAATCCACAATATTTGACAAAGAAGCGAAGTGTGTTTCAGAAGATTTCCGATTTTGTAGAAAAGTTTAAGGGCGTTGGTGGAAATTTGTAACTAGGCCTTTTAAAAGCAAAAACACAGGCAACAAAATATTTTTGGGGTATATTTGGGGGTATAATCAATAACCACATTGACAATATTGCTTTATTATCAATGAGTTATTCAAGTAATGCGGTTCCGGCTCCAGCACCATTTTATTATATATTTCACCTAAGTTATTGTTATCACTTTGATTGGGGCTTTTGTCGCCAATGTTTCAGTTATAAGTTTTGAATTATTTTTTTGCGAAGTGCATGATTTGTCATTACATTACAGCAAATACATCTCATGTGTCATTAAGCCACCTTTAAATATTCGCTGAATAGAGTTAGACAAACACATATTCAAAAATTTGAAAAGGCAAATATGTTTCAATATCCAATTAAGCAGGCACAAAAACATTGGGCGCTTTTGGCGGCATTAATTTCTGCATCAATGCTTGCCGCGGCGCATGCGTTTGAAACCTTTGGTGGCATGGCACCATGTGCGCTTTGCCTGCATCAGCGTGAGGTTTATTGGGTTGCATTATTTGTTGGTTTAATTGGTTTTGCCCTAACCCATTATATTAAAGCGTCTTCTTTGGTTCGTGCGATTGATGCGGTTTTGGGTGTAATATTCCTTGCCAGTGCGGCAATTGCATTTTTTCATTCCGGTGTAGAACTTCATTGGTGGCAAGGTTTACCAGAATGTGTTGGCGGTGGTTCAAAAGAAATCTCTGGTGATTTATTGGGCGCACTTTCAAAACCTGTTGCCCCACCAAGCTGTGATAAAATACCTTGGAGTCTCTTTGGGCTTTCAATGGCAAATTGGAATGTTATTATTTCATTGTGTCTTGCGGCGTTTTCATTAATATGTGCATTCAAAGGTGATACCGGTTCTTCCGATTTTGAATAGGCATTTTTAAATGAGCAGAAATAAGCGCCCTACCCCGCCATCTGATTATAATAATGACGAGAGAATGGATGAAATATCGCAAATGTTGCGGGTTGATCATGCAGGTGAAATGGCTGCGGTTGAAATTTACCGTGCCCAGCGGAAAGTTTTTGCCAATACCAATAATCTTTCTGGCATAGATGTGATTCTTGCCAAACAAGAAGCCGAAGAAATCGCCCATAAAAAAGCATTTGATGAAATCCTTATTGAGCGCGGGATAAGGCCAACAATCCTTGAACCAATATGGAAGCCTGCCGCGCAATTGCTTGGCTATACCACCGCATTCATGGGTGAAAAGGCGGCCCATGCCTGCACCGCCGCAGTCGAAGAAGTTATCGAGCAGCACTATCTTGATCAAGAAGAGAAGCTTTCGGATAACAACCCACTAAAGCCGATAATTACAAAATTCCGCCAAGAGGAATCAGAACATCGTGACGATGCCATTGAAAATGGTGCCGAGGATGCGCCCCTCTATCCAATATTATCGGCAATAATTAAAACCGGCTGTAAAATTGCCATTTTCCTAAGCCATAAAATCTAATTTACGTTTTTTTGATTTATTGCAATCTTTTGAAAATTGAATAACAATATTTTCATCTGCTATTCAGGTTTAAGATTATAAATTAGAAAAGTGAATTTATTTGGTTTTTCCAAATTTAATATGGAGCAGGAAATGAATAACAAAATTAAAATGACTATCGGCGCAATGGCTCTTGTCTCTATGCTTGGCGCGTGTACAACCGTTGATCCAAACACTGGTGAAAAAGTTCGTGATAATTCGAAAACTGGTGCAATAATTGGTGCTGTGGTTGGTGCTGCTGCGGGTTATGCGTCAAATGACAAATCATCTGTCGGCCGTAAAAATGCAATCATCGGTGCAGGTATTGGCGCATTGGGTGGTTATGCAATCGGTGATTATATGGATAAACAACAGGCCGAACTTCGCAAAAAACTAGAAGGAACCGGCGTAACCGTTGCCCGTAATGGTGATGAAATTGTTCTTAACATGCCTGGTGATATTACATTTGAATATAACCAAGACACATTGCAACCACAATTCTATTCAGTTTTGAACGACGTTTCAAAAGTGTTGTCTGATTATCCATCAACCTATGTTGACGTTATTGGTTATGCAGATTCAACCGGTTCGGATGCGTATAATCTTGATTTATCGCAACGCCGCGCAAACTCTGCTGCAAACTATCTTAGCGGACATGGGGTAGCATCACAAAGGCTTTATGTAACCGGAATGGGTGAAAGCAACCCAATTGCCGACAATTCAACACCTGAAGGTCGTGCCAAAAACCGCCGCGTAGAAATTAAACTTCGTCCGGTTACTGCGTAATCTGTGAACCAGTTTTTTCTGGTTCTTCGGCTTACGGAAAAGTCTGTCAACTTTTCCTGCCTCATCACTGGTCGCGCCAAAAACCGCCGCGTAGAAATTAAACTTCGTCCAGTTACTGCGTAACTCTGAAGAGTAAATCACAAAAAGCAAAGCCCCCGAAATTCGGGGGCTTTTTGTTATTAATGCTAGTTATTAACTAGCCTACGATTTCGTTTCCAGCAAAGAATTGCGCGATTTCAATTGCAGCATTTTCAACGCTGTCTGAACCGTGTGCAGAGTTTTCGCCCATAGAAAGTGCGAAAGTTTTGCGGATTGTGCCTTCGGCAGCATTTTCAGGGTTGGTTGCGCCCATAACTTCGCGGTATTTTGCAACTGCGTCTTCGCCTTCAAGAACTTGAACCACAACTGGTGCAGAGGTCATAAATTCAACCAATTCACCAAAGAAAGGACGTTCTGCGTGAACTGCATAGAAAGTTTGTGCTTGTTCGGTAGTCATTTTAATGCGTTTTTGCGCAACGATACGAAGACCCGCCGCTTCGATAAGTGCGTTTACAGCACCAGTAAGGTTACGGTTGGTTGCATCTGGTTTAATGATTGAAAAAGTACGCTCTAAAGCCATTTTGAAAACTCCAAATTAAATATGGCGGCTATTTAGCTTCTTTAGATGAAATGAGCAATATTAGCGGGTGCAATAATCACGCAACTTGCTCCCATTTTCCTGCGGTATTTTGCTTCCAATAGGATAGTTCAAACCCGGCTTCTTTGGCTGCTTTATAAGTTTTGCGGGCGGCGGCGACTTTTTCATCATCCTGCCCATCAATCAAATAAAAGGCGCGTTCAATCCCATCAATATCACCAATTGGCGCATCTTCAAGTAGAAAAACGGCTTGGGCAAAATTATTATTCTCTTGCGAAGTGGTTAAAAGAATTGGCTGTTCGGATGGTTCAATGCCTTCCGCTCCCTCTATCGCATGGGGCAACCATAAACGCTCCTGAAAAGTCCAAAGCTCTTTATCAAGTGCCACAAGTGTTTCGGGATTTTGGGCGCGGATAAGGCACGTCCAATCGTTTTTCATGCACCGCTCCAGCAGCGGCACAAGTGCCGCCACTGTTGAGGTTTTTTCAAGATGATAAAACCAATATTGCATGGATTATTTCTCAAAAGATTCCTTGACCAAGGTATCAAGTAGGCGAACACCATATCCGGTTGCCCATGATGGTTCGCGCGGGTCTTCATTACCATTTTTCCATGCGGTTCCGGCAATATCAATATGCGCCCACTGTGTTCCTTCTTCGATAAATCTTTGTAGGAATTGTGCCGCAGTGATTGAACCCGCAGGAGAGCCAGGGCCAGAACGATTTACGTTTTTCACATCGGCAATTTTGGAATCAAGCAATTTGTCATAAGATGCACCAAGTGGAAGACGCCATACTTTTTCACCACAATTGTCACCCGCAGCAGTGATTTTGCCGGATAAATCATCGCTATTTGAGAATAAACCCGCATAATCATGACCAAGTGAAATGATAATTGCACCCGTCAATGTTGCCAAATCAATCACATATTTTGGTTTAAAGGTCTGTTGTGCATAGGTTAAAACATCACATAAAACCAAGCGACCTTCAGCATCGGTGTTTAAAACTTCGATGGTTTTGCCAGACATTGATTTAACAATATCACCCGGACGCTGTGCATTGCCATCAGGCATATTTTCGGCAAGACCGACAAGACCGACAACATTCGCTTTTGCCTTGCGACCCGCGATTGCCTTCATGGCGCCCGATACGGCGGCAGCACCGCCCATATCGCCCTTCATTTCTTCCATGCCACCAGATGGCTTGATAGAAATACCACCAGAATCAAAACACAAACCTTTGCCAACCAACGCGAGTGGTGCCTCGTCGCCACCGCCTTTATAGTTCATAACCACAACACGGCTTTCAGAAGTTGACCCCTGCCCCACACCAAGGAATGAACCCATTCCCAATGCTTCCATTTCTTTTTCTCCAAGCACGGTAACTTCGACGCCAAGTTCTTTTAATTCAACAAGGCGTTTGGCAAATTCAGCGGTGTTTAGAACATTTGGCGGCTCATTCATCAAATCGCGACCGAATGCGATACCGTCATAAAGCGATTGCAATGCCGCGAAATCCGCTTCACCATTGCCATCAACAAAAATTTCTGAAAGTTCAGTTTTGGTTTTTGGTGCGGTTTTATAAGTATCAAATTTATAAGATGCCATTAACGCCGCAAGACCCGCATGGGCCGAATATTTTGCATCAGCATCAATTGAACTTACAAGGATTTGCGCACTTGCTTGTCCAAGTGAAGAAGCCGCCTTTACGCCGGTTGCAACCGCTTTTTCAAATGCCTCAAGAGTAAGTTTGTCCTTTTCGCCCACGCCAACAACAATATTTAATTTCCCGTCAATTGTTTCGGTGGCGGTTTGTGATGCAGAGCCATCAAAACCTTGCAAGGCAAGAATTGGTGCAATCGCATCATCTTTAAAGGCGAATTTGATAATTAATTTGCAATCGTCATTCTTTTTAAAATTAATATTCACGATTTTCTCCAGTATTTTGAACATTACCCAATAATTTTAAATCGTTAAAAGTAACATATTTGGTTAGCAACAATTTAGAGCAATGGTTTTTTGGTCACATTAACCCTCTTTTGTCTGATATGCCACCACCTTATCCCTTGCGTTACACCTCAATCACACATATTAGGAAATTTACGAGCTTGTTTTTAGAGAGTCATTTATAAGCGAATGCTAAAAATACAAAAATATATATTAGGTTTGCTTATAGGCCCATTTTTGGCGATAACCATTGGCTTATCGCTATTGGCATTGATTACCCAATCATTGACGCAATTGGATTTGATTGTTGAACGTGGCCAAAGCCCGTTTACGATTCTTTCAATATCCATTCTTTCAACACCGCAATTTATGGCGGTTGTTGCACCGGTTGCATTATTTGCATCCGCAATTTTGGTATATGGTCGTCTTTACTCAGAAAACGAGCTTGTGGTTGCCTTTGCCAGCGGCATGAGCGTTTGGAAAATTGCCGAACCATTGGTTAGGCTGGCTTCGGTTGTGGCATTATTTGTGCTTACGATTGGCACATTTGTTCAGCCCTTTACATACCGCCTTATGCGTGAAAAGATTTTTGCAATCCGTTCAGATATTGCCACAACGCTTGTTAAAGAAGGGCAATTCCGTGAGAGCGTAAAAGGCGTCACCATTTATACAAGAAAAATCGACCAAAATGGGGCTTTGCGCGGTCTTTTAATATCGGACACGCGAAACAAAGATAAAAGCGTCACCTATTCGGCAAACTCTGGCGGGATTGTTAAAATCAATGGCACCCCAGCGATGTCATTAAATGATGGTTCAATCCATGCTCGTGATGAAAATGGCGCACCAATTCTTTATGGTTTTTCGCAATATGTAATTACGCTTGATGGCTTTAATTCAGATGAGAAAGATTTGTTTTATAAACCATCTGACCGATTTACACCCGACTTGTTCACACCAGATATGACCCACAATTGGGATAGATCCCACAAGGGTGAGTTATTGGTAGAAGCAAATCACCGTTTTTCTGCACCATTCTATTCAATTGCCACAGCATTATTGGGTTTCTTTGCGATTTTTGGAACCGGCTTTTCACGCCGTGGTCAAAGCATTCACATCGCCAAAACCTCGGCGGCGGCTTTGGCGATGCTTTTGGCGCAATCAGGTCTTGAAGGCGTGATAGAGAAACAACCAACGTTAAATATTATCCAATATATTATCCCGATTGGGGTATCTTTGTTCATAATGTTCAAACTTGGAATGTTTAAAAATTGGAATTACCTATTAATTTCCGGTGGCGGCAATAATAAACGCCGAAAATCATCCGAAATGATGGAATTAGTGTGATTACATGCTGCACCGTTTAAACAAATACATTTTCTTAAAATCGCTTTCGGGAATGGTAATTGCCTTTCTTGGCGTATCTGCAAGTGTGATAATGGTTGATTTAGTTGAACAATCGCGCGCAGTTGCCGGCATACAAAACGCCAATTTCTTTACCGCATTAAAATTTACTCTTATGCGCCTTCCCGGCCTTACAGAACAATCAATTCCAATCACGGCATTGGTTGGAACATTGCTTAGCTTTACTGGCCTGTCACGCCGTTCAGAAATCACGGCAATGCGGGCAGCGGGGGTTTCTGCGTGGCGTTTTCTTGCGCCGCTTGGTTGGCTTGCTGTTTTTATCGGTGTTGCAGTTACATTTTTTATTGATCCAATTTCCGCTAAATTAAATGATCAATATGAGGCCGAAAAAGACAGGCTTTCATCAATTGTACAAATTGCCGATGCGTCAAAATCAACAAAATTATTATGGGTAACACTTCCCTCAACCGAAGGGCAATTAATTATTTATGGTGATAGTAAAGAAGCAATCACACAAACTAGTTTTGCCATAAACAATGCCACAATTTATGTTTACGACAAATCGGGGCTTAATTTACAAAAAACAATTGACGCAAAGCTTGCAATTAGAAAAAACAAACAACTAATTATTAGTGATGCCTACACTACTTATACAGGTTCACAATCAGAATTTAGCCCAACCATCCAAATGGGGCTTTCGAATACTACATCAATTGAAGGCACACGCGAACCAAGAATTGTTCCGCTTTGGGAACTCCCTGCCGAGGCCCATCTTGCAAAACAAAATGGTGGCTCGCCAGAAAAATATTGGTTGCGATTTTTCCGCTTGTTAATGTTGCCTTTTAATATGTTGGCGATGGTTTTATTTGCCGCAATTATGAGTATTGGGCTAGATCGTTCTGGCGGCAAAATCCGAAGTGTTATGATTGCAATTGCAATCGGTATATCAATGTATTTCTTTAATGAAGTAGCGGGTTTAATGGCAAGTTCCGGCAATATTCCTGGATTAATTGCCGCAATATGCCCGCCGGTATTTACTTTGGCACTAACACTTGCCCTGATATCTTATCGCGAAGATGGTCAGGTTTCCTAGTTTTAATATTCCGACAATAGGCTTTGACATTATTGAACAAAAAATCCAAAACATTATTTAGAAAAATAGGCGGTCAATCGATTCTGTTATGAAATTTGATTATCATCATTCACAGCCTGCATTTATTATTGCTTCGTTTGCCGTCCTAGCAAGCGCAGGACAAGCACGGGCATATGAAAATTATAATGCCAATGATGCAATTCGTAATCGAATTCATTTTTTCATACAGGATCAGGATGTTGGGCAAAATGGCGGAATAAGCTTTTCACAAAGCGCGCAACAAACAAGCCCAAAGTCAACTAATAATACGCCAATTGCAACGACCCATGCCAATCAAACTAATACGACATCAAACCTTGATGATAGGGTTTTATTGATTGCCGATGAGGTTGTATCAGGCGATACACAAAACGAAATTATCGCCATTGGCAATGTTGAGGCAAGAAACAAAGGTAGACGTCTATTATCAGATAAACTGGTTTATAATCGCGATACGGGCATTGTTACCGCAGTTGGAAACGTGACAATTATCGAAGCCGATGGAACAGTTAGCTTTGCAGACGAAGTAACCGTTGACGATCAACTAAATAGTGGTTTGGTAAATAATTTTGCCGCCCGCTTCCCTAATAATGGTGTCGTTGCGGCAACAACCGCAGTTAAAGAAGATGGCGGTCGGAACTCATTGTCACGGGTTAAATATACCGCCTGCCCTGTATGTGCGGCAAAGCCTGAACCAACCTGGAATATTCGCGCACGTAAAGCAATTCAAGACACGCAAAAGAAAGAAATTTCTTATCAAGACGTGGTGTTTGAAGTTAAAGGCGTTCCGGTTTTCTACACGCCCTATTTCAAGCACGGGGACCCGACCGCTGGGCGCCAATCAGGTTTATTGCAATCAAAGCCTGGTCGCTCTTCGCGTCTTGGTTACAATCTTGAACAACCATATCTTTACGTAATTGATGATTATTCGGATATAACAATTTCTCCGCAAATATCGCAATATGTTAACCCAATCGTATTTGGTGATTACCGCCGTAAATTTTATTCTGGCGACCTTCATATTGCTGGTTCCGTTACTAATGAAAAATTCTTCGCGCGCGAAGGCTATAAATTTGGCAATACCGATTGGCGCGGTCATATTTTTGCCGATGGAAAATTCAATATTAATGACACTTGGGATTGGGGTTTTGGTGTAGAAAACGCATCAGATGACTTATATCTTGCCCGCTATTCAATCCGTGGCCAAGGGACGGTGCGCGGCCCAGTTCGCATTACAAGTAACAGCCTTATCAATCAGCTATATCTTGAAGGTAAAGAAAGCGATTTCTATGCCCGCGTTATGGGGATTGGCTTCCAAAATCTTCAAGGTTTTGCATATCGTAAAAATACACCCAAAGTACTGCCAGATATGGAACTTCATAAAGTCTGGCAAACCAATTTCCTTAATGGAACAATTGGCGCAAATACTAGTGGCGTCTATCTAGCGCGCAATGATGATAAACTTGATAGTGGTCGCTTCTCTTCGTCAGTCAATTGGCGTGGGCAAAAAATTATTGGCAATGGCTTTTTATTAAAGCCAAGCGCAGAAATCAAAGGCGACTATTTCTATTATAATCACTTCCGTGATGCATCAGGAAACGATGTCGGAACCAGCAATTTCAGCCGTTTTAACGCTAATGTTGCCACTGATTTTAGCATCCCATTACAACGCTATACCCAAAATTACAAAATCATTCTTGAGCCAAAACTAAACTTAAGAATTGCCACCACCAACGATAAAAGTGATCAAGTAGTTATTGAAGACGCATATAATTACGAAAATTCGTATTCATCGTATTTCTATAATGATGTGTCGGCAATTAATGATATTTACGACAGTGGTGCAAGCGCCACATTGGGCATGAACCTTGCGGTTTATGATAATAGTAATAATTCAATCAACTGGTTTGTTGGCAAACAATATCGCAATAAAAATAACCCATTATATAACCCACTAAGCAACCTCGATTCAAAAAATGGGGATTATGTTTCAAATCTTGAAATAGATTTCAAAAAATTCCTGACCCTAAGCGGGAATGTGCGCATTGATGGCGACACAGGTGAATTAATTCGCACCGAAGTATCGGCGAATATAAATTATAAGAATCTAAGTGTGCAAACCCGCTATCACGAATTACCACAGAAATATTCGGCTACTACCGCAAACCGCGAACTTATAACCAGCGCGCAATATAAATTGGGTGATTATACATTATTTGCCGATAATTGGCACGATTTCAAAACTGACACTAATCTGAAATCACGTTTTGGTGTTTCTTTTGGTGATGCATGTACTGATATCCGCATTTATTATGAAGAAATCAATACAACAAATCGTTTTGTGACCCCATCTAAAAACTTTAAAATTCAGATTGCGTTCAAGACACTTGGTGTAATTGATGACGACCCATTTGAATGATTAAATTAAAAATCAGCAATTGCCAGTTAAAGCTAGTTGAAGCATAGGCAATTGCGCACTATTAATAGGCGGATTTGGAAGAAAAAATGAAGCAAAATTTAAACAAAACCATTTTTAAAGGTGTACTTGCCGCAATTTTGATTGCTGGCTTTGCAAATGTTTCCTTTAAAAACGCCTATGCCCAAGATGTAACCCTTAATGAAGGTGTTGCCGCAATCGTCAATGACGAACCGATTACAAGTTTTGATTTGCGCCAAAGAACACGTTTTATTCTTATTACTGCTGGTGTTGCTAGTCCTTCACAGGATGCCATTATTGCCGCATCACAACAGGCGCTTAACTCTTTGATAAATGAAAAATTACAAATCCAAGAGGCAAAAAAATATAAACTTACAATGTCTGATGCCGAGGTTGATCGTATCCTTACCAATCAGGCTAAGCAAAATGGAGCAACGCTTGACCAATTCTTCAATGAACTTAGACAGGCTGGCATTTCAATCCAAAGCTACCGCGATAAAACCCGCGCCGAAGTTTTGTGGCAACGTATTGTTTCTGGTCGTTATTCTTCACGTGTGAAAATCACTAAAGAACAACTTGATGACGCATTGGCGCGCATTCAAGCATCGGCATATAAACCGCAATATCAGGTTTCTGAAATCTTTATCGAAGTTGCAAGCCCAGATGAGGATGAGCGCGCGCGCCTTGGCTCCAACACATTGGTTGAACAAATCCGTAATGGTGCAAGTTTTGGCCGTGTGGCACAGCAATTCTCATTCTCCCCTTCTGCTGCTACTGGTGGTGATTTGGGTTGGGTTGTTCAAGGTGAGCTTCGTCCCGAAGTTGCCAAAATTGTTGATACCATCCCAGTTGGTCAAGTTTCTGATCCAATTCCGGTTCAAGGTGGTTATATGATTGTTGCGGTTCGCAACAAACGTAGTGGCGGTAACGTAAGCCTAAATCTTGATTTGCGCCAACTCGTGGTTGCCGAAAACAATAAAAAAGGCGCCAAAGCTATTGATGATGTAAGAAATCAATTCAAAGGCTGTGATAGCCTAAAAAAACTTGCCGATAAAAATGGTGTTACCGTAAATGAATTGGGCAAGGTTGCGCTTAATGACCTTAGCGATGAATATAAAAACTTGGTCGAGAACCTTCCAGAAGGTAAAGTTTCAAATAGCATTCAAAGCGGCGCAAACACCGAGGCACTTGTAGTTTGTAACCGTGAAGTTACAGGTGAAGATATTCCAACCGCGCAACAGCTTGAAGATTCTATGTTTGATCAGGAATTAAGCCTGATTGCACGCCGTTATTTGCGCGATCTTCGCCGTGAAGCGGCAATCGTAACAAGGTAATCACATGCCTGAAACAATGCTTTTTGCGGTTTCAATGGGCGACCCATCAGGGGTTGGCATTGAAATCGCCCTAAAAGCATGGCTTGAACGGCGGCAATATTTGCCAACTTTTTTCATTATTGGCAAAAAAGAAATTTTTGTGCAAACGGCACAAAGACTTGGGCTTGAAATAAATATTGCCAATATTTCAAACCCCAATCAGGCACACGAAACCTTTACTCGAGCCCTGCCGATTTTGGATATTGATGGGGTGGTTTCTGATTTTGACGCTGGCAAACCCAATTCAGACAATGCCGAAATAATCATAAACTCCATAAAAAAAGCCACTGAAATGGCGATTTCTGGTGAGGTATCAGGCATTGTAACTTTGCCAATTGCCAAATCGGTTTTATATGCGGCGGGTTTTAAATTCCCTGGTCACACCGAATATATTTCCCATTTATGTAGCGAGCATTATAATAAAAACCATGAAGCCATCATGATGCTTTCGGTTGATGGTTTGCGGGTCGCACTTGTAACAATTCATGACCCAATTTTTAAAGTTCCTGAACTTATTACCAAAGATAAAATCATCACCCTCGCCCACGCATTAAACCAATCAATGAAGGATGATTTTGGGATTAAAGCACCCAAGATCGCGCTTTTGGGCCTTAACCCACATGCGGGCGAAGATGGGGCAATTGGGCGCGAAGAAGTTGAAATCATAAACCCCGCCGCCAATCAATTGCGCGCCGAAGGTGTTGATATTACCGATGCCCTGCCCGCCGATACCGCCTTTGCCGATTTTAACCGTGCGCAATATGATATTTATCTGGCGATGTATCATGATCAGGGTTTGATACCTGTAAAAGCGCTTGATTTTCATGGTGGCGTAAATACCAGCCTTAATTTGCCCATCATCCGCACATCGCCCGATCATGGCACAGGCTTTGGGATTGCAGGAAAGAATATTGCGCGCTACGACAGCTTTGAAAACGCGTTAAAAATGGCGAACGCAATCGCCACCAACAGAAAGCAAATTGCATGAGCCGCCCAAAACTAGGTGAATATATACGCGAAAATGAATTATTCGCCAAAAAATCCTTGGGGCAGCATTTCCTATTGGATATAAATCTTACGTCAAAAATTGCGGGGCTTTTGCAAATTGATGACGATGACGTGATTTTTGAAATTGGCCCTGGGCCCGGTGGGCTTACACAGGCATTATTAAATACCAAAGCAAAAAAAATCATTGCTATTGAAAAAGATGAACGCTTTGTGGAGCATTTAAAAACCTATTTTAGCGATGATTTGGGGCGGCTTGAGGTGATTTCGGGTGACGCACTAAAAATATCCCCCGCGCAATATTTGCGCGACAATGGCATTGAATGCAAATCGGCAAAAATTATTGCCAATCTTCCATATAATGTTGGCACGCAATTATTCCTTAATTGGGTAACAGGCGAAGAAAAAGATTGGGAAATGGCATTAATGTTCCAAATGGAAGTTGCCAAACGCATTTGCGCCCAAACTGGCGACAATCATTATGGTCGCCTTGCAATCCTGACACAGGCGGTTTGCCATGCCCATGTTGGGATGCACGTCCCCCGCCTTGCCTTTAGCCCGCCGCCAAAGGTCGAAAGCGCGGTTGCGGTTATTACGCCCAAAAAGAAAAATCGTTATGATGATTTGGAAACCTTGGGCAAAGTTACCCAAGCCGCCTTTTCCCAGCGCCGTAAAATGCTGCGGTCATCATTGGCGCCATTGGGCGATGCCGAGGCGCTTTGTGAAGCCGCCGGCGTAAAACCAACCCTGCGCCCCGAACAACTAAGCCCAGAGGGGTTCTATGCGCTTTGTGAGGCGGTTAAGAAGAATTAGAGTGCGCCTCTCCTCCCCTGTAAAGGTGGCAGCGAAGCTTACGGAGTGGGCATAACCCACTTTTAATGTTTTAAATAGCGTTTATTGCCACTGCCATTAATGCAATAATGCCCGCCACGCGGACCAATGCAAACGCGTTTTTTGACACATGAGCATTCACCGTCCGAACCAGAAACTTTTGGCGTAAACCTTACCCCCTCACCGTTTTGGAAATCTTTATAATAATTCAGACCTTTTTCACCCTTTTTACGGATTTTACCAGTAGTAAATAGACCTTGTGGGCGGTGGCAATGATATTCACCGGTTTTATGGTTTAAATGGCAACCATGCGCATCAAGACCGCCCGGATGCGCCAATATCGGCGACGGGATTATCAAAAATACCAAAATGAATAGATAAATCTTCCTCAAATATTTTTCTTAAAATATATGCCCAAACCTATGGGTAACATATACTTTATTTGAATAATTTCAATTGGAAGTTTTTAAATGGAATAATTAAAAAGTGCTACTTGAAGCTTTAAAAATATCAATTATGATAATTCATATTGGGTGGTGGAAAACATGGCTAGAAAAAAGGGTTTTAAAATCCCGGGTGTTTCATTTTCTGCGAAACGCGCATTGGGAATTTCGCAAGCACAAGCAAAATTATCAAGAAAGCTTGGCGTGCCTTTATCAAAATCTGGAAGACAACGAAAATTAGGCGCGACAACGGGGTGTACCGTTTTTATAGCGCCATTTCTTAGTATATTTGTTTTGCTGTTTGTAATGGGACTGAAACTTATCGCGTGAACCATTTACCATACACATCAGTGTGTAATGCAATTGTTTTGCGGTTATAAATATGTTATAGAGATTTAGTAAGGGTATGCTATGGATAGTAAAACAGTTATCAAACTTCTACAAAGTGATGGCTGGTATGAAATTGCCCAAAAAGGGAGTCATAAACAATTTAAACACCATATCAAAAATGGTCGTGTAACTGTAGCGCATCCTAAGAAAGATATACCAATCAAAACTTTGATAAGCATTGAAAAACAATCAGGTATATCATTACGATAAATTGCTACAAACTGAAATGCAATATACGCATTAAACTTTTAGGACTAAATAAATGGCTTTTGTTTTTTATCCAGCAATTATTGAAAAAGGTGAAATTGAATACGGGGTTTACTTTCCCGATTTGCCAGGTTGCACATCTGGTGGTGATACCCAAAACGATGCCGCCAACAATGCAGAAGAAGCTTTAGCATTACATATTGAAGGAATGCTTGAAGATAGTGAAGTATTACCGCAACCAAGTAAACTTGAAGATATCAAAACCGAAGAAAATGAAGCATTGGTTTTAGTAAAAGCAGTTATTTCTGAAGAAAAAGTACGTGTAAATGTAATGCTGCCAGCGTCATTACTTCAGGCAATTGATGCAAAAACCAATAATCGTTCTGAATTTTTAACTCAAGCCGCGCGTAAAGCATTGGTCGCATAGTCTTGTTATTGTTTATGCAAGGTAGATAAGCGAGCGCAGCGACTTATGCTTACGTATCTTCACTCAACAATTGTTGCACAAAGCTATGCACCCACGGTTGGCGATAGCGGGATAGGCGTTCGGCCTTGATAATATCTTTTAGCTTTTCATAAGTTGCATCAAGATCATCATTCACAAGGATATAATCATAAGTCTCGGCACGGGCGATTTCGCCATATGCGTTGTTCATGCGCTTTTTGATGGTCTCAAGGCTGTCTTGCGCACGGTCGGTAAGACGGCGTCTAAGTTCGTTCATTGATGGCGGTAAAATGAAAACAGAAACCACATCTTTTGGCGCATTTTTTTCCAATTGCTGCGCACCCTGCCAATCAATATCAAAAATAATATCGCGACCTGATTCAAGCGCCTTCATAATCGGCTCTTTGGGTGAACCGTAATAATTATCGTGCACCTCGGCCCATTCTAAAAAGCCGTCTTTGGCGCGGATTTCACGGAATTCGTCCTTGGAAATGAAATGGTAATGTTCACCATCCCCCTCACCCACGCGTGGGCTACGGGTGGTGCATGAAACCGACAACGACAAATCATCATCCTCGGCCACAAGGCGACGCGACAGCGTGGTTTTACCAGTGCCAGAAGGGCTAGAAAGCACCAACATTAATCCGCGTCTTTTTACCATTGTCCCATTTTCCATTTATTTACCGCCCGCAAGATTGGGGTCGGCAATTGCTTCCATTGATTCTTTTTGCGCCCGAATTTGCCGCCATTTTTCAACATTCTTTGTATGCTCTTCATAGGTTGCGGCAAAAACATGCCCGCCAGAACCATCGGCAACAAAGAACAGATTTTTTGACTGCGGTGGATTTAAAACCGCCTTGATGGCGTCTTTACCAGGGTTGCAAATCGGGGTTGGCGGCAAACCTTGGATAACATAAGTGTTCCAAGGTGTGTTTTGCGTAATCTCACTCTTTAAGATTTTACGCCCCAAAGGCAGCCCCTTGGTAATGCCATAAATAATTGTTGGATCGGATTGAAGTTTCATGCCTTGGCGCAAGCGGTTAAGGAAAACGGCGGCAATCTGTGGGCGTTCACTCGCGATGCCGGTTTCTTTTTCAACGATTGACGCAAGGACCAAAGCCTCTTCCTTTGAACGGATTGGCAAATTAGCCGAACGTTCAAGCCATAAATCATCAAGAATTTTATTTTGGCGATCAACCATTTGCTGAATAATCATGGCGCGGGTTTCACCACGTTTAACCGGATATGTATCGGGCGCCATATATCCCTCTTTTGGGATAATCGGTAAATCACCAGTCAAAACCTGATTTTCGGCAATTCGTTTATACGCCATATTCACCGTCCAGCCTTCTGGGATGGTGATTTTGCGTTTTAAAGCATCGCCATTGGCAAGAATATTCAATACTTTTAATGGGGTTGCGCCCGATGGAATTTCAAATTCACCAGGGATAAATTTTTTGCCCGAATTGGTTAAAACCGCAAATGTTTTGAAAACAAAGGGAACCCGTACAAGATGCGCCTTGCCAAGGTTGTCGGCAATTTTGCCCGCCCCTTCACCGCTATCGATAATGAAAACGGTTTTATTGCCCTCATGCGCCTTTGGCCCCGGGGCAAAGAATATGAAAATCAATAATAAAACAGACAAAACACCAAGCGCGCTTGCGGCATAAATCCCCACGCGCTCGGCACCTTTTACAAGGCTCTGTTTTTTTTGTTTTTGCTTTTTACGAAAATCTTTCGCAGCGTCTGCCATCTTACACTTTTGCGAATACCAAAGCCGCGTTTGTGCCGCCAAAGCCGAACGAGTTCGACATAGCAGCCTTTATTTCCATTGGTTTTGCCACTTTTGGAACCAAATCAATCTTTGTGTCCACACTAGGATTTTCAAGGTTCAAAGTTGGCGGCGCAATAGAATTTTGCATCGCAAGCAAGGTAAATATCGCCTCCACTGCCCCCGCAGCACCAAGCAAATGCCCAATTGCTGATTTGGTCGAAGAAACGGTCAAACCGTCACAATATTCGCCAAACAAACGCTCAATCGCGCGGAGTTCAATCTCATCACCCAATGGGGTCGAAGTACCGTGCGAATTGACATATTGAATATCCTGTGGCGCAAGATTGGCATCTTTTAGCGCCGCACGCATCGCGCGATAACCACCCTCACCGCTTTCGGCAGGGGCAGTAATGTGATAGGCATCGCCAGAAAGGCCATAGCCCACAACTTCGCCATAGATTTTTGCACCACGTGCTTTTGCGTGTTCGTATTCTTCAAGAACAACCACACCAGAACCTTCGCCAAGTACAAAGCCATCACGGTCTTTGTCATAAGGACGAGAAGCAGAAAGTGGGTCGTCATTATAGCCGGTTGATAATGCACGCGCAGCGGCAAAGCCAACCACACCGATTTTACAAACCGCCGCCTCGGCACCGCCGGCAACCATTACGTCGGCATCGCCATATTTAATAAGGCGTGTTGCGTCACCAATTGCGTGCGCACCAGTGGCACAAGCCGTAACCACAGAATGGTTTGGCCCTTTAAACTGGTGACGAATTGAAACGTGACCAGAAATAAGGTTGATAAGCGCCGAAGGAACGAAAAACGGGCTTATGCGGCGCGCGCCTTCGTTTTCAAGCTGAATTGCGGTTTTTGCAATAGTCTCAAGACCGCCAATACCCGCACCAAGCAATACGCCGGTACGTTCTTTTTGCTCATCAGTTTCGGCGACCCAACCCGAATCTTTAATCGCCTCATCAGCAGCAGCAACACCATAAAGGATGAAATCATCCACGCGTTTTTGATCGCGGACAGGCATGGTTTGGTCGGGGTCAAAGCTACCTTCAACGTCCGGACCACCGCCACCGATTCCATTTACGCGCGGAACTTCGCACGCATAGCGAACATTAAGTTCGCCCGCATCGAAACGGGTGATTGT
>APMI01028604.1_pt1 | contig 34354 bp, 31 predicted proteins | sample 667938 | NCBI WGS metagenome assembly APMI01 (sample SAMN01084076, study PRJNA167559) | wastewater metagenome | biome: Wastewater | place: Denmark: Ejby Moelle, Odense | collected 2011-11-28
CGCAGCGGGACAAGTTTGATCGGCAGGAAATATTTGTCTGTCGAATTGCGAATGGCAATTCGACGGGCAGGGTTTGTGTTTGGTGGACGCCCACTGCGTCGGGCGGCTTGCGCGATGAACCACATCGAGCCTGCGCGGCCCTCCTGCTGGTTCGTCTCACCAAACAACAAACAGATTGGACCACAATATCGGCACGAGGCTCGAACACTTTGAATCTGCTGCATCGTGCTTTCGAAAATCGATTCCGATTTTCGGGCCGACGCAGCAGATCGTTTCTATCTAGACGATCAGCGGAATGCGGGCGGCGGGCGGCGTATTGCGACTGCGCGCGCAACGAACCTGCCCGTCGATGATCACCATGCCGATGCCCGGCAGATTGCCTTGCGCGACCGATTCCAGGATGTTGCGGCCGGGCGCATGCAACGCCTGATCCATCAGCACGAAGTCGGCCGCCCTGCCCGCCTCGATCAGGCCGGTGTCGAGATTGCGCTGTCGCGCGGTGTTGCCGGTGGCGAAGCAGAACGCCTGCTCCGCCGGCACGCCGCCGAAGGCCGAGAGCATCGCCACCATGCGCAAGATGCCGAGCGGCTGGACGCCCGAACCCGCCGGTCCGTCGGTGCCGAGAATGATCTGGTCGAGCTTGCCCAGTTCGCGCGCCGTGTTCAGCGCAAGCACGGCGGACCGCTCATTGCCGTTGTGAACGATCTCGAGACCGGACGAGCACTTGTCGCACAGGCATACGATCTGGTCGTCGGGCAGCGCCGAGTGGCCGCCATTGATGTGGCCGACGACATCGGTGCCGGTCTCCAGAACCATGTCGGCGTCGATCAGGCCCGAGCCGGGGATGGAGGGACCGCCGGTGTGGATGGTGCTCTGAATGCCGTATTTGCGCGCCCAGTCGACCATCTGCCGGGCGGTCTTGCCGTCCTTGACGCTGCCGAGCCCGACTTCGCCGAGCAGGGTGACGCCGGCGGCGGCGAGATCGCGGAAATCCTCCTCGGTCATGCCATGTTCGATCACCGGCGCGCCGGCATGGACCTTCACGCCGGAGGGACGGAAATTCTCGTACATGCGCTGGGTCGCGATCGCCAGCGCCTTCAGACCGACAATGTCCTTGGGGCGGCCGGGCGTATGCACCTCGCCGGCGGAAATCATCGTCGTGATGCCGCCGTTGAGACTGCTGTCGATCCAGTTGAGCTGCTGCTGTCGCGGCGTGTAGTCGCCAACGACCGGATGGACATGGCTGTCGATCAGGCCGGGCGCAAGGGTGACGCCGTTGGCGTCGACCACGGAACTTGCTTCGCCGGTGTCGAGGTCCTTCTCGCGACCCCAGGCGCTGATCTTTCCGTCGATCGCGACGACGCAGTCGCCGTCGAGGATCGGCTGTTCCAGCCGTCCCGACAGGATCAGGCCGATATTGCGGATGACAAGCTTGTGCGGCCGTTCAGTCATTTGGCTGGCTCCCGTTGTCGGCGAAGCATTGTTTCGGTTCAGCGAAGACCATCGACGCCCTTCGCTTCATGGGCTTTCAGTCCACCCACCCGTGGCAACGGCCGGCCGCTGTCCGTCACCGCCACGGCGACAAGGATTTCGTTGGCGCGCGGCGCGTCGTTGAGGGTGATTTCCGCGCCGTCGAAATGGCTGCGGACATAGGCGGCGTCCTTGTGGCCGAGCGGAATGTCGAGCGCCTGGCCGGGGCTCCCCATCTTTTTCGACGAGGGAACGAGCGCGGCGCCCTTCTCGACCGCTTCACGCAGCGGCGCGCCGAGTTTCGGATGCAGGATGGCGGCGGCGTGCTCCAGTTCGCCGGCCTCGCCCACCATGGCGGCCTTGCCGTAGCTTTCCGCCTTCTCGGGCGCGATGCCGAGCGCCTCGACACAACGCTGCCCAAGAAGTCCGCCCAGTTCAGCGCCGATCTCCGACAAATCGGACAGGTCTTCGTGGTAGCGGTCCGCGAACGGATTTTCGATGACCGCGGCGGCGATCGCCTTGCGCGTCGGCGGTGCGATCTCGCGGCCCATTTCGCGCCAGGTCTCCTCGACGCACACGACCAGCTTTCGAATACGCGCTTTCATCGCAATCCGTCCTCGCCCTTGACGTCGGATGCGGCGAGCCCGCCCATGCGGGCGTGGATGCGCTGGCCGGTGGTCATCACCAGGATGACCGCCAGTTCGTTGGCGCGCGGCGCGTCGTTGGCGCCGACTTCCATCGCGTCGAAATGGCTGCGCACATAGGATGCGTTGATATGGGTGATCGGCACGTCGAGGCGCGTCCCGGGGCCTCCGACCTTCTTGGTCGAGGGCACGATGGCCCGGGCGTTTCCAAGCACCTCGCGCATCGCGTATCCGCCCGGCACATGCCACAGCGCGCCGTGCTCGATCTCGCCGGACGTGCCGACGATCGCCCCCTTGCCGAACCCCTGCACCTTGTCGGGACCGCCGAGCCTGTCCGCCAGTTCGCGCGCAAGACGATGCCCAAGCGGTTTCAACTGCTCCATGAACCACTGCAGGTCGGGTTCGTAGCGTCCGGCGAACGGATTCTCGATCACCGCCATGATCGCGCCGCGCATTAGCGGCGTCGCCGCGGCCGGTCCGCCCTCGTGATAGACCTCTTCGATTGTCGTCCACGTCTTGCGCGGCATGATGTCAGTCTTGGCCATGTTCACTTTTCTCCGAACTTCCGTGTCTTCGCAGCCGCTGCGGCTCCGGCAATCTTAGCAGCCGACCGAACGCGCCGTCGCGCGCAACAATGACGGTGACAACGAAGATCAGGCCGATAGCCAGTTGCCAGATGTTGCCGATCTTGGCTGACAGCAGGTTTTCCGCGCCCGGAACGATGATGGCGCCCGCAACCGACGCCATCAGCACCGCGCGCCCGCCAACGGCGACCCAGATCAGCACCTGAGTCGACAAGGCGAAGCCGATCAGCGACGGTGAGACGAAGCCGAACTGCGAGGCGAACAGCGCGCCCGCCAGGCCGGAGACCGCGCCGGCGATGACGAACGCCGCGGATTTCAGCCGCCTTGTGTCGTAGCCCAGATGCGCGGTGCGGTTCTCGTCGTTGCGGATGGCCCGCAGCACCGTGCCGAATGGCGAACGCACCAGCACCGTCAGCCCGGCGAAAACGGCAAAAAGAACCGCCAGCACGACGAAATAGACAGTGGTCGGTCCCAGGTCCTCGCCGCCGAAGCTGATCGGCGGCACCCCGAACAGGCCGTTGTAGCCGCCCAGATAGTCGGAACGCGTCGCGGCGGTCTCGACCACGACGGCCGCGCACAATGTGACAATGGCGAAATGCGCCCCCGACAGGCCACGGCCGGCGAAGGTCATCCAGGCGGCGATGGCCGCAAGGCCGCCACTCACCACCACGGCAGCCACTACTCCGATCAGGAAATGGTCCGGCACGCCGGGGACCATGCCAAGCGTAACCACCGCGAACGCATAGGCGCCGGCGCCGAAGAAGATCGCCTGCCCGAAGCTGAGGATGCCCGCCTGCCCCCAGATCAGGCTGAGCCCCATGGCGAAGATTCCATAGCAGAAATAGATCGACAGCAACGGCAGCAGCCAGTGCGGCGCGGCCAGGCCGCTGACGGCAAGAAGCAGCCAGATGGCGATTGTGGCGTAGAGCCCGGTGCGGTCCGGCCCGGTCATTTGCGCCACCACGCGGCGATGCCGTTTGGAAACAGGCGGATGATCACGATCGCCAGGATGAAGACGATGATCTGGGTATCGGCCTGCGACAGCCAGCTGCCGATGATATTGGTGGCGCTGGCGATGCCGAGCGCGCCGATGACCGGCCCGACGAGGGAATTGACGCCGCCGATCAGGATGGCAAGGAAGGACGGGGTGAGGAAACGCATGCCCGCCTGCGGGTCGACGCTCATCACCGGGCTCATCAGCGCGCCGGCGAAACCCGCCAGCGCCGCGCCGAGGCAGAAGCTGGCCATGTCCATGACCCTTGTGTCGAGGCCAAGCGCGCCGGAAATGTCGCGATTGGCGATGACCGCGCGCAGTTTCAGGCCGGTGCGGCTGCGAAACAGCGCCAGGTACAACAGGCTCGCCAGCGTGATCGCCACGACGATGATCAACAGCCGGATCCGCGGATAATCAACGCCAAACAGCGTCACGGCGCCCGGCAACGGGTTGGCGACGCTGTGCGCTGTCGGCCCGAACAGGAGGATGGTGATCTGTTTTAACACCAGCGACACCCCCCACGTCGCGAGGATCGTGTCGAGGAAACGGCGGTAGATGCGCCGGATCACCAGGATTTCGACAAACAGACCAACGACGGCGGTGACGACCGGCGCGGCAAGCAGCGCCAGCCAGAAACTGGCGCCGACGCCTGTCAGCGCAACCACAGTGTAGGCGCCGATCAGCAGGAATTCACCATGCGCCATGTTGATGACGTTCATCAGGCCGAAGATCACCACCAAGCCGAGGATCACCAGCATCAGGACCGAAAAGTGATTGAGGCTGTCGAGTAGAAGCTCCATCGGGGACCTCAGATCGAAAGGAATTTTGCTTGGCGGGCGCGGTCTTCACGGATGCCGGCCGCCGGGATCCCAGATTCGACGATCGCGCCGTGGTCGATGAAGGCGACCGTATCGGCGCAGGCGGCGACCATGTCCAGGTTCTGCTCCGCCATCATGATCGTCAGGCCGGTCGTGTCGACCAGTTGGCGAAGCGTCCCCGCCAGTTGATGCACGATCGACGGCTGAATGCCTTCCGACGGCTCGTCGAGCAGCAGGACGCGCGGTTCGCCGGCAAGCGCACGCGCGATCGCCAGTTGCTGCTGCTGACCGCCCGAGAAGGAGCCGGCGCGCTGGTTCCACCGTTCCCGAAGGATCGGAAACAGCGACAGCAGGTGCTCGGGAATCTCAGGGGACAGCCCCGGCTTGGCGATGCGCCCGATCAGCAGATTTTCGGCGACCGAAAAATCAGCGAACACCTCGCGCCCCTGCGGCACAAAGCCGATGCCGGCGCGGGCGCGCTCGAAGACGGTGCGGCCGGCTATTTCCTGGCCGTCCAGGAGGATGCTTCCGCCCGCCGAGGCGAGAAGGCCGCATACGGACCGCATCAAGGTCGTCTTGCCCATGCCGTTGCGACCGAGCACCGCGACGATGCTGGCGCGGGGGATGGAGATATTCAAATCGTTGAGGACAAGCCCGCCCGACGGGTAGCCTGCCTTGAGACCGACAATCTCAAGCATGCGCCGCCCCAAGATAGGATTCGATGACGCGCGGATCGTTCCTGATGGTTTCGTAGTCGCCGCGCGCGATGATCTTTCCACCATTGGCGACGAGAACCGGCGCGTCGAGGCTGCGGACAAACCCGAGGTCGTGCTCGACGGCGAGGATCGTCAGGCCGCGCTCGACGTTGAGCTGCTTGACGAGCCGAGCGATGGATTGCGTCTCCGACACCGACATGCCGGCTGTCGGTTCGTCCAGCATCAGCAGACTGACGTCGCAGGCGAGCAGCATGGCGATCTCCAGACGCTGGCGTTCGCCATGGGATATTTCGCCCACCGTCCGCTCCAGCTTTTCGCTCAGGCCGCACAGTTCGGCCAGTTCGTCGCGTCTGGCAATGGACGGGCGAACCAGGGTCAGCGCGACCATACCGTTGGCGCCATCGGCGCGCGCCAACGCCACTTCGAGATTTTGCGCGACGCTGAGTTCGCCGAACACGCCAGGCACCTGGAATTTGCGCGCAATCCCCATCCTGGCGATGCGATGCGGCTCCATCGAGTCAATGCGGACGCCGCTGAAAAGAATCTGCCCCGCGGTCGGCTTCAACGAACCGTCGATCAGGTTGAACAGCGTGGTCTTGCCACAGCCATTGGGTCCCAGAATGGTGTGCAACGAGCCTGCTTCAAGTTCGAAGGAGACGTCGTTGACGGCAACGACGCCTCCAAACCGTTTGGTCAGACCCACGACCTGAAGCAGCGGGGCAGTCGCCATGATGTCAGCCGCACTGATTGGCGGCGACAATGCGTCCAAGATCAACCAGCGTATTCATCTTGCCGTCTCGCGCCTCGGTGATGAGAACGTTGAGATCGACGTGACGGTCCGACTTGCGCAGATAGACTTCACCATTGCCCGAGCGGATCGACTGGTCGACCATGGCGTCGGTCACGGCCTCCTTGTCGTCGCCGCCGGCGCGGCGGATGCCTTCTATATACATGCGCGACAGCGTCCAATGCGCATCAACCGTATTGGAGACGATGGCGTCGGCCCCATAGCGCTTGTGCGCCAGCGACTTCAGCTTCTCCGCATCCTCCGAAACCAGGGACGAGGTGAAATCGGCCGGCGCGACGATGCCGTTGCTCTCATCGTGGGACAGGCCCGCCAGATAGTTTTCGGAGAAGCCGAAAAAGATCATCCGGATCGACTTGTTCATGCCTGCGGCGGCGAACTGCTTGACGAAGGTGATGGCGTCAGCCCCGACAATGGTGAGCGCGACCGTATTGGCGCCGGAATCGCGGATTTTTCGCAAGGTCGCGGCATAGTCTGTCGCGCCCCACGGCGTGTATTCCTCGCCTACGACCGCGCCGCCGTTCTTCTCGGCCTCGGCCCGGAAGGCGGCGTTCATCTTTTGCGGCCACACATAGTCGGACCCGACGAGGTAGAAGCTCTTGCCCATCGTCTCGGTCGCGTGCTTGACCAGCGGCACGACCCAATGGTCGGGCAAGGCGCTGTAACAGGTGATGTAACGCGAGCAGACGCCGCCCTCGTAGTCCGTCGCATAGAGCAGAGGCATCTTCGCCCGCTCGATTGTCGGACGCATCGCATCGCGATTGGCGCTGGTGACGGGACCGACGATGGCCGACACTTCCTCGCGCCGGATCAAGTCATTGGTGCGCTCCACCGCGGTTCGCGGATCGGTTGCGGTGTCGGCGCGCACCAGTTCAAACATGCGGCCGCCGACGCCTCCGGCGTCATTGGCGTCCAGAAACGCCAACTCGGCGCCGTTGGCGCCTTGCTGTCCGAGCGCCTCGAGCCCTCCAGTGAAGGGCTGGAGAATGCCGACCCGGATCGGCTTGTTCTGCGCGATTGCCGGCATGGCGAGCGCGCCGAACCCGGCGGCGGCTCCCATCTGCAGAATGCTGCGGCGCGAAAATTTCACATTCATCGTCATGCTGGCTCCTCCCTGAGCATCAGATGTCGGTCGTTTCAAACTCCGGCATGGCCTCGACGGCGCTCCTGCCCCGCAGCGCCTGAATCACGCGGGCGGCGTCGGTCACCGTGCCGAAATGGGTCGCAATGTCGTAGAGCGAGGACGCCTGCTCGCGCGGGCCCGTCGCCGCACACGCATCGTGCGGCACGATCACGCGATAGCCGTTGAAGAATGCATCGTGCACCGTCGAGCGGACGCAGATATTGGTCACGACACCGAAAACGATGACCGTATCGATCAGATTGTCGCGCAAGGTCAGGTCGAGATCCGTGCCGAAGAACGCGCTGTAGCGGCGCTTGTGGAAGACCAGATCGTCGGCATGCTTGTCCAACTGCGGCACCACGTCGACGCCCGGCGTACCTTCCAGGCAATGCGGCGCTCGCTTCAAAAACTCGCGGTCGCGCTTCAAGCCCGGCCGATGCGCATCGACCACCCAGCCGATCATCGCGCCGGTTTCGCGCGACGCCGTCACCAGCGCATTTTGAACCGGGTAGAGCCGCTCGGCTCCCGGCAGCGGCATTGCGCCAGCCGGATCGCAAAAATCCCACAACATATCAACGATCAGCAGAGCGGTGGATCGCGGCTCGATCACCTGCGTAACCTGGCCTGCACGACTGGCCGAAAACGAGTCCATCGAACGGTGCTCCAACCTTCCCCAACGACGCTATCATAACGCCGGAAAAGATCAATCATTATGTCGTGTACTATCTATTTTCCATCGTTCGACAGAAATTAAAGTCAATATAATCAATCAGATACAACTAGTATCACGGGTCAGTTTACTTCGTTTTTTCCGCCGCCTAAGATTTGAAAACGGCTTGCCGGCCACCATTTCGACACCCACTGGACCCCAAGAATGACCGATGGAGCAGACCAAGAACGGATCGATCAGCCGGGTCCGGAAACGGCCGGACAGGAGTCCGCCGCAGCCAGGGCGCTCTATGACCTGCAGTCGAACATCGGCTATCTGTTGCGAACGACGAACCAGATTGCTGTCGTCCGGTTCAATGCCTACCTCACCAATGCGCTGGCGATCGACAACATCACGACCACCCAGTTCGCGGTGCTGACATCGCTGATGCGATTTCCAGGCGCCTCATTCAGCGCATTGTCGAAATTCACCTCGATCGACATGCCCACCCTCAATTCGATGATCAATCGCCTGAGCGCGAGGAATCTTCTGTCCATTCAGGTCGACCCCGCCGACAAGAGATCGCGCCAGCTTTGGCTGACGCCGGAAGGGATGGCGTTGGCGAGGCGTTTGACCGAACATGGCAACCGCATCGGCGACTTTACCTTCGGCAAGCTGTCGGAAACCGAACGCAGACGGTTGATCTCGCTGCTGAAAAAGATGGGCCAGGAGGTCGAAACCCAGGCCGGGTCCTGAAATGGACCGCCGCGTCAAGCGGGCGCTCGCCGTCGCGAACAATGCGCCCCCAACGCCCTCCGCCTGCGCCGCGCCGATCGACGTCCATCAAAGGATCCCGGCCGCCTGCTGTCCGCATTCAGCCGGGAATGATGCGTCTTTGCTTACGCATCGCACGGGCCTGCGCGTCACTGCAGGCGTGGCGGCCGAGGCGAAACACGTTGCGGCGGCTTCCGGTCGACCCTGACCGCCTGGCGGCATACGCCACGCTTCAGCGATTGGCCGCGGGGACAAAAGCACCTTCCGCTGCGCACAACGCCGCCGCGGCAGTCGATCTTGCGCACGATGTTTGCCCTGGAAGGCGGAACCGGAGTTGGGGCAATTGCGACAGCCGCGCATCGGAACCCGCCGGACCTCAGCTTGGCCGGCATGAAACCGCGCCGGCATGTGCACTTGCCGTTGCGGGCCCGGCCGCCTTCGCAGATCAAGGCCGGCGTTACCCGCTTGAAGCTCCGATCCGGTCCGTGCAAGAGCAGTTGCGAGTCCGGCGCAAATGCGCTCCAGGTCTGCTGGTCCCCGGAAATAGCCCGGACCGGACCGGGAATGCCGCCTCCCGCTGTCAGTTGCATAGACATGCTCTTGAGGTTGCCATCGGCCGCGATGGCTGCATCCTTGTCGAGCGGCGAATGCTGCTATCGTTCACGCGCAATCCTGAACAGGCGATCCAGCACGCGATTTCGGCCGACAGCAAGCCGCTCCAGCTGCTGCTCGGCTATCTCAATCTGGTGGTCGACGACAGCGAGCCGATGGACGCCCGTCTCGCAAGCGTGGTCGCGTCACACGTCCGCGACCTGATCGCCTGCGTCGTCGCCGCCGACGCCGACCTCAAAGCGGTCGAAGGCGGCAAGCGGGCGGCGCAGCTCGCGATCATCAAACATTATTTGAGCCAGCATTGCGCCGATCCATCGCTGTCGGTCAACCGGATTGCCGCGCGCTTCGCGATCTCGCCGCGCTACATCCAGCGGCTCTTCGAGGGAGAGAAGACGACCTTTACGGCGTATTTGCTCGACCAGCGACTGACCAATATCTGCCACGTGCTGGCAAGCGTGACCGACGCGGGAAAGGCCATCAGAGACATCGCCTGGGACAACGGATTGAGTGACATTTCCTACTTCAATCGATGCTTCAAGAAGCGGTACGGCATGAGCCCTCGTGATTTTCGGACGAGCACGCGATTGGAAGTTCCCCTGTTGAAAGTGTGATGCGCTGATTTGGCGCGTCGGCGACGTTGCAGACCCGGCGCGGCGTTTGCGCGGCGGCTCTCACGCGGGCATGTCGGCCCCGCATCGGACCGATGCAAACTCCGCTATGCTGCCGGACCCACATCCTCCGCCACCTGCCAGAATGCGCGCACCAGCTTGCCGCCGGCGCGCTCGCGCAGGCAGATCAGCGCCTCGTCCATAAGCATTTCAGGCGCATCGATGATGACGGGAACAAGTCGTCCGTCGCGACCGAACTCAGCCTCCGATACGAAGCCGACGCCTGCGCCGGAGGCCACGATTTCACGCACCGCCTCGCGGCCCTCCGCCTCGATCGCCGGCCTCAATGCGACGCCGACGCCAGCGGCCATTGCTTCCAGCTTGTGGCGAGTCTTGGAGCCGCGCTCGCGCATCACCAGTGGATAATTTGTCAGCTCTTCGAAGCTCATCGATTTGCGGCTGGCAATGGGATGGTCACGCGCGACAAAGGCGATGATCGGCGTCGAGTTCAGCCGCAGGATATCGAAATCGCGTCCTTCCGGGATTTCGCCAAGTACTCCTATGTCGGCCTCATAGGCATACAGGCTGGCAATGACGGTCTCCGTGTTGCCGCCGCGCATCGTTATCTGGATGCCGGGATACTTTTCGCGGAATTTTCCAAGGATATGCAGCAAGTGATGAGCGGCGTCGGCAACGATGCGCAGCGTGCCGGACCGAAGCGAGCGCGTCTCCGACAAGAGGTCGAGCGCCTGCTGCTCGGTGTCAAACATGCGATGCGTGATCTCGAGCAGCTTCTGGCCCTGGCGCGTCAGCGTCACCTGCTTCTTGTGCCGATTGAAGAGCAGGATGTCGTATTCCTCCTCCAGCTTTCGCACCTGGTCGGAGATCGCGGGCTGGGTGAGAAAAAGCGCCTCGGCGGCGCGTGAGAAGCCGCCGGAAATCGCGACATAGTGAAAGGCTCGCAACTGGACGTAACGCATCGATCCCTGCCTTCGCTGTTCATCGATCAATTTTATGCATGAATACAAAATAACGATTTTTCATATAGATTGAAAGCGGGCAGAGTCGTTGGCGTCAAGGCGGAATTGCAAGGAGACGACAATGCCAGCCGATGCCAGAATGGCGGCGATCACCGGTGAAGGATTTGAGGCGCCGGCGCTCGGCGAACCCTACCTCCTGACGCCCGGCCCGCTGACGACCTGCTATGCGGTCAAGCAGGCGATGCTGCGTGACTGGGGTTCATGGGACGACGACTTTCGCGCCATGACCGCCGAGCTTCGCCGCCGCCTGCTGGCGCTGACGGGCGACAGGAACGACGAATATGACTGCGTGCCGATGCAAGGCTCCGGCTCCTTCTGCGTCGAGGCGATGCTCGGCTCGTTCGTGCCGAAGGACGGCAAGGTGCTGGTGCTGGCCAATGGCGCCTACGGACTGCGGGCGGCGCAGACGATGCAATATCTGGGACGCGCCTACACGCTGATCGACAAGGGCGACTACCTGCCGCCGCGTGGCGACGAGGTGGCCGCCGCGCTCGACGCCGATCCAGCGATCACCCACGTGCTCGCCATTCATTGCGAGACGAGTTCCGGCATCTTGAACCCGGTCGCCGAGATATCGGACGTCGTCTACGCGCGTGGTCGCAAACTGCTGGTCGACTCGATGAGCGCATTCGGCGCCATCCCGCTCGACGTCAACGACATTCGCTACGAGGCGATGGTTTCGTCGGCAAACAAATGCATCGAGGGCGTGCCGGGTTTCGGCTTCGTCATCGCCAGGAAATCCGAACTTGAAGCTGCAAAGGGCCACAGTCATTCGCTGTCGCTCGACGTGCATGCGCAATGGGCGACGATGGAAAAGACCGGCCAGTGGCGTTTCACCCCGCCGACCCATGTCGTCGCCGCCTTCCTCGAGGCGCTGCGCATCCATGAGGCCGAAGGCGGCGTAGCCGGGCGCGGCGCGCGCTACATCTCCAACCGCGACACGATGGTGGCGGGCATGCGCGAACTCGGCTTCGAGACGCTGTTGTCCGACCGCTGGCTGTCGCCGATCATCGTCACGTTCTTCTGCCCGGCGCATGAGAACTTCGTCTTCAGCCGCTTCTACGACCTGATGAAGGGCAAGGGCTTCATCATCTATCCGGGCAAGCTGACCGTGGTGGATTCGTTCCGGGTCGGCTGTATCGGCCGGATGGACCATCATGTCATGCGCCGCGTTGTCGAGGCGGCGCGCCAGTCACTTGCCGAGATGAACGTGCCCGACGCCGCCCCGCCCCGCGCCGCGCTCGACGAACGGGCCAAGCTCGCCGCCTGAAATTTTGACGTCGTGGCTGCGTCGCGACCGCTGACCAAGGAAAACCAGATGAACCAGATGTCCCCCATCACTGTCGAGGCCAATGGCCGGTCCTATGCCTGGCCGCGCGTCCCGGCAATTGCGATCTGCCTTGACGGCTGCGAGCCGGCCTATCTCGACGAGGCCATCCGTGTCGGGCTGATGCCGGCGCTCGAACGCATCAAGGCCAAAGGCACGGTCCGCCTGGCGCATTCGGTCATCCCCTCCTTCACCAATCCGAACAATCTGTCGATTGCCACCGGCCGCCCGCCGGCGGTTCACGGCATCTGCGGCAACTACCTCTACAACCCGGAAACGGGGGAAGAGGTGATGATGAACGATCCGAAGTTCCTACGCGCGCCGACCGTCTTCAAGGCATTCTACGACGCCGGCGCCAAAGTGGCGGTCGTCACCGCGAAGGACAAGCTGCGCGCACTGCTCGGGCACGGCCTGAAATATGACGAGGACCGCGCCATCTGTTTTTCGTCGGAAAAATCCGACACGACGACCAAGGCCGCCAACGGCATCGACAACGCCTCCAAATGGCTCGGCCGCCCGGCGCCGGAAGTCTATTCCGCCGATCTTTCGGAGTTTGTCTTCGCCGCCGGCGTCAAGCTGCTCAAGGAATGGCGCCCGGACGTGATGTATCTGACCACGACCGACTACGTGCAGCACAAATATGCGCCGGGCGTCAGGCAGGCGAATGATTTCTACGAAATGTTCGACCGCTATCTCGAGGAACTCGATCGGCTTGGCGCGGCGATCGTCATCACCGCCGATCACGGCATGAAACCGAAGCACCACGCCGACGGTTCGCCAAATGTCGTCTATGTCCAGGACCTGATGGACGAATGGCTCGGCAAGGACGCGGCCCGCATTATCCTGCCGATCACCGATCCCTATGTCGTGCATCACGGCGCGCTTGGCTCGTTCGCCACCGCCTATCTGCCGAAAGGCGCCGACCGCGCCGCGATCATCGAGAAGCTGAAAGGCGTCGAGGGCATCACCGCCGTGCTCGGACGCGAAGAGGGCTGCGCCCGGTTCGAGCTGCCGGAAGACCGCATGGGCGACATCATCCTCGTGTCGGGCGAGAACAAGACCATCGGCACGTCGGAACACCGCCACGACCTCGCGGCGCTGAACGAGCCGCTGCGTTCGCATGGCGGGCTGACGGAGCAGGAAGTGCCCTTCATCACCAACCGCATCCTGCCCGACCAGCCCGGCGCGCCATCGCTGCGCAATTTCGACGCGTTCTACTACGCGGTGATGGCGGCCGCGCTGCCTGGCAATTGAGGACGGGGCGATGACCAAGGCCGAAACCAGCATCAAGGTGCGCCACGAGCCGATGCGCATCGCCGGCCGGAAGGTCGACGCGGACGAAACGCTCAATGTGCACTATCCCTACAATGACGCGGTGGTCGGCACCGTGCCGGCGGGCAATGCTGAACATGCGCGTCGCGCCTTTGATATCGCGGCGAATTACACGCCGAAGCTCACACGCTATGAACGTCAGAAGATACTGCTCAAGACGGCTGAACTGCTCGACGCCCGCAGGGACGAAATCTCGACCCTGGTGACGCTGGAACTCGGCATTTCGAAGCAGGATTCGCTCTACGAGGTGGGCCGCGCTTTCGACGTCTACACGCTGACCGGCCAGATGCTGCTCAAGGACGACGGCGAGATCTTCTCCTGCGATCTCACGCCGCACGGCAAGCAGCGAAAAATCTTCACCACGCGCGAGCCGCTGATCGGCGCAATCTCGGCGATCACGCCGTTCAACCACCCGCTCAACATGGTGTCGCACAAGATCGCGCCGGCGATCGCCACCAATAACTGCATCGTCGTCAAGCCGACCGAACTGACGCCGATGACGGCGTTGGTCCTGGCCGACATCATCTATGAAGCCGGCCTGCCGCCCGAAATGCTTTCGGTGGTCACCGGCTGGCCGAAGGATATCGGCGACGAAATGATCACCAATCCGAATATCGACCTGATCACTTTCACCGGCGGCGTGCCAGTGGGCAAACTTATCGCGTCAAAGGCCGGCTACAGACGCCAGGTGCTGGAACTCGGCGGCAACGACCCGCTGATCGTCCTCAACGATCTGTCAGACGAAGATCTCGCCAGGGCCGCCGATCTGGCGGTTGCGGGGGCGACCAAAAATTCCGGCCAGCGCTGCACCGCCGTCAAGCGCATTCTGGTGCAGGAGAAGGTCGCCGACCGGTTTGTTCCGCTGGTGCTGGAGCGCGCTAGGCGGCTGAGCTTTGGCGATCCGATGGACCTCTCGACCGACCTCGGGACAGTGGTGCACGCGCGTGCGGCAGAATTGTTCGAAAAACGCGTCTACATGGCCGCGGATCAGGGCGCGGAAGTGCTGTACGATCCGGGCCGCAAGGGCGCGCTGCTTCCGCCGATTGTCGTCGACCGAGTCCCACATGCATCCGAACTGGTGATGGAGGAGACATTCGGTCCTGTCATCCCGATCATCCGCGCGCCCGACAATGACGACGAGTTGATCGCGCTGTCTAACTCGACGGCATTTGGCCTGTCGTCGGGTGTCTGCACCAACGATTTCCGCCGCATGCAAAAATATATCGCCGGGCTGAAGGTCGGCACCGTCAACATCTGGGAGGTGCCGGGCTACCGTATTGAGATGAGCCCGTTCGGCGGCATCAAGGACAGTGGCAACGGCTACAAGGAAGGCGTTATCGAGGCGATGAAGTCGTTCACCAACGTCAAGACCTTCTCGCTGCCCTGGTAGAGCGAAATGGCTGACTACGATCTCGCCATCGTCGGAGCGGGCGTCATCGGTCTGGCGACGGCGCAGGTCGCCGCAAGGTGTGGGCTTCGCGCCGTTGTGATCGACCGGGACACCCAGGCCAACGGCGCCTCGATCCGCAATTTTGGCCTGGTGGTGGTCTCAGGCTAGTCGCCGGGTCGATCGAGGCTCCGCGCGGAGCGCACCCGCCACATCTGGCTTGATATCTCAGAGGCTGCCGGGATTGATATCCTGCAGCGCGGCAAACTTGTCGTCGCTCAGCGGCCCGAGGCGATGGCTGTGCCCGAAGCCTACGCCACGACCGAAGATGGCCAGGGAACCAGCATACTGGATGAGGCGGCTATCGCCCGCCACTGCCCTGCCTCACTGGCAGCCGACATTGCCGGCGGCTTGTTCAGCCCGCATGAACTGCGCGTCGAATCCCGCCAAGTCATACCCCGGCTTGCAACTTGGCTCACACAGGCTCACGGAGTCGAGTTTCGGCGCGGCGTCGCGGTCGCCGGCGTATCGCCGCCGGTGGTTTCGACCAGCGATGGCGACATCCGCGCCGCAAAAATCGCAATCTGCCCCGGAGACGATCTGGCGACGCTGTTTCCTGCGAGCATTGCCGCTTACGGAGTGCAGCGCTGCAAGCTGCATATGATGCGACTGGGCGACCCCGGCTTTCGACTCGACGCTGCGATTGTTTCGGACCTCAGCCTGTTGCGCTATGGCGGCTACGCGGCGATGCAGCAATGCAATGCGCTCAAGTCCCGGCTGCTGCACGAGCGCAACGCGGTGCTTGCCAACGGCGTTCACCTGATCGTGGTGCAAAGCGCCGATGGTTCGCTGGTAGTCGGCGATTCCCACCATTCTGGCGCGACGCCCGACCCGTTCGCGCCTGAAACCGTCGCCCAGATGATCCTGGACGAATATTCGGCGCTTTTCGGACCGCCACCGCCCGTCCTGGCGCGTTGGACCGGAACCTATTGCTCCGCCTCGGACGAGGCGTTCATCGACGCCCCACACGAGGACGTAAGACTGGTGATGACTACCAGTGGCACCGGCGCCAGCACCGGTTTTGCAATCGGCGAAGAAACGGTCGCCCAGCTTTTCGCCTGAAATCGTACAACGGAAACCGACGACGCTGGCGGCGCCGCCCGAGCCGGCGCCTGCTCTATGTCATGTCGATGACAAATATCAGCTGAACTTACTGCTTCATAGGATAAATAGATTTCCCTTATCCATAGCCCGTTCCTAATCTGTCACATGGGCGACATCAACCGGCGCGATGAGCAGGCGATGTCCGGACAGTCGTCCCGGAGCATCTGGAACCAACAACTGCCTCCAAACGGGAACAGACCGATGAAAACGTTCACACAGAAACTCCTGGCGGGCATTGCGCTTTCGCTTTGCGCGTCGACCGCCATCGCGGGCGAACTGACCGTCTACACCGCCATCGAAGCCGAAGACCTTGCGCGCTACGCCGAGGCTTTCAACAAGGAATACCCCGACATCAAGATCAACTGGGTGCGTGACTCGACGGGCGTCGTCACCGCCAAGCTGCTGGCTGAGAAGGACAACCCGCAGGCGGATATGGTCTGGGGTCTGGCCGCCACGTCGCTGCTGATCCTGAAGGCCGAAGGCATGCTGGAACCTTATGCGCCGGCAGGACTGGACAAGTTGAAACCTGCCTTCAAGGATACCGACAACCCGCCGGCATGGGTCGGAATGGACGCCTGGTCCGCCGCAATTTGCTTCAACACGGTCGAGGGCGCGAAGAAGGGCCTGACAGCGCCTACCAGCTGGAAGGACCTGGCCAAGCCGGAATACAAGGGTTCGATCATCATGCCGAACCCGGCCTCCTCCGGCACAGGCTATCTCGACGTCTCGAGCTGGCTCCAGATCTTCGGCGAGGACGAAGGCTGGAAATTGATGGACGGCCTGCATGAGAACATCGCCGCCTACACCCATTCCGGCTCCAAGCCCTGCAAGATGGCGGCCGCAGGCGAGGCGCCGATCGGCATCTCCTTCGAGTTTCGCGCGGCGAAATCCAAGAAGGACGGGGCGCCGCTTGAGATCGTGTTCCCGACCGAAGGTCTTGGCTGGGACATGGAGGCGTCCGGCATCGTCGCCGGCACCGACAATCTCGACGACGCCAAGAAGCTGCTCGACTGGTCGATCTCCAAAGCCGCGATGGAGCAGTACAATGTCGGCTATGCGGTGCTCGCCATGGACGGCGTGGCCAAGCAAGTCGAGTTCCTGCCAGCCGACCTGGAGTCGAAACTGATCAAGAACGACTTCGAATGGGCAGCCAACAACCGGGCCAAGATCCTGGAAGAGTGGACGAAGCGCTACGACTCGAAGTCCGAGCCCAAGTCCTGAACCTTCCAACTGATCACGGGCGTCGCCGACAAGCGGCGCCCGTCTTGCAATACGGGTCCGACGCGCCGCCGCGCGCGAGATGGATGTTGCCATGAAACATGAGACAATCGCCGACGCCAAAGTCGAACCGCTGGGAGGCCTGTCGATGAATGATGCGACCGGGAACGAGACGGCTGCGAGAGGCGAATATCTGAAGATTGAGGGCCTGTGGAAGAATTTTGGCGAGTTCACCGCGCTGTGCGATATCGCGCTGACTGTCGGCGAAGGCGAGTTCGTCTGCTTCCTCGGGCCGTCAGGCTGCGGCAAGACCACGCTGCTGCGCGCCATCGCCGGGCTCGACCTTCAAACCCGCGGCGCCATCCATCAGGCCGGTTCCGACATTTCCGTTCTGCCGCCCTCAAAGCGCGACTACGGCATCGTTTTTCAGTCCTACGCCCTCTTTCCCAACCTGACGATCGAGAAAAACATCGCCTTCGGCCTTGAGAACACCAAGCGATCGAAGAAGGAAATCGAAGCGCGCGTTGCTGACCTGCTCAACATCGTCGGACTGCCCTCGCAGGCAAAAAAATACCCGGCGCAGCTTTCCGGAGGCCAGCAGCAGCGCATCGCGCTCGCCCGCGCCATCGCCATCAATCCAGGCCTTCTGCTCCTCGACGAACCGCTCTCGGCGCTCGACGCCAAGGTGCGCGTGCATCTGCGCCACGAGATCAAGGAACTGCAGCGCAAGCTGGGCGTGACGACGATAATGGTCACCCACGACCAGGAGGAAGCGCTCTCGATGGCCGACCGGATCGTGGTGATGAACCACGGCGTCATCGAGCAGGTGGGCACGCCGACCGAGGTCTATCGCCACCCGAAAACCCTGTTCGTCGCCGACTTCATTGGCGAGACCAACAAGCTTCCGGCGAAGATCGGCAACGGCGGCAAGATCGCAGTCGGCTACACCGAATTCCTGTGTGAAAAACACGCTTTGCCCGCTGGCTCGGACGCCGTCGCCGTCATTCGCCCGGTCGACATCATTCCCCATGCATCGGGCGCAATATCCGGCGGCAGGCCCGCGGATATCGGCAATGCCGAAAATCTGATCGATGCCCGGGTTGAAGACATCGAATTCCTCGGCGCGTTCTGGCGGGTGCGCCTGTCGGCCGCACGGCTGGGCGATCACATCCTCATCGCGGATTTCTCCATCAACGCCGTGCGTCGCCTCAACATCGCGGCCGGCGTCGACATGCAGATCGAGTTGCCGCGGGAGCGCCTGCTCGTCTATGCGAAGGAGGCTTGAGCCGTGACCGACGCGACCGTCGCCTTGCCACCCGGAAAACCGCTTCGCCTGAGGCTCGACAGCGACGCCTGGACCAAGCGCGCCGCGATGATCGTCATCGGGCTCTACCTCGTCGTCGCGTTGGCGCTGCCGCTCTACACGATGATGTCGAAGTCGTTCACAACCTACGCGTTCGACCTGTCCCGCTACGAGTTTCAGGTTGACGATGGCGCCGGCAATTGGGGACCGGTGGTTACGGCCCAAGCGCTCAACGACAAGCTTGGCGCGTTTTCCGCCGCGGATCTGCGCGCCTCGTCCGACAGCCGGCTTGCCCCGACCAAGCTCTTTCCCGAGTTCAGCTTCCGCTCTCCGGTCAGATACAAGATCCGCGGGATCGAAGGAGCGCCGTTTCTGGTGGGGCTCGACCTGAAACGCTCTGGCGAATGGGTCGAGCTCGATTCCAATACCTTTCGCCGGGTGAACTTCAGGCCTGTCACGGCGCGCGGTTTCGGCAACTACATCACCTACTTCTCCAGCCCGACGCTGGTGAGTTCAATCACCAATTCGATGACCATCGCGATCATCTCGACGATCGTCACGATCGGGGTGGCGTTTGGCGTCGCCTATGCGCTGAACCGCTCCTGCATGCCGTTCAAGGGCTTTTTCCGGCTGGCCATGGTGCTGCCGATCCTGGTGCCGTCGCTCTTGCCGGGCATTGCGCTCATCTATCTCTTCGGAAATCAGGGGTTCTTGAAAGACTGGCTTTTCGGCGCGTCGATCTACGGGCCGCTGGGCATTGTCATCGGCTCGGTCTTCTTCACACTGCCGCATGCGCTCATCATCATTTCCACCGCACTGTCGATTTCCGACCAGCGTCACTACGAGGCGGCGGAATCGCTGCGCGCCTCCAAATGGCGCACCTTCTGGACGGTGACGGTTCCCGGCGCGCGCTACGGCCTGATCTCGGCCGCCTTTGTCGTGTTTACCCTCGTCATCACCGACTTCGGCCTGCCGAAGGTTATTGGCGGGCAATACAATGTGCTGGCCGTCGACATCTACAAGCAGGTCATCGGCCAACAGAATTTCGAGATGGGAGCGGTCGTTTCGGTCGTGCTGCTCGTTCCGGCGATCTTCGCCTTCATCGTCGATCGTATCGTCACGCGCCGGCAGGTGTCGCTGCTCTCGGCCAGATCGGTGCCCTACCAGCCGAAGCCGGACCGCAATTTCGATACGCTGGCTTTCCTCTGGTGCGCCGTGACGGCGATCTTTGTCATCGGCATTCTGGCGATCTGCCAATACGCGGCGCTGGTGAAATTCTGGCCCTACGACCTGTCCCTCAGCCTGAAGAACTACGCCTTCGACCGCATGGATGGCGGCGGCTGGGCTTCCTACTACAATTCCCTGGTTCTGGCGACGATGACCGCGGCATTTGGCGCCATGACCGTCTTTCTGGGCGCCTATTTGGTGGAAAAGACCGACGGCTTTTCGGTCGGACGCAACTTGTTCCACTTCCTGGCCATGCTGCCCATGGCCGTGCCGGGGCTGGTCCTTGGGCTTGCCTACATCTTCTTCTTCAACGATCCGGCAAATCCGCTGCACGTCATCTACGGCACGATGGCCATTCTGGTCATTTCGACCGTCACCCATTTCTACACCGTCTCGCACCTGACCGCGCTGACGGCGCTGAAACAGATGGACCGCGAATTCGAGCCGGTGGCGGCCTCCCTGCGCCAGCCGTTCCATAAACTGTTCCTGCGTGTCACGGTGCCGGTCTGCCTGCCGGCGCTGCTCGACATCTTCATCTATCTGTTCGTCAACGCCATGACGACCGTGTCCGCCGTCGTCTTTCTCTACTCGGCGCATACGCAACTCGCCTCGGTCGCCGTGCTCAACATGGATGACGCCGGTGACGTCGCGCCGGCCGCAGCGATGGGCATGATGATCTTCTACACCAATGTTGCGGCGCGGCTGCTCCATGCCGCGGCGTCACGAGGCCTGCTCAGCCGCACGCAGGCGTGGCGCGTCAGGTAGAAATGCAATCCGCCGGCGCCATCGCGCCGCCTTGTCGGCGGCGATCTCCGCTGGCGTGGAAAATGCCGGAGACGACGGGCAGGCGCGGTCACCAGACAACCGGATGGGTCTCGCCGGTCTGGACGTTGATAAATCCTTGCGGCGCTTCGGCCGTCGGCGCGACAAGCGCCCAGCGCCAGGGCGCGCAGGTGAGGGTGGCGAATTGCAGGCGCTCGGGAAAGCCGGGAAACCAGCGCGGCGAATAGGTCGGCTCATAGAGCCACTCGACCGCTGCGGCCTCGCGATAGAACCGCTCCATGTCGGCGTCCAGCGCCGCGGCCGGTCGCCCCGTCATCAGCCCTCCGACTTCATACCGCACGTCGGCGCGGATGTCGCCCGCAACCGCCAGCGCCCAGCCGCCCTGATTGTCGACGATCCGGTTGACGACAAGCGCCATCGCCGCGTCGGATGAGCCGACCACCCAGATGTTGTGCTTGTCATGGCCGACCGTGCAGCCGACGGCGGTATCGGGGGTCCTGGGGCCGCAGCCGAGCCAGAACATTTTCGACACCAGTCCATCGCCGGAAAAACGATCGACGATGGCGAATTTGGTGATGTTGCGCGACGCGTCGCGGACCACCTCGCCATCGACGACGTCAAGTTCAGCCTCGATGAAATCGTCGGCCCAGTGGAAAGGTCGCAGCAGCGCCGCGCGCATGGTGGCGCGGCCGGGCGCGGCGGCCAGCGCGAAATCCGAGGCGTCGAGCCTGCGTCCGATGTTGACTGTGCGGGTGGCCCATTGCGGCCAGTCGATGGAGGGGAGCGGCCCAAGATAATCCCCGCCCTGCGATGCCTGAGCGCCGTCGGCCCAAACTTCCGCGATGGAGACTTTCGCCGGATCTTCGAGCAGCACGAGATCGGCGAAACGTCCGGGCGCGATCGAGCCGACCCACGGCGTCAGCCGCATGTGCCGCGCCGGGTTGATCGACACGCATTGGTAGGCGATTTCCGGTTTCAGCCCGCTTTCGATGGCAAGGCGGACATTGTGATCGGTCGCGCCGATCTTGAGTGTTTCGGACGCGCCACGGTCGTCGGTGGCAAAGGCGACCTGGCTCCAGTCCTGAAGGCCGCGCTCCAACAGGCCGGCGATGATGTCAGGCATGGAATGCGGCCTGATCTCGAGAAAGACGCCGCGCGTGAGCTTGTCCCATGCCTCCTCCGCCGTCCAGGCCTCATGGTCGGAGGCGAGGCCGGCGGCGGCGAACGCGTTGATCGACGGCAGGCCGCGCAGGCCCGCGCCATGACCCTCGACGACGCCGCGCTGCTCGAAGGTGGCGCGGATCATGCCCCAAAGACGCCGGTGCGACGGATTCTCGGGGTTCCAAAGCGCCGGCCAGTCCATCACCTCGTCGAGGCCCGCCACCATCAGGCTTTCGGCCATGAACGACGCCTGTTCGGCATGGCCGAAATGACCGCCGCCCCATTCATAGGCGGTGGGCGGCACGGCCGAACCCGGCAGCGGAAATATCTTCATCGGCGAACCGGCGCGCCGGGCCGTCAGCCAGAACTCCAGATTGCGCGGGCCATTAACATTCGAAAATTCGTGGCTCGCCTCGCATGTCCAGGTGTTGCCGCGCGGAACGACAAGCGCGGCCTCGAATTCGGGCGTCAGATGCGAGCTCTCGATATGCTTGTGAACCTCGCCGAAGCCGGGCGCGGCGCAAAGGCCGGAGCGGTCGACGACCTCGTCGGCGACGCCGGAGTATGAGCCTGAGGGCCCGACATAGACGATACGCCGGCCGCTGACGACGATATCCTGATGGCGCAACCACTGGCCGGAATTGACTTCCAGCATCCGTCCGACGCGGATGATCCTGTCGGCCCTGGCCTTGCCGAGCGCGACCAGCGTCAGATGCTGGCGTATACGGATTTCGGCTTCTCCGTCGATCAGAAGATCATCAGGCAGGGTCTGGCCATGGGTCATTGCGACGGCTTGGCGCAAATGTCGCGCTTGAGCAAGAGCGCCAACGATGAAACAAGCAGCGCCGGCAGACCGTTTCATGGCTGCATGGTGTCATGAAACCGTCGAACGGAGTTCACTCATGGCGCGCAGGATCATTATTGACACCGACCCCGGCATTGACGATGCCCTCGCGATCTTTGTGGCGCTGCGGTCTTCCGAACTCGACATTGCCGGGGTCACGACCGTCGCCGGCAATATCGGCATCCACACGACAACGCGGAACGCCGGCCGTATCCTGACGTTCTGCGGGCGCAGCGACATTCCGGTCTTCGCCGGCGCGGCGCGGCCGCTGTCGGACAGGCGCCTCGACAGCGCCGACATCCATGGCGGCGACGGACTGGGCGGCGTTGCGCTGCCCGAGCCTGAAGCAGCGGCCGGCGATGACGCAATCGGCTGGATGGCCGCCCTGCTCGAAGCCGAACCGGCCCGGTCGATCGATGTCCTGGCGCTCGGCCCGCTGACCAATCTGGCGCGGCTGACGCTCGATCATCCGAGCGCCGCGGCGCGGATCGGCCGCGTCATCGCCATGGGCGGCGCGATTCATGAGCGCGGCAATGTCGGGCCACGCGCCGAATTCAACATCGCCGCCGACCCTGACGCCGCCGACATCGTGTTCCGGTCGGGCGTCTCGCTGACCCTCATTCCGCTGGATGCGACGCGCAAGGTGCGCGCAACACGCGAAACGCTGTCCATTCTGCGCGCGACCGGACGGCCGATGGCGACAGTGAGCGCGGCGCTGATCGAAGCCTATTTCGACTCGACCGCCGACCAGTCGCAAGCCGTCGAAAGCAGGCCGCTGCACGACCCGTGCGTCATGGTCCAGGCGGCGGACCCGTCGATCTTCGGCCTCGAGCGGCTAGCGATCAGCGTCGACATGCAGACAGGCGCGCTCGACGTCGACGATCAAGACGGCGCGGGGATCGACGTTGCGCTCACCGTCGACGGCGCAAGCTGCCTCGCCTTCATCGCCGGGCGGCTGTCGTCCTGATCAGGACGACGCCGGCAGTTCCTGCCGCACCAACTCCGTCCAGAACGCCACGCCTGCGGCCAGCGCCTCGTCGTTGAAGTCGTAGCGGCTGTTGTGGTGCAACGCGCCATCGACGGCCGGACCGTTGCCCAGCCAGACATAGGCGCCGGGCGCCTCAGCCCCGAAGAAGGCGAAGTCGTCGCCCGCCGTCGAGGGTGGAAAGACCGTCAATACATTGTCATGGCCCAACGCCGTGCGCGCGGCCGCGAGCGCTTGGCGCGTTGCGTCCGGGTGATTGACCACTGGCGGCATCCCGCGCATGTAGCGAAGCGAGGCCTCAATGCCGAAGGTGGCGGCGACTCCGGCGGCCAGCGCCCCAAGCTCATGTTCGATCCGATCGCGCACCTCCGGCGAATAGGCGCGCGCCGTGCCACCGATGCGCACTCGGTCGGGGATCACGTTCAGCGCCTCGAAATTGCCGCCCTCGATAGCGCAGGCGCTGACCACCGCCGGCTGGAGCGGATCGAGAATGCGCGCGACGATCGTGTGCAGCACCGTGAGGAAATGGCCGGCGGCGGTCATGGCGTCGCGGCCCAGATGCGGCTTCGCCCCATGTGTGCCGACGCCGGTGAATGTGACTTCGAACCTGTCGGACGAGGCCAGTTGCGGGCCTGCGACCACCGCCATCTGGTCCGGCGCCAGCCCCGGCATATTGTGCAGGCCATAGACTGCATCGACGGGAAATCTGGCAAAGAAGCCTTCGTCGATCATGCGCCTGGCGCCGCCCCTGCCCTCTTCGGCCGGCTGGAAGACGAAATGCACAGTGCCTGAAAAATCCCGGGTCGCCGCCAATCGCCGCGCCGCGCCGAGCAGCATCGCCGTGTGGCCGTCATGACCGCAGGCATGCATCTTGCCGGGCGTGGTGGATTTGTACGGCCGCTCGGCCAGCTCGGGCATGGCGAGCGCGTCCATGTCGGCCCGCAGCGCGATGGCGCGCTCGCCCCGCCCAACCCTAAGCGTGCCGACGACGCCGGTCGCCGCAAGAGACCGGTCAACCTCGATGCCGGCTTCGGCCAGTTGCGCGGCGACGATGCCGCTGGTGCGCGTCTCCTCGAAGCCCAGTTCCGGATAGGCGTGAAGGTCGCGCCTCAGCGCGACAAGCATTGCCAGTTCATCGGCGTCGACATAATCAGGCATGGGCTTCTCGCATTCCTGTCGCGACAATCCTGCAGACAAACGTCGAGAATCGCCAGCCTTGTCTCTCCCACCGCACGAATTCTGGCAACAGGTCTTTCCCGCGGGCACGCACGCCGCCAGCGACGAGGCGGGCTATGCGGACGCCTATCCCGCGAACCTGCCCGACGGCCGAACGGTCCTGCTGCCGGTGCGCATCCTGCCCGGCGACGGGCGCAGCGCGGTCGCATCGCTGATTGTCAACCAGGCCAGCTTCGAGGTCGAGGACGCGCTGAGCCAAGCCATGGCGGAAGCGGTACGACCATACCGGCCCGACATCGTTGTCGGTGTGCCGACGCTCGGTCTTCCACTCGCCAATGCTGTAGCGCGCAAGCTCGGCCACCAGCGGATGGTTGCTCTGGGGACCTCTCGCAAATTCTGGTACGACGACGCATTGTCGGAGCCGCTCGCATCGATCACGACGCCGGACCACAAGAAGCTGCTCTATCTCGACCCTCGCATGACTCCCGTGCTGGCGGGGCAACGGGTGCTGCTGGTCGACGATGTTGTGTCCAGCGGTTCATCCTCCTGCGCGGCGCTGCAACTGTTGGCCAAAGCGGGCATCGCGCCGGTGGCCTTCGCGGTGGCGATGACGCAGGGCGGGCGCTGGCGCGAGCCGCTTTCGAGGCAAACGCCCGGACTGCCGGTCTTAGCTGCAATTACCTCTCCGCGCCTGACCTTGTCGGCCGACGGACGCTGGCGCCCAGAATCCTGAACGCGCCGACGAATATCAACAGGATCGAATTTGGCTTGCGGCGTCGGCGGCACAGCGAATAGTTTGATTGCTGAAGATTCCACAACACCTTAGGTCAAGGACCCCCAACATGCACGCTATGCGTAATTTTCTTCTCGCGTCCGCAACCATTGCGACAATTTTTTCCGCTGCGTCCTCCGCTTCGGCCGAGGGCAAGACGCTGACGATCTCCTGGTGGGGCTTCAACGGCGAAAAGCTGGACGCCAACATCATCCAGCCCTTCAAGGCAAAATGCGGCTGCGAAATCGTCTTCGAGACGGGCAACAACGCCGACCGTCTGAACAAGATCAAGATCCGCGGCGGCAAGGGCGTCGACGTTGCCTATTTCACCGACGCCTACTCGCAGATTGGCATTCAGGAAGGGCTGTTCCAGCCGGTCGACAGGTCGAAGCTGCCGAACCTGGCCAACGCATACGAGCTCGGCAAGGCGCCGCAGGGCGAATACGGCCCCGCATATACGATCGGCCGTGTCGGCGTCATCTATGACGGCGCCAAGGTCAAGTCGCCGATCACGACCTGGAACGATCTGTGGCGCGACGACATGAAGAGCCAGCTGTCGCTGCCGGGCATCACCACCACCGCGGGGCCGATGATGGTGCTGATCGCCGGCCAGCACGCGGGCGTTGACGCATTTGCGGATCCCGACGCCACCTTCAAGGCCGTCGAGGCGATCAAGCCGAACGTGGTCAAGAACTACAACACCGGCTCGGAACTGGTGAACCTGTTCTCGACCGGCGAAATTTCCGCCGCCGTGGCGCAGGATTTCACTCTGGCGCAGATCAAGAAGGCCGTGCCGACCGCACAATGGGCCGAACTCAGCGATGGCGAGATCGCGACGCTCAACACGATCAATATTCCGAAGGGCTCGGAGAACGTCGAGCTGGCGCATGAGTTCATCAACTTCGTGCTGAGCGAGGAAGTGCAGCAGAAGAACGCCGAGCAGGGCGTCGACGCGCCGATCCTGACGAACGTCAAGCTGACGCCGGAACAGGCCGCGCTGTGGACCTATGGCGCCGACAACGTCGCAAAACTCAAGATCCTCGACTATCCGAAGATGAACGCGGCCAAGTCGGACTGGATCGACCGCTGGAACGAAGTGTTCGGCTCGTAAGGCTCGACCATGTCCAACCGGCAGGCAGGGTGGTGGCTCGCGACGCCCGCAATTGTGGTCGTTGTGCTGTTTCTCATCGTGCCTGTCGCGTCGACCATCGGGACGACTCTGGCGGACCCGAAAGGGATCTGGGCGCCCTATGTCGCCTTCTTCAGCAGCGGCTTTCGGCGCAATGTGCTGTGGCGCACGCTCGAAGTGTCGCTGGCGACCACCGCCATCTCGCTGGTGGTGGGGTTCCTGACCGCCTATGTCGTGGCCCGCACGTCCGGCCGCATCAAGAGCCTGCTCATCATCGCCGCGGTTTTCCCGCTGCTGACCGGCGTGGTCGTGCGTTCCTTCGCCTGGCTGATCATTCTGGGCAAAAACGGCATTCTGAACTCGACGCTGATGTGGCTCGGCCTGACGGCGGAGCCTTTCGCCATGCTCTACACCGAGGGCGCCGTCATCGTCGCCATGGTCTATCTGTTCGTGCCGCTGATGATCCTGACCCTTGTCGGCGTGCTCGAGAACATTCCCGACGACCTGATCCAGGCGTCGTCGTCGCTGGGAGCGTCGCCAGGCGCAACGTTCCGGCAGGTGATCCTGCCGCTGGCGGTGCCGGGGCTGATCGTCGGCGCGGTGCTGGTGTTCACGGGCTCTTTCACCTCCTATGCGACGCCGCAGCTGGTTGGCGGCGAGCGGCAGATGATGATGGGCACGCTGATGTACCAGCGCGCGATGGTCGCGTTCGACTGGGTCGGCGCATCGACCATCGCCACGATCATGGTCGTTTTGACGATCAGCATCGTTCTTGTTATGAGCCGGGTGGCGCGCCGTCTCAACCCGATGGCGACCTGACCGATGAAAACCTCCACACACCCGGCGCTCACCGGCTTCGCCGTCCTCGTCTACATATTCCTGGTCGGCCCGCTGATCATCGTGATCGGCGCGGCGCTCAGCGACACCACCTATCTGACCTTTCCGCCGCAAGGCCTGTCGCTGCGCTGGTTCGAAAACATCTTCGCCATCGAAGCGTTCCGACGGACCATGCTGACGAGCTTCCAGCTTGCGATCATGTCGACCGCACTGGCGCTGATCATCGGCATTCCCGCGGCGTATGCGCTCAACCGGTTTCGCATCACGCTGCCAAGCTGGCTGTCGACGGTGTTCGTACTGCCCATCCTCGTGCCCGAGATTGTGCTCGGTTTCTCGCTGCTGAAGACCGTTGCCGTGGGGGCATCGGCGCCGGTGTTTCTCGCCCTGCTGTTCGGCCATACGCTGATCGTCCTGCCCTACGCGGTGCGTGTGGTCTCAGCCAGCCTCGCCTCGTTCGATTTTTCGGTCGAGGAGGCCGCCATCAGCCTTGGCTCGCCGCCGCTGAAGACGTTTTTCACCATCGTGCTGCCCAATGTGCGATCGGGCGTTATCGCCGCTTTCATCCTGGCGTTCATCACCTCCATCAACGATGTTTCGACCTCGCTGTTCCTGACCGGCCCCGGCATCTCGACGCTGCCGATCCAGATACTGGCGCATGTCGAGCAGTTCTTCGATCCGACGATCGCCTCGGTATCCGTGTTGCTGATGCTTCTCACCGTGGCCGTGATGGCCGTCGTGGAGCGGACGCTCGGACTGACCTTCCTTGCGAAATGACCTGACGATGACGCTACCTCTCGATGTGAAGAACCTGACAGCCCATTACGGGCAGACCAAGGTGCTGGAAGATCTGTCGCTGTCGATCGCCGCCGGCGAACTGGTGTCGCTCCTGGGCGCGTCGGGCTGCGGCAAGACGACGACGTTGCGCCTGATCGCCGGATTCCTGCAGCCGACATCCGGCGAAATCACGCTCGGAGGGCGCGACCTGACCGCCCTGCCCGCCTACAAGCGCGACATCGGCCTGGTTTTCCAGAACTACGCCCTGTTTCCGCACCTCTCGGTGATCGACAACGTCGCCTTCGGTCTGAAGCAGCGAGGGCTGGGCGCGCCCGAGCGCGAAAAGCGGGCAAAATCCATGCTCGAGCGCGTCGGCCTGACAAATCTGGCCGACCGTCTGCCCGGCGCGCTGTCAGGCGGCCAGAAGCAGCGCGTGGCGCTGGCTCGGGCGCTGGTCATCGAGCCGCCGCTGATGATGTTCGACGAGCCGCTGTCGAATCTGGACGCAAAGCTGAGGGTCGACATGCGCGTCGAGATCCGTCAGTTGCAGCGCGCCAACAACACGACCTCCGTCTATGTGACGCACGACCAGGAAGAAGCGTTTTCCATCTCGGACCGAGTCGCGATCATGAATGCCGGCCGCATCATGCAGCTTGGTTCCCCGGAGACGCTTTACCAGCGCCCAGCCAACAGTTTCGTCGCTCGCTTCGTCGGATATGAAAACCTGATCCCGATGACAGTGGCTGGCCAACAGGGCGATGTCGTCAGCGCGCGCACCCTGAGCGGGGCGACGTTGGACCTGCCACGCAAATTGTTCGATGAACTGCCGACCGACTTCATCCTGGCGACGAGGGCCGACGGTCTGCGCGTCGATCAAGTGGACGGCGGCGGCAGGGGCATTCCCGCAAGGCTCGGCCTGCGCACCTATCTCGGCCGCGCCTATCAGTATCAGTGCGAGACGCCGGCCGGCGCGGTCATCGCCAACGGACCGTTGGCGCAACCGCTCGATGCGGGAACAAACGCGGTACTGACGCCTGTCGCGGAACAGTGCTGCGTTCTGCAGCCGGAGTGAACGCGATGTCGACGCTTCTCACCAACGCGTTGCTGTTGCCCTGCACCACCGACATGCCGGTCGTGGAACTCGGCTGGATTCACGTCGAAGGCGAGACGATCCTCGCCGTCGGATCTGGCGCGCCGCCTCAGTCTGCCGATGCGGAGGTCATCGACGTTGGCGGCGATGTGGTCATGCCGGGAATGGTCAATCCCCACTGCCACATGGCGATGACGCTGTTTCGCGGGCTGGGCGAGGATGTCGACGACCGGCTCTACCGATATGTGCTGCCGATGGAGCGCAAGTTCGTAACCCGCGAGATGGTGCGGGCGGGCACGCGGCTGGCGGCGCTGGAGATGATCCGGGCCGGCGTCACGACGGTCGCCGACATGTACTATTTCGAAACCGAGGTCGGGCGCGTCGTCGATGAGGCCGGCATTCGCGGCATCGTCGGTCAGACCCTCGCCGATTTCGATCCGCCCGACCACAACACGATCGACGGAGGTTTTGCGCTGACCGAGCAACTGGTGGCCGAGTTTCGCGGCCACAAACGGGTGATCCCCTCGATTGCGCCGCACGCGCCCTATTCGACCGACATTGCCGTCATGGAGCGCGTGGCGCGTTTCGCCGAGGACAATGCCGATGTTCCGGTGCAGATCCATCTGGCCGAGATGACGTCTGAAATGGAATGGTGCGCCAACAAATACAAACTGAGCGCGGTCGAGGTCGTGGAAAGGGCCGGACTTCTGCGTAAGGGGCTGATCTGCGCGCATTGTCTTTTTGTCAGCGAAAGCGACATCGAGAAGATGGCGCATGCCCAGGTCTGCGTGGCGCACAATGCACGCTCCAACGCCAAGGCCGGCAGGGGCATCGCCCCTGTCGAGGCGATGCGGGCCGCCGGCATTCCCGTCGGCATCGGCAGCGACGGGCCGATGAGCGGCAACACGCTCGATCTGTTCTCGCAATTTGCGCCGGTGACGATGTTCCAGAAGCTGCTCGGCCGGTCGCGCAAGCCGATGCCGGTGGTCGACGTGATCCGCATGGCGACGGCTGAAGGGGCGAAGGTCCTGGGCCTCGATGCGACGATCGGCACACTGGAGCCGGGAAAACAGGCTGACCTGATGCGCATCAGTCTCGACGCCGAACGGTTGCACCCGATCTACGACATCTATTCAACCCTGGTGTTCTGCGCGATGCCGGACGATGTGCGCGACGTCATGGTGGCAGGCCGCTGGCTGATGCGCGACCGGCAGGCGCTGACGCTGGAACGCAAGGCCGTGTTGCGCGACGCATTGCAGATCGCCAGCGCGTTCAAGGCCGAAATAAAACGCATCGACGACGCCTCGAGCCAGGCGGCAAGGTAGCGGCGACCGATCGCTGCCCCCCGACTGCGCAGCAAGGGCCGGTCGCAAACCGACGTCGGCGTTTCTCCAGGCTCGAGCAAATCAGGCGTTGAGAAAACGCAGGGGCCATGACGCCAAGTTCAAGGTACGTGTTGCGCTGCGTAGCACCAAGGGACCCGCGAACGCCATTCCTGGGGGCGAACCGGCAGAGAATATGGCGCAGACCGGCAATTCCGCGGCCCGGATGTCCAGAACCTGCCGCTCACAGCCTCGCAACCGCCGCACGGTCGAGGCGCCGCAGATCAAGATGCTTCGCCAAGCTGAGCTGACGGCGTGGTCGATAGCTGGATGGTGGACCAGCTTTGCCTCATCAGCCTTGAAGCAACGAAGGCCTGGATCGCTCAAGAACGGGTCGATGCGGAGACGTTTCACCTTCGCGGCTGCCGATCTTTTTTCAATCGTCGGGGCAACCTTTCAGGTCGCGTCGCGCGTAGCCGGACCGGATATTCGCCCGCAAAACCACATTTGACGCGCGTCAAAGCCGCCCCGTCGAGACAGGCGCATTCTTTCGGCCGGTTGTCCAAACCCTGGGAGATGTATCATGTCCGCGACAGAATTTCGTTCTGCATCTGCGACATCCGTCTCGACCGCGGGACAAACCAGGTTGCGCCTTGGAGCTCTGACGGCTCTCGTCACAGGCTCGATGGTCGGCTCGGGCGTATTCAGCCTGCCGCAAAACATGGCCTCAGGGGCCGGCCCGCTCGCCATTCTCATTGGCTGGGGCATTACCGCCGTTGGCATGCTGGCGCTCGTATTCGTCGATCAGTCGCTGGCGACTCGCAAGCCCGAACTCGATGCCGGACCATATGCTTACGCCAAGGCGGGTTTTGGACCGTCATCGGTTTCAACAGCGCCTGGGGCTACTGGATCAGCGCCTGGGTCGGCAATGTTTCCTATGCCGTCATCGTTTTTAGCGCGCTTTCCTATTTCTTCCCCGCGTTCGGAGACGGCAGCACCTGGCAGGCGGTGATCGGCGCGTCGGTTCTGCTATGGGCGATCCATTTCCTGATCTTGGCCGGCATACGGCAGGCGGCGATCGTCAACCTGATCGTGACCGTGGCCAAGATCGCGTCGATCGTGCTGTTCATCGGCATTGTCGCATTGGCTTTCAGGATCGACATCTTCAACGCCGATTTCAGCGGCGTCGGCAATGCCGGCCTCGGCTCCATCATGAACCAGGTGAAGAGCACCATGCTGGTGACGCTTTGGGTATTCATCGGCATAGAGGGCGCCAGCGTCTTCTCGGCTCGTGCCGAGCGTCGCAAGGACATCGCCACCGCGACCGTCCTCGGTTTCTTCACCTGCCTCGCACTTTATGCGCTGGTGTCCCTGCTGTCGCTCGGCATTGTCAGCCGGCCTGAACTGGCGGGATTGAAGAACCCCTCGATGACGGACGTGCTCGAAGCCATTGTCGGACCGTGGGGCGCTATCCTCATCAACCTGGCGCTGGCTATTTCGGTCGTCGGCGCGTTCCTGAACTGGACCTTGCTCGCCGCCGAAGTCCCGCATGTCGCCGGCAGGGACGGCACCATGCCGGCGTTTTTCGGCCAAGAGAACGAGCGCGGCGTTCCGTCCACATCGCTGACCACTACCAATCTTCTCGTTCAGCTTTTCTTGATTATCACCCTGTATGCGCACAGCACCTATCAGGCGCTGTTCTACATCGCTTCCGCCGCAATCCTGGCTCCCTACATCTTCTCCGGCGCCTATGCGGCCAAGCTGGCGATCACCGGCGAAAGCTACGTTCTCGGCGAGAATCGCAACGCTCCGATGCTCGTTGGCCTGGTCGCGACGATCTACGGACTCTGGCTCGTCTACGCCGCAGGGCTGTCGTACCTGTTCATGTGCGCGATCCTCTATGCGCCCAGCATCATCTTCTTCGTCTGGGCGCGGCGCGAAAATCGCGCACGCATCTTCCATCCCGTCGAAGCCGTGCTCGCTGCGGCCCTGGTCGCGCTCGCTTTCTACGCGGCCTATCAGATGTGGATCGGGACGCTGAGCGCGCTTTGATTTCGCCTGCCTCGCGAAAGGAACCGTCATGGTCACACTCGGCGTTCATTCCGAAACCGGCAGGTTGCGCGAAGTTATCGTGCACCGGCCAGACCTCAGCCTGCGCCGGTTGACGCCCGACAATTGCAAGGCGCTGCTGTTCGATGACGTGCTGTGGGTCAAGCGCGCACGTCAGGAACACGACATCTTCGTCGACGCGCTTCGCGAGCGCGGCGTCACCGTGCACCTGTTCGGGGAGTTGCTGGCCGAAACCGTGGCGATCAGCGAGGCGCGCGACTGGCTCCTCGACCGGCGGGTCCATGCCTCGGTTGTGGGCCACGATTTGGTGGACGAGTTGCGCAGGTGGCTCGACGCGATGTCGCCTGACCAGCTTTCGTCACTGCTCGTTGGTGGCATTGCGCGTGCCGAACTCCCCTTCGAACCCGCCGGACTGACTGGCAAGACGCTGCTGACGCAGGTCAAGGTCCATCCGACGGACGCCGCGTTCGGCAACCCGACCAAGCCGATCGGTCCGGGGTATGACGAGGCCGCGGCCCGCAGGCTGGCTACCGAGCGCGGCTGGCAGATCGCACGGGACAACGACAAATGGCGCCGCGTCGTCGCCTCGCCGAAGCCGCTGGAAATCCTGGAGGCGCAGGTCCTCGCCTTCCTGATCGAGCGCTGGGTCATCGTCATCTGCGCCGGCGGCAGCGGCATCCCGGTCATCGAGCTCCGCGGCGGCAGTATTGCCGGCGTCGAGGCCATCGTCGACAAGGGTCATGCCTCGTCGCTCCTGGCACGACAGCTTCGCGCAGACATGTTGCTGATGCTGACCGACGTCGACGTGGTCTATTTAGGATGGGGCACGCCGAGCGCACGAGCGCTCGCAGAGGTCGCGATCTCCGACCTGTCGGCGTCGGACTTCGCAGCCGGTTCGATGAGGCCGAAGGTCGACGCAGCGATCGAATTCGCCCGCTCGACGGGTAAGCCCGCGGCGATCGGGCGTCTCGAAGACGCAGCGGCGATCTTGGCTGGCACACGCGGGAACACGGATCATTCGGTAACGCAACCCATCGCCCGGCCTTTCCTTTGCCGGCGCGTGGTGCGCAGCTTCCACTCTTGAGCTGCCATCCAAAAAAATTGCGGCAAATCATCCAGCATCGAATAGGTTTGACCAACGTCAATGCCGTGGCTCCGTCTCAGCCCAAGATTTCTAAACTAATTTTGCCTCAGGGAGATTTGCTGTGAGCTACAAATCCATCCTCGTAAACATCGATATCGACGGGCCGATCGCTCCGATCGTCAAGGCGGCGATCCATTTTGCCCGGCGCCATAAAGCGAAACTGATCGGCCATTGCGCAGCAGATGCGCCAATGATCATGGCAGGACCGGAAGGTGGAGCGCTCGCCGCGGAAGCATGGCGACTGATGCGAGACGACATCACAAAGAAGTTCGGGGAAGTCCATGCCGAATTCGACCGGTTGACGGCGGGAGCGGTCAAAGCCGAATGGCGTGCAAATCTGTCCAGTCCGACACCTGGATTGGTCGAGGCAAGCAGATCGGCCGACCTTATCATCATGGCGGCTTCCAAGGGTGTCGCCACCGGGGATTCCTACCGGCTCCCCCCCCCCCCCCCCCCCCCCCGCCCCCCCGCC